>Ga0214917_10002896_pt1 | contig 20454 bp, 23 predicted proteins | sample LL_1208_BB_MetaG_FD_177983 | JGI IMG/M metagenome (GOLD analysis project Ga0214917, IMG submission 177983) | Freshwater microbial communities from Lake Lanier, Atlanta, Georgia, United States - LL_1208_BB | ecosystem: Environmental > Aquatic > Freshwater > Lake | place: USA: Georgia | collected...
ATTTTCTTCGCATCAATTCAGTCCCTAAAGAGGGGGTTATAACAAAACATAAAAATCATACAAAATGAGAGCAAAGACATTGAAAACAAAAGAGTTGCAAGGCACTCTTATTCCTTCCAGGATTAAAACCTTTTCCGGCTCGCCTGTTGGCAAAGCATTGTTACAGTTGAATGAGGATGAGGTAAAAATTTATGAGAAATTAAAGGAGCATCTTCAAGCGCACAAAGCAAGCAAGGATGTTGATGACATTTTCTTGAGCATTGCTACGCGTGCTATTGGCCATTTGCTTTACAATGCAGAGGTTCTTGCAGTTTCAGGTGCAGTTATGGTGCATCCAAACGGCGCAAGGCAAGTATCTGCAGAATGGACTGCATTTAAGCAAAGTATGGATATGTTTTTGGAGATTTCAAAGAGTTTAGGCTTGGATCCTGGCAGCCGTTTAAAATTAGATTATTTTAGAGACAGTAATGATAATGAAGATGATGAAATAGCTAAATTATTAAAAATGAACTGATGAAACAAAGCATTTATGAGTTTATTACATTTATAATAGTGCTTGGCATTATTGATGTAAGTTTGTCTATACCTTTTTACTATCTCTGGAATTGGTTATTTGTTAAATTCTTTAATTTTAATTATATAGACTTATTTGAAAGCATGGGTTTTATTGCCTTGCTTATTATGCTTAGATTTTTAATGATAGATGCGAGAGTAAATAAATGAAATTTATAGAGGATGTTGTTTCGGGGCGATTACACATTGGCAACTATGCAAGGTTGGCTGTTGAAAGGCATTTAAAAGATTTACAGGTTAACGATTGGGAGTACTATTATTCAGAGGAGAAGGCAACCAGGGCTTTCTCCTTTATTTCTGCATTACGTCACACAAAAGGCGAGTTTGCCGGGCAGAGGTTTAACATCCAGCCTTTTCAAGAGTTTTTCATAAAGGTATTGTTTGGATGGCAGAAAAAGACTGGCGGCAGACGCTTTCGCAAGGCTTACCTTGAAATAGCAAGGAAGAATGGTAAGACAGAATTAGCAGCTGCAATTGCGGTTTATTGTTTTCTATTGGATAATGAAACTGGAGCGGAAGTGTACACGGCTGCGACTACCAGAGACCAGGCAAGGATAGCATTTGATACGGCTAAAGTATTTTTAAAGAATCTAAAGAATGATTCAAAGACATTTAACAAGCTAGTTAATGTATTAAAGTATAATTGTAATGTACCTACGACAAATACAAAGTTTGAATCGGTTAGTGCTGATGCTGATACATTAGATGGTTTAAATCCTCATTGTGCTATTATTGACGAATACCACGCGCATAAGACAAGCGATGTTTTGGAAGTCATGGAAACTGGTATGGGATCAAGAACTCAGCCATTACTATTAATTACTACGACTGCAGGATTTAATAGAGAAAGTCCATGCTATATGTATAGGAAAGTAATGATTGATATTTTAGAGAAAAGAAAGATTGATGAATCTGTTTTTCCGCTTCTTTTCTGCTTAGATGAAGGTGATGATTGGCAGGATAAAAAGAATTGGACAAAGAGCAATCCAAATCTTGGAGTTACTCCATACATGGACTACATGGATAACCAGTACCAAAAGGCATTGAACGAAGGAGCGGCAAAACAGATACAATTCATGACTAAAAATTTAAACGTATGGACATCTACCTCATCCGTTTGGATTTCTCAAAGCTACATTGATGCAACAAGGTTATTTATTGACGATGCTACGCTTTATAATAAGAAATGCTTTGCTGGATTAGACCTTGCCTCAACGCGTGACATTTGCGCACTTGTACTCTGTTTTCCAATACAAGAAGGATTATCTAAACCACATATAAAAAGTTATTATTTTTGTCCAGAGGATAATGTAAGAGAGCGATCTCTTAGTGATGGTGTACCTTATTTGCAATGGCAACAAGATGGCCATTTAATTATGACAGATGGGAATGTAACAGATTACGATTACATTAAAAATAAAGTCATTGAGATAACGGCTAAGTACAAAATAGAATGTATTTGCTTTGATAGATGGAATGCCAGTCAACTTGTTATCCAGTTAACAAACGATGGTGCAAACATGAAACCATTTGGACAAGGTTTTATTTCGATGTCTGCACCAACCAAAGAGATAGAAAAGTTGTTTTTATCTAATGAAATTACGCACGATGGAAACCCAGTATTGGAATGGATGATGAGTAATGTAATATTAAGACTTGATCCTGCCGGAAATATAAAAATAGATAAAGCTAAGAGTACAGAAAAAGTGGATGGTGCAGTAGCAATGGTAATGGCATATGCTCAAATAATGCAAGGAGATAAACCAACCATATACGAAAGTAAAGAAAGAGAAAGTGGTTTATTAATGCTATAAAATGTACCTAATTAAAATAAAAACCTTTTAATTATGGAGAATTTAATGAGAAAACATGAGTACGCTCAACAAGTTAGACAAATTAATTCAACATCCGGATATTTTCATCGCTTTTATGAATTGTCTGGAGAATGTCGGACACATCAAGAGGCATGGCAAAAATTAGAGGAAGAAAGAGAGGAGTTAGGGCTTGATGAAAAATACACAACGTATAATAGTTTCCGTAAAGCTAAAAGTAATTATATGGAAATGAAGTTTGTGTAGTCTGTTACTCAAAGTTGAAAACTTTATACTAATCTGGTTTATATTTGCCGCATGGGTCTATTTAATACCATGCGGTCTTTTTTTTCTAATACTCGCGCCAGTATAGAAAATCCAAGTACACCTATTAACGGTGATACATTAGGCGCTTTATTTCAGCGTAGTTCTGCTGCTGGTGTAGCGGTGGATGAATATTCTATTATAGGTCTTCCTGCCTTTTACCGTGCTACTCAAATACTTGGAGGTGTTATTGCTTCTTTGCCTTTTGATATTATAGAGAAAGGTACTGATGGAAGTTTGAGAATAGCTAAAGAGCATCCAAATTATAAAATAGTATCTCGTGAGCCTTCACAATTTTATACGGCTCACACGTTTTACAAAACAATGGTGCTGCACTATTTAAGCCATGGTGTATTTTACGCAGCTATAACAAGAAATGCAAATTCTCAAAGGATTACAAGTTTGCAAATACTTGATCCGGTGCAGATGGAAAGCTACTATAATACCAGAGGTGAATTATTGTTTAAAAACAAGAAGACCAACAAGAAATACAGTTACGATAACATCATTCATATACCTAATCTTTCATGGAATGGTATAGATGGCTTTGTAATGCCGGACCTTCACAGAGATAACTATGGCTTAGCTTTAGCCAACAGGAATTATGGTGCTAACTTTTATAAGAATGGCGCACATTTAAACGGAGTGCTAAAACATCCTGGCAAGTTAACCAATGAGGCATACGACAGATTGAAATCTTCTTTTAATCGTGCTTTTGGAGGCAGTCAAAATGCTGGAGGCACTGCCATCTTAGAGGAAGGCATGGACTTTCAAAAAGTAGGTCTGAATCCTAATGATGCAGCTTTCAATGAAACAAAGAAGGCTACTATCTCCGACATCGCTCGCATTACAGGTGTGCCTGGTGTTTTATTAGAAGATATGGATAAGGCTACCTTTAGCAATATGGAGCAGTTGTCTCAAATGTTCGTTAACTATACCATTATGCCATTATGTGAGATAATAGAGGCAGAATTTAATAGAAAGATATTTTTTGAGGTAGAAAAAGACAAGTTTAGCACTCGTTTTAATCTTGATGGCTTACTCCGTGGCGATGTGGCAGCAAGATCATCATATTATACAACGATGCGTAATGTATTAGCTATGTCACCAAATGAAATTAGGATTAAGGAAAATATGAATCCTTATCAAGGTGGTGATAGCTACGAATTACCTTTAGCTTCTAATATAAAAATAGAACCTACAAGCGATGCCGTACAGTAATTATCCGCAATCAGCAACTAATGCAGCAAAGAAGGCTTTGAAGCATAAAGAAGAGAATGGTAGCCAGTGCGGTACAAGTGTGGGCTGGACAAGAGCAAGGCAGTTATCAAGCAGAGAGGCATTAAGTGAAGATGAGGTAATAAGGACATATAGTTTTTTAAGTAGAGCCAAGGTATATGACCAAGGCAAATATTTTGATGATAACGATAACGAAATATGCGGTTCTATTATGTATGATGCTTGGGGTGGTTCAACCATGCTACCTTGGGCAGAAAGAACAGCTAATAAAATAATGGACGAAAGGTCAAAAGAAGAAACTATGGAAAAGAGAAGTATAAATTACGAGTTTAGGGCTATGCCAGAATCTCGAACAATAGTAGGCACTGCTACCGTGTTTAATTCTGCCTATGACATGGGTTGGTATACTGAAGAGATGAGCCAAGATGTATTTACTAACTCGGACATGAGCGATGTAGTAGCATTGTTTAATCATGATGCTAACATGGTATTAGCCAGGACTAAATCCGGTACCTTAAAATTAAAGGTTACTGGTAATGCTATGGAATATGAGTTTGAAGCACCAAACACTACTTTAGGTAATGATCTTTTAGAGATGGTTAAACGAGGTGATGTTTATCAATCTTCATTTGCTTTTAGTGTAGAGGCTGAGGATTGGCAAGAAAGAGAGGGAATGAAACCAAAGAGAGTGATTCGAGGTATTAAAAAAGTATATGATGTTTCTCCCGTTACTTATCCAGCCAACCCTGACACAATGGTGGCAAAAAGGAGTTATGAGCAAATAGCTGGAAAGGTAGATGAGGATTTACAAAGTGTAATTGATATATCTGTTAAATCAGAGATTAATATTGATAACGAGTTACGCAGGAATGCCCTGCATTTACTAAAATTAAAAACAATTTAAAATGAATTCTAAGGAATTAAGAGAAAAGCGGGCTTCCGATTATGCGATAATGGAAGACCTACAAAAAAGAGCCGCAGCCGAAGGTCGCTTAATGTCAGCTGATGAGTTGGCACAATGGGATCAGGCGGATGCCTCTTTTAAAAGTTATACAGACCAGATTTCTCGTTTGGAAAGATGGAATGAAATCAACTCCGAGTCAAGAGGATTAAGCGAGGTTGAGCAAACAGTTGCTGCAATGCCTACTAATCAAAGAGAGATTGTAAAGTCACCAGAGTACCACTCTGCATTTATGAAGGCTATTGCAAAGAGAGAGTTAAACAACACTGAGCGTTCATTGCTTCGTGAGATGCGTGGTACTGCAACTATTACAACGGCTGAGACTGGTTTAGCTGGTGGTTATGTTATTCCTTACCAATTCTCATACGAGTTGGAAAGAACAATGGCATATTATGGACCAATGTTACAGGTTAGCCGTATAATCACTACTCCTCAAGCTGGTACATTATATTGGCCAAAGGTAAATGACACCGGAACAAGTGCTAACTGGCATACAGAGGGTGGATCGGTAACTGTTCAGGACATGACCTTTACAAGAGAGACTTTTGCAGCTCACGTTTGTAACACATTGGTTAAGGTATCTGTTGAATGGGCAAATGACGAGTTTGGTCTATTGAATAGTGAGTTACCAATTATGTTAGGCGAGAGATTGGGTAGAGCGTTGAACACTGCATTTACTACCGGTGATGGCTCTGGTAAACCAACAGGATTTAGAGATGTTGCTCCATCCGGTGTAGAATCTGCATCTACTGGCGCGTTTACTGCATCTGATTTAATTAATCTTGTTCACTCTGTTGACATTGCTTACCGTAACTCTCCATCGGCTGCATTTATGATGCATGACCAGATTTTGAGTGCGGTTAGAAAGTTAAACGTGGATAACAATTATAACGGTTTATTCCAACCATCATTAAGAGAAGGTACACCTGATAGATTATTAGGTTACAATTTTTTTGTGAATAATGATTTACCATCTGCACAAGCTGCTGATGCTAAGATAATTTACTTTGGTGATTGGTCAAAATATATCATCCGTGCCGTGGCTAATAATGTACTAGTACCATTACGCGAGCGTTTCATGGATGAAATGGAAATAGGTTTCTTGATGTATGCAAGGTATGATGGCAAATTGCTAAATACGGCTGCAATTAAGCACCTTAAGAATCTGTAAACTTTCATTGGGGATCTAATCTGGAGGACTTGAAATATAGTCCTCCATTTTAAAATATAATAAAATGGGTTGGAAAGTAACGACTGCACCGGTAAATGAACCTTGGACATTGCAAGAGGTTAAAGACTATTTAAAGATTGATGACTCAAACGAGGACACAATGATAAATACTTTAATTAAAGGTGCAAGGATGGTGGCAGAGAGTTATCTTAACCAAGCATTAATAACACAAACAATAACGGAGAAATTTGATAGGTTGTCTAATCATACTATTTATCTTAGTGTGTCTCCAGTTATTACAGTTACTAATTTCCAGTACGCAGATAGCCAAAATACTACGCAAACATTTGCATCTACTAATTATGTCGTTGACACATTCACTAAGCCTGCAAGGTTAACGCTTGGCTACGGCAAGACATGGCCAACACTTTATGGGAATATAAATGATGTTACGATTACTTATACGGCTGGCTACGATACAGAAAGTAGCGGTGTACCATACCAAATAAGACAAGCTATTTTATTAATGATAGCTGATACATACGAGAATAGACAAGATTACGTTAGAAAATTACCTACTGCATCTCAATATTTACTTGACCAATATAGAGTTCAATATTTCTAATGAAATACAACAAAAATGAAATTATTGGTCGAATGCGTGATAGGATTACCATCCAAAATGTCACGCGTTCAAAATCAGATACAGGCTTTGCCCAGGAGTCATGGGCAGATAGTGCCATAGTTTGGGCGAATGCCGAAAGTAAGTTACCTCCATCAAATGAAACGGTGATTGATGGAAAGAATACTGCTAAAAATATAAGCGACTTTACAATAAGATATACGACAGGCATAGATGAAGAAAGTCGTATTATTTGGAATGATAAACTATACCAAGTACGAAATATAAAGGTAAGTCACGATAGAAGATTTATAAGTTTTCAAGGCGAATTCTACGACTCCTATATTCTTACCGGTGTTACCGTTGCCTCCATTCTTTCAGCCAATGCAAGCCTATCTTCCAATGTTAAGGTAATACATAATGTGCTTGCGGCTATGAATGCCATAGCAACGACAAACGCTGAAATAGTTGTTAGCCAACAAGGTCAAGTCTTGGCGGCTGCTTCCCTCTCCGCATCTGGCAATGTTTCTGCTGATGCTACAAAAGTGATACAAATTAATAGCGATGTTACGGCAAATGGCACTTTAGCTGCTGCGGTGACAAAAGCTATAAATATAAATAGCACACTAAATGCAAATGCTACTTTAGTTGGTGATGCTTTGGTGAGCAAAACATTAATAAGTACACTAAATGCAAATGCTTCGACATCGGCTGCGGTTGATGTTGTGACGCAAGGTTCTGTTAGTGTTGATGCTGCATTAAATGCTTTAGGCACTGTTGCGGCTGAAATTAAACGTACAGTTACATTAGTAAGTAGTTCAAGTACAAGCGCAACGACAGAATTAAACGCTACATTAACTAAAGTTATAGAGGCAAGCGCAACTGCAACGGCTAACACACAAAGTGCTGCACAATTAACCATACCAGTTAACGCAGCTGCAAATGCTACGGCTAATACTACGGCTAATGCCACATTATCATATACAGTCAATGCTGACTTAAACGCTACGGCACAAACAACAATTGAAGCACAGATAACAAGAATTATCTCAGCTGAAATGACTGCAACTGCACAGACAAGCGTTGAGGCTGGTATCGGTGTTACTTTTGTTTCTTCATTAATGGCTTCGGGTTCTGTAACAAATGCTGAATTGTTTAGAACGGCAACGCTTGAAAGTTCAGTATCTGCAAACGGCACAACTACATCAGCAATTACAACGGCTAAGAATATTGCGGCAAGTGTAAGCGGAGCGGCAACAGTGACGAGTGCGACATTAACTGCGGCTGCACCTACTGTAACAGTTGATTACATTGTAGTTGCTGGTGGTGGTGGCGGTGGCACATCTCAAGGTGGTTTTTCTGGTGGCGGTGGTGGTGCTGGTGGATATAGGACTGCAATAGGATTAATTTTAAATTTAAATACTCCTTATTCTGTTATTGTTGGGGGTGGAGGTCCTACTGATACAGTTGGCTCAAATTCTAAATTTGATACGATTGAATCTAATGGCGGTGGTAAAGGTGGTATAGGTGGTGGTTCATCTAATAATGGAGGAAATGGTGGAAGTGGTGGCGGTGGTGGCACAAGAGCGAGCGCTGGTGCTGGTTCTGGTGGTATAGCCACAGTATCACCAAGCCAAGGAAATAATGGAGGTGCTGGCAATACATTAGGCAACGCGGATAGTCAATTACAAGCTGGTGGCGGTGGTGGTGCTGGTGGAGTTGGTGGTTCTGGTAATAATACAAATGCTGGTAATGGAGGAAGTGGTTTAACAAATAGTATTACAGGATTAACCTATTCTGGTGGTGGAGGTGGTGCAACATATGTAAGTACCATAGGCACAGGAGGTTCGTCAGTAGGTGGAAATGGTGCTAAATTTAACGTATCAGCATCAACACAAGGTACAGCAAATCGTGGTGGTGGTGGTGGTGGTGGTGGTGTTGTACTTGGTTCTCCAACTGGTGCTGCTGCTGAAGGCGGTTCTGGCGTAGTTATCATAAGAATACCCGAAGCAAATACTGCAACATTTAGTAGTGGAGTAACTGGTACTACCCCTGTTGTTTCTGGTGGATATAAAACATATACTATTACCGCAACAAGTGACACAACGAAAACAGTAACCTTTACATAATATGGCACATTTTGCAAGAATAAAAGATAGTATCGTTGATTTTGTAGTTGTTGGTTGCGACGAAGATGAAAACAATGAGAATCAATTGGCTCATGATGAATGGATTTACAAACGCACATCATACAATACTCGTGGCGGTGTGCATTACACAAATGGAGTGCCAAGCCAAGACCAAAGCAAGGCATTTAGAAAAAACTATGCTGGAATTGGATATTATTATGATGAAATAAGAGATGCTTTTATTCCTCCTAAACCTTTCCCTTCATGGATATTAGACCAATTTAGTTGCTTATGGCAATCGCCAATACCTTATCCAAATGATGGTAAAATATATCAATGGAATGAGGAAACAGGCAACTGGGAAGAAATAAACCTAACACGATGAAAATAGCCATTTTTACAAACATCAACTCTCCAGCTACCGACTTTTATCGAACGGTTGGCTGCTATGCCTACATGAGGCATGATATAAAATACCTTGCCATTGAATCGGCAAAGTGGTATGATTTAATGGATGTTGATGTTGTAGTGGCTAAGTCTCCTAATGGTATGCCTTACTTTGAGATGCTAAGAGAGTGTAAAAGGATGGGTAAAAAGATTATCATTGACCATGACGATAACTTGCATGAAACAACAAGGACTAATCCTGCACACGTTGAACTAAGCCATGAGGCAATAAGAAAAACGGTTGAGGATTGCTTTGGCTTTGCTAACCACATTATTTATTCTACTCATGCCTTACAAAAATATTATATGCCGTATCATGAAGGCATTGCAAGCACGGTTATTAATAATGGATGGAATCCAATCATTCAGCCATTCATGCCAGTGCCTAAGATAGAAGATAAGATAAGGTTTATTTGGAGAGGCTCAATGCACCATTTGGATGACATAGGCAGCATAGCAACTTATATAAATGAGTTAGCGGAAGATGAAAGCTGCGATGTTGCCATGCTTGGCATACAAGATTTTATTATGGCTCATCTATTTCCAAAGGTGAAAACAAAGGAATGGAATAGTTCATTATTTGGCTACTTTGAAACATTAAACAATAGCCAATGTCACTACGGCTTATTTCCGTTACTCAAAAACGATTTTAACTTTGCAAAGAGCAATATATTTGCCATTGAGATGTTAGTCGCTGGTGGTGTAACGATTGCGCCAAAAGGAATACCAGAGTACAACATTCCAGGTGTAATAAAGTATGAGAAGTTTAGTGATGTCATGGAGGCAGTTAAAAACAAAGACTTTGACAGAGAGGCGATAGTGAAGGAGGGGAGGGAATATTTGAACGATGTGCTTAGAGTGGATAAGCAGAACAAAAAGAGAGAACTAATTTTAAATAATTTAAACTAATAAACTATGGCGGCTTTTTCAAATTATTTGGAAGACCAAATAACAGGATGGATAGCAGGTACTGCTTTTGCAACTGCTCCGACTGCTACATTTGTACAATTGTATAATGGTGATCCAACTGACGCAGGATCTGGTGGTACTGCTCTTTTTACAAGATACCAAGTTGCATCTGGTGCAGGTTCTTGGACAAGAGGTACAGGTGGAAATGGTACAATTACAAATGCATCTGCTTTTACTATTACATCAAGTGCAACGGCTACGGCATCTGCTACTTATGTTGCGGTATTTGATGCATCTGCAGCTGGTAATTTACTTTTTTATGGTCAATTAACTCCAACGGCTGGCAAAACAATTGCAGTAGGTGATGAAGTTAAGTTTAACGTAAGTGCTTTAACGCTAACAGTTGCTTAAATAATAGGAGAATGCTTATGTGTTCTCCTATTTAAATTTTTACAATGACTTATATCACGCAGAGCCAAATATCAAGGTTAAAAAAAGCAAGTGGAACAGGTGCTAAGACAAGAGGTATTTTTGCTAATGGCTTAGCTGAAACTGTTATAGAACTTAATGATATATTAAGTAAAATAACCATTGATAAAAGGATGGATGTTATTAATGCTGGAATGCCTGCTGCAATAAATGTATATAAGTCTCTTATTCCTATATCTAAAAAAGAACATAAAATAAGTACGTTTGCTAAAGGTGTAGGAAAGTCTGGAGGTAATGCTGATTATAGGTATATAGTTAAGCCTGGTAACCTTCAAAGATCAATAAAAGGTTTAAGCCAATTATTAAAAAAATACAAGTGGAATAGTGGAGCAATTGGTCCTCATTATTTAGCACAACCAATAGGTTCTACTTTAAATAGTGAACAAAAATACGATGGCTTTTATGCTCACATGGTTTACGGCTCTGCCAAAGCATGGAGGCAAAAAATAGTTTTAAAAGCAAAAAATATGTCTGCATCTGTTGTTTATCCTAAGATGGTAGCAGAGGCAAAAGAAGTAGTTAAGATGTATCCTAAAAAGTTTTGGGAATGATAGGAAAAGTAATATATGGAAGGTTAAGCGCAGAGCCTACAGTTATAGCGATTGTTGGGCAAAAGATATATCCTGATTTAACACCTCAGGATGTGCAATATCCTTTCTGTGTTTATACTATCGTAAACTCTCTCCCAATTGATTACAAGGATGGACAAAGTAATTTGGAGGAGGTGCAATTCCAAATTGATTGCTATACTCAAAGCTATGATAGTACGCAAGAACTCGCAAACAACATAAGAAATAGCCTTGATAGGTTTGTAGGGACTATAAATGGAGTTGAAGTGCAAACTATTAAATATATGTCAAGCGATTCACAGGTTTACAATCCTACGCTAAATGTATATTGGATGTCAGTTGATTTTATGGCAAGAATGAAAAGATAATTATGAAACTAAGATTAATAAAACCGTGGAACGGTAAGCCAGTAGGCGCAACAGGTGTATTCCTTTCCGACTTTGGCAAGCAACTTGTAGCGGATGGCATTGCTGAGCATCTTGATGATGATTTTGTGGTAGAACAAATGCCAGAGAAAAAAACACAAGAACCACCTCAACCTATTTATGTTCCAGTGCCTATGCCCATGGAATATTTTCAGGATGAGAATGAATTGGAAAAAATTGATGTTAATATAGATTTGTCAAAAGCTAAAAAATAATAAAATGGCAACAACTGGAATTATTAACGGTACGTTGATGCGACTATACAAAGATAGCACTGCTATCGGATATGCCACATCCTGCCAAATGAACATCACCGCTGCAATGCGTGAAATCTTAACCAAAGATAGCGCAAGCGGTGGATGGAGAGAAGTTAAAAAAGGTCAGCTTTCAGGCACTTTGTCAACGGAGGCATTGTACGCTGGTCCTGGCGATTCTTCTACAAACTACTTGTTTGATGATCTCTTTACAGATTTGATAAGCGGCACTGCTTTAACGATTAAGTTTACTACAGATGTGAGCGGTGATAACGTGTTTACAATGTCTGCCATCTGTACATCATTGGATTTAAACGCAGCCGTAGAGGAAAATACAAGCTATTCAGCTTCGTTTGAAGTTACAGGTGCAATTACAAAGTCAGTTAAATCTTAGAATTAAAAATTACCTAAAATGAAAACAATAAAAATAGCTGAAGCGGACATTCCAGTAAAGTTTGGTATGTTCGTTTTAGGTACATTTTTAAGGGAGAGGAATCTTAAGCTAAGTGACCTCTCCCAACTTGGCGAAGACCTCTTATTTGCCCTTGAACTTGCCTTTGCCGGTGTGCAGGCTGGATACAAAGCAAAGGGAGAGAAATGTCCATATACCTTAGAAAAGTTTTGCGATTTAGTAGACTTGGACAAGGGAGGAATAAATAGGATAACAGAATTGATAACAAACGAGATATCAGTTCCTGAAGATCCTGAAAGAAAAAACGAGATAGCGGAGGCGGTGAGTTAACACTGGAGTATATCGAACGATTTTGCTTTGGAGTCTTAAGATTTCCACCTCCGCAATTTTATGAAATGACATTAAGAGAGGTTATTATAGCCATGCAAGGTTATAATAATCAATTTGAAATAGAGCAGCAATTTGAGTGGGAACGTGCCAGGTGGCAAACAACACTTTTATTAAATGTTCATACGGCAAAAGGCAAATCAATTAAGCCAAAAGATTTGATTGAGTTTCCTTGGGAGAATGATAATCCAAAACCAATAAAACGAAATTTGACAGAAGTTGATAAATCAATTTTTGACAAATGGGATAAAGAGTAAAATATGGCAGGCGGCTCTACTTTAATGCTGAAACTTGGAATAGATGTTTCCAACCTATCCAGAGAACTGGGCAAGGTGGAAAGTCGCATGGCTAAGTTTGGCTCACAAATGCAATCTATAGGCAGCACCATGACGCAGTCTATTACACTGCCATTGATTGGTGTTGGCGCAGCTTCATTAAAGGCATTTGCTGACATGGAGAAGCTGGAAAATGGATTAATTGCCATAATGGGTAGCAGTGAAGGAGCAAAGGAAGAGTTAGATAAACTACGAAAAGTTGCCGAGAATCCTGGTCTTGCCTTGCCTGAAGTTGTTAAAGCTTCAGCTTCTTTGCAAAGTGTAGGGATGAGTGCCGATGCAGCTAGAGAAACTATTACACAGTTTGGTAATGCGGTTGCAAGGTCAGGAGGAGGAGCAGAACAATTTAGTGGTGTTACATTAGCTTTAAGTCAAATAAGCGCAGTTGGTAAAGTGACTCAAGAAGACCTTAATCAAATTAAAGAAAGGTTGCCAGAGTTTGCCAGAGTGATGAAAGAGGAATTTGGCACAGTGACTGCAGAAGGTATAAGGGCAATAGGTGTAAGTAGTGAAGAATTTATTACGCGATCCGTATCTGCCTTAAGTAAGTTGGAAAGGGCGCAAGGAGGTTTAGGGAATACGTTTGATAATTTAAAGGATAATGTAACGGCTTCTTTGGCTGAGTTTGGCAAGGCTATAAACGAATCATTAAATTTACAAGCTGTAGCCGAGAGTTTAAGTAAATATATTCAAGGATTAGTAGATGGATTTAAGGCGCTTAATCCAGAGACGCAAGGTTTTATAGTTAAGGCTGCTTTAGTGGCTGCATCTATAGGACCTATTATTTTTATTGTAGGAAAATTAATAAGCACATACGGTGCTTTAGTTGGTGCTACTAAATTTGTGGTGCAAGGAATAGGTAATATAAGTAAAGCATTTACCTATTTAGCAGCTAACCCAATGATTTTAGTAGTCACCGCATCAATTGCTGCGCTTGGTGCGATTGCCTTATATGTATATGATAATTGGCAAGCATTTACTGATAGGTTTAAAAATATATGGATAAATATTAAAAATAGCGTGATATCAGGTGTGGCATCAGTTTTAAAAAGTATAGATAATTTACAAAAATCTCTTGGATTAAAATTATTTAATCTTGATGGATTAACCGAATATCAAAAAGAGCAAAGAATTGTTGCTACTGAATTTAAAAGTATTGGAGAAACGGTTGATAGTTTAAAAGGTAAACTTGCTTCATTGTTTACTACTGGTGCAAAAGCAAGTGGAGGAGGAGGTAGTATTATTTCTACTGGCACAACAAATGCAGGTTCTACTGGTGGAGGTGGCGGTGGTGGTGCAGTAGGCTCAAGAGGTTCAATGGATGCAACAAATTTATTGCCTACCTTAAATTTATTGCCTGATCAATTAAAAAGTGCAACTGCTGAAACAGAGAGATTAACACAAAATACAAACGCATTTAAAGATGCTCAAATAGCAGCTGGTAATGCAGTGCAAGTTACAGATGAAAAAATAAATTTATTAAAAGATTCTTTTGCAAGATTAAATGAAGGTTTAAAAACAATAGTTGATAGCACATTAAACGATTTAGCCATTGGCTTTGGCGAGCAGTTAGGCAATGCTTTATCTGGTGCAGGATTTAGTATTAAAGCTTTAATTACTCCAATGGCTGATGCTTTAGCACAGTTTGGAAAGTTAGCTATACAAACAGGTATAACTGCTGCTGGTATTAAATTAGCATTAAAGCCTCCAATTAATCCTGCGGTTGCTATTGCAGGTGGTATTGCCCTTGTAGCTTTGTCAAGTTTAGTTAAAAGTAAAATGCCTGCACTTGCAGAAGGCGGATTGGCAACTGGTCCAACAATGGCATTAGTAGGAGATAATCGAAACGCAAGGGTTGACCCTGAAGTGATTGCACCTCTATCTAAGCTAAAATCAATGCTTGGTGACATGGGAAGCAGTGGTGGAGTATTAGAGACAAGGATAAGTGGAAATGATTTAATTATATTATTGAATAGGTCGCAAAAGACTTTAAATAGAGTTCAGTAATGGCTATAAGGTATCAAACGACTGTTTACAACGAGAAGAAAAGGAAGATAACTATATCTATTAAAGATAAAGATTATTCTGGTGCAGTCGGTTCTTTTGATACTACAAATATTGCATTGCAATATGATTCCCAAAGCAAACAAGGAGAAGAAAGATTTACACCTATTATTGGCTCAAAATTTACATTACAATTATTAATAAATAGTCAGGCATTACAAACATTAATGACTGATATAGGTTTGGCAGTTGAAGGTAGATTTACAATACAAGTAAGCGCATACAAAGCAGATAACACAACGATTGCTTATAATTGGTATGGTTATATAGTTACAGATTTAATTGAGTTTGAAGATGTACCTGTTGAACTTGGTTTTATTGCAAGCATCCAGGCGATTGATGGCATTGGATGGCTAAAAACTTTATTATACAAAAGTGAAGTAGGTCCATATCTTGGTCAAGATACAGTGGTGCAGCATATTTTAAACTGTCTTAATCAATTGGATTTTGTACAAAGTGAATTAGTAGCAAATGATTTGCCAGTGTTACATACAATATTTAATTGGCATGAGGATAGTATAACATATTCTACAAACAATGATTTTGCTTTAAAAACTGCTATACAACACAGAGCATTTTATCATACGGATACAAAAGGTAATTATATTTATAAAAGTTGCTATGATGTGCTTAATATTATTTGTCAGGCATTAGGTGCAAGATTAATATTTAGCGGATCACAATATTGGTTTATACAAGTTAATGAATATTATAATTCTCCGAAAACACACAGATACTTTAAGTATAAAGCATTAGGTAATCAAGTTAGTGGCACATTTACAGATGATTTTACATTATTAAATTTACAAAACGATTTAAGTACAAGTAAATTATTAAGACTATCTGGTGGTAGATGGTCATATTATTCAGCTTTAAAAAATACTATATTAAGATATAATCATAATGCCAAGCGTAATTTAATGGCTGGGGTTGTGTATAATTATCAAACAAATAATGATGGAACAACGGTTCAAACAGGAACTTTAGACGCAACAAGTCCAGAGGCAAAGTTATCATACACTGGTATTTTATATCAGCGTTCACTTAGCACTGCGGGCCCTGGCTTTGTTCCTCATATGTTTGTCTATGCCGTTAAAGTTGCATCTATTATTGATGCTATTCCTTTACAAACATTTAGTCCAAGTGATTGGACATTTGGTAGCGGTTGGACAGAATTAAGCGGCAAATTATTTGCCTCTGCGGCAAGTGGTACTGCTCAATATGATACGGAAAGTATAATTAGCGGTAAATATTATTACGTTAAAATAAAAGTAGAATTAACAAGTGGAGAATTAAGATTACGATTAGGTGGAGTTACTAAAATTATTACATCGTCTGGTGATTATGATTATAAAATATATACTACCTCTACTCAAAAATTTATATTAGATTCTATATCTACACCAAAAGTCACTGCAACAATTACAAGTTTGCAAGTAAAAAAAGAAAGCAAATATTTAAAGAGAAATATAAATTTTACAAATGGATTTAATTTTCAATTTACGGCTGCAACGTGGGAAACATCATTTTATGAATGGGAGTTTAATACTGATGTTATTACGCAGGATGGAACAGAAATTATAAATAAAACTATTTCATTTGACACTTTAGCTATTCCAGAGACAGGAGAGTATATTTGGGAGATGCGATTGAAAGAGGTTAGAGATGAAAGTGGTACAGATATAAAAGCAGATTATACTATTGAATATTATTTAACAAACAATTATTTAGAGTTCATTCCAGATGGTACTTTACAAGGTCAATCGGATATAAAAGAGTTTGGTAACGATAACGATGATAAATCAAGTGTTAGCTACGATGTTGACACCTATTTAGGAGATGGTCCTTCTGCCACTACAACTGGCGCATTGAGAGTGCTAAATGCAAGCGGAGAATATGTAATAAGCGATGGTTGGAAGTTTGGTAATATAGGATCGGCTAAACCTATTAGCCAGTTATTAATTAATGAGGTTATTAAAGGTCAGTTAACTCCAAGATTGCGCATGGTTGATATGCCATTTCAAAATCTTAGTTTAGATCAGCCTTATCTTCCACATTTAGCAATAGAATATTCATCTGGTTATTACGTTTTTGAGAGAGGTAGTTACGACCTTAACACTGATATTTGGAATGGTGATTTTTATAAAATAGAATACTAATGCCCAGTTATACAGAGAGAGTAATTTTGTCTAAGCCAAACGACTTTAATAACATTCCAAATAACGCTGGAAGTGGAGGAGTAGTAAGCAGCAATGTGACTGAAACAATAAATAACGTAACAGTTAACGGTAGTAATATTTCTATTTTTAATCAAGAATTTCTTGATACAAAATCTGCTATATTAACATGGACACAAAATAATAATAAGTTACCTACTACAAATATATTAGCTGCTATTCACGTTTACCAAAACGGTCAGAAATTAATAGATTCACAATATAATATTACTCAACCAAACACAATTACAATAGATAGTAATACGCATTACGATGGTTCAAATTATATTATTTTTGCAATAATTATAAACTAATGGAAGAAATTAAAGCACCTAAGAAAGAAAGAAAGTTTTTAAAATCCATTGGTCGCATTGCTGGTGTTTTAGCTCAAGAACTTGTACTTGGTTTAGGAAGAAAATACATAGGTAAAATGATAAACAAAATTAAGATTCCAAAGAAAAGAGAAACGCTATCTTTTCTATTACTTCTTTCCTGCACCTTTGCCTTTGCCCAGTATCCAGCGACAGGGAATAAACAAAGATTGGGTTATCAGACAAGTGGAGATGGATTGGTTTTTAGAGGAAGGTCGAGCGATACAACGGCATTAAAACCTTCTACTATTAATAATGCTTACCATTTATTTGATACAGTAAACAATGTCTTATTTAGTTACATTAAGACTAAAGGAGGATGGAAGTTTAATAATAGTGATACGATTATAATTCAAGGTGCAACAATGCCATTTGATTCTATTACCTTTAATACGGCAAAGGATGGTACTGTAGGAGTGGGCGAAGTAGAATACAATGATTCGCAAGGCTCTTTGATTCAAGGCTTAAAAGGTGGCAATGTGACCAATATAATAGGGCAGCAATTACACCAAAGAGTAAGCAATGTTACTGGCTCAACACTATCTAAGGGTACTGCGGTTTATTTGTCAGGTAGCCAGGGAAATAGAATAACGGCAGCCAAGGCACTTGCAACAAGCGATCCAACATCGGCAAATACATTTGGCATTGTTGCGGAAAGCATAGCTGATAATGCAAGTGGCTATGTCATTACAGAAGGATTAATTACAGGAATAAATACATCAGGATTAACAGAAGATTCTGCTGTTTACTTATCTCCAACAGTTGCAGGAGGATTAACATCAACCAAGCCACAAGCACCTAATCACGGTGTTTATATCGGTGTGTGTGTTAAAAGCAATGCTGGTTCAGGAGAATTATTTGTTAAAATAAAAAATGGTTTAGAGTTAGATGAATTGCATGATGTGTTAATTACATCGCCTGCAAGTAATGCAAGTTTGTATTATAAAAGTAGTGAAGGTATTTGGCGAGACACAACTGCAGCACTTTTGGTCAGCGATACGGCAAGTATGTTGACAAATTATTTGCGCACTGGTGTTGCAGCTTCGACATATCAAACAAAGTTAAATGGTACTGGTTTTGTAAAAGCAAGCGGTACAACCATAACTTATGATAATTCAACTTATCTTACATCCTCAACAGGTGTGACCACTTTTTCAGCAGGTACTACTGGCTTTACACCATCCTCTGCTACATCTGGCGCAGTGACATTGGCTGGCACATTAGCAATTGCCAACGGAGGCACAGGTGCAACATCAGCATCGGCTGCAAGGACTGCTTTAGGCGCAACGGTGCGAGGTGCAAATACTTTTACTTTAACAGATATAGGAGCAATTTCATTTTTACGATACAATGCAGATAACACGGTTAGCCAAAGGGCAGCCGATGGAATGCGTAGCGATTTAGGAGGTACAACTATTGGACAAAGTATGTTTACTTTAACTAATCCTTCTGCTATTACCTTTCCAAGATTTAACGCTGATAATACGGTGAGTGCTTTAGATGCTGCAAGTTTTAGAACTGCTATTGGAGCAGGCACAGGTAATGGAAATGGAACGGTAACAAGTGTTACAGGATCCTTACCTATTTCATCAAGCGGAGGAACAACACCAAACATAACCATCGCCAATGCTTCAACAACTGCATCGGGTGTAGTTACTACATCAACTCAAAGCATGGCAGGAAACAAAACATTTACGGGAGATTTGGCAACAAGTGGGGCTTTTAGCGCAACAGGTTTTAGCACATTAACAGGCGGTGCAAGTATAGGTACAATGGCTACAACATCATCTTTAACTCATATTCTTGGTGTGAATAGTAGTAATGCAATTGGTGAAATAGCTTTAGGTAGTGGATTAAGTTTATCAAGCGGAACATTGTCTGCAACGGCATCAGGTGCAGTAAATGTATATCTTGCAATAAATGGACCTGGAATTACTTTATCTTCAAGTTTTGGTGAATATTCACATTGGTATGTAAATATAAATCAAAGTTCAACTGTAAGTATTACTTTACCTTCTGCAAGTGGTAATACAAATAAAACACTAGTAATAAAAAATTCAGGTGCTGGAGCGGTAAATTCTAATTCAACAAACATTGAGCCATTAAATAGCACATCATTAACAACAGCTATTTTACCATCTGGTGGTGGTAAATTTGCAACTCTTGTAAGCAATGGCACTAACTGGATAATCATGCAAGCTAATTAAAAATATAACAATGAAAACCATAATTTACAACATTCTTAAAATAGGCTATGATGGCATTGCCTTTGCCGTGTGCTGCGGCTTGATTGCTTCCTTTATTATTCCTATTAAATCATTCCTACTCTTTACCGTCTTTGTCGTGTTTGCTGATACAGTTACTGGCATAGTTGCAGCCAAGAAAAGGGGCGAAGAGATAACAAGCAAAGGATTATACAGAACATCGCAAAAGTGCCTTGTTTATCTTTGTGGGATTATGATTTTCGAAGGGGCAAGGTTGACATTTCAACTGCCTTATAATATAACCTACATGGTAGCCTTTACCATTGCCACAACGGAATTATTTAGCATTTCGGAGAACATAAAATCAATTACTGGAGTAAACATAGGAGTATTACTAATAAAACTTATTAAAAAGTAACCCATTAAATTTTTTAAATATGTCAAACGAAGTTTTAGGAATCAAAGAAACCAAAGAAGTTTTAAATTTCGGTTTCGATTTACTTGAGGCAATCATCAAGTCATTAGATGACAAGAAGTTTTCT
>Ga0214917_10002898_pt1 | contig 20450 bp, 17 predicted proteins | sample LL_1208_BB_MetaG_FD_177983 | JGI IMG/M metagenome (GOLD analysis project Ga0214917, IMG submission 177983) | Freshwater microbial communities from Lake Lanier, Atlanta, Georgia, United States - LL_1208_BB | ecosystem: Environmental > Aquatic > Freshwater > Lake | place: USA: Georgia | collected...
TAGGTCGGAATGAGCTCTGAAGAACCGACTGCACGGAGTACCTGACTACCTACAATTGAGTAATGAGCATCGAGATATAGAGATGCACTGTTAGGCATTAATACTTGAACGGGAACAACATCGGCATTTTCGATAATTCGACCTGGTGCTAGATCATTTGCTGCACTCCAGACTGTGACCATCCGATTGTTCGAATGGGAAATTAGGTAGGCAGAGAAGAATGATGCTGCTATCAAGATTGCACCAGCAATGAACCTGAGATTAAGTGCTCTGGGTTTGAAATCTAATCGTGAGATAGAACCTTTTTTCATGGGCTATAGATAGCCTGAGAATTGTCTCTTGATTGGTTATCCACACTTTCAGTTTCATTATTAACTACCTGTGGAGCGAGGAAATTCAATCTCATACTTTCGTATGAGACGAGTTAACACTTGGTCGTCCAACCTTCTTCCATGGATATTGCCAACTACCAACCTCATCCCATGCTTGAGCTCTTCCCACAAAGGAGACTTTTTGCGAATTCTCAAAGTCAGAATGATTTCTCAGAGGTACCGACTAATAAAAAGCTCTATCTCGTACCTACTTCACATGGTGAAAGTTATGACCCTGACTTTGCCCCAAACCCATCCCCATTGTCAGAGTTGCCCAACTTGGAACGTTGGACATTGACCTATGTCGTGAGCGCTCTAGAAATATTGGCTGGTAGGCGTTCCCCTCAGCAGCTCGCCCGTTCAACGCATCGCTTTACTTTCAATTCACTGCTTCATCGAGTTGGCTCTATAAAAGAAGTGCCCAAGATAAGAAAGATTCACAGAAATCAACCAATTGAAGGAGTAATTGAAGTTAACGTAACCCTAGTTTTTAAAGAACGGGTTCGTGCGCTTGTTGCTCGGTTCGAGGGCGTCGATCGTAAGTGGTTATGTACTGAAATTGAACTGTTATGAAGCGCCGTGGCAACGCTTGTATTTCTTGCCCGAACCACAAGGACACGGTGCATTTCGTGAAACTCCGTCACTCTTTGATGTAGCGACTGCGCCACTTTCACTTGGAGATGAGTACTGCAACTGCTGTGTAGGGGCAGCCGGTGTCACTCCCTTAGCTTCAACATGTTGATCTTCAACTTTCACTTCGACGTTAAATAGGAAGCCAACCATTTCTTCTTTGATGGCATCCATCATTGCCGAAAATAGGTCGAAGCCTTCTTTCTGGTATTCAACGAGTGGGTCACGCTGAGCCATTGCGCGCAATCCAATTCCTTCTTGCAGATAATCCATTTCATATAGATGCTCGCGCCATTTACGATCGAGAACTGAAAGTAAAATTTTACGTTCTAATTCTCGTGTAACTTCTTCGCCAAGATCTGATTCTCGCTTTGCATATGCAGCTGAGATATCGTCGATGATCCGTTGTGCCAAAAAGTCTGAATCAAGTCCCGTACGTCCGCCCACTTCTTGCTCGAGTGATTCAACGGTAAACGAGATTGGATAGGTTGATTTAAGAACAGTCCAAAGTTGATTGAGGTCCCACTCTTCAGGGAATCCTTCGCTTGTTGCAGCGCTGACATAGCCACGAATTGTGTCTTCGATAAAAGTCAATACTTGCTCTTTGATATCAGCGCCTTCAAGCACTTCGCGACGCTCTTGATAAATCACTTCACGCTGACGGTTCATTACATCGTCATACTTCAGAACGTTTTTACGCATCTCAAAGTTCTGTGATTCAACTTGGGTTTGAGCAGATTTAATCGCGTTTGAAACCATTTTCGATTCGATAGGCGTATCTTCGGGAATTCCCGCGGCAGTGAGGAAGCGCTCTACTAAAGCTGAATTAAAGCGGCGCATTAATTCATCTTGTAGCGAGAGATAAAAACGGGACTCTCCGGGGTCTCCCTGACGTCCCGAACGACCACGTAACTGGTTATCGATACGACGTGATTCGTGTCGCTCTGTTCCTAGAACATACAAACCACCAAGGGAAACAACTTCTTCATGACCTTTCGCTACTGCAGCTTTTTGTTTTGCTAACTCTTCGGGCCAGAGCGATTCATATTGTTCTGCATCATCTACAGGCGAAATACCTTGACGTTGTAATTCATAATCCGCCATGAATTCTGGATTACCGCCCAGCATGATGTCGGTACCACGACCGGCCATATTTGTTGAGACTGTGACTGCACCAATTGTTCCAGCACGTGCGATGATTGCAGCTTCGCGCTCATGTTGTTTTGCGTTGAGAACTTCGTGAGGAATACCTTTACGCCGAAGTGCTTGCGAAAGAACCTCAGATTTTTCAACACTTACTGTTCCAACAAGTACGGGTTGACCATTGCGGTGGCGCTCCATAATGTCTTGCGCAACTGCTTCAAATTTTGCAGCTTCCGTCTTGTATACCAAGTCAGGTTGATCAATTCGTTGCATTGATTTATTAGTAGGAATCGGAATGACGCCTAATTTATAGATCTGCATAAATTCTGATGCCTCTGTCATAGCAGTACCGGTCATACCTGCTAACTTGTCGTAAAGGCGGAAGTAGTTTTGCAATGTAATGGTTGCCAAAGTCTGATTTTCATCTTTAATTTCAACGCGTTCTTTAGCTTCGAGAGCTTGGTGTAACCCTTCGCTATAGCGACGGCCCGAAAGGACTCGACCAGTGTGTTCGTCAACAATGAGAAGCTCACCACTCATAATTACATAATCACGATCGCGCTTGAATAGTTCTTTAGCTTTTAGGGCATTGTTGAGGTAGCCAATCATCGGCGTATTGACTGCTTCGTAAAGATTCTCAATCTTGAGAAGCTCTTCCACTTTTGTGACGCCTTCGTCGAGAATTCCTACATTCCGCTTCTTTTCATCAACTTCGTAATGCTCTCCGCGATTAAGACGTTGAGCAATATTGGCAAATTCAACGTACCACTTTGTGGCTTTATCAGCGGGTCCACTAATGATTAGAGGTGTGCGGGCTTCATCAATGAGGATTGAGTCGACTTCATCAACGATTGCAAAATTGTGTTCCCGCTGTACACAATCAGCAAGATTCCAAGCCATATTGTCACGAAGATAGTCAAAACCAAATTCATTATTAGTTCCATAGGTGATATCAGCGCCATACTGTTCGCGACGTTCTACTGGAGTCATGGAAGCTAGGATTACTCCGACCTTAAGCCCTAAGAATCGGTGGATACGTCCCATCCATTCACTGTCGCGTTCGGCCAAATAGTCGTTCGTAGTGACGATATGAACGCCTCGTCCTGTAAGAGCATTTAAATAAGAAGGCAGTGTCGCAACCAGAGTCTTTCCTTCACCAGTTCGCATTTCCGCGATGTTGCCACGGTGGAGAGCTGCTCCACCCATGATTTGAACATCGTAATGCCGCTGTCCGAGAGTTCGCTTTGAAGCTTCGCGAACTACTGCGAATGCTTCCGGAAGAATGTCATCAAGATCTTCTCCGCCAGATAATCGAGCCTTAAACTTTTCAGTCATGGAGCGCAGTTCTTCATCGCTCATTGCAGCGAAAGTCGACTCGTGTGAATTTACTTCATCAGCAATCTTCTCAAGTTGTTTGAGCGCGCGACCTTCGCCAGCGCGAAGAATTTTGTCGAGAATTGCGACCACGAATCAGCCTTCCATCAGTAATAAAGGTTCGGTATTGAGAGGGCTATCGTATTAGGAGTTGATAGGGCGACGCACACGCTGTTACAGCGCCTAAAACTGTCATATTTCTCTCTCTGCAGGCGCCTACAGCATTTTTTAAAGTGGCTCCCGTAGTTATGACATCGTCGACAAGAATGACTGGACATTGAGGGTCGTACGAGGCGCTAAATGCTCCTTTGAGATTCTCGCTTCTCTCGTATGAGCTTAACCCTGCCTGATCGCGAACTTCTTTCCGATACTTTAAAAGATCGACCCATTGCCAATTTGTCTTCGAAGTTCTGGACTTTCTCTTCTCAAATTCAATAGTTCGATTCATGATTGGGTGTAGGAAAGACTCGCCTCTCTTCCGCAATGCAATTCTGGAAGAAGGAATAGGCGCTAAAACGAATCGAGAAATTCCAGTCTCTGCTAGGAGCGCACCAACTCCTCGGTGGATCGCAATGGAAATGAGTTTTTGAGCGTTTCGATTTCGTTCTTCTTTTGCTTTCAAAATCACATTTGAAACTTCTTGGTTATATTCAACAACGGAAAAGGTTGGAACGAGATCAAAGTGCACTTTTCTCGCTGGGGCAATCCAATACAATTTGCAAATCTCGCAGATCATTGCATTTGCACTTTCGCACATAATACATATCTCAGGAAATACTAAAGTTCGTAGCCCTTCGATAACTCCCGAGAATGGATTTAGTTGTCCTGCCACAACCTCATTTTCAGCTTTAAGAAATTATTTCGACAGTAAATTCTTCTACTCTGTGGGTACTTCTGATAGAGCCGGCTCAACAATATTTACTCCGTGCACTCTCGGTAGCGTAAGAACAAAATTGGAACCATTGCCGATTTCGCCCCACACCTTTATTCCTCCACCATGTAATTCCGCATCTTCGCGCGCGATCGAGAGGCCAAGTCCTGTTCCACCACGAATTCGAGAGCGAGATGGATCTGCACGCCAGAATCGATCGAATACCCGTTCAATATGCTGAGGGGCAAGTCCTACACCAAAATCTCGAACAGAAATCGATACCGAACTTTCATTCGCGCGAACCTTTATATTTATTGGCTTTCCTTCAGAATGATCCACCGCATTCGCCAAGAGATTTCGCATAATACGCTCGACTCGTCTTGGATCGGCATCAATCATGATGCTTGACTCGGGCGCATTAATATTAAGTTCAGTCTCGCTATCTTTTGAGGCCAAACCTAAATCGTTTGCACATCGATTAACGAGTGCGACTACATCTATTTTATCAAGAGAAAGGGATGCTACTTCCGCATCAAATCGACTCACTTCTAGCAAGTCAGCAAGAAGGTTTTCAAATCTTTCTATCTGTGAAAGGAGGAGCTCAGCACTTCGCGCAATGATCGGGTCAAAACTTTCTTTGGCTGAGAAAATAACATCGGATGCCATTCTGATTGTGGTTAATGGCGTACGGAGTTCGTGTGAGACGTCAGAAACGAAACGTTGCTGTACGCGGGAGAGATTTTCAAGTCGACTAATTTGCTGCTCCAGAGTATCAGCCATCTCATTAAATGCATTCCCAAGTCTGGCAATCTCATCTTGGCCTTTGACTTCCATTCGTTGCAACAAGTCACCAGATGTTAACTGTTCGGCAATTTCAGCAGCTTGCTTTACCGGCTTAATTACTTGACGTAAAACAATGGATGCCACCATCATGATGAGGGCAATGAGCAGAATTCCAGTTCCCCACATTGAGCGCCCAATAAGATCGACAGCACGTTGCTGTGAATCAAAGCCAAATAGAACATACATCTCATAGTTTCCAACACGAGGAATAGAGATTCTCTCTCCAACAACTATTCCATCAAGAATTTCGCCATTGATGTACTTGAGTCGAGTTCTTTCCCAGTAGAGTTCATCATCTTTCTGCACTTTTTCTCGAAGTTTTTTGGAGATTGAATCGGGATCGAGAAAGTTAGATGTAGATACCGCAGGAATATTAAGCACTTCTTTATTACTTGAGTTGAAAAGCGCAATCTCTCGCCCAGAGTCCTTCGCACTAACGTCTGAAGAGCTGACCAGTTCAGCAACGAGTGATGCGATATCTGTTGACCGATTCAAGCTGGCGATGATGAACCGGTAATCTGCGTTTTGGATTGCAGCATCGCCTTCGGCAATAGATGCGGATATCTTCTCTTCGAAAATACCATCAGCGATACGGTTATAAAGATTTGATCCGAGAAAATATATTAAGGCGATAGAAATAACGCTGGAGACTGTGAAAACTTTAAGAAAGAGAGAACGGCGAAAAATATTAGAAGCCATCACTAATTGCTTAGCCTCGGGAGCCTGTTGAGCCTGCCTTGTATCCAATTCCACGGACGGTATTGATAATTGTTGGACTTTCTGGGTCGTGCTCAATCTTTGCCCGCAAACGTTGGACATGTACGTTCACAAGTCTGGTATCGGTGGAGTGACGATAACCCCAAACTTCGCCCAACAGTGCTTCGCGAGTAAATACTCGGCCAGGTTCTTTCGCGAGCGCAACTAACAAGTCAAACTCCAAGCGGGTAAGTGGAATTTCTTTGCCGCCGCGGGTAACCGTGTGTTCAACAATATCGATTGCAAGATCGCCAATAGTTAAATTGCTTGATATTTCTCCACCCACACGACGTAGGCGAGTACGAATTCGAGCTACTAGCTCAGAAGGCTTAAATGGCTTAACCATGTAGTCATCAGCGCCAGCTTCGAGGCCCTTCACAATGTCGTTTGTATCGCTCTTTGCGGTTAACATCACGATAGGAACACGCACAGATTGTTTACGAATTTGTTTGCACACTTCTATTCCATCAAGCCCGGGGAGCATAATGTCTAGAAGGACAAGATCGGGTGGGTTGTTCCGAAAAACATCAATCGCTTCGTCGCCACGACTGACTAAATCAACTTCTATTCCAACTCCATTAAGCACAATGCCGAGCATTTCGGCAAGATCTTGATCGTCATCAACGACCATAACGGAAGTCATTAGCTGCCGTGCTTCCATGAATTGAGGTATTCGTCTTGAACCGGAGTGAGGGTATCAATGGTTGCACCCATGCTCTTAAGTTTTAGACGCGCTACTTCTTTATCGATATCGGTCGGAACGTTATGAACACCAGGGGCGAGTGATGCTGCAGTCTTTACTAACCACTCAGCTGTGAGCGCTTGATCAGCAAATGACATATCCATAACAACCGCAGGATGACCTTCTGCTGCGCCCAAATTAACCAATCGTCCTTCTGCAATGAGTAAAAGTCTGCGGCCACTTGCTAGAACATACTCATCGGTTTGATGGCGAATTCGAGAATTCTTCTTGGCGTTCTTCTCAAGCCAGGCCACATCAATTTCAATATCAAAGTGCCCGGCATTCGCAAGAATCGAGCCATCTTTCATAACTTGGAAATGTTCTGCAGTGAGAACTGTTCGATTACCTGTGACGGTTATGAAAATATCACCGATTTTTGCTGCTTCAAGCATAGGCATGACTCGGTAACCCTGCATCAGTGCATCAAGCGCCTTTGTGGGATCAATTTCAGTAATGATGACATCTGCGCCCATACCGCGCGCACGTTCAGCTACACCCTTACCGCAATATCCAAAACCACCAACTACAAAAACTTTACCTGCGATGAGTTGATTTGTGGCGCGAAAAATAGAATCAATTGTTGATTGACCGGTTCCGTAACGGTTATCAAACATATGCTTTGTATCGGTGTCATTAACAGCAATCATTGGGAATGTAAGAGCTCCATCTTTTGCCATTTGCTGTAGGCGAATCACACCTGTTGTTGTCTCTTCACAACCGCCTGTGATTTCTTTCAATAACTCTGTACGAGTTGTATGCAACGTGTTAACAAGATCGCAACCATCATCAAAAACTTGGTGAGGTGCTATGTCGAGAGCTGCGTTGATGTGTGAGTAATAACCCTCTCGGTCCACACCATTTCTGGCAAAGACACTAATTCCATATTCATATACGAGCGCCGCAGCAGTGTCATCTTGTGTAGAAAGTGGGTTCGATGCACATAGCGCGAGTTCGGCTCCACCTGCTTTAAGTGTGCGCATGAGATTTGCAGTCTCAGTGGTGACATGCATACATGCAGAAAATCTGATTCCTTTAAATGGTTGCTCTTTTTCAAATCTTTCGCGAATTTGTGCCAGCACAGGCATGTTCCGCTCTGCCCACTCGATACGTTTCTTACCTTCAGCAGCGAGAGCTGGATTGGCAATATCGTGCTTTGGGGTGGTTTGAGTCGCAGAGCTCAAGATTTTCTCCTATAAAGATGGGCGTTTAACTACAAGGAGGGGAAGTTTACCCGTTCCGTATTAACCGCAACACCAAATCTTGAACCTGGAGCATCTCCTCGCGCGTGATGCCTTCTACATTCAGCCTCAAAAGTGGCTCAGTATTTGATGGCCGAACATTAAATGACCAATCCTTTGCGGAGACTGTAAGGCCGTCTAATTCATCGAAATCTACTGGTACATCACTTGATGAAAAATGTTCTTTGATTAACGCTATCGCAGCTTGTTGATCTGAAACTCTAGTGTTGATCTCGCCACTTAATGAATAGGAATTGAATCTCGTCAATAACCGAGAGAGAGGTTCTTGTCTATCCAGGAGAGCAGCTATCGCGTGAAGTGCCGCGAGCATTCCAGAGTCTGCACACCAAAAATCTTTGAAGTAGAAATGTCCTGAATGTTCTCCGCCAAATACAGCTTGATTATCCGCCATCATCTTCTTGATATAAGAATGTCCAACACGACTTCGAAGCGGCACTCCGCCCGCTTGCGTGACTATTTCTGGCACCGCTCTCGAGCAAATCAAGTTATAAATAATCGGTGCACCTGGATTTTTACGGAGTTCACGCTCTGCGATGAGAGCCGTAAGAGCAGAAGGTGAAACTAAATCACCTTTTTCGTCCACTAGAAAACATCGATCAGCATCTCCATCAAATGCGAGTCCAATATCTGCTTCTTTCGAGCGAACTAAGTTTTGAAGATCAACTAGATTTTTTGCTTCAATGGGATTTGCTTCATGATTTGGAAATGTTCCATCAAGTTCGAAATAGATTCCATCCACAACTGCATTGATGCGCGACATTACAGCTGGCGCAGTATGTCCACCCATTCCATTGCCAGCATCAATGGCAATCCGGATTGGTCGGTCAGTGAACTCTCTGGAAAAGGTATTTGCTGGAAATAGAGAGAATAAGAAATCTACATATTCAGTGAGTAAATCGCGTTGAATTTCTTTACCTGGAGGTCGATTGGGAATTGCAACACCATCTCTAATTCCAAGTGAAATCTGATCTTTAATCCACAGCAAACCAGATTCCTGACCAATAGGTTTAGCCCCACTTTTACATAACTTAATCCCGTTGTACTCCGCAGGATTGTGACTCGCCGTAAACATGGCTCCGGCGAGATTGAGATGGCCAGATGCAAAATAAAGTTGATCTGTTGATGCAAGTCCAATACGAATGACATCTAAACCCTGGGAAGTTATGCCATCCGAGAATGCGGTTGCTAAATCTGGAGAAGATGGGCGCATATCTTCACCCACCACAACGGTTGCAGGTTCGCGCTCTCGCTCAATGAATTTCGCAAAGGCAATTCCCAATGCAAAAGTAAAGTCAGGTGTTAATTCATCATCGACAAGTCCACGAATGTCGTAAGCCTTAATTATTTTGTCGAGTAATTCGCGATCCATATTTTAATTAAGCGAGTCTGATTGATTTGGAATGGCCCGTAGATGTCCACGTCGACCAACTTCAGGCGTATGTGGCTTGGGTGTGAGATCTATTTTTAAAGTTTGGCGAATAGCTTCAGCGATAGCGAGAACATCATCAGGAGTTGGTTCAGATTGGTGTGATTCGGGATTATGAGCAATTACAGTCCATCCTTGAGGAACAGTTAACTTATCTGAATGTTCTGCACATAAATCATAGGCATGAGGTTCTGCAAAAGTTGAGAGCGGACCCAGAACAGCTGTCGAATCAGAATAAATGTACGTCAGTGTCTTTGCAGCATGCGCGCTGCAACCACTTCGAGTACAGCGACGACCGACTGAGCTTGGGCGCCGCGAATCAGGTCGACTAGAACTAGATGACGATGAGTTGGTCCCTGATGACATGTCGTGAGATTAGTCCGACTTTGTGCAAAAAACTTGTATTGACCTTACATACTTCTTATTGAGTCTCACTTTACTTTCGAGTTACAAGGCTCATTTGAAGTAGAGCATACTCAAAGACTCTCAGAACCTAGGGCTGGATAACTGAGATATCAGCAATGGGCTTCGTGGCACTTTCAAGATTTGTGCTCAACGCAATCGGTAAATGTGTGATTCCGTCCTGGGTAATCCATGACATGCCACCAACAGAACCTGACCTATTCACAATCGTTATCAAACGAGTATTTGCAGGAACTTTCCAGTTAACAATTTCTTCTCCAATGAGCGTCTTACTTCCACTCTTTCCTCGATTATCTCGCCAAGAAATATCAATCTGTATGCGCTCACTCGAAAATGAAAAAGTTGGCTCTAAACCATACAAATTCAAGGAGACAGTTCCAAAGGGCTGGGCTGGAGAACTCCACATAAAGTCCGAGAGTGAACCTTTCTTCGCTTCAGTAAAGACTGAAGCAATAATCGGTTCAGATCCCGTGATTTTGAGAGCAAAAGTCTTTTTTCCTAAATCAACTCCGCTTAAGTTTATATCTCGAACTTCTTCTGGTTTAAGTGTGAAGTTTCCAAATCCGACTGGAATAAAGACTCCTTCTGGAGATATTACTTCAACACTTGCGCTCGCATCTACTTTTCCAGGTGTCATGACTCTAATCCGATGTTCAACCTTACTGTTATCTCCAAAATTGATTGGAAGACCAGGAATTATTAACTCTCGCGCAGCAGCGCCTACTGGCGTTACAAAGTCCCCTCCCACATTGTTTAATCCTCTTACCCGCTCATCCAATAAATAGCTTGTAACTCGCCCACTTCGTGTTTCAACCTTTATGACGATTTGATTTGCGCCAGGATCAAGTGAATCGACTCGAATCACCTTCTCTGAAGATGGCTTAACTGTTACTGGTACAGGTTGAGTTCCACCATTTTCTGAATAACTAGTGATGTCAACTACTGCATCACTTAAACCACTATTTACCAAAATTATCTTCGATTGGCTTGTTACATTTGCGGTTCCGCCTACAAACCATGTAACAGGATCACTCATCGTGCATGTTGTCGCGGCAGTCCATTTACTTGCCCGCGTTTGAAGTTCCACGGTATTTACCGAACTTCCTTCAACAAGAAGTGCGCCTTGGCTCATGAGATATGCGCCTTGATTGTTTTTACGCATATCAACTTGTGGCCTACTTATCTCTCTAATGGTGACTTTTTTATTTGGGATAAGTGCTGTGGCTTTAGCATCTCCTATCGGTCCAGGGCATGCAGTAGCAGGATAGGACTGAGTAACTTCGGTGATAGAAGCAGTTTGTGGGAGCAGATGAGCAATGTGCAGAATCAGAATAAATATGAGAAGTGCAATGGCAGCTCGTGTCTCTTTAGCACTTTCAGGTAGTTTCTTAGAGAGAGCGTCCGTCATGCCAACTCCTCCTCTCGCATCTGGCTACGTCTGCGACGAGCTGGAAGAGCGAGAACGATCAGCGTTACGAATAAGATAATTTGAAGGGAAATCCAGCCTCGACGTGATGTCGCATCGTGGTAAATAACAAAGTCGCCTGCTTCTGAGGCAATAAATCTTGGAACACCATTCTCGGTTTCTCTTGCCTCAACATATGAACCATTGAGCAACATTTTCCATCGTTGATCAAATTTTTCCGTGATGACAATAGTTCCTGCGCTAGAAAGTGTGCCTTCGGCACCAATTTCACCACTTGGCAGAACTGAATAACTACCATCTTGCGATAAGAATGAAATGTGTCCGAGGGCGCCAGGAATCTTCCAAGTGATTCCCTCATTCGTCGAAGCCGCGCGAGTAAAGCCTCCTGCTCCATCAATTGTGCGAACCAATTCCTCATTGAGCGGACGCGCCATGAAGAGATAACGAATCCCAAACTCTGCAAAAACGCTACTGCTCGTGACACCTGATCCTGAAACCAGATCTATGACCGCTTTATTTATGACAGGAGTTAATCCCGTCATTACATCAGGCTCTCCTAACTTAAGATCGCCTTCTCTAGCAACAAAATAATTGATCTTTCCTCCATAAGTTCGAAATACCAGAGTCTTGAAGCGATCTTTGGTTTGAGCGCTCGCACTTAAGAAAGCTGGAAGTGCAGATTCGGATTTCGCTCTCACAGGAGATGAATCTGCTGTCGAGACCCACCATCCAGCAGAAAAGAGAACTGAGAACACGGAGAGAATGCTTGTTATCCCCAGCAGAATATGCCGGTAATTAATATGAGATTGAGACATTGTTGGTACGTACTTATCAACGAGAAGGACGGCAGCAACTAGCGCCGTCAAAGTAGGAATAACCATCAAACTTCCGACCCAGAGTTGTTCGGGAACAAAGCTGCCATGGCCTGCAACTTCTCGAGAGCCAAGTAACGCAGCAAATCCGATAAAGAAAAGTGCGACTTCTCCAAGTCGAGCCGTAGCACTTACGAATATTGCAATTAGAGATATGAACAATATTGGCGATAAGACCCAGATTGGCGGGGACCCTACACCACCTGGATTTCCCAGTATTATCGATAAAACATCGCCACCCGCAAGATTGATTCCTGGATCAAGAAGTATGCGAGAAGGATGAAGAATAAACTCAATTGACCAAGGAGCGCAGACTGCTATCGGTGTAGCAATTAGTGCAATGCGACGAGCATTTCGACGATCAAAATTCTCTTTATTCATCGGATTTGTTCTGGAATTGAAAGCCACAACGTCAAAGATCACGAGAATGAATTGCCACAAGACTATTGACATAAATGCGAGAGGAGAAAAGGCACATACAATTGAGAGTAATAGCGCTAACCACCACGTCTTTCGCCAATTAAGACTTTCGAGTTGCTCCAATCCAAAGAGTGAACGAACCAACCAAGGCCCTAGCACAACCAAAATTACGGTTCCAAGTCGCCCAGAATTGATGGCAGCGAGTGTCACCGGAGAAAAAGCGTAAATGAGTGAAGCTCCGAGAGCTAAGAAGTGTAAGTCTGTGAACTTTCGTGCTAACAAATACGCTCCCCACATTGCCAGAGGTAATGCAGAGATAAATAGTGCAGTTAAGAAGAGAGATGCGTTGGCTCCAGTTAACAGCGAGGTGAGACCAAAAAATGCCACCCAAGGCGGCATATTTGCACTTGAACCCAAGCCCACTGTGTGCCACGAGTCGGCATACATACTTAGTAATTCCATGGCTCGTTTGGGGGCCTCAGGTAACGCGCCACCAACTAGCTGACCAAAGCGATTTCGCGATGCAATGAGAGTAATCAGAGTTACTAGTAGGGAAATCGTAAGAATGGGTCGCTTTACTAACCAAGTAATTGGCGATGGCGCTTTGACCAGATCAATGTCAGCATTTTCGAGCTGCTCATCGTTGAGGTCTAGAGCAGAGTTCGCAACACTTTCTGAATCCTTCTTAATTGAGCTCGATCTCCACGAGCGTGAAATCGCCGACCTGGTTCGCTCAAAAGCGAGTTGTAATTGAGAGCCTCGTGGTGGGACGAAACGGGCTACAACTCGAGAAGAAACTAGCCGATTTTTTCTTCGACTTCGCCGCGCTCGAATTAGATCTTGTGGTTGCAGTATTAAGAGCGCTACTGCAGCAATTTCATCAAGGGCATATCCAGGTAGCTTCGCCAATAGATATCCAATTGCACGGAAGAGTGATGCACCTAGAAGTTGAAGTGCAATAAATGGAGCCAACCACCAAGATGAGTTCGCCAATAAAACATATGCAGCGTGACGTCGATCCAAAAGTAATGGACGATGAAGTAGTGCACCTTTCACATCAACGCTACGTCGTTCGTTAGATGCCGCTTCGGCATGAAATGCGATGGCCCGTGGAGCAACGATGACCGAGTGACCGGCAGTGTGCACTCGCCAACCAAAATCAACATCATCTCTAAAAAGTGATAACTCTGGATCAAACCCATCTAACTCTTCAAAGACATCTCGACGGATGAGAGCTCCTGCAGTGCTGACTGAGAGAACTTCACCAACATTGTCATGTTGGCCTTGATCTTGCTCTCGATATTCAAGGCCCGTCCATCGCGCACCATTACCAGCAATGCTCACTCCTACTTCAAGAAGATGGTTGCGATCATGCCAACCACGCAACTTCGGTCCAACCATCGCAACGCTGGGTCGCTCTTCAACGGCAGCAAGTAATTCTTGCAGCGCATGAGCTGCAGGCGCACAATCATCATGAATTAACCAGATCCATTCAGTTGCGTCATTGGGAGCAGACTTGAGTTTTGAACTTTCCAACGCCTCTTTCACTGCTGCACCAAAACCAGTTTCACGATCTGCAGTGAGCGTTGTAATTCCAGAACTCTTCAGAAGTTTTACTGAACTATCTTGTGAGCCCGTATCGATTGCTATCACTTGATCTATTGTGCGTTTCTGCTTTGCAAGTGATGCAACAACTTCGGGCAACCAAAGTGCTCCATCATGAGAAACGATGATGGCAGTGACAAAGTTTTGAGAAGAAGTCGGCATTTCACCGCCTCGAATCTTCGAGAAGAACGAAATTAGAAACTAAATGAAATTTGTCTGGTGCAAATTTATGCGGGACGCCGCTTGAGTCTGCGACGCTCACGTTCGGAAAGTCCGCCCCAAATTCCAAAGCGTTCGTCATGGGCGAGAGCGTATTCAAGACACTCTTGTCTGACCTCACAGGAGAGACAGACGCGCTTAGCTTCACGAGTCGAACCGCCTTTTTCGGGGAAGAATGCTTCGGGATCAGTCTGGGCGCAGAGCGCACGCTCTTGCCAGGATAGCTCCACAATTTCGCCGTTACCCAACTGGATACTAGGGCCGGGAATGAAAGCCTGCTCATTTCGACGAGCATCAGTCATTAGCAATACTCCTACGACAGTGGCCCGCATCGGGTGGCTGGCCTAATGGGTGAATTACACGCTTGTTATTCCTCTGAGTCAAGTCGCTTCTGAGAAAAAATCCACCAAAGTCGAAGAAATATCCATTAAAAACTTGAGATATCTCTCATCGAGAGAATATTTGGCCCACAATCTTCTTTCCGGCTGGAATTGTCAGCTCTGGGGCAATATAGCTATCAATTATTTCCGCTCCCTCGCCCACATGAACATTCTCGCCGATTATCGAACCCATGATCCGAGACCGCGCTTCAATCCGTGCGCCATCCCAGATCGAAGTACCTTCGCCAATCGATGCGCTGGGATCAATTGCAGAACTGGGCGCTGCCACAAAACCATCGCCCGATAGTTCTGTGGCGCTGGAAATTGCCGGGTGAAGTATCAAATCGCGAGATGCCTTAATAAAAGATTGAGGCGTTCCCATATCAATCCAATACTTTCCATCGTGATAACCAAATACTTCAAAATCTTCATCTAGTAGCGCTGGGAAAATTTCTCGTTCGACACTCACCACCGTGTTACGTGGAATCATCGCAAGGGCGCTTTCCTTAAAAATATAGCAACCGGCATTTATAGTGTCTGCGATTGGATTCTCCATTTTCTCAAGAAACTCAAGTACTCGCCCTTGAGAGTCGAGGGGTACGCATCCATAGGCGCGCGGATCTTCGACTCTCGTGAGATAAAGCGTTACATCCGCCTTCCGTTCTTGGTGTAAAGATATCTGAGCATTGAGGTCGTGGCCGCTTAGTACGTCTCCATTAAAAATAACGACTGATTCGTTGGGGGCGAGATCAAGATGTGCAGCTGCATTTGCGATTGCACCTCCGGTTCCAAGTGGAACTTCTTCGATCGCGTATGTAATGGAGAGACCAAAACGAGAACCGTCGCCAAAATATGGTTGAAAAACTTCTGCTAAGTAAGAAGTAGCTAAAACTAAGTGTGTAATACCGGCTTCTCGCGCCTTTACGATTTGATGTTCAGTTACCGGTTTTCCCGCAACTTTCAACATGGGTTTAGGCGTTGAGTCCGTGAGCGGCGCAAGACGGGTGCCTTTTCCGCCAACCAGAAGAATTGCCTTGGTAATGGGCATCATTGAGTCAGGCTCAATCGCCATGAATTAACTAGCCAACCTTCTAACTGCTTCACCAATTTTTTCATCAGTTGCAGTTAACGCAATCCGGACGTACCGCGAACCTTTATCGCCATAGAAACGACCAGGGGTAACTAAGATTCCGCGCTCTGCAAACCATTGCACTGTTGACCAATCTTCTTCACCGCGAGTGCACCAGATATAAAGGCCCGCTTCAGAATATTCAATGGTAAATCCTTGAGCTTCGAGTTCTCGACGCAGGACTTTTCTACGGTTTTTGTATCGCTCTGCTTGCTCACGTACATGCAATTCATCAGAGAGGGCGGTAGCAACAGCTTTTTGGATTGGCAGCGGGACCATCATTCCCATGTGTTTGCGAATTTCAAGTAATCGGGAAATCAATAATGAATCGCCAGCAACAAAAGAACCGCGATAGCCAGCCAAATTGGATCGTTTAGAAAGGGAGTGAACTGCCAAGACATTTGTATTGCGACCTTCTGTAAGCGCTAGCACTGAGCTTCCCCGTTTCGAATCTGGGATTGATAAGTAACACTCATCGCTGGCAAGAACTGCTCCAGTTTTCTGCGACCAATCCAAAGCGGCCTGTAATTCATTTTCACTATGAACCCTGCCCGTGGGGTTAGAAGGTGAGTTAATCCACGCTAGATCAATGCTTTCCTTCGGCCATAGCGCAGCATTTAGATCAACTTCCATGACCTCAGCCCCAGCCAGAATCCCCCCAACTTTGTAAGTGGGATAGGCGATTTCAGGGATAAGAATTCTCTTCGCATTGAGCAAGAAAGGTAGGAGCGCAACCAACTCTTTTGAACCGATGGTAGGAAGCACATCAAAGTCGCCTTTTGCACCAAGAATTTCTACGCAGTAATTTTTCAGTGCAGCCCGAAGATCTGGTGAGCCGGTTGTAACGGGATAGCTTGGCGAGTTTGTGCTCTCCCGAAGTGAGTTCTGAATGAACTCTGGCGTCGGGTCTACTGGGGTGCCCTGAGAAAGATCAATGATTCCTTGCGGGTGAAGTCTGGCTCTATCTCCATACGGAGCGAGAGCATCCCAAGGAAAATCGGGGAGCTTGATAAAGACTCCTTACTTACTCGCCTGTCGGCTTCTTCTGGATTTGAAGAAGTTTTGGATGATCTTTCGCGACCGGTCCTACTTTGCTTGCACCACCCGGCGAACCAAGTTCATCAAAGAATTCGGCATTTACTTCTTTATATTCATTCCATTGTGAAGGGACATCATCTTCATAATAAATTGCTTCAACTGGGCAGACAGGTTCACACGCGCCACAATCAACGCACTCATCAGGCTGGATGTACATCATGCGATCGCCTTCGTAAATGCAGTCAACCGGACATTCCTCAATGCAGGATTTATCTTTGACATCTACACAGGGAAGGGCGATTACATATGTCACGTCCAACTCTCCTTTGCCTCACGTAAAGAGCTCATGTTCTAGATTTTCACCTAGTCATCTGATGAGCCGCTTACTGACTTTTAGGTTCGCTATCCTACAGAATAAGCAGGTATGAAGCGCGAGACGGGCAAAAAAGAAAGCCTTCATATCTATGACACCCTAAAACGGCGACTCGAACCCGTGACCTCGAGCGACGGAAAGAGTTTTCGAATCTATTGCTGTGGTCCAACTGTGTACCGCGATGCCCATGTTGGCAATCTTCGAACTTTTCTACTGAGTGATCTTGTTCGACGCACCCTGGAATTCTCAGGATCTAATGTACGCCTCATTCAAAATATCACTGACGTTGGTCACATGAGTGAGGATTTTGAAGAAGATAAGCTCTTAGCGCAATCTAAAGTTGAGAAACGAGATCCCTTTTCCATTGCTCGGGATTATGAAACTAAGTTTCACGATGACTTGCAATTAATGAATGTAATACCTGCAGAGGCATATCCCCGTGCAAGTGAATGTATTGAAATGATGGTCGAGCATATCTCTCAACTGATCGAAAAAAGCTTGGCTTACGTTGGAGAAGATGGATCGGTATATTTTTCTTCGGAAAAGTTTGAAAGTTATGGCGAACTCAGCGGCAATCGTCTCGATGCGCTGAAACCAGGCCATCGTTATGAATATAGTGAAGATGGCGCCAAAAAATTTCATGCCGATTGGGCACTTTGGAAAGCAGCTGGACATCGCACAGAGATGATTTGGCAGACGCCGTGGGGTTCAGGTTTTCCGGGATGGCATATCGAATGCTCAGCGATGTCACTACATTATTTGGAAGGGCATGTTGATTTACACATTGGAGGAATTGATCTTCGTTTTCCCCATCATGAAAATGAAAGAGCGCAATCCAATCCATTAGTAGGTGGTGAAGCTGTAACTCTCTGGCTTCATGGAGAACACCTTCTCTTTGAAGGCAGGAAGATGTCCAAGAGTGCAGGTAACGTGGTTTTGCTTCGAGATGTCATAGCGAAAGGCATCGATCCATTGGCAGTTAGATTCTGCTTTTTGGAGAATCGTTATCGCAGTCAGATGGATCTCTCTTGGCAATCGATGAGTGCTGCTTTTTCTACATTGCAACGTTGGCGTGAGAAATATCAAGGGTGGTCAGATGCAGGAGCGCAACAAACAGAACAATCACGTCAGATAGTTTCTGAAATTTTCCGAGATTTTTGTGATGACCTGGACACCCCGCGCGCCATGATTAAGTTACGTGGTATCGAAAAGGATGCTTCGCTCAGTGATGGAGAAAAAGCAGAGATTTTCAACTCTGTGGATTCACTATTTGGACTTAATCTCATCAAGAGTAAGCCTGCGCAGCAACTATCTGAATATGCAGCTCAACTGCTCTCTCAACGCGAACTTGCTCGTAATCAAAGAGACTTCACAACCAGCGATGAGCTACGTAATAAATTATTGGAGCTTGGAATCGAGGTTCGAGATAGCGAAGAAGGTCAGAATTGGAGCTGGAAAATCAAACTCTAGTTGAACTAATGCTTACGAAAAACAGAGATTGCTAATAAACCTAATCCACCAAAGACAAATACATTTCCGAAGAGATTTGCTTCAATGAGGATTTCTCCCCCGTTTCCCAAGGACGAAGCTCTAACAATTACAAATATCCATCCAATGCCAAAAAGAGCGCTGGCTAATTTCGAGAGATACATATTCCGAATTAAACGTGATCCCATCGAAACCGCCGCCAAGGAAACAATTACTCCCAAAGGACGATAAGCATTATGTAAAAAAGTTCCTGAAATCCCAACTAGTGCGCCAAAAACTAATGAGAGAAGATATTTCATAATTTCACGCCAGCAAAAAGATCTATCTCTCTACCATCAGCATTACGCTCTCCCGCCGATTCTCCGTAGACCAATCGATAGAACTCCAATCCCCAAACTTTGAAACCTAAATTGTCCGAAAGCGCAAAGAAAGGACCATCGACTGCAATCTGTGTGGGATGTGCGCGCATCGCAGCCATTTTCTTTTCAACATACTCTTCGCCGTTAATGACTGTTGTGACAAGTTCATCAGGTTGGGCAAATGGAAAGTCTTCAGCTTTCTCCACTCCAAAGAATTGATTGCCAGTTCCCTTCATCGCTTCAATACCCTGTTCGATTATTGAGCGAGGAATCGTGTTCCAATAAATCTTTTGAATATTCCATCCGCGCTCTCGGGCTAATTCAGCTGCTCGCATCGCTACTCGATGAGCTTGAATGTGATCGGGGTGGCCATATCCACCAATTTCATCGTAGGTCACCATGACGTGAGGTTTAATCTCCAGAATAACCTCAACGAGTGACTCTGCTGCTTCATCAATATCTGCATTCCAAAAATTGTCTGTTCGATTATTCGGCTCTGAACCCATCATTCCGCTGTCACGCCATTGCTTTGTAGGAGCGCCTAAGAATCTAAAGTCTGTGACACCGAGGGCGACCATCGCATCGCGTAATTCGATTTCACGATGTGGGCCAAGTTTGTCTTCACGCGAACTTGCAAGATGTTCTAACTCCGGAACAAGAACCTCACCCTCTTCACCGCGAGTGCAAGTAACGAGGGTTACGCCAAAGTCTTGTGCTACATACTTCGCCATTGTCACGCCGTTATTAATAGTCTCATCGTCGGGGTGGGCGTGAACAAGAAGCAATCGAGGTTGAGTCATAGTTAATTGCAGAGAGTACTAGTAGATTTCAAAACATGTTGCTGAGAAATCCAGATTATTCCTCTGCGCGTAACGAAACATTAGTGAATTTTGCCCATTTCTCGTACCATGCTACCGATGAGCAGCAATGACAAGTTGGATAATCGGTCTCGGTTACCGCGGGATGAGCGTCGGGCGATATTGCTATCGGCGGCTCTTGAGGTCTTTACCGTTTCCGGTTATCACGCCGCATCGATGGACGATATTGCTGATCGTGCTGGAGTAAGCAAACCCGTTCTCTATCAACACTTTCCCTCAAAACTTGATCTATATCTCGCGGTGCTTGATCTTCATATCGATTCTTTAGTTTTTGATTTACAAAAAGCAATAGCGTCAACAAAGGAAAATAAAAATCGCGTTAAAGCAACTGTCGATGCTTATTTTGGCTTTATTGATGATGAAGCAGGTGCATTTAGATTGCTCTTTGAAAGCGATATGAGTATCGAACCGCAAGTTCGTGAACG
>Ga0214917_10002899_pt1 | contig 20446 bp, 24 predicted proteins | sample LL_1208_BB_MetaG_FD_177983 | JGI IMG/M metagenome (GOLD analysis project Ga0214917, IMG submission 177983) | Freshwater microbial communities from Lake Lanier, Atlanta, Georgia, United States - LL_1208_BB | ecosystem: Environmental > Aquatic > Freshwater > Lake | place: USA: Georgia | collected...
GTTCTATCTTTTTGATAGCTTCACTAAATGTCTCATAGTAAACATTGAATCTAGATAATGTATCAATTGCAACAGAACCTTCTGACCATGGGGTATTTACAAATTTAATTCTATAAGTCATATCCTTATTTTTTGAGTCTTTTATTGAGTCTCGTAAGAATAAAAATAAAGATTGATAGGCGGATTTTATTATCCAGTCTACCCTATGAGCTTCAAGTAAAATGTCAATACCCTTTTGATGCTTTAAAATAGTCTCCTCTTGCTCATCTACTTTGTACTCGGTAGTCTCTATTTTCTCCGTGCCTGAGTTATCTTCTGGACTAGGTTGAAAAAAGAAAGCAGAGTCGGCTTGCTCCGGGTCTACTTCTGTATCTGAAAATCCTAAATCTTGTAAATCCTCTTGATCTACATCTTCTCCAATGTCCTCGGTGTTATCAAGAACATCTTCATTATCTTCTTCACCTTGCTCTTCGTCTTCTTCTTGAGCAATCTTAAAGAATGAATATAAATCTTCAGACATTAAAAAATCCTTACTTTTCGGTATTAAACCAGAATACAAGGTGACTAAAACTCAAAATTTGTGATAAAGAAAGTTTCTTTTGGCGACCTGGAAGAACCCTTGGCGGAAATAACAAATCTATCACTGATATTTACTTTCGGGTAATTTTTATATAAACCACGGACAAAAGGGGTGTCTGAATTACACACTATTGCGTAAGCACCTAAATCTGTCAAATAGTCAAATGCTTCTTTAAGGGCCAAATGGTTAGCTTTATTAAATCCGTTAGAAGTATAATTTGAAAATGTGTCGTCATACGGCGGGTCTATAAAAACTAGATCATCTTCTTGTACTTTAGTCAATGCCTCAAGATAATCAACACTTGATAGTGAAGCTCCTTGAAGAGTTAAAGAAGCCTCCCTAATCGCCAATTCATCTAAAGGAGATCTGGTATCAACTTTGCAATATGGAACATTAAAATTTCCACTTGCGTTTACTCTATATAAACCATTAAAGCTCAATTTATTCAAGTAAATAAACCTAGCTGCTTTATTTATAGGAGATCTAGGTGAAGAAGACCTAATTCGTAAGTACTCTTCTTCTGAGTTTTCCATTTTTCTCATACACTTAATAAGAGAATCTGGGTTGTCTCTTACTACGGTATAAGTATTGATCAAGTCTTCGTTATAATCATTCAAAAATGCACGCTCTGGTGCTAACTCAAAAAATAAAGCCCCTCCTCCCAACATTGGTTCGTGGTAAGAGTTAAAGCTTTTAGGCAAGATAGACAAAATGCTAGGTATAAGCTTCCTTTTGCCACCGGCCCACTTAATAAACGGCTTTGCCATATGTGATTATAGCAAGCGCCCCATCCGTCTATTCAGAAAGATGGGGCGCTGAGGCTCTGGAAATTTTCTAAAGCTTTTTTGAAAATTCTTCCAGAATATCCACTGTGCGCTTCCTCTCGTTCACGACAGCTTCATACGCGGCCTTAGCCTGATCGGCTTCCGACTTGTACTGCGTAATCTTTTCCTGAAGTTCATAATTTTCTTCAATAAGTCTTTCGCAGTCGCTATTTTGCTTTTGAATCTCTTTTTCAAGAGACTCAATCTTGCTCTTCATCTCGCTAAGTTCTGCGGTATTCTGAGGTGAGCTTACCGGAAGAGAGGCAAATTGCTCCATGATTCCAATCATTGTGTTGAAGCTGTCCTCTAAGTTAGAAATGCGTTCTCCAAACTTTTCAATGCTGGAAAGCTTTGAAGCAATCACACTCAAAACACCGGCTACGCTATTTGAAAAATCATCTTCCGTATTTGAAATTGGGCAAAAAGTCCCAATCTTAAAGGCTGCGCTTACCATCTCTGAACGAGGATGCGTCCCCTGATGGATCGGACAATAAACTTTATTGTTCCTCAAGCAGTACTCACACGAGTAGTACTTGCCCTTAGGGTTGTACTCTGGCGCAAAGTTTACAGGTTTGCTCATCTTCCCACAAGACAGGCACGAAACTAATGAATCTGTTGGCATTATTTAAGCCCTCCAGCCAGATAATACCACAGCAAAGAAGCTTGGTCAATAGGTAGAGAGGAGAAATCTAAAGGAGCACTTAGGCGGAACTGGTTCAGATGATTTCAAATGTACAGTCAAAAGGCTATTGTCAAAGGAAATATAATAAGCAGGCATCTTTGTCCTATTTAAAGATTTTTTAATATCGATTTGCGATAACTTATCTAGACAAAGATTAAGAAGAAGAGTCAAGGTTTCTTCATTTAGTTCGTCTAGTACTCCTAGCTCAGGATCCTCTAATGAAGGCACAAGAATTTCCTCTAAAGTACTACCTTGGTTTAAAGTGTAGTAGTTACTAGAAACACCAGTAACTAGAGATACAAAATTTGTATAGCTATCCCCCTCTAATGAACTGGGATTTGACAGCAATTCTTGAATTTTAAAGGAAGTTCCAGTTGCTAATACATCTAGAGAGGAAAATAGTGACAATTCTTCTTCAAATCCTAAAACTTTATCAAATGGAACTGGAAAAGCTTCTGGTGAAAATGTAAAGCTTTCCGACAATAAATTGTAGCCTGTAGCTACTTCAGCTATATAATAATCTCCTTCTACATTTACAAAAGAAATGCTGCCATTCATTGTTGAAATACATTCCAAGTTCAAAATATGAGGCTCGTTCTCAAGTATAAGAGAGCCATTTAAAAAGAATAACCCTTGATCTGAAGATAAAATCTTTGTGCTATCAAACTGAACTTTCTTTGCCTCTAGTTGTCGGCAATCGGCTTGGATCAACTCAATTCCTGTCGGCCCTGATAAATAGGTGTTACCGCTTGTATAATTTATTTGAGTAAGCTCGGGGAAAATTTTACTATCTAAAATAATACCATTTGATGTTTGTATGTCACCTACGCTTAATGTACTAAAATCATCTATGTTGCTATCATCTACAGTAGCTAAAGAAATCTCTAAGGCATTCTGTTCTACGTCTTTAACTAAAGTTAAATTACCCAAGGAATACAAATAAATATCGCCGGATAAATTACTTAGGGTATGCAGAGCATTAGGGTTAAAAATAATGTTATTGCCTGATCTTGCAATGCTAAATCCGGAGTCCGAAGACAGGGCAATAAAATCTGAAAAATAAATCCCATTTGCCCATATCTTCTGAACCGAAATAGGCTCATAATCACTGGAGATGTATATATCATTACCAATGTTTTCAATCTTCAAAGAGTAATCTGTGGAAGATAGAACAATATCACCAACCGAAAAGTCTAGAACATCTTCTTCTGTAAATAAAGATTTAACCGTTACTGACTCTGGAAATACGCTAGCTTCTACCTTCCCTGCGCTATTTACTTTAACGAGTTTCGGGTCTAAGCTGCTTACTTCAACTCGACTATTCATTAAGGTATAACTACCACTAATGGATCAGAGTAGTCAGAATAAACCAAGTTTCCACTTAAATAAGAAAACCCGTATAATTCGTATGTAGAGTTGGGTAACAGATTTGTTAACGTTAAAGTAGTCTGTACTATTTCTGAGTACTCACCTGATACACTTGAATCCGGTTCATCGTAAGAAATTGGATTTTCAACAGTGACGGGCAGATAGCTGCCCTCGTATAGTCTAACAATATCAACGAGACCGGCTTGGTGTGTCACCAGAATGTCAGCTTTTTTTCTACTATCTAAAGGGCCCATTGGTCTGATATTTAAAACAGAACTTTCTAGGATTGGAACTGCTGGTCTAATTTTTATGTCAAAATCTATTCTGGCACCTGAGCTAATGCCGTTTTCAGCCCAAACATAATGTTTAAAAATTCCGGGCTTTTTTACCACAAAGTTATCTACTGTTGAGTGTGAAATAAGAGGTACATCTGTTTCCCAAGTATAATTATCGGCCTCTCTAAACCATTTATAGGTAGAAGCATTTGCTACTGGCCTTGTAGATACCAAAATATCACTAGAAGAATTATTTCCTACATAACCTCCTCCGTTTGGCTCTCCAATTAGGGTAACGGTAGGCTTTACTGGAGCAGAAGTTATGAGGGAGTAAGACGGTGAGTCAGGTGCGGTTCTATTTGAAGAAAATATACAACGTGCCCTAAATGTCTGTCCAGATTCGCTAGAAAGAACAGTAATGCTATTTTCATCTACATTGACAAAATACCCATCTTCACCCTCAACTACATTTGCGCCATAACCTAGAGTAGTCTCTAAAGAACCTTCAACTTTAGTTACTAATAATGTAGCAGGAAGAAGTCCTTTTGAGTGTGAAAAAGTGACGCTGTAAGGTGAAGAAGACCCTTGCGTAACACCCTCGGATTGAAAAGAAGGTTGTATCGCCCCAATGCCTAAAATATGTGAACCTGTTGACAGGACAATAGATCCTGAGGCTGGTGAAATTGTTAAAGATCCTGATATATCCCTCACGCTTGACTGACCCAAGATAAGTCCATTCCCACCAGATATCGTTAAAGTATCTACCTGCAAAGGATCTAAAAATGAAACGCCAGAAACTCCGCGAATAATGGTCTTATTTTGATAATTATATATGTTCGCATAAGGTGAATCACCTAAAAACATACCACCGCTTACCACAATTTTACTAGCTTTAGCCGGTGAAGATGAGTCAAAAATTGACCAGCTAAGAGAAGACAGCCCAATTGACAATGTGCTATTGTCTACATTTTCAATTACAATCCCATTAGATGACTGAAGGGATATCTCCTCTCTAAGTCCATTTAACGAAATAACACCACGATTGCTAAACGTAATAGTTCTGTCAGAGGAGTTTGCAGCTATTTCTATCCCGTTACCTGGTAGGAAAACAATTTCACCTGAAAGTGAGCTACCGTTTACTGAAATTCCAGTAAGTCCTGTGCTAAAGTTTGGACTTACGAAAAAGTTGCTCCCGCTTCTTGTGACTGAAATCGTGCCGCTTCCGTAAATTCCAATATCACCAGTAAGAGCCTCTCCATCCTCAGTAGAAATAGAAGTTACAAATACCTCGTTATACGGTATAAAATATCTATTTATCTTGCCTTCGCTATCAAGGGCTACCAGTTTTCCTGCTTGAGTCAACGCAGAGGCATTTCCGGTTACTAAAGCATTATCTGCAACCGGCAAATACTCAATGCTTACGGTAGGCTTGTTAGACACGTTTAATCAGAGATGGTCTTTATAAAGTGAGTAGGAATCTCTTCTGGATCGCTGCTCTCTGGTTCGGGGTAAAAATAAGTTTTTGTAATAGTTTTGGTAGAGCCTGGGAAAGTAACTGTCTCTGTTTCAAGCCTTCTTTTAGCGTCATAAGAAAAATTTACTGTTTTAATTAAGCTTGAAGTCCCGTTTGCTGCTATATGGTAAGTGGTCAACTGAGAAACCATTCCACTTACGTAAATTCCAGATTGACTTACAGAAGCTAATTCTAGAGAACCGGGAAGCGGGGGCTCAATGAGATCATCTGATACGGTAATAATTCCAGTGTTTAAATCTGTCCGTAAAAATAAGTTATTTGTAGCCTGAATACTTACAGAACCGCTCACACCGTTAACCGATGGAACTGTTATGGCAGATACCGTAATTATATTCGTATTGTCATCTGCCTCCAAGGATATATTTGAACCGGCTAAAAGGGTTACATCCCCTGCCACTGTCACGGCATCAACGGTAATCGTAGTGCCGCCAAGGCCTTCAGGAAGAAGCTGTAGAGGAATGATTCCGGATTCATTTGTCGCTACTACTTTATTGGCGCGGTCAGAACTTGACCCTGCTAAGTCCTCAGAAGTTACGACCTCAATGTATTCCCTGTGAATTAAGGGATTGTTGCTCATGTTAATAAACCCTCGGTAACGCAGTTACTGAAATTGATATATTCCTACAAGCCACTATTACTTCATCCTGAGTATAAGACTTTACCCCAAATACTACTCTATGAGAAGCAGAAGGCTCAATACTTGAAAATATATGTGAAATTGACACAAATTCACTAGAAATATCTGGAATTTCATATTGATTTGTGCCAATTTCAATAAATGGTGTAAATGTTAAAGAAGAACTTGGTTCTATTTTTGCTGTAACATGAACCAAAATATCAGAATATGTAATGGTAGAAAGATTTGCGCTTAATATAGGAAACTTTGCTGGATTTTTAAAATTAACTTCAACAAATTTTGCAAAAGAACCTGCTACAATTGGATAAAACGTCGGTGATACAGAGCTTATTGTAATGACCCCATCTTCACCAGATTTAGAGCTACTTACACGTATCAGACCCTGTCCTTGAATTTTTATGTTATTCGACATGTCATTGATCTTGTGAATTTTTGTAGCAATTTCTTCTGGTATAATTCCAATTGGGATCTTACCATCACTTCCCGTCTTTACAAGCTTATTAGAAGCTTTACCTAAAGAAATGTCCTCAAGGCTGACTGTTTCAACATTATCAACCTTGACAAAGTACGGTTTTCTATGGAAACTCAAAAGTTGCCTCTCAATAGCACTACTAAAAAGTAAACTATTAGAGAATTAATGAAACACTTGCTTATCTACTGGAAGATAACAAGTTGTAGGAAAATTTCCGCTCATAAAAATCTTTGGCCTACCCCAAAATCTTTTATCTTTTACGATGTTTAAAATAAAATCTTGCAGAAACTTGGGATTGCAGTCCGATAGATCAACCAAAGACTGTACTTTTTCTACAAGTGCCTCAGTATTTAAGTTTGCCTGGCTAATTTTGTATTTGGCCTCAATAGGATACCGCATTAATGGGTAGTCTTTATAATTATCGCTTGCTAAAAGCTCTAACCATTCCCTCATAAGGTCTACTTGAGTTACTAATCCGCCCCTGCATTTAATGGAAGTCACTTTACCGGACAAAGAAACGTTATTCTGAGAAAAAGAAAAAGACTTTTCCCCTTCCCCCTCTACTACAACCCTAAGCCCCATCGATATATCCATTCTACCGTCAAAGAAGTCTTCTTTAGGTGGCTTATTATAAAACAGTATACTGTCAGCAAACTTCATTGTTGGGTTATCTGAGGTAAAATTTAAAAATGAAAACTCAGAATAAATTAATTTTAATTCGTCGAGCCATAGTTGAAACATAGATTATTATAGAAAAGTGGCTGGATACTTTTTGTACCCAGCCACTTTTACCGTCTCTGCTAAATCTCCTTTGCCGTCATCCCGGACTTGCGGAGGTAGCCCTCGCCAAGAATACGAAGCTTCTTGAGGTACTTCTGGACTTCATTGTGGTCCATTTCCAGAGCTTCCCCTATAGACGTATTCTTCTCGCCCTTGAGGAGCATGTCGAAGATGATCAGCAAATTCTCGTAGTACTCAGGAGAGTGGTTGCTGGTGGCACTCTTAAGTGCGGAAGTCCCGGTGGCCTCGATGAAAGAGCGGAACTTATCCACGAAGTCCTGGCGGTCAAGAGCGCCCTCAAAAGAGGCCTCACGGAGAGCCTCCCCGCTAAAGTAGTCGCTAAATGCCTTGGTGGACTCGCTGTCCTCAGGTATGTAGTCAAAGCTGTAGGAATACCAAAGATTGTTGGGCTTAGGCTTTCCTTCCTCACCCTCCTTACCGCGAACATACTTGGTGCGATAAGAGGCGCAAGATACGCTCCGAATCATACTCCTGAGATAAGTCTTGAAATTTGCACGCTTTTTATTGAACTTTCCGATTGTGTCTACAGATTCGTCATTGCAGAAGTTCTCAATGAAGTTATACTTCTTCATCTGCATAATGCACTCCTGTATGATGTCGTCTAAATCCTGCTCAGCAATCTTCCAGTAAACAAGGAAGTCCTTACGCAAGAAATTCATCCACGCGGGATTGGAAACGAATTCATCCAGAGTCTTAGGATCAACTAAATCCTTGTTCCTAGGTTTACGTGTGCCTGTGGCCGTCATTTGAATCTCCTCGTTAATGCCGTGTCAACGCCCTGTGTGTTTAGTGTCCCATCTGCCGGTCCCAACTACAAGAGAAGATTGGCTCCCTTAACAGTTTGCATAAGCCCCCGGTTGTAGTGCCGTTTGTTTGTAGTTAAGAATGTTTGGAGTGTGTTAAATATGTTAAATTCTTGTTTTTTGTGTTACGCATCGATTAAGTATTCCGTTAATAAACCGTATAAATTTTTAAGCCTCTGTTAAAACGTTAAAAACAATCCATCCGGTAGGGTATAGCAGCTTTTTTCTTTACACGTGCTGGTAGCTGTTGATAAGAGCCTGCATTGAGGATAAAAACCCCCTTTTGTCTACCTTGCGCGGAAGTATGACTCTTTTTTGATTGCTGAACTCTAAGATAACTTGCGTAGAGCCTGGATGGCTTTGGCTAATCTGTGTAACTTCATTGGCAAATTTCTCCAATCCGTCAGAATGCATCGATGAAGGATTAAACGGAATAGATATCTTAAACTGCTCAGATATTGCTAATCTTGTATCTGTAAAGTTATTTACGTTCTTTTTAAAATTTGAATCTTTCAGCAACTTATCTTCGTCCTTTGTCTGTACAGATATGCCTAAATTCTCATAGTGCTTTTGGTACTCCATTACGGATCCCCAATCTTTTGATATCTCAATGTCACAAAGTAAAGGAACTTGAAATCCTGGTATCTCAAAGCACATTAATTTAACTAATTCTGGTATTACATCCGAAAGAATCTCGTCTTTTATTTCATAAACCAACTCGTCGTGAATTGTTAAAAGCATTCTTACATCATTCTCAAGTCCTTTATGTTTGACCCAAGAGTGTACGTTAGACATTGCTACTTTCATAATGTCGCTTGCTGAACCTTGAATTGGAAAGTTAATTGACTGCCTGAATGCAGCATTCTTCTTTGAAATAAGTCTTTTTTCTTCTATGTTTTTACCAAACTTTGGTACTTGCAGTTGAGCATCTGCTAGCATAATCTTTCTGCCAAAGTGAGTTCTTACGTATCCGTTGGACTCTGCAAACTTCTCCTGCCTGCTTCTCCATAGTTTAATTTTCGGCAACCCATCCCACCACCCCTGCCATATTACTTTTGCCTGGTCTAAAGGTATGTCAGCAGCAGTAGCTAAGGCCTGAGGTGAACCCCCGTACAGATTAGAGAAGTTGCAAGTGTTATGATTCACCAAGTTGTTTGCTATAAAAGTATTTCCGTCTTTAACGAATAAATCAAATACTTTCTCTTTGCCATAAGATTTTTTAACAACCTTTGTAGGGGCTATGTTAGCCCCTTCCTCTCTGAGAAGTCGTAAGGTTTTTTCTTGCTTATCGTTCATGACAAATACTTTAGGAACATCTTTTCATCTAAAGAAGTGGAAAGATGGACTGGGGGTAGAGCATTAATGACTCTTTTACCGTAATTTGAATTGTGTATTCTGGGATCTAGTATTGCTACAATCCCCTTGTCAGACTTTGTACGAATCAGTCTTCCAAATCCTTGTTTCAAGTCAATAATGGCTTCTGGTAGCTGAATATAGTCAAACATACTTGATATCCTATAGTGATCTGCTTTAGCTTTCATTAAAGGATCTGTCTCTGGTTTAAAAGGAACTTTATCAATAATAACTAAGGATAGATCGTCTCCGTCAATAGATATTCCTTCCCAGAAAGTCTTTGTACCAAATAGTACCGAATTATTTGTTTCCTTAAACCATCTTACTAAAAATTCTCTTGAAGACTCTCCTTGTTTTTTACAAGGATATTTGGTCTTTTTGCTAATCTTTTCAAAAGCTATATTCATATGAGCATAGCTTGTAAATAAAATAAACGCTCTTCCTCTGCTTAAATCCAAAAGTTTAACTGATTGCGAAGCAAACCATTCCTGGTACATCTCATTTAATCTTTTATCTACTGAGCTAGGTACTGGATGTCCGCCCTTTGGGATATATAGAAGACACTGCTTACTGTATTCAAATGGCGTAGGTAAGCTTACTTCAAACTTAGGCTCTACCCCCATCATTTTTTTAAAGTATGAAAAATTATTCCCAGTAGAAGATAGAGTAGCAGAAGTAAATATCGTAGAAATTTCTGGGTACAGCTTTGTCCTTAAAAAGTAAGCTACGTTGATAGGACCGGACTGAAGGCTGGCTGGAATAAACTCATTATTTTTTACCTCTGGACGCCATTCCACTCTAGTAAAGCTATATTTATTCTCAATGTTATCTATCAGTTGAGTTAGATTTTGTACAAATCTACCAAAATCAGCAGCTTTTTGATTCGACTTTCTTCCTTCATACGCAATTCCTATTGCGATAATTGCTTTTTTAAATCTATCGTATGCTGCTAAATTTTTAGGGTCTAAAGTAAAGCTCATAGGCTTTGTGCCGACAATTCCGCGAAATCCTGAAACTAAGTCATTAGAAGACTCATCTGTAAAGCCTAGTACTTCTTGGGCTTTATCGATAAATTGCATAATTGAACGATGCGAGACTTCCGCAGTCAGGGCATTAATCATATACTTTTCAAATTGATGAGCTTCGTCAACTACCAATACTTTATACTCAGGAAGATGCTTGCCCTCAATAATAGAAAGCGCTACTAAGGCGTGGTTCGCAATGACAATATCTGCCTCATTTGCCCTTCTCTTTGATTGGTAGAAAAAGCATTTTCCTTCTAATACGTCCAATCCTGATTTTGGATGGTAAGAACACGTCTCACTACAAGAAGGGAAGTCTGCGTTGACGTTTGACCAGCCAGGAAGGCCAGATTCTGTCTGTACTTCTGCGACGTCACCGGTCTGTGTCTCTCGTCCCCAGGAAAGAACTGGCAGCGGGATCGATACAGGGTCTACGTCTAGCTTCGCCTCTAGCCTCTGCTTACAAAGGTAATGGCTTCTTCCTTTAACCAAAGCGGCAGAGAATTCAATGCCAAAGTTTTCGTAAAGCTTTTTTTGTAAGTATGGAATGTCTTTATTAAAAAGCTGATCCTGAAGTGTAGTAGTTGCAGTACTTACAACAACTTTTTGTCCTGTTTTCTTAGCGAAAAGGATTGCCGGAACAAGATAAGCCAGTCCCTTTCCTGTCCCCGTAGGTGCCTCCACTATTGAAGAGTCATTAGAGATCATCGAGGCTAGGCAAATCTCAGCCATTTTTACCTGAGACTCTCTTACCTCATCTACAAAGCCTGTGGACCGAAAGACCTCTCTAGGCAGCGGCAGCTTCAAATCTGGTGTAGTAGCCAAAGATTTTTCCCTCCTGAAGTCAGTATAGTCACTGCGGAGGGTTTTGATTTTGCTTTAATTCCGAATTTTCTCGACGAAGCTCTTCAACCTGCCTTCTGAGATCATTCATCTCATTGTAAGCAGTTTCAATTTCTATGGCTTTTTCTACTAAATGTCCGTACTGGGCTTGCATCCTGATTGCTTCATCTATTTTTCGATTAGCTTCAAGACGAATGAGAGCCATTTGTTTTTCATAATAGTCTTTACTGGCGTTTAACTTATCCGTAAGTCTTTTCTCGACCTCAGAAATATGATTCTCTAAAGAAGAATTTTTATAGTTAACCCTTCCATCAATCTTATCTAAATACCCAACTTTACCTCTCATAAATGAATCATAGCTTTTATGAACGATTTGAAGTTCTGCATCAGAAAGATTAACAATTGTTCGAAGTTTTGCGCACATGTGTCCCTCTGTGCCAGGAACTTGTTTTTCTATAAAGTGCTTTAATGGTATTCCCATCATTTCTGCTCTTGTATGGTTGGCCGTGCAGCCCCTTGACCATCTAGGACAAAGAGAGCATTCAATACTATCTCTTATCCTCCCAAGAAGAAACATTGCTTCTTCTCTATCTAAATAAGGGAAATCTATGCTGTCTCTATTAACTTCAGAATTGTCCAATTAAATAACTTCTTTAATTCATGCGCTATTCTAAAAACATAAAAAAGCTAAAAACAAAAAGCCCTGTTCCTACTTTATCATAGTAGGAACAGGGCAAATATAATATGGTTTACTTTACAATCAAAGTCACTGTCGCCTTCACGATTCCAGAGCGGCTACGTACTGTTGCCTCACAGTCGCAAGTCTGACTTCCGCCCTCAGGTGCCACCCAAGAAACTTTACTTCCCTTATTGGAAAGAAGAATTCCCTTATCGCACATCCAAGATACACCAACTGGACGGCCCAAGACGTCCATATACTCTACAGAAAGCAGAGAACTGCCGCCGCTTTGTACATTAAAAGGATAGGCTGTAATCCTAGAGATCGTCAAATTGTTGTCAATCTCATTGGAGCTTTCAACAGATAGGTCCGATCCTCGATCTGGTACCTTACCGATTACTGGGTCTGTAAGCTGCATTGCGCACCCAGATGTAAGTGCTGCAAAATAAGCAAGGCGAATGAAACGAAGCATTTGGTATTACCCTCCACTACGGAGTATACCAAAAAATCTCAGATATGCAACTACTTAACGACTTAAGATTTGGTTAAATTACCTAATCTCTACAAGAAGTCGGATTGTAGTTCTCTCCTCTTCACCAATTTTAATGTCGTGAAACTGAGGTATGCAAACAATTTCATCGCCAGATGGAGCAAGATAGCCACGGGCAATAGCCACAGCTTTGATCGCCTGATTGACCGCACCTGCCCCAATCGCTTGAAGTAGGCACTTTCTGTGGTCCCTAACGCAGCCCGCAATAGCGCCAGCCACTGAAGCTGGTGGTGAGTTGGAGGCTACTTGTAGCAGAGGCACCCCGTCAATAAAATTCGGTGCTACTTTTTTATTCGTGGGGTTAGTGTTCTTGGATTCCATAAATCCCGCCGTTGGCGTCAAATTAAAACAGTACTTACATATAAGACTAACCACTAATCAAATAAAAACTTGACAACGGCTGAAATTTATTGTACAATGCCTTTGACTGGAGGATTCCACATGGTCAGGCTTGTGCTCACAGACATGCTGATGTTGGCTGTTCTATTAATCGGGACGATTAGTTTTGTCGAAGAACTGCAAAAGGAGGGGTTCCATTGGTTCAAAACTCCAGCGGTAGCCTGCTGCCTCATGCTCGGCTACCTCTGTATTTTCTACAAGCTCCTTGAAGCTGTGGCTACTCAGAGCCGCGAGGATTGACTTCTTCGTAGTAAACTACTACGTCTTCCTCTGTAATATCATCAAGTAGCTTCCAGATATAGTTCCCTTCTACGTCAATAACTCTTATTCTATGTGAAAAACTTCCTTTCAGTAAAGTACCATTTTCCATCTCAAGATTAACCGTGTCTTTTTCGCCGCCAAAGTACAACTCATCAACTTTCTTTGACTCTCCGAATTCATTGATGACATTAAGGTTCATCGGGGCTGGGAAAAACTTGTCATCTTCGTCCTGAGGGAGAGTTTGAAATAGTGAAGAAATTGGTATATCAATCACAGAACCAGAATTAAATTTTATCTTGATAAGTGTATCACCGGTTACACACTTAGCGAGCTTTCGTTTAAATTTAGAATCTGAGTCATATGAATCGGTGAAGATAGCCCTAGCTGTTTCTTCATGGATGTCTCTTCCGTTTAAAAATGCATTTATCCATACTTCTTCTTGTGCTATATTTGCAGCTACCCTAAGCTCAATTCCTGAATAGTCGATTGCCGCAATAGAATGTCCATCTCTAGCTATAAAAGCTCGTCTTATATTAGAAGCTCCAGATAAATCAATTCTCTCAAATGTGAAATTGCAATTGTCAATGTAACGGCACCCATCACAAGTATTTCTTATACAATACTCCTCACCCAAGTGTTGTATAAAATGCTCATCGTACAAAGGGAGCTTGATTGGCCTTAAATTATCTTGAACTTCTTGAGGCTCTTTTACTTTGTCTTGTTCGCTGATAAGTAAAAAATCTTTTACTTTATGGCCATTAATTTTTCTTTGCCGCTCTTTACGCAGCATAATAGTTTTTTCAATATCACTAGGGTTCATCTTGAAAAAATTCTCTTTGCGTCTACCCAAAATGCGGCATCGTTACTAGGAATAGCTTGTGCATTCATTCCTATATAACCTGCGCCCTCTTTATCCCCTGCGGCAAATCTTCCAGACGGAGCGGCCATGCTTCTGAAGGCAAACTTGGCATAATAATTTCCGTCTTCGGCCTGCTTCAGATTATAGAAGGGCATCAGATACGTGCTTAAGTTTTTCTTCTTTTTTCTGTATTTAAGAATCGCGTCAATCGCCCTGCTCTGACCGGCTAAAGGGGTCAATGTTGCGTCATCCGTCTGCCACTGTCCCGCCTTCTCGGTTACTTTGCCTCCCTTTACGCCAAATCCCTTGACTCTATAAACGTCATCCTCAGAGTAATCATCTGCTAATCTTTCTCTCAAACCCTTTACGGTAATCGTTTGAGTCTTTACTTGATCAGCAAAACCTACATTTACCTCGGCAGTGAAAGTTTCAATCGGTATTCCGGTATAAAAATCAATTTCTCTGTCTTTTGGAGTAAACAGTAAGTGACCGACTTTGATTGGGCTATCCAAGAAAAATTCAGTTTTTTCTGGGTAAATCATCTGGCACTCAAATTCTGTCATTTCCGGTCTTAAATGCGGTACCCCAGTAATGGTAGCATCTGCGTTCTGCAGAAATCCTTCTGAATATGATACCTTATAGGACTCTGCAAGCAGGTCGCCCTTTACATAAATCACACAAGGGTTGCCGTTTAATAAGCAAGAGATAGACTTTATTGGTTTTTCAGGATCTGGAAACTCTAAATTAGTTACTTTTGCCTTGAATGGCATCTGTGTCATTCTATAAAAAAAGTCTGATTTATTTCCAAAGTCGATGGGAAGACGTAAATCTTTATACACGTCAAGCATTGTAGTGTATATATCATTAATTACAAAGGGCGTGAGTCTTTTTATGTAATCAATGTCAATTCTAAACTTATTACATTCCATATCAAGAAGAGCATCAATTAATTTATTCTCTACTTTATAGATAAAGCTTTGTCCAGATGCTTTTACCAAAGGGTACTTATCTAAAGCTTCTTTCTCTGTAACCCTTACAGCTTCCAAATGCCTATAAAGCTTCAACGTTTGATAGGCGTCAGAAGCTGCGTATATGTAGGATTCATTGGCAGATAAAGCAGAAAAGTCTATATCTTTAGAAGAAAATTTAACTCTCTCTAATTTTGGTTCTTTATCGCAAGAAAAATCTTTCTTCTTTGGTTTCTTTAGCTTTGAAGTTTTATTCTTCTTAGATTCTTCATATAAGTCATTTGCCTTATTATACTCGGAAAGATTATCGTTATAAACGTTTAGCTCTTCTTGGTACTTCTTAAATAATCTATCTTCTTCTTTTTTGACAAATAACTCTGTGATCTCAATCATAGATTCGCCAAAAAATCTTTTACTGCTATTTTTAAGGCCAAGTCCTTTATATCCAGTGTCATAGCAAAAAACTGAAACCATAGCATCTTCTTTATTAGGAAAGTAAACTCCATGGTACTTGTAAATACCTAAGTCATACTTTGCATTATAAAAGATATACTTAACTCTATCGCCAAGACGTACTACTTCTTGTAGTACTTTTTTTAGGTCTAGGTTCAAGTGCTCGTCTACCGTATGTCCAACTGGAATATAGAACCCCTGAAGGCCGTCTAGTGGGTCTTCGTAAGCCATACTTATTCCTACAAGTTTTGCAGTCTGAATATCTAGGCTGGTTGTCTCGGTGTCGTGAGCTACATCTGCGTTGTCTGGTATCCTAGAAAATATATCACAAAGATGTTCAAAATCTGACACTAAAAATAGCTTAGCTTGTGATATCCAATCTTTAGATTTATCCGCTTCATTGGCGGGTTCTTCATGGGCCTCACCGCCAAGTTCATCATAAAAATTTACTTCGTCAAACATTATGCTTCTTTATGCTGCTGTACATGCTCTCTAGGTGCATTATAGCCTCATCGACTGAGAGAGCATTAGTTAAAACAAGCCACTCAATTCTGTCGGTAGCATCCCAATACTTGTTATACTCTACCAAAGAACAGACGTCTCTATATTGTGTAATTTTTTTACTAAAATTATTTAAATAATCTTTAAATTTGTTTTTTGGTCTATTCTTGTCAATGTTACTAAATAGCTCTTTAATCTCCGATAAGCCTTTAGATACGCTACTTTCTCGATCTTCTTCTAATTCATACTCGATTCCGTACCTTTGCGCTAAATCGTAAATAACTTCGACAAATGACTTTCCTGTCATTTTCATCTCAAAGGCGAAAACATCATATGATGCATCGCAGGCCCAGCAAAACATAGTTCCAGTATCGTAAACCCTTGCTGATTTTTTCCTATCTACCCCATGAAATCCTGGACACTTGATTTGCTGCTCTCTTCTTGTGCCGTCCCATACGTCAGAAAGATTGTAGTGCTCTAAACAATCAAATACGTTTATTCCTTTTCCTACAATAGAGTCCTTTAAAACTGATAAACGGCTTTCCAAATTATTCGCCCTCGTATTGTAAAACTTGAAATCTTAACTTAGGGTTACAATCCTCAATAAGTCTATCTTCTCTTACCTTGAAGCTTTCTGGTATTTTTGGTAAAAATACATTTCCCTTTGTCTCATCAAAAACCGTAGTTAAATGAATCTTAGATACCAGATTACTTTCTAGTGCTTCCTTAAGCACCTCAGCGCCGCCAATTAAAAATATAGGACCCTTCTTTATAAAGAATACCTCATACAAGTCATCTACTACTAGATCTGGGTGGTATTTTTTATATCTATAGGCAACATTTCTAGAAATTACCACATGATACCTATTTGGCAATTTCCTCCCAAGTGATTCAAAGGTTTTCCTTCCCATCACAATTGTGTGCCCTTCAGTTATGCTCTTAAAATGTTCTAAATCCTCTTTACTTTTCCAAGGAATAGAATTGTTTTTCCCAATTACACCTAAAAGATTGGCAGCAATTACTGCTTCATACTTTTGTACTATCATTTTCAATAATAACTTTTACTTTATCTAACGTTTCAATTTTAATATCTGGATCGCAAAGAAGTGTGAAAACAATAGAATCAATAATTAAAGCTAGTCTGTCTATTTCTTCCATTGTAATGTACTCTCTAATTTTTTAACCTTATCACGGACTGAATCAATGTTACTCAAGATCGATTTAAACTTACTATCTAGCATATAAAATTCAATGGTGAAAATAACATTTACAGCTATTGATAAAAAAGCGGCAAGGTATAAAATTTTAATTTGGTCCATGTAACTCATCCTTTATAACAATGTCTACAGAGCAAGCTAGGCTTTCTAGCTCTAAGTATAAACTATGCAAGGCATCGCTATTGAAATCTTTTTTTATAATTAAAATACTTTCAGATATGTCATATACTGTCTGAAGTATTTTTATTAAAATCTCAAGCCTGACTTTTTTATCCATCAGCTAAGAGAGGACTAAAAAGTTTTTACCGTGTAAGACAATTATAGATTCACCTTCCTCTTTATACATATCTATATCGTCTACTTCTTCTATCTCTCTCACCACTATCGGAGAGTATTTGCCCATATACGGTATGCCTCTTAGTGTATTGTAGCATACCCATTCTTCTGCTTCTTCGTATGACATTCCTTCTGCGGCATAGCAATCTACAAGAATGTTATAGTCGTAAATTAATTTTTTAGCATCTGTTATTCCTAGCACGGCACGATCTAAATAATCAGGCTCTAAGATACAAGTGTTGTCGTCTAGCTCTAAATTTTCAATCATACTGCAACTTCCATTTTGATGTGAGGATGAGGATCATACCCGTCTAGGCAAAAGTGGGACATATTGAAGTCCTCTACTCGCTTCACAGTTTGATCGATGGACAGCTTGGGTAAGGGACGCGGCTCTCGGCTAAGCTGCTCTTTAAGGGCATCAACGTGGTTCAGATAAACGTGAGCATCCCCAATGTTGATAATAAGCTCGTCAGGGTCTAGGTGTGAAACGACGGCATACATGTGAAGCAAGGCTGCGTATTGTGCGATATTGAACGGACAACCTAATCCAAGATCGTTACTGCGAATACTTAGTACCATAGATAGTTTGGTGCCGTTGACAATCAGCTGATGCGTATAATGGCAGGGCGGCAGAGCCATTAACTCTAGCTCTCCCGGATTCCAAGCGGTTACAATAATACGCCTTGATTGAGGATCGTTCTTAAGTTGCCATTCTGCCTTGCGTATCTGGTCTATGGACCGCGAAAAGCGAACTCCTTCACCATAAATCTCGTTGACAGAGATCATCTCCCAATCAGAGGCTTCAACCCAAGTGTTCCTGCGAATTTCATGCAGCGCTTTTCTCACGACTTCGCCTGGGTAAAAGTTTACAAACTTGTCATAAGGCATCTCGACAAAGCTGGACCAGTTACGCCATTGGACCCCATACAGCCTTCCAAGATCTCCAGTGTCTGGGTCAGCCCATTCATCCCAGATAGTCACATTCTTTTCTTGAAGCTGCTTATTATTGTCGCCACCGCGAATAAAGAAAAACATCTCTTCCAAAGGGAGCCGGAAAGGCACTTTCTTTGTGGTAAGCAAAGGAAAGCCGTCAGACATCTTGAAGCGCAATGACCGCCCTGCGACACTTAGCGTGCCGACGCCGGTCCTGTCTACCTTCCGCGTCCCATTATCGAGGACATCGCGAACTAAATCTAAGTACTGCTGCATGGTCTATCCGTGAATCCAAGGATCTTTTTTAACTTCAGGATCTTCAATATAAACGACAACTTGTGTCTTCTTCTGAGGGGCCTGATCTTTTTTGTATAGATTTTCAATGATGCTATACTCAAGATCGTAGCCATACTTGTATGCAATCTTCTCAAGCAGCCAGTTATGAAGCTGGGCAGCAGCTACTCCTATGGTAAGCCCTATCGCAGCAGCAAATTCCCAGTTTAGCTTTAGGAGCACCACGATAGTAGCGCCTAATATGACTAAGGTAGAAGCTATTGTAGCAATAACTAAGCCAAGTTTCTTGGTTATAGAGTCCAAGTACTCTTGCTGTTCTTCTAAAGGTGTCATAGGTCAGAAAATCCTGCATCCAAAATGCGGTCAAGTGTGAGTTCTATACGTTCTTCAGGCTGAGCGCCCATATATCTAGAAGCCAAGTTGGCATACATGTAAGCTGGCTTGAACAAAGCGCCGTCTCTATGCTTGAGATTCATGATACGTGCCTGATTCAACTGTCGCTCTTCTTCATCACAGTAGATAGCAACGACCAAGTCGCTAGATTTCAAGACTTCGGAAGTTTCCGCAATATGATCTGGTGTATAAATGCCATTGTTACGACGTGCTTCTTCATACCCCTTTGTGCTAATCTGGAAAGGAATAACTAAAGGGAGCCCCTCGCCGCCATTAAAAGTCATTGCAATCTGCTTGAGCTCACGAATAATCGTATTAAGGTTATCCCTACGCTGGCCATAGGCATTATCTGATTCCATCAAGTTCGGGTAATCTATAAAAAGAATGTCAATTGGCTCTGATTGATGCATTGCCTCTACCTCTGCCCTGAGAGAGCGAGGAGTGACGCTTCCTACTGGCTGAATGACACGAATGCTCCCGTAAGGGTCGCTATCATCGTCAGGGACAAGAGAACCGCTGGAAAGCCGTACCCGCCTAGCAAAATCGGGAAGCACAACATTAAGGTAAAAATCTTTTTCTTCTTCTGATAGCTTACGGTTTTTGATCTTGTCGTACTCAAGTGGCGGATTAATCTGCCTAAAATCCTTGTAAGAAGAATGCATGCAGTAGAAAATATCCCGGACCTGACTGTACGGCATCTCTAGTGAATAGTAAACGACGTTATAGCCAAGATAAACTGCGGCAAAGTAGGCATAGTTCAGGCAGAACGTAGTCTTACCGTGCCCTGAGTACGCAGAAACACACATCAATTCGCCCTTTTTGAGTCCATAAACTACGTTATCTATGTCATCAATTCCGGTAATGATGCCGATGACCTTATTGGGGTTTGCCTCTTCGGCAAGGTACGCAGCAATCTCAGCTTCGGTATCCTCACGAACATCGCCACGAGTTTTTACATTCAGCGTATTTGCTACATAAAGTGTGTCGTGGTGGCGTAAGATGTAACCGTAGGCGTCCCTAATGCCCTTGAGGTACTGTTTGCCGACTTTCAAGCCTTCGAAAGCAATAGCCCCAGCGTTAAGTACAACTTTCTTGAACAGATCCTTTTGCTGATCTTCTTTGACAAGTAGAATAAGCTGTTGGTATTCAGCCCCCTTGCGGAAAGGTAAGCCTTCAACTTCTTTTAGGATAAACTCAATAGCGCTATCCTCAGAAAACCGGTCCCTCAACGCCGTCATAGTCGGCGGGGACTTGAACTGAATGATGTAGTCCTGAATATGATTAAACAGGCGCTGATCTGCTGGAGCAAACTCAAGCTCAGTCTCTAAAGAAAGATGCTTGAAGTTTTCCCAGATCAGTACGTCTTCGTCAGATTCATCAACTTTGATAATGCCACGGAATAGCTTGAT
>Ga0214917_10002900_pt1 | contig 20438 bp, 20 predicted proteins | sample LL_1208_BB_MetaG_FD_177983 | JGI IMG/M metagenome (GOLD analysis project Ga0214917, IMG submission 177983) | Freshwater microbial communities from Lake Lanier, Atlanta, Georgia, United States - LL_1208_BB | ecosystem: Environmental > Aquatic > Freshwater > Lake | place: USA: Georgia | collected...
AACTCGATCGAGTAAGGATTCAACGACATCAAGTGCGGTAATCGTTGCGCCTGCAACAGATAACACAGATGTTATTTGTGCTACTGGCTGAAGATCAGGTGATCCCTCAACTCGAATGGTTATTCCATACCCGGGTGAGGTCGATGCCATTTAGACAACTCCGTAGAGTCGATCGCCAGCATCTCCAAGACCAGGGACGATATATCCATGCTCGTTAAGTCGTTCATCGAGTGCACCAGTTACTAAATTAATTGGCACACCTGAATCTTTAAATGCATCTTCAAGCACTGCGATTCCCTCAGGTGCTGACAAGATGCAGATCGCGGTGATCTCGGTTGCTCCACGTTCGATAAGAAAGTTAATTGCAGCAACAAGTGTTCCGCCAGTTGCAAGCATTGGATCCAATACAAAACATTGGCGACCTGAAAGATCTTCAGGAAGGCGATTTGCATACGTACTTGCCTCAAGAGTCTTCTCATCGCGCACCATTCCAAGGAAACCAATTTCGGCGGTGGGGATTAGTCGACTCATACCTTCGAGCATTCCCAAGCCAGCACGAAGAATCGGCACAACAACGGGACGAGGTTGGGCTAACTTCACACCGGTTGTTGGTTGGACAGGTGTAACGATTTCAACCTTTTCGACGCGCACATCACGTGTTGCCTCATACGCGAGCAAGGTGACGAGCTCCTCGACAAGACGTCGAAAGGTTGGCGAATCAGTGTTCTTGTCGCGTAGGACAGTCAATTTATGGGAGATCAGCGGATGGTTGGCAACGTGAACTTTCATAACCCGTACCTTACCGCCCTTTCTTTCCACCCCAATGAGTGGGAATATGAGCGACGTGACACATGATCAGGCAGGCGAGCCGCTCATCAACGATGTGGATATTGCCGTTGCTGCTTGGCACGAAGATGGTCGATGGTCACTCGCCCTCTTGCCAGATGCACAGGATCTTCCTCAGATCATTGAGCGACTTAAATCTCAGCAGACTAATGGTGGTGCGCTCGCTCTTCTAGCTATTGATGAAGAATTTTTTATGATTATTCGAGTTCTTGGCTCACATATCAAATTATTCTTAAGTGACATTACTTGTGCAATTGATTATGAAATAGCTGCAGAATTTATAGAGTTATGCGATTTAGATATGCCCGAGGAAGAAGATGAACCATTTCCCGCTGGTGACCTAGACATTATTTCTGATATCGGAGTTCACCGCATGGAACTTTCTACGTTGTGTGATGACCCAGATCTCTTTCCAGATGAGCAGTTAGAAGCAATCGCAAGTCGGCTAGGATTCGGCGAGGAATTCACACAATTATTGGAGTTATAAAATTTTGAATTATCAGGAGCTAATGGGTGAAGCACTTGTAGTTGCTCATAGTGCACTAACAACTGGTGATGTTCCGGTAGGTGCGATTGTTGTTAATGCTGACGGTGTAGTAATCGGAACAGGATTTAATGAGCGAGAAGCTCATAATGATCCGACTGCACACGCTGAAATTGTTGCAATTCGAAATGCAGCTACTCGCTTACAAAAGCCACGTCTAGATGGTTGTACTTTGATTGTTACCCTTGAACCGTGTGCAATGTGTGCGGGTGCGATTGCACAATCGCGAATTAGCCATCTTGTCTTTGGTGCGTGGGATGAAAAGGCGGGAGCAGTGGGCTCTGTGTGGGATATTCTCCGGGATCCACGCTCAATATTTAAGGTCGAAGTTACTTCAGGAGTTCGCGAGAACGAGTGCGCTCAGCTCTTGAAGGATTTCTTCTCAGACAAGTAATTCATATGAAGGATTCAGGATAGTAAGCGATCCATCTTCTTCGCCAACCATTCCTTCTGCACGAATCTGTGAACCAACTTCTAGGCCCGCGATATCGCGCCTTCCCAAGAATTGAAGTGTTACTCCACCCGTCTGGTCCCAGACCTCAACTTGAAGATAAGGAGCAGAGCCACGAGGAGCACTCTTAATTGAAGTTACTTGTCCTTGCACTTGTGCTCGCTTGCGCCATTGAATTTCCCCGATAGGAGTTAAGTTTTCTGCATAGTGACTAGTTGGCTCTATGTCTCGAATAACTTCTTCTACGGGCTTAAATGCTGCAGGCTTTGCTGCGACTTTCACTTCTGCGACCTTAACTGCTTGCGGAGTCGAACCAGAGAGAATGCGATTAACGTCAAAGGGAACGATCGTTGCAACAACTCGTTGTAGTTGTGAGATTGGCGCCGCAATCTTTTCTGCAGTTTGATCGTGAAGTAAGCGGCCTAAGAATCCCGAGTAGGCGCGTCGCGGTAACAAGAGAGTGAGTTCTACATCCTGCTTTTCTGTCATACGGAGTGCATACTCGAGAGTTGCATTCGGTAGTCGTTGATCTGGACAGTCAATAAGCTCCAGCGTTACATCATCGAGTGCATCTGAGTTCGCCCATGCCTCTTGAATCTCAGCTGCACGTCGATCATCAATTACAAAGTGGACAGCGCTGAGCTTGCGAGGCTTAAGGCTACGCGCGTAGCGAATTGCACCAACGGTTGCGAGGTCAACGTTATCAACGAGGACAGTAACATCATGACGAGCAATTGACGTTGCACGCTCATGTTCTTGCTTCACAGCAAGTGCTGCCTGCTCATTTGTATACTGACGGCGAAGCCTCAAAAATATGATCACTAGAATTGGAGCGGTGACAAGCACCATCCATGCACCTTCTGTAAATTTAACAACAGAGAAAATAATTACAATCAACAACGAAACGGCTCCTGCAAGCCAGTTAATTCCATATCTAACTTTCCAGCCATCTGGTTTAGTTCGCTTTGAATGGCGAGCCATACCAAACCCGGCCAAAGTGAATCCAGTAAATACACCTAACGCGTAGAAGGCAACGAGGTGTTCAACTGATCCAGCAGTGATTAAGACTAGAAGCGATCCACCACCAGCTAGTAGCAGGATTCCGTTAGAGAAAGCTAAACGGTGACCGCGTTTAGTGAGTTGTCGAGGCAGATATCCATCGGTCGCAACGAAGTTACAGAGCAGTGGGAATGCGCTATATGTTGTATTTGCACCAGCAAAGAGGATAAGCATGGTTGCGAGCTGAACCATAATGAACATAAATTGCCCAAATACACCATCGCCCATAGTCGCTTTTGCGATCTGAGAAATCACGGTCGGCGTTCCGGATTCATATGGCATCGCATGAATGTGATGGGCAAACCATGAAACACCGAGAACAAGTGTTCCAAGGAGTGAACTCATAATTACCAGAGTGCGCTTTGCGTTCTTATCTTCAGGAGCTTGGAAGAGCGCTACACCATCTGAAATCGCTTCAAGTCCCGTCAAAGAAGAGCCGCCATTTGCAAATGCACGAAGCAGAATAAAGATTGCCGCAGCCGTAAGAAGACCTTGTCCTTCTCCGACTTCAACAGCTCCGGGCAAGTTGGTATCTAGGACTGGAAGAGTCCCGCTCATCAATCTCCAGATACCCATTCCAAAGACAATAAACATAGATCCTACGAAAAAGTATGTTGGGAATGCGAAAGCTTTTCCGGCTTCTTTTACTCCGCGCAAGTTTCCATAAGTCAAGAAAATGATGACCGAAAAAATCATCGGCATCTTCCATGGTTCAAGTGTTGGAAAAGTTGAGATAATCGCTGCGACACCTGCTGCTGATTGAATAGCGAGAGTAACGATGTAATCGAGCATCAATGCAACGGCTGCAATCTGTGCAACAACTGGCCCAAAGTTATCGCGTGAGACTATGTATGCGCCACCCGTCTTTGTGTAGACAGCAATAACGTTGCGATATGAAAGAGTAATAAGTAGAAGAATCGCTAACACAACGCCCGTCATTGGCATCAAAATCGTAAATGCTGCCAGGCCAAATGCTGGCAGTAGCGCAATCAGGATCTGTTCAGAACCATATGCAGAAGATGAGATGCAATCTGAAGACAAAATGCCAAGTGCGTAACGCTTACTTAAACGCTGATGTCCAAGAGAGTGGCGATTGAGCGCGCCACCCAATAAGCGACGCTTGATCTTGTACGAAAGTGGATCTTCGAGTGTGGCGTGATCTTGTAAAACAACCGGGGCTGGGGCTCCATCGGTCCAGGACTTAGGCACTTCATCTCCCTTTATAGGTGCGAACAAGGGCGCTAGTGGCGACCCTTTTGCACTCTGAGTATCCTCATCTTATGCGTACACAGTTATTTATCAACGGAGATTGGGTCGATGGGTCGAAAACTACTCCTGTCTATGACCCCAGCGACCTCAGTGTTATCGCAGATGTGGCCTTAGCTGGCGATAGCCAATGTGAAGCAGCCCTCGCCGCAGCCGATGCAGCCAGTGCATCGTGGGCAGCAACAGCCCCGCGTGTACGTAGCGAAATTTTACGTAAAGCATTTGAAATCATGACAGCAGAAGCTGATTATTTGGCAGAACTTGTTTCTAAAGAGAATGGAAAAGCACTTCCTGATGCAAAGGGTGAAGTGATTTATGCTGCCGAATTCTTTCGCTGGTTTGCAGAAGAAGCGGTGCGCACGCCAGGTGACTTTAGAAAATCACCGAGTGGTGACAAGCGCATTCTAGTTACTCATCAACCCATCGGAGTCTCACTACTCATCACTCCATGGAATTTCCCCGCAGCTATGGCCACTCGCAAAATCGGGCCTGCTATAGCTGCCGGGTGCACGATGATTTTAAAGCCAGCAACCGAGACTCCACTTACTGCGCTCGCAATTGCAGATATTTTGCAACGTGCTGGCGTTCCAAAGGGTGTTCTTAATGTGATCTTGCCTGAAAAAACTGGACCAGCAATCAGCGCGATGTTGCACGATCCACGACTCAAGAATCTTTCATTCACCGGGTCAACACCGGTAGGTCGCGTATTGCTCCGCGAAGCATCTGATCGCGTGATTCGTTGCTCAATGGAGCTAGGCGGAAATGCACCGTTTGTTGTATTCGATGATGCGAATATTGATGAAGCTGTTACAGGTTTGATGTTGGCAAAGATGCGCAATGGTGGTGCAGCATGTACTGCAGCAAACCGCGTCTATGTACAGCGTCCAATCGCGGCAGAATTTACAAAGAAGTTCTCTGCTGCCATGTCCGCCTTTGTTATGGGTCGCGGTCGCGATGAAGGAATTCAACTTGGTGCAAGTGTTTCGATTAATGAGCGAAACAAGATCGCAGATCTCGTTGATGAGTCTGTTGCTAGCGGTGGAAAAGTTATTGTGGGCGGCACGCTTCCAGAAGGTCCTGGCGCTTTCTATCCAGCAACGGTTATTGAAGTAGCTGCAGATAACCCAATTTTGAACCATGAAGTATTTGGTCCTGTTGCGCCGGTTGTCACCTTTGATACCGATGAAGAGGCGATCGCGCTTGCTAACAGCAACGATTACGGATTGATCAGCTACGTTTATTCAGAAGATCTCAAGCGCGCACTTCGCATGGCAGAGGCGATCGAATCTGGGATGGTTGCGATCAATCGTGGTGTGATTTCAGATCCTGCTGCTCCATTTGGTGGCGTAAAGCAATCAGGCCTTGGCCGCGAAGGTGGTTTCGATGGAATTCACGAGTTCTTAGAGACTAAGTACATCGGGGTCGAGATTTAATCTCACAGACTTTTCACCTGATCTTCTCCGACTTTTTCACTTCAATCGCGCCTGCACTGGACCTACCGTTGAGGCATGGATAGAAGAAACCAAGAGCTTTTAACTCACTGGGTAGCTCACCCAATCTCCAGAAGATCCTTACTAGGCGCTGCAGCCATCTCAATATTCGCACAAAGTGCCATTGGAAGAGCCTTCGGAGTCACAGCACCGGTCATTAACCAAATTCTAGGCCGCCCAACAAATACCTCAGTTGCGGTAAGTGTGATGTCCAGCGTCCCAGTCAATTCATATATTGAATATGGAACGACGCGGACTAAGTACACAGGTAAAAGCAAAGCATTAGATATCAATCCAAGTACACCCATGACCTTTGACGTTACTGGTCTTCGTGCAAGCACAAAAATTTACTATCGCATTAGATATAAAGTTGCAGGAGAGAGTACATATCAAGCAGGTAAGCAATACTCATTTACTACTTCTCGTAAAGCCGGCTCAACATTCTCATTCTCAGTCCATGGAGATACCCATCCAGAGCGTGCTGGAAAAATGTTTAATGCAGAGCTCTATGCTGTGACTTTGGCAAATATTGCATCTCAACAACCAGATTTTCATATTCTGATGGGTGATGACTTCAGTATCGATCCGCTTATCAGCAAGGGCCAGGCAACAAAGGAGAATATTGAAAAGATTTATAGCACTCATAGAAATTGGCTTGCTCAGACTGGAAACTCCGTTCCTATCTTTCTCGTAAACGGAAATCACGAACAAGCTGCCGCATATCTACTCGATGGAACCGCAACAAACCCTGCAGTTCTAGCAGGCAATGCTCGGTTGAAGTATTACCCACTCCCGGCACCCGATTCCTTCTACAGTGGTAATACCACTGAGATTCCGGGAGTGGGTTTACCTCGCGACTATTACTCATGGACTTGGGGTGACGCTCTCTTCGTAACTCTTGATCCATATTGGCATTCCAGTGGAGCCGTCGACAATGTTGCCGGAGTACTCGTAGCTGACGATCAAGCCGGTGGTGGAAAGAAAGGTGGCACCGCCGGTAACGGCAAAGCCACAGATCTGTGGAAAGTAGGAATTGGCGACGAACAGTACGCCTGGTTGAAAAAGACTCTTGAAACAAGCAAAGCGAAGTACAAATTTGTCTTTGCGCATCACGTTCTCGGGACAGGACGTGGTGCAGTCGAAATTTCGACCAATTATGAGTGGGGTGGCAAAGACCCTAAAGGAACGAGCACCTTTGCTGTTGAACGCCCGAACTGGGAGCTTCCAATTCATGATCTGATGGTTAAGCATGGAGTCAATATATTTTTTCAAGGCCACGACCATATTTTCGTCACTCAAGAACGTGATGGAATCATTTACCAGTCGATGCCAAATCCTGCAGATGACACATTCTCGCTATTTAATGACACCGCATATAAGTCAGGAACAAAGGCGCCAAATTCCGGTCACGTGCGGGTGACGGTTTCTCCTGCCGAAGCAAAAGTTGAATACTTCCTTGCAGCTCGGAGCAAAGACACAGCTAGAAAGAATATGACTCTTGCACATTCCTACTCAGTTAAACCAAAGGGATAACCATGCCTACACATGACCACGAGATCAGACACCTATCTGAAATTGATAGACGAAAATTTCTCAAGGTTTCAGGAGCTCTCACAGGCGTTGCATTTCTATCTTCACTTATAGATATGGAGCATGCATTTGGTGCGTCAACGGTAAAACTGCCTGGATTTTCAGCGTTTAGTAAGAGCGTAAAGGTGACAAAATCAGCTAAGTACTATCTTGTAGAAAGTTCTGGCATTCCCGACCACCAGATGATGGTGGGAATCAAGAGTTGGCAGCAACAAGTACCCGCAATTCAGCCCTATACAGGAACGAATGCTTGGAGTATTCCAATTACTCCCATAATTAGTCAGACACCTATCTCAGCGAAAGGGCACTTCCTTCGAGGTGCAATTGCAATTGCAGTCAATGGTGTTCCAATCTTTAATGCACTCAATAACCGTGGAGATGATGCCCTGCTAGCCGGTGAACTCGATGATTGGGGCGGTCACTGCGGCAGAGCAGATGATTATCACTATCACGTTGCTCCATTGCACTTGAAGAGCATCGTAGGAACCAAAGTTCCCATCGCCTATGCCCTTGATGGATTTCCGATTTACGGCGAAGTTGAACCCGATGGCAAGAAAGTCAGTAATTTAGATGAGTTCAACGGCCACTTTGATTCCAAGAAGAAGTATCACTACCACGGTACAAAAACCTATCCTTACATTAATGGTGGATTTAAAGGTGTTGTGAGTGAAATCGATGGACAAGTTGATCCTCAGGCGCTGACAAAAGCATTTCGCGAGGCAGGAGCACCTCTCAGAGGAGCCTCGATAACTAACTTCGAAAGACTAGGTGGCGATCAATATCGATTGACCTATTCACTTAATGGCACGACAGGCAATATCGAATACAAGGCAACACTGACAGAAGTGAGTATGAAATTTACAGATCCAAGCGGACAGACTCGCAGTGAGGTGTATGCACGTCGATGAGAAAATATTTCTTCACTAGAAGAGCCGTGCTCTCAGGTGCACTCGCAGGCGTATTTGCGATGATTGCACAAGGAAAGAGCGCAGCTGCGACCCCCATCAGCGTCAAGGCATCGAGTGATCAAACCGGTAAGTCAATCGATTTTAAAGTGACTGCAAGTCTGGCGGTCTCGGTTTTCATTGAATATGGAACTTCCAAGGGAGTGTATAAATCCAAATCTACGACCATTAAAGTTGCGAAGAATTCAACCCAATCCGTCTTAATCTCTTCTTTGACCCCCAATACGAGAATTTATTATCGCGTTCGCTATTCGATCGGAACCGGCAAGACCATTTACTCACTTGCATCATCCTCACTTTTAACTAGCGACGGCAAGGTGTCTAACGTCTTTGCGGTTCAGGCCGATCCTCATATGGACGAGAACTCTTCGGAAGAAATCTATGACGGCACTCTGAAGCAGATAGTCGCAGCTAGTCCTGCATTCCTCATGGACCTCGGTGATATTTTCATGGTGGATAAGCTTGCTGATAAATCTGAGAAGAATATTCGTGCACGATTTGAACTGATGAAAAGTTACTACGACAAACTGGGCAGCGTCCCACTTAAAATTACGCTTGGAAATCATGATGGAGAGTTGGGCTATAGCAAGTTCAACACGAAGAGCTATCGAAAAGAGTATTTTCCTGAACAGACTGGTGAACTCGCCTATTACGCATTTACTTTAGGAGATAGCCTTCATATCTCTTTGGATCCATTTACATATACGACTTCTAACCCAAAGGTTGATGGATGGCAGTGGACTTTAGGAAAAACTCAATACGATTGGTTTAGATCTACACTTGAGAATTCACAAGCCAAATATAAGTTCATTTATATCCACCATCTACTAGTCGGCGATGCTCAATCTCGTGGTGGGGTTGAAATCGCTGGCTTTAATGAGTGGGGTGGAAAGAATAAAGATGGAACGTATGGCTTTGATTCAAATCGACCAGGATGGGGGAAGCCTATCCATCAGTTATTGAAAGAGAATAAGGTGACTATTGTCTTTAAGGGACATGATCACCTCTATGTAAAACAGGAGTTAGACGGAATTGTCTATCAATCTGTACCGCAACCAAGTCATGCCGGAGATAAAGTCAACTCAGCAACCGAATATGGCTATATACAAGGAAAGGTTGTTGGAGGTTCCGGTTATATGAAAGTTTCGACCGGATCATCTAATGTGCAAGTCGAATTCGTGAAATGGGATGGGTCAATTGCTGACACATATACGTGCGGGAATTAACGTGAGAGTAAGAGCGAGCTTAACGTGCCTTTTATTAATACTGCTTCTGCCTGCTCCTGTAGCCGATGCCGCAACTGTTAAGGCGACCAGTTTTCAGGCTGAAGTATGGGCTGATAACTGGTTTGAGTTATACATTAACGGAAAAAAGGTTGGTCAAGATTCAGTTCCCATCACGACCGAGAAGTCTTTCAATTCTGAGAAGATAAAATTCACCGCAACCTACCCATTTACCGTTGCAGTCCTAGCGAAAGACTTCACTGAAAATGCCTCTGGCCTTGAATACATTGGTAAAAGCAATCAACAAATTGGCGATGGGGGGATTGTCTTACAAATTAGAGATCTCATCAAGAACGCTATTGTTGCTACAACGGATCGTAGTTGGAAATCACTCGTTATCAATAAGGCACCCCTTAATCCAGAGTGTGTGACATCGAGCGCTCCGCTCACTGATTGTAAATGGCAACAATCTGTCGCACCAACATCCTGGACTTCAAAAACCTTCAACGATAAGAATTGGATTTCTGCAACTGAATTCACTAAAGAAGCAGTTGGCGTGAAAGAGGGTTACTTCAACATCTCATGGTCGAGTTCGGCCCAGCTTATTTGGAGTAGTGATTTAAAGTTAGATAATCAGGTACTTCTAAGAAAAATCATTACAACTCCTACGACAAGTACCGCATCAAAGAATTTGATTGTTGCAAGCTCTGATATTGACGCGACTGGAAATTTCTCAAAGGAGATCACTTGTGATGGGGCAGGGCGATCGCCGCAAATATCCTGGAGTGGTGCTCCTTCAGCAACAAAGAGTATTGCGATTACGATGCACACTGAGCCAGGTCCACCACGTCCTGGTGAGACAGATACCGGTAACCATGGATACTTAGTGATATTCAATATTCCTGCCAGTGTGACTTCCATTCCTGGCGGGTCAAAGGCAATCGGCACCCTGGGGCAGAATTTTCAAGGAAAAACGTTGGGCTATACCCCTCCATGCTCTCAAGGACCCGGAGCAAAGAAGTACACGATTACTCTCTATGCGCTCTCATCAACTATCTCCTTAGCTGCCCAAGAAGCAACCTTGGCTAAGTTGCAAGAAGCGCTCAGCGGAAAAGTAATCTCAACAACCAGCATCGATGGCTTTTATTCGCGCAGCTAGTTTCACAGACTTTTATTCCACCTCACACAATCGCTTCTCCGACACTTCACAAGGTGGACCCTGACTCTGCTCTTGTGCGAATCGGCGTAGTGGGTGGATCGGCCTCAATGAGCCATGCCCTACCGGAGAACTCGCAGGCTTGGCCAGAAATCTTGGTAGATCAGATCGGCCAGCCGATCGAATTAATTAAACGGCAGGAAGGGCTTTTATCGATTGCCCGCGGGACAACACTGATTGCAGATATTCCGAGTTGCGACATACTGATACTGCACTTTGCCACCTCCATCGGATGGCCGGAAATCAATCGTAGATTTCAGAAATATCTCGTTATAGCCCCGAATCCACAGACAAGTTTTCACTTACCACCAAGGTTGTCGTTACTGACTAGGAAAAGAGTTTCTAAATTCTTTAAACGATCACTGAGAGCCTTAGTGAAATACTTAGCATTTCCTTTTGGTTTATATAAACCACGCAATAACATCAATGACTTAGATGATCAGATAAATACCGCCCTTGCGGTCGCACATTTAAAGGCTCCAATTGTGATTTGGCTGCAGCACAATGCACTCATGGTTAATCGTCTCTTCATCGAAAGGAGAACGTATTTACCGTATTACAAAAAAGTAATTGCGACCCTGAGAGGCATAGATGATCCAGCAACTACTCTCGTGGAGTTGCCAGATGGATTCATGGTCGAAGAGAACTTCCTGTGGGATGGAGTCCATCTCTCGCCACTAGGGCACCAAAGATGCGCTGAGCTGATTAAGAGCCAACTCTCGCTTACTGACTAGCCTTGGCGGAGGATGAGGGATTTGAACCCTCGAAAGGTTGCCCTTTACACGCTTTCCAAGCGTGCGCACTCGGCCGCTATGCGAATCCTCCAAATGAGCGTGCTAAGGGTATCGCCGCACTCACTATGATTTCACCAGATCCTCCGCGCGGCATTACCGCGCTGAACTCCCCCAGGGTAGGAATACAGCAAGGGTAGGCGTGCTCTGATGGGTGCGCGGAGGGTCCCTAAAACTTTAGAATCACCACTGGCCACTGGCCACGGAGCAGAGACGAGTAGGGGGAGCTGATGTCACTAGCGCTGTATCGCAAGTACCGTCCCTCTGTCTTTGCAGATGTCATCGGACAAGAACATGTCACTGTTCCTTTATCTAATGCGCTCGAATCAGGTCGCACACATCACGCATATTTATTTAGCGGTCCACGTGGTTGCGGAAAAACTTCTAGCGCTCGCATCATGGCACGTTCACTTAACTGCGAAAAGGGACCAACCCCAAATCCATGCGGTGAGTGTCAATCATGTAAAGACCTCGTTGCAAATGGTCCGGGCTCACTCGATGTAATCGAGCTCGATGCTGCAACACATGGACTCGTAGATGATGCGCGCGATCTTCGCGATAAAGCATTCTTTGCACCAGTCCAGAGTAAGTACAAGATTTACATTATTGATGAAGCGCATCAGCTTGGACCCGGAGCTGCAAACGCACTCCTTAAAGTTGTCGAAGAACCACCTCCTCACGTCGTCTTTATCTTTGCAACAACTGAGCCAGAGAAGTTAATCTCAACAATTCGCTCACGTACTCACCATTATCCATTCCGTTTAGTTCCACCTGGAATCTTGGGTGAGCACCTTGAAAAGATCTGCACACAAGAAGGCGTCAAAGTTGCAAAGGGCGTTATCCCGCTCGTTGTACGCGCAAGCGGCGGCTCTGTTCGTGATGCATTAAGTATTTTGGGACAGCTATTAGCTGGTGCAGGCGCTGATGGCGTGAGCTACGAAATTGCTATTCAATTACTTGGTTTCACAGACGGTGCGCTACTAGATGATGCCATTGAAGCTCTCGCTGCACGTGACGGCGCAACGCTCTTTAAAACAGTAGATCGCGTCATTGAATCCGGTCATGATCCACGCCGCTTTGCTAGTGATTTCCTTGAGCGCCTTCGCGATCTCATGATTGTTGACGCACTTGCTGCAACCAGTGCTAACTCAATCCTGCGCGATATTCCAGAAGATCAACTTGAGCGAATGGTTGCGCAAGCAAAGAATCTCGGTGCTGCCACACTTTCGCGTGCTGCAGATATTGCTGCCGAAGGCCTTACTCAGATGCGTGGTGCAACAGCTCCACGTTTAATTCTTGAACTTATCTGTGGTCGCATGTTGTTGCCAATGGGCGATACAACTGATTCAGGTCTACTTGCACGCCTAGAAAGACTTGAACGCGTACAAGGAATGGCAACGCCTTCACTGGCGACTGAAGTTGCGTCGACTCCAGCACCTGGAAAGAAAGCAGAACCGGTTGCTAAATCAATCGTTGAAGAAAAAGTTGAAGTCAAGGCTGTTGTTGAAGAAGTAAAGAAGAGCGCAGCTGCACCAGTTGACGCACTTGATGTTGCCGCCCTTCGTCGCATGTGGCCTGAAGTAATTGAGAATGTGAAGAAGCGCCGCCGTCTGACATGGTCACTTCTAAGTGCCAGTGCGCAGATCTTGGGCCTCGACGAAAAGGCAATTACTATCGGTATTGCTAATGCTGGTGCGCGTGATTCTTTTATACGCTCTGAATCAGATGAGATTTTGCGTCAAGCATTTATTGATGTCACAGGACTTGATCGCAAGATTGAAGCACTTGTTGATCCATCGATTGATCCAAGCAGCAACCCAGTTGCGCGTGCGGTTCGCACCGATGAAGCACCAACAGATAAGACACTTCTTAGCGGCGCTGCGCTCTTAGCCGCCGAGCTCGGTGCAACAGTTATTTCTGAGAAGAATACATAAGTATGACTTCAGGAATGTATGAAGGTGGGATCCAAGATTTAATTGATGCCCTCGGCCGCTTGCCCGGTATCGGACCTAAGTCGGCACAGCGCATTGCATTCCACATTCTGCAGAGCGAGAACGAGACTGCGCACGCACTCGTTGATGCGATTCGTACCGTCAAAGAGCGAGTGAAGTTCTGCGTGCAATGCGGCAATGTTTCAGAAGAGACCGAGTGCCGCATCTGTCGCGATCCACGTCGTGATCCGACACAGATCTGTGTTGTTGAAGAGAGTAAAGATGTCATCGCCATTGAACGCACTCGCGAATTCCGCGGCAAGTATCACGTGCTTGGTGGTGCAATCAGCCCGATCGATGGCATCGGCCCAGAACAGCTTCGTATTCGCGAGTTAATGACTCGGTTAGCTGATTCAAACATCACCGAAGTTATCCTGGCGACAGATCCAAACCTTGAGGGCGAAGCGACGGCAACCTATTTGGCTCGTTTGATTAAGCCGATGGGCCTTAACGTCTCGCGCCTTGCCAGCGGACTTCCTGTTGGCGGTGATCTTGAATATGCAGATGAAGTAACCCTGGGTCGCGCCTTTGAAGGACGCCGTAACGTAGAAGGCTAGTTTTCTCATATTCTGAGATGCTTACCGTCTCATTATGTGGAAATTCGGCAATTTGGGTAGCCCCGAGCGCGGCAGATAGTTCACACTTATCCGCATGGGACTCATTGTTCAGAAATATGGTGGCTCCTCGGTGGCAGATGCCGATGGGATGAAGCGCGTTGCCGCTCGCATCGTCGCCTCCAAAAAGGCGGGCAATCAGGTCGTTGTCGTTGTCAGCGCGATGGGCGATACCACCGATGAACTCATCGAATTAGCTAATGCCGTCACTCCAATCCCACAAGGTCGCGAACTCGACATGTTGCTTACCGCGGGCGAGCGAATTTCGATGGCGCTACTTGCTATGGCAATTAACAATTTAGGTTTTGAAGCTCGTTCATTTACCGGAAGCCAAGCGGGCGTTATTACAGATTCTGTTCATGGAAAAGCTCGCATCATCGACGTAACTCCTGGTCGCATCCAAGAAGCAATCAATGAGGGTGCGATCGCAATCGTTGCTGGTTTCCAAGGAATCTCCCAAGATACAAAAGACATTACAACTCTGGGACGCGGTGGTTCAGATACAACTGCAGTCGCGCTCGCTGCAGCACTCGATGCCGATGTCTGCGAAATTTACACAGATGTAGATGGAGTCTTTAGTGCGGATCCTCGCGTTGTCCCTGCAGCTCGCAAATTAAAGACTGTCACCTACGAAGAGATGCTTGAACTCGCCGCAGCTGGTGCGAAAGTTCTTCACTTGCGTTGCGTTGAGTATGCACGCCGATACGAATTACCGATTCATGTACGTTCATCATTTTCACCTAACGAAGGAACATGGGTGGTTGCAAATCACCCTGAAGGAGGCACCATGGAGCAAGCAATCATCTCGGGCGTTGCACACGACAAGTCCGAAGCCAAGATCACCATCGTTGGTGTTCCAGACCGTACCGGTGTTGCAGCGCGCATCTTCCAAGCAATCGCTGATGCTGACATCAACATCGACATGATTGTGCAGAACGTATCTGCGGCCGCAACGGGACTCACCGATATTTCCTTCACCTTGCCAAAGGCGGAAGGTTCTAACGGAACTGCAGTCTTGCAGCGCATTCAAGGTGAAGTTGGCTTTGCCTCAATTCTCTACGATGACACAATCGGAAAGCTCTCACTTGTTGGCGCAGGAATGCGCTCAAACCCAGGTGTTACTGCAACGTTCTTTGCAGCAATGTCTGAAGCGGGCGTCAATATCGAAATGATTTCAACATCTGAAATTCGCATCTCTATTATCGTGCGCGAAGTAGATCTGGAGCGTGCCACAAAGGCGGCTCACACTGCCTTCCAGCTTGATGCCGATCAAATTGAAGCCGTTGTATATGGAGGAACAGGTCGATGACTCAGAAGAAGACAAACGCAAAGGCTAAAAAGAAACTTCCTTCACTCGCTGTCGTTGGCGCAACCGGTGCTGTCGGAACAGTCATGCTCGATATCTTGAGTGCACGCAAAAACGTATACGGCGAAATTCGTTTGATTGCATCTGCTCGCAGCGCAGGAAAGAAGTTAATCTGTCGCGGGGAAGAACTCACCGTTGTCGCGTTATCTCCTGAGGCATTCGATGGAATTGATATTGCCATGTTCGATGTTCCGGACGAGATCTCAGCCGAATGGGCACCGATTGCCGCATCACGCGGAGCAGTCGTTGTAGACAACTCTGGTGCATTCCGCATGGATAAGAAGGTTCCACTTGTGGTTCCTGAAGTAAATCCAAAAGACATTAAGAAGCGTCCAAAGGGAATTATCTCAAATCCAAATTGCACAACACTTTCAATGATCGTTGCGATGGGTGCGCTCAATAAGAAGTTTGGCTTGAAATCTCTTGTCGTCTCTTCTTACCAAGCAGCATCAGGCGCCGGTCAATCTGGAATTGATGCCTTGCACGATCAGATTTCCAAGGTTGCTGGAAAGAACTTGGGATCAACTGCGAAAGATGTTCGTGGCGCGATTAAGGATTTAGGTCCGTTCCCAGCACCACTTGCAATGAATGTTATTCCTTGGGCTGGTTCGCTTAAAGAAGATGGGTATTCATCAGAAGAGCTCAAGGTTCGTAATGAATCCCGAAAGATTCTAGGAATGCCTAAACTTAAAGTTGCGGTGACATGCGTGCGTGTTCCAGTGATTACAACTCACTCACTGACAGTTCATGCAACATTTTCAAAGGTGATAACACGTAAAGGCGCACAATCAGTGCTTGCTAAAGCTGATGGGGTAATCCTCTATGACAATCCAGAGAAGCATGAATATCCAACCCCAGCAGATGTTGTAGGAACTGATCCGACGTGGGTTGGTCGCGTGCGTCAATCTTTCGATGACCCAAAGTCAATCGATTTCTTTGTCTGTGGCGATAATCTGCGCAAAGGAGCAGCTTTAAATACTGCCCAAATCGCTGAATTGCTCGCTACTGAATTCACAAAGTAAGGCTGGTTAGACTGCCCACTATGACAATCGTTGTTACAGGTGGCACAGGCCTCGCGGGTTCTGCAATCGTCCGAGCATTTGTGGCTGCCGGTCATGAAGTAATCCCAGTTAGTCGCAAGGTCGTTGATCTCTTAGATCGTGAGGCAACATTTGACTTCATTGCTTCTGTTAAGCCAACTCTAGTTATTGATGCAGCGGCAAAGGTTGGCGGCATCGGTGCGAATAACTCTTTCCCTGTTGAGTTTCTGGCAGATAACGTGCGTATCCAGAACAATCTCATGGAGGCATCGCACGCTGCAAATGTTGAGAAGTTTATCTTTTTAGGTAGCTCATGTATTTATCCGCGCGATTGCGCGCAGCCAATCAAAGAAGAGTATTTACTGACTGGACCTCTCGAAGAGACAAATTCGGCATATGCCGTAGCAAAGATTGCCGGCATTGAACTTATTAAATCTTTTAGAAAAGAGTATGGTCGCAAGTGGATCTCACTTATGCCAACAAATCTCTACGGTCCTTTTGATAATTTTGAATTACAAGGTTCACACGTCCTTCCTGCATTCGTCCGTCGCTTTGTTGAGGCTGAGGCAAATGGCGTCGTAGTTGAAACTTTGTGGGGCTCTGGCTCACCTAAGCGCGAATTTCTTCATGTCGATGATTTAGCTGCAGCGGTCTTGCATCTAGGTGAAAAGTACGACGAGTCAGGACATATCAACATCGGAACAGGCGAAGATCTGACGATCAAAGAACTTGCAGAATTAGTTGCAGAACTTGCGGGATTTAAGGGTGAAATAGCCTGGGATGCAACAAAACCCGATGGCACCCCTCGCAAGGTCCTTGATGTTTCTAAGGCAAAGTCACTAGGTTGGGCACCAAAGATTTCGCTTCGCGAAGGAATTGCATCAACGATTGACTGGTATAAAAACGCAGCAGCAAAGGGAGAGTTACGTAGATGAGTAGAAAAGTCGCGCTGATCACTGGTGTCACCGGCCAGGATGGTTCATACCTTGCAGAGTTTTTGCTCGCTAAAGGATATGAAGTTCATGGTCTTATTCGCCGTTCGTCTACCTTTAATACTTCTCGCATCGATCATATTTATCAGGATCGACATGAGAAGAACCCTCAACTTTTTCTGCATTACGGCGATCTCATCGATGGCGTAGGACTTACCAACCTCATTCGTGAAATCAAACCAACTGAGGTCTATAACCTTGGCGCACAATCACATGTGCAGGTCTCATTCACAATGCCGCAATACACAGGTCAAGTCGATGCAGTCGGCGCAGTTGGACTCCTTGAAGCAATCCGCAGCGCAGATATTGATACCCGTTTCTACCAAGCATCCACATCTGAGCTCTTTGGTTCAACTCCACCACCACAGAATGAAACCTCTGTTTTTCGACCACAATCACCATATGCTGCTGCAAAGTTAATGGCGTACTGGTGCACAGTGAATTACCGTGATGGTTATGGAATGCATGCAACTAATGGAATCCTCTTTAACCATGAGTCGCCTCGCCGCGGTGAAACATTTGTAACTCGCAAGATCACACGTGCTGTTGCTGCAATAAAAGCCGGCAAGCAGGACAAGGTCTTTCTTGGAAATCTCGAAGCTGTTCGCGACTGGGGTTATGCCAAAGAGTATGTCGAATCAATGTGGTTGATGCTTCAGCAAGATAAGCCAGATGATTACGTTGTTGCTACAGGTGTTGGAGCGACAGTAAAAGACTTTGCAGAGGCGGCATTTGCGCGTGCAGGACTTAATTGGGCAGACCACGTTGAGACAGATAAGAAGTACATTCGCCCAACAGAGGTTGATGCACTCATTGGTGATCCATCAAAGGCAGAGAAAGCATTTGGATGGAAGGCCACAACTCACTGGAAAGAACTTGCTGAGTTGATGGTTGATGCAGATATCGCAGCTCTTAAGGCTTAAATCTTAAATAAGAGTTACTAGCGAAACTTCTGGTGGACTTGCTACGCGAATGCGGGCAAAAGGACTTGTTCCCATTCCGGCAGATACATGTAGATAAGGCTCATCACCAAACTTTGTTAATCCGCGTGCGCGCCAATTTGGTAGATCGCAATTCGTTGTCAGTGCGCGTGAACCACCAATCCACGGAAGCCTTACCTGCCCACCATGAGTATGTCCAGCGAAGATCGCATCAAGACCATCTTCTGACATTCCCTTAAGTACACGAAGATACGGAGCATGTGTCACACCGATTGCAATATCGCATGTCTCAGGAAAACCCGCAACGAGTGAGTAATCATCGAATTCAAGGTGTGCATCATCTGTGCCGCGAGCTTCGATTGTTGTTCCATTAATTGTGATGGTCGCTCGATGATGATTGAGATTTTTCCACCCACGAGCTTGTAAACCGAGATCTAACTCGGGCCAAGGCAAATCATCACCATGAACACGTTTGCCATGATTTGGCAGTAGATATTTCAGTGGATTCTTTGGTTTTGGTGCGTAGTAATCATTTGAACCAAAGACGAAGAGTCCAGGAGTATCAAGAAGTGGTTCGAGAGCTTCAAAGACAACTGGTACTGCATCCATATGCGCCAAGAAATCGCCTGTGCTGATCACTAGATCGGGCTTAAGTGCGGCGAAAGATTTGATATCTGCAATCTCAGTTTTTCGGGCAGGAGTCAGATGAAGATCAGAGAAGTGAAGAATGCGAATGGGTGCGTGGCCTTTGGGCAGAATCGGAATCTGCGCCTCGCGTAATACATAACTCATGATTTCCGAAGGATAGTGGAGCATGAGAAGATTAAGGCATGGGACTCAAAGAGACACTTAAAAGCGACCTTACAGAGGCAATTCGTTCAAGCGACAAGCTTGTATCGGGCACGATCCGCATGGTTTTAACTGCGATCACCAACGAAGAAGTTTCCGGCAAAGAGGCGCGCGTACTTACCGATGCCGAGATCATTACCGTTCTCACACGCGAGGCGAAGAAGCGCCGCGAAGCATCAGAAGAATTTGCAAAAGCTGGACGTGAAGATAAAGCGCTCGAGGAAAAAGCTGAGGGTGAAGTTATTGCCCGCTATCTTCCAGAACAGATGAGCGAAGATGATGTGAAGAAACTTGTTGCGGCAGCAATTGCATCAACAGGAGCCGCAGGACCTTCCGACATGGGCAAGGTCATGGGCGTCCTTAAGCCACAAGTTGCAGGAAAAGCAGATGGTGGAATGGTTTCTACATTAGTCAAGGCAGCCCTAGCTGCGCTAGCAGGAGGAAATTAATATGAAGTTTGAATACGCAACCGTGCCATTGCTTTCACATGCAACAAAGCAGATTCTTGATACATGGGGTTCTGATGGATGGGAACTCGTCACAGTTATTCCAGCACCAGGTGGAGAGCAACTTGTTGCTTATATGAAGCGAGAGGTTAAGTAATGGCTACAGATGTCCGCGCTAAGTTAGCTGAAAAAGGTTTAACACTTCCTGTTGCAACAAAGCCACTTGCGGCCTACGTGCCTGCAGTTCGCACCGGCAACATTGTCTTTACCGCTGGGCAACTTCCTATGGTTGATGGCGCAATCGCAAAGACTGGAAAAGTTGGTAGCGATGTCACTGTTGAAGAGGCATACGAACTTGCGAAGATTTGCGCAATCAACGCTCTAGCCGCAGTCGAATTAGTCGCACCAGTTGACTCAATTGTTAAAGTCGTGCGCATTGTCTGTTATGTAAATGGAGCGAGCGGCTTTGTAAGTCAGCCAGCTGTGGCTAATGGTGCATCAGAGTTATTTATGCATATTTGGGGCGAAGCTGGAGTTGCGGCCCGTAGCGCGCTAGGTGTTGCAGAGTTGCCACTGAATTCACCGGTTGAGGTTGAACTCACCGTTGAAGTTGCCTAACGAGTAATTACTTACCGCGCTTACTTAAGCGTTCTAGGTCAGTAATTAATACTGCGCGACCATCAAGGCGTAACCATCCGCGACCTGCAAAATCTGCAAGTGCTTTATTTACTGTTTCGCGAGATGCGCCGCCACGCTGA
>Ga0214917_10002901_pt1 | contig 20432 bp, 14 predicted proteins | sample LL_1208_BB_MetaG_FD_177983 | JGI IMG/M metagenome (GOLD analysis project Ga0214917, IMG submission 177983) | Freshwater microbial communities from Lake Lanier, Atlanta, Georgia, United States - LL_1208_BB | ecosystem: Environmental > Aquatic > Freshwater > Lake | place: USA: Georgia | collected...
GGGTCAAGGATTTGTCCGACAGGACCTTGATTCAAGCGGCTCTTTCCCTTGAACTGCTGCATGCCTTCGTGTTGGTCCATGACGACCTGATTGATCGATCGGAAAAAAGAAGGGGCCTTCCAACTTTTCACAAGCTGGTGGAACAGAGGCAAGGCCGTTTGGGGGGAGCGGAACGAACCGGACAGGGGGTGGCTTTGGTTGTCGGGGATCTTCTTTTCGCCCTGGCGGTGGAAACCTTGCAACAGAGTTCGTTTTCACCTGAATCGCGGCAACAGGCTTTGGGCAAACTTCTCTCCTATGTGACCGACACCGGAGTCGGCGAAATCTTTGACATTCTCCTTGGACCCCGGGATATCGGGAGGGTCACTCGGGGGGATATTGAAAAGACCTACTTGCTGAAAACCACCCGGTACACCTTCGAGGCGCCCTGCATCATCGGGGCCATCCTTGCCGGAGCCTCTCCGGAGAAAGCTGAGGATTTGGCCAAAGTGATGGAACCTCTCGGCCTTGCCTTTCAGATTCAGAATGACCTTTTGGAGTTTTCCCATTTTGACAGCCGGGACCAACTCCTTCCGACGGATCTTCTGGAAGGAAAAAAAACGCTGTTGATTCATGAAGCGTATCAACGACTGGGGGAGGTCGACCGCTCCTTTTTGCAGATGTGCCTCCACTCTCCCGCCCGGAACGAGGCGTCGATTTCCAAGGTGCAGGATCTTCTCCGGAAGTCCGGGGCAATCCAGACCATGCAGGAGCGCTGCACATCCCTCTTCGCGGAAGCGAACGAGCAATTGGCCCAGTCCCATCTTGGTTCCGAGGAACGGGAGGCCATTGCCCGGGCGATCGAGTGGGTTCGCCAGTCGGTCCGGGTGGGCGGCTAGTTTGTTGGAAAAATCTTCCTTCCTCCTTCAGGCCTCCTTCGAGGCAGCCCGAGCCGTCACCCGTGAACATGCCCGGACTTTTTTCTTCGCCTCCCATGCCTTGTCGGAAGAGTTGCGAAACGATGCCTATGCCGTGTATGCCTGCTGTCGCTCCATCGATGATGCGGTGGACCGAGCGGCGGCCCGAGGGGAAATTGTCCGGCCTGAAGTGGCGGGGGAGATTCTGGTCCGTGCCTTTGAGAGCGGAGGTGGACTTTCCGGGGAGGAGTGGATGCCGGCCTTTCGCGACGCAGTAGACCGAAAAAAAATCCGGCGAAGGTGGTTTGAGGATCTCGCATTGGGGGTGGCCGGGGACGCTGGGCCTGTCGATTTGCAGACCTGGGAGGAGCTGGATCTCTACTGTTACCGGGTGGCAGGAACCGTCGGCCTGATGATGATGAGGGTTTTTGGTTCGGAGGATCCGGCGGCCGAACCACGGGCTTTGGATCTTGGACGCGGGATGCAGCTGACCAATATTCTGCGGGATATCTCGGAAGATGCGCGATCCGGCAGAATCTATCTGCCAAAAAAGGAGAGGGAACAGTACGGAGTCAGGAAAGAGGATCTTCTGGCCGGACGGCCTTCAGGCCATTGGGCAGAATTCATGCAGTTCCAAGTGGACCGTGCCCGCGAACAGTATCGATCGGCCGAACCGGGGATCGGGATGTTGCCGGCGGGAGGCCCAAGGATGTCCGTCTGGCTGATGCGGGAGTTGTATGCGGGAATTTTGGACCCCATCGAAGCTTCCGGGTACGATGTTTTTTCGAGACGTCACTCGCTTTCGATGGGGCAAAAACTTTTGCGGGGATTGGGGATTTGGTGGAAAAAAAGAAAATCGTAAAACCGGCGGGGTGCCTCAAACTCCATGCGCCATTCGGGCGGCAAGGAAAAGGCCGGACATAATTCCCAGAGTAATGGCGGGGCGGGGGTCGGACTTTCGGGCGGGTTCGGCATAAATCGGGGTGATCCAGGCCAAAAGGGAACTAAAAATGAACCAGGAGAAGAAATTTTGAGGAGGCACCACATTGCCAGCCCAATGCCAATATCCCCGGATGGCATAGGCAAAAGGTTCCATTAAAAAATCAAACAGCATGGTCACGGCTCCGGTCGCGATGGCGATGGGAGCCCGTGAGCCTCCGCGCCAGTATTGGCTTAGGCTTAGATTCGCCCCGGCCACGACCGCGAACCAAGCCAGGGGAATTGCCAAGGGAAGAACCCCGCCCATCCGCGGGCCAAATGCATCCGTGTACTGGTAGGAACCGAAGGGAATGCCGCTCAAGGTGCCGACGGTTTCCAGCAGCGCGGAAGAAGCCAGAATGATGGCCGCGGTGATGCGGGCTTTGCGGAGGCCGATCCGGTCGACTGTGGAGAAGTAGACATGGCTGGCAGCCAAAAGCATCGAAACGAAGTCACCGTTTTTCAAGCAGATCCCCACGAATCCCCGAAGCCAATCGGGCAACGGAAGCGTGTCCGCCCAAGCTGGCGTCAGCCGGAAGGTGACTGCCAAGAGGCCGATACCGGCCCAGGCCAGGAAAAACCTCCAAAGAAATTCGCGCAGCCGGTTGGGAATCATGAGTCGAGGTAAGGGCAGGAAGATCGTTCCGACAAGTCTCGCCAACGTTGACTCGGACCTCCTTGGGAACGAAAAGAGAACATGCTTGGAATTCCCATGGGTGGATGGATCTGTGCCGGTTTGACCGGATTGGCGCTGACCTTTGGATTTGCCCCCTTCAGTCAGCCTCTGGCCGGATGGCTCGCTTTGATCCCTCTGGCCTACTATGGCGTGAGGGAGAGGCCGGATTTCCGGCAAAGCTTCGTGCTGGGCTGGTTTGCGGGTGCGACCCATTTTTTGACGACTTTCAGCTGGCTGACCTCCGTCACCGTGGCGGGTTGGTTCGTGCTGTGTCTGTACATCGCGATCTACCCCGCACTTTGGTTTGTCCTGTGGGTTCGGTTTGCAGGTGGCGATGCGGGGAGAATGACGAGTGCCGGGAATATTCGGCATGTGTTTCTCGGGGCCTCAGCTTGGGTCCTAACCGAGTGGCTTCGGGGGATCGTTTTCAGCGGATTTGGTTGGAACGGGTTGGGGGTATCCCAAGGAAACCTTCTTCTTTTGGCGCAGATTGCAGATTTGGGAGGAGTTCCATTGGTCTCGTGGGTGGTGGTGTTTGGCGGATTGACCCTGACGCTGACCGCCCGGCGTTTTGAATTGGAAATCCGCGGCGCTCAAAAATGGAAGCCGAGGTGGGATTTTACGGCCGGGGTTTTTGTTCTTGGGATGACGATGGTGTATGGGGCGAGATCAGTTCTTCATCCGAATGAAAAAGCGGTTCACACCCTGAACTATGCGGCGATCCAGCCGGCCGTGCCGCAAGATCCGTGGAGGTCGGCCAAAATGGCCCAAGTTGCGGAACAGCTTGTCCACTGGTCGGAGATCGCCCTCACAGGGAACGGCGCGATGGACCTGTTGGTTTGGCCGGAGAGTCTGGCGGGAACAGGGTGGAGGGAGGAACCGGAATTCCAAAGAGCGGTTCAGAAGGTGCGAAGAGGGGGAGCCCGCTCTCTGCTCACGGGCTCGTTGGATATCCGCGGTGCGGAGACATTTAACAGTGCCGTGTTGTTTACCGGGGAGGAGGGGTGTGCTCCCCAAGTGTATGACAAAAACCATCTGGTGATCATGGGGGAGTATGTTCCCTTGGCCGGAATCTTTCCCTGGTTGAGGAAGCTAGTTCCTCCAGGGGGAGATCTGACGGCGGGAGAATCCGTGGGGATTCTGGAACTGGCTGGCAGCAAAGTGAAAATTGCTCCCCTGATCTGTTTCGAGGATTCGGTGGCAAGGGTGGTCAGGAGGGCGGCGCAAAAACTTCCGCATCTCCTGGTGAATCTGACCAACGATGCTTGGTTTGGTAGTTCGGCTGGGGCGAAACAGCATCTGGAGAATGCCCGTTTCCGGGCCATCGAAACCCGGTTGCCACTTTTGCGAGCCACAAACGATGGGGTGACTGTCTTGATCAGCCCGCGGGGGGTAATTCTTGCAGAAGTGTGGGACCCGGAGACCCAATCTTATCGTTTGCCCGGATTTCTTCGCGGGGAGATTGAACTGGTTGAGCCAACAGCCTCGGTCTACACGAAATGGGGAGATTGGCCGGTTTGGGCCTCTATGGGACTGGTTTTGGCGGGACTGATCCGCTTTCGGGATGTCACTTGAGCCCTTGGGGATTTTCGGGCATTTTGAGAAAGTCATGACCCTACCGGCCGAAACCATCGATCTCACCTCCGTGAACTCCCGCTTGCGGGAGTTACGGAGGTTTCTTTGACCCGGGAAAATTAGAGGGGCAGTTAAAAGAGTTTGAGGGGCGGATGTCTGCCCCGGATTTCTGGAACGACTCGACAAAAGCCCAAAAGATCGCCGCAGAAGCCAATGCTTTGCGGAAAAAACTGGATCAGATGAAGGAGTTGGAGCGGAAGATCGCTGATCTGCCGGTGCACCAAGAGTTGGCTGAGGAAGATGGAAGTCCGACCGCTCAGGCTGATTATGCCCGGGAACTGCGTGAGGGAGTGGCGATGCTGGAGCAGACCGAGGTTCAGTTCATTCTTTCCCAACCGGATGACCGTCGGAACGCGATTCTGAGCCTGAATGCAGGTGCAGGGGGCACGGAGGCCTGTGACTGGGCGAATATTCTCATGCGGATGTATCAGAGATGGGCCGAACGACGCGGTTTTAAGGTGGAGGTGTTGGATATTTTGTCGGGCGAAGAAGCCGGGATTAAAAACGCCATGCTTCGGATCTCCGGAGAGAACGCCTACGGGTATTTGAAGGCAGACCGGGGGGTTCATCGGTTGGTACGAATCTCCCCTTTCAATTCGCAAGGAAAACGGCAGACGTCCTTCGCATCGGCAGAAATTGTTCCTGAACCGGATGAGGAGGTGGAGGTCGAGATTCCGGACAAGGATGTCCGGGTCGATGTGTTCCGCGCGGGGGGGCACGGCGGGCAGGGAGTGAATACGACCGATTCGGCAGTTCGGATCACCCACTTTCCCACGGGCTTGGTGGTGACCTGTCAAAACGAAAGATCCCAGATCAAGAATCGTGCGACGGCGATGAAGGTTTTGGCCGCAAGGATCAAACAAGCGGAGTTGGATAAAAAAATGGCTGAGCAGGAGCAGAATTATGCGGCAAAAGGCCAGATTGGGTGGGGTCATCAGATCCGTTCCTACGTTCTCCAACCGTATCAGATGGTGAAGGATCTTCGGACGGGGGAGCAGACGAGCGATGTGCAGGCGGTGTTGGATGGAGAGATTGACCCGTTTTTGAATGCTTTTCTAAAAGGAAAAAAGAGAACAGGCCCGATTGAGGATGAGGAGGACGAATGAGCACTGGAACAGATCGTTTGGCGGCGATTTTGAGCAACAAGCGGAAGGAGGCGGAAGCCATCGAAGGGAAAAAGTCTGAACTCCGAAAGCAGGCCCTTCTGCGAAACGATTTCCGTGGATTTCGCTCCAATTTGTTTAAACCGGGGATGGTTACGGTGATTGCCGAGTGCAAGGCGGCCTCACCCACGGCGGGCACGATTGTGGGGAAATATGATCCGGTGGCCCAAGCCAAGTTGTATGAACGGGGAGGGGCCGGGGCGGTTTCAGTTTTGACCGATCAGGAGTATTTCAAGGGTTGCTTGGAGGATATGAAGAAAGTCCGCTCGGAAGTCGCCCTTCCGGTTTTAAGAAAGGATTTTATTCTGACAGAGGCACAAGTCTACGAGAGCGTGGCTGCGGGGGCGGATGCCTTTCTTTTGATTGTCGCGGCGTTGACGGATGAGGAGTTGAAAAGACTCCATGAACTGGGGAGGACGCTGCAGTCGGATGTTTTGGTCGAAGTACATGACTTGGCGGAGATGGATCGGGCCCTGGAGATCGATGCGGAGATCATTGGAATCAACAACCGAAACCTGCATACCTTTGAGGTGAATCTGAAAACAACCGCGGAGTTGGCCCCGGAAATCCCCTCGGATTGTCTTGGAATCAGCGAAAGCGGGATACGAACCCGGGAGGATGTGGAATTTGTGAAGGAACAAGGGATCCACTGTCTTTTGATCGGGGAATCCTTGATGCGGGACGGGGCCCCTGAGAAAGCCCTGAAGCAATTGAAGGGGTAACCCTCCTGCATTCCAGGGGGAGTAGCAGGGTTTCTTCGGGGCGGGTTTTGGGGTAGAGTCTTTGGATGAGTACGAAGATCGAATATCTTCCTGTGCCCGATGCCTCGGGACATTTCGGGGCGTACGGGGGGAGGTATGTTCCCGAGACCTTGGTGGCTCCTTTGGAGGAGTTGGCGGCTGAGTTTGCGAAAGCCCAAAAGGATCCGGCCTTTTTGCATGAACTCAAAGAGATGCGCCGTGATTTCACCGGTCGTCCGACTCCGCTCTATTTTGCCGAACGACTGACCCAACATTGCGGGGGGGCCAAGATCTATTTGAAGCGGGAGGACCTGCTTCACACCGGAGCACATAAGATCAACAATGCGCTGGGGCAGGTGATTTTGGCCCGCCGTATGGGCAAGAAGAGGATTATTGCCGAGACGGGGGCGGGGCAACACGGGGTGGCGACCGCGACGATGGCGGCCCGGTATGGCATGGAATGCGTGATTTACATGGGGGAGGAGGACATGCGGCGCCAGGCCCTGAACGTGACCCGGATGAGGCTTTTGGGGGCAAAAGTCGTCGGGGTGACGGCCGGGCAGAAGACGCTGAAGGAAGCTGTAAATGAGGCAATGCGGGACTGGGTGACGAATGTGAGGACGACTCATTATGTGCTCGGTACGGCTTACGGGGCGCATCCTTATCCTTACATGGTTCGGGAATTTCATCGGGTGATCGGAGAGGAGGCGCGTGCCCAATTGATGGAGCGTGAGGAAAAGTTGCCGGATGTGATCTGTGCCTGTGTGGGGGGCGGAAGCAATGCGATCGGGATCTTTTATGCATTTCTGAACGACTTGAAGGTTCGACTCGTGGGAGTGGAGGCAGGTGGGGAAGGGATCAAGCCCGGGAAACACGCGGCCCGTTTTCAAGGGGGGAAGTTGGGGGTGTTGCAGGGTTCGAAATCGTTTCTATTGCAGAATGCGGATGGGCAGATCGAGTCGACCCACTCGGTTTCGGCGGGGTTGGATTATGCCGCAGTTGGACCGGAACATTGTCATCTAAGGGAGATCGGAAGGGCCGAGTATACCTATGCGACAGATGACGAGGCCCTGCATGCCTTTTCCACCTTGGGCAAGATTGAGGGAATTCTGCCAGCCTTGGAGACGGCCCATGGATTGGCCTTCGCCATGAAAGAAGCCCCCAAAATGAAAAAGGACCAGATCATCCTGGTGAATCTTTCGGGTCGGGGAGACAAGGACGTGAACGAAGCCGCCCGCTTTTTATTGAAGAGTTAAATCAAGGGTGCTGCCCGTGGGGTGGGCAAACGATGGGGAATTAAATCCCAAGGATAATCTCTGCATTCTGGAAAAATCTGCGAACCATCCAACGGGCGATTTTGTGTCCGCGGGGGGAAAGTTGGACGAGAGTGGGGCCATTCGTGATCGGGATGGAAAGAGTGAGGGCCACTCCCGTGCGATAATCACGCCATGCATCCGAAAGATTGTAACCGCGGACTCCTCCTTGCCGAAGGGTTTGATGCCAGAACCCCACGAGTTTCTGTTGATCCCGAATCGTGAGGGGACGGGTAGAACTCCCTCCGATCAACCGGGCCAGATCGAAAGCGCCCAAACCACGGGCGGCGATCTGCCAGTCGACGATGAAAACCTTGGATCGAACGAACAGAAGGTTGTCGGCACGCAGGTCACCGTGCAGAAGGGTGATAGGGCGGCCTTTGGCTTGATGGAGGGCTTGGGCAATGATGGGAAGAAAACTCGGGATTCGCTTGAAATCCCTTTGCGTTAGAAGGGATCTGCAGTGCTTAAAAAATGCTTGGGCATGCTTGCGGGTCTCGTGGGCTCGATTGTATTGGTGAAGCGGCAGGGCCTTGATCTTGTGTAGTTGATTGGAATTCCAGAATCTTGCATGAACCGTCCCAATCGATTTCGCCACGGAGGATAATTGCCTGAATGAAAGTCCTTGAATCTGGTCTCCGGAGCGGGCGGGGTTGATCTCCTGAAGAAGGAGCAAACCATCGGATCCGTCGGGAACGGAGGCTGAAACCACGCAGCGCGGAACATATTTTCCTCCCAGAGGCTGGAGGAGCTGATAGGCGGAGACTTCCCGTTGGAAGGAGCGGATGTGGCGGGAGAATTTTCGTGCGACGGGGTGATCGGACCCCACTTTTAGGATGTATTTGCGGGGGTCGCCTCCCCGGGAGGCGTGGAAGGTCTGACTAAGGAATCCGGCGCTCTTCGTCGGTTGGAGAAGGAAGCGGGTGTTTTTCAAGGATGGGAATTGGGGATTTTCAGAATCTGGCCGGGCCGGAGGATGGAATTTGTTGTGAGTTGATTGAGGGTGCGGATTTCTTCGGGGGATGCGCGTACCCCTTGTTTCGCAAGATCCCGCGAGATCCGAATCAATGTATCGCCATTCTTCACGACATAAGGGATGGATATTCCAGGGGATTTGGGTTGGATTTTCGGGGCGGATTTTTCAGCAAGGGAGGAAGTTGGGTGCCCGGCTTTGATCAGAAGGGCCCGTAGTTTTTCCGATGGGGAGGCGAAATTGAGCGACTGGCCGTCTTGTAAAAGGAAAGAGGCGATGCCCACCACTCGTCCTTGACTATCCAAAACGGGGGATCCGCTGGATCCTTGGGAAATAGGAGCGCTGATTTGCAGGACATCCCGTTTTTCCTTTAACAGTCTTCGACGGGCGGAGACGATGCCTTCCGTCAGAGTGCCCTCGAGTCCAAGGGGACTGCCGATCACCGCAATCCGGGTGCCCGCCTCCGCAGAACCTTCCGGAGCCAACGATAGAAAGGGGAGATTTTTTCCTTCGATCTGAAGGAGGGCAAGGTCATTGGCCAAGTCTGTCCCCAGGACATGAACAACAGGAAATAAGCCCCCATTTTCAGCCTTCGCAATCATGCTCTTGGCTTCTGCAATCACGTGGTGATTGGTGACGAGCAATCCATCCGGGGAAACCAGGAATCCCGTACCCGAACCAAACGTTTTTCCATCTTCGTCCTGCAGGACCAGAAGATATACGGCTGGCCGGGTTTCTTTGGCGAGGGCGCGCAAATCAGGTATGTCCCCAGCATGGGATGCAGCGGCCGACGATAAAACGAAAAGGATCAGGCACCGAACGAGCATTAGATGAGTTAAGGGGAAGTTTGGTAGGAGGCGAGATCTTGTAGGGGGTTGCGAGGGGGGGGCGGCTAGGGCATTCTTTTTTACAAGGGTATGGGGAAATTTCTAAAATTCGTCTTTTCTGGTGTCCTTGGAGGAATGGGATTATTGGCGACGCTTTTGTTTCAGCCGCAGGTTTTTTGTGGAATCACAATTCCTTTGGCTGCCCGGGCTGTGGGGTGGAAGGCCAAGGCAGGGTATGCGTCACTTTCTCCCTTCGGAAAACTGGAAATTCAGGATTTGGAGGCGGTGGATGCCCGGAAGTCTCGTCTGGCCCTTGATTCCTTAAAACTGGCGGTTGCCCCTGCTAGTCTTTTTTTGGGGCATCCGGAAATCCTGCGGTTGGATTTGGAACTCGGGATGATTGATTTGGAGATGGGCAAGGCCATCTCCACCGAGGGCTCTGGACCTATCTTGTCCCCCCTCACCTTGCGGGAGGCTTCGGTCAAGATCACGGAAGGTCGGGTTCGAATGGATCGTGGTGCATGGATTTTGGGCGGGGTCGAGGCCCAAGCCAAAGGTTGGGACGGAAGGACTCCGAAGGAAATTCAGGCGAAGCTTAAAAAGTTGGATTGGAGCGGACCGGACAAGGAGGAGATGTCAGGATCCGCCACCCTGCAAATTTCCAAAAACACGGATTCTTCCGGGGACCATTGGGCTGGGAATCTGATCACCGATATTGCCACGGTGGTGGATCTTTCCCCCGCCGAGTTGATCGTGCCCTGCCGGTTCAAGCTCGAGGGCATGGCTACCCGCAAAGAATCCGGCGACTGGAAGATGGATAAAATGCAGGGGTCCTGGGAGGGAACCGGGGGGGTAAAGTTGAATGCTTTGGCCAACGGATTTTTGACCCAGTCAGGTGACTGGTCGGCAGATCTCCATCTGGATCCTGTGGATCTGGGGGTTGCCGGAACACTCTTGCGGACGAAAGGAGTAAAGTCGGTGGGCGGAACATTGGGGGGTACGGTTCATCTGCAGGGGGGACTGAAAAAAGCGATTGAGGGGAAGCTGAGGCTCGAGGGTGACCGTGTGCAGATTCTTTCTGCTTCAGGACCGGTTTGGCCCGTTACGCCGTCGGATTTTTCCGCCTCCATGGCGGGGGTCTGGAACTCGGCGGAAAGTTTTTTGAAAATTGAGGATCTCCAGATGATGCTCGGACAAAAAGGGCAGCCTCAGGATTTGCAGATCGGGTTGGATCATCCGACGGTGTTTTCTTTTAAGAAAAAAGGAGAGATGGGGTCGAAAGAACCGGCGGTTCTGCAGTGGTCCCTGCGTGGCATGGAACTGGCTGCGGTGGTTCCATTGATGGTCCCTCCAGAGAAGTTGAAGGTGAAAGGAGGGCAACTTTCCGCCAATGGGCGTGCCAATATCCAACGGACGGGGGTGGAATTGACGGGTCGTCTGGAAAGCCGAGCGATGAATGCATCCGGGGTTTGGATCCGAGGTGATCTTCGCGTCAATTCCGTCGCACTTGATTTCAGGGGAAGTCTTCTCGGGACAGAAAAAATCCGACTGGACGAGGGGGTTGTGACGGCGATGTGGGAGGGGGGTGAGTCCACGGACCTGCAAACAAAACTGAAGGCCGAGTGGGATTGGGCAAAGAATGAGGGCTGGCTGATGGGCGATGGGGTGGGCGGCTTGGGCGGATTGGGCCAGGCATGGTCCGGAGCAAAACTCTGGCCCCAGGCCGGCCAGGCCAACCTGCATCTGGAGTTTTCCGGGAATCTCGCGGAGCAAGGAAGCGGATTGGTTTCGCTCCGTCTGCAGAACATGAGTTGGCCGGGCGATGCAGGTAATCCATGGAAAGCTCTCGCATCCTCGGAGTTGAAAAACATCTCCGGGAAATGGAGTCTGCCGGGAATTTCGATACAGGCGGATCGCGGGGGGCAGGTTCTTCTGGATGGGCAGGGAACATTCGAATGGAGGCCGAACCCGGGAGAAGGAAAAGGCAGGTTGGAATTACGCCGTGCAGAATCCTCCCTCCTTGTCCCGATTCTGACGATTCTGACTCCGAATTGGAAATGGCAGGAAGCTTCCGGTGCGGGATGGTTTGAGTATGAACGGCTGGCCCGGCAGGACACCGTGAAAGCCCAATTGCAGGGGGCCATTACGGTGGAGACCGGTTTGGCCACTCAACCCCGGCCAGTCGACTTTTCCACGGTGGAAGGAAGTATCCAGGCTTCTTGGCCCTCCGAGGGCTCCGGAAAATTCTCCGTGGATCAATTTGCTTTGAAAGCCAAGCACCGGGACGGGAGCGATGCGATCCAAGCTAGCCTGGATAAGCCGCTCCGGTTGGAAAAGGTTGGGTCGGAAGAATGGAAGCCGAGCGGACAGGAAGTGGCCTCGGGAGTGATGCAGTACACGGGTTGGCCCATCGGCTTGTTGGGTCCGCTAATATTTCCTAACGCGAAAGAGACATCCATTTTGGGAACGATGTCGGGTTTTGTGAAGGTGCGGAGTGATCCGAAAAAGGGATTTCTGGAAGGGGAAGTCGACTTGCAGATCCCGGATCTGACGGTGGATTTGCCTGAAGTCCGTTTGACTGATCATCAGGTCACCCTTCAGGCAGGAATCTCTCTTGGGGAAGATCAGCAGTTCAATATTCAAAAATTGCAGTTGCAAGGACGGCAGGGGGTTCAGAACTGGGTCGATCTTGCGGCCAAAAAAGATGAACACGGGGCACTTGCGGTCACAGGAAAAATCAATCTGGCAACGGCTGCGCAAACCTTACCGAGACTTTCCGGATGGGTTTCGGGGGGAAATCTGCTGCTTCGCGCCGAGGTGGCGGATCCGGAAGATGGATTGAGAAAAATCGGTTACAGCACGGAAATCACCCAGCTCACTGGGAGTTTTGGCCTCAAGAAAGAGGTTTCCGAGGTCGAGCTCAAGAGTCAGGGGATTGTGGAGTGGAAAAACGGATTGCAATCACTATCGGAAGTTCAGCTGACAGCCCGGGGGGGGAGGGGAAACATTTCCCTCAATAATCTCTCCTGGAAAAAACAGGGGGCAGTGGCCTGGGAGAAGGGAAGAATTTCGAGTGGATGGATCGCATATGGGGTCGACCCATGGCTTGTGCCGAGTCGTTGGGTGGATGGCGATCTGGTGCTGGGGACGGGATTTTGGCAACCGGAGGAGTATGGGGGAAGCGGGACTTTGGACGCCACTTTGCTGGAGGCCCGTTTACAGAAAAACCAGAAGTTGGCGCCGGTTTCGGTGAGGGTGGGTGGAGATTTCGAATACGACAAACGGACAAAAAGCTTCACCTTGAAAGATGCTCGGATGCTTTTCACGGAATATCGTGACGACCCTGTGGAGCTTCCCCTATTGAGTTGGCGACCGGGTTCGATCACTGCACAGCTCAAAGGTGGCGTTCTCGATCTTAGGGGATTGCTCTCCCAGACAGAGGAATTGTGGAATACGAAACCGGATCCCCAAGCGCCTCCCGCAAAAGGCCAACCCACCCGCCTCGACCTCTCGGTGGATTTGGAACAGATCGTTGTGGATGAAGCGAGCGTCGGACCCGTGAAAGTCCCGCGTTTCCGCTTTGGTCCCGATGGGATTCTTTTGGAGCCTTCGACCGTCCAGGTGAAGGATGGATCCATCAGTGCTTCGGTGGTGCAGTCTCGGCAAGGGGAACCGGTGAGGGCTCAGGTTGTGATGAACCGGTTTCCGCTGGGGGCGATCCTGGGAAGCATGATTCAGGATGCAAAAGGACCGATTGGAGGTTGGATTAATCTCCAGTTAACAGCCCAAGCGGCAAATCCGACGATGGACGAAATTCGGCGATCCCTTACCGGGCAGGGTAGTTTTCGGCTGTATCAGGCCCATTTGGAGCGGTTGCCCTCTTTGGCCAAAGCCCTGCAAGGGGCGGGGGCTTTGTTGGGTTCGAGTTTTATTGCGGGAAGCGAGATCAACGATCTGGGATCGAACTTCAGTCTTCAGGGGGAGAGGGTCAATGTTCCGAATCTGCAGATCAGCGGAACAGCCCTTTCGGCAAATCTAAGCGGTTGGTTGAATTGGTTTTCCCAGGCATTGGATTTTCAATTGCGATTTGCTCTGACGAAAGAGGCTTTGCAGAGCAGCGGGCAGTTGCAAGGGGCCATGACCCAGTTGGTTGGCAACAGCAACGACTACTACACAAAAATTCCCGGAGATGCCCGGATTACCGGGACATTGGACGATCCCAAAGTCCAGATGGACATTGGGAAAATGTTGGCGGAGGGAGGGATTAACCTCCTTTTGAATGCTCCGACCAACATTCTTCAGGGGACGGGAAATGCGGCGGGGGGTGCTGCGGGGGCGGTCACGCAGCCCGCCAGCGCGATCCTGCAAGGGGTGGGGGGTCTCTTTAAGTGGTAATCGGTTTTGAGTCGCGGAAGGTTTCCCTTTAAGGTTTTTCGATGCGCAGCATGACTGGTTTTGGATCGGCACAGGTATCGGTCGCTCATGCCCGGATTCGGATCGAAATTTCTTCTGTCAACAAGAGGGGTCTGGAAATCATTGTTTTCGCCGGTGGAGATCTCGCCCGGTTGGAGCGGCAAATACGGGAGGAGGTGGGCGAGACGGTGAATCGGGGGAAGGTCACGGTGTCCTTGCAAATGGAATCCTCCTCGCCTCAAAACGGGAAAAGTTTGGATCTCCGGAAAGCAGCTTCCTATGCGGCGCAACTGAAGGCAGCCGGCCGTAAATTAGGGGTGAACGCTTCTCCCTCTTGGTCGGATCTGCTGGGGTTGCCCGGGGTGTTGGTTCATTCGTCAGCAGCCGTTTCGCCTTCGGATGAACGGAAAATTCTGACTGGTGTAAGAAGTGCTTTGCAAAAGATGGTTCAATCCAGGGAAAGGGAGGGGCAGCATATGGTCCGGGGACTTCGGATCCATTTGAAGAAGATGGAAGGCATCCGCAGTCGGATGCAAAAAGCCGCTTCCGAAATGAGAAAAAAACAGGGAGAAAGAATCTGTGCCCGGATTCAGGAACTGGCAGGGGATGCCGGGGTTGTGTTGGAGCCCGAACGTGTCATTCGGGAGATTGCTTCGGCTGCGGATCGAGGGGATGTGACGGAAGAAATGGGCCGGATCCGGGCCCATCTTTTGGAAGCGGTTGGACTGGTCTCCACCAAGGCTCCCGGGGGAAGGACGCTGGAATTTCTGATTCAAGAATTGCAGAGGGAAGTGAATACCGTGGGGTCTAAATCCGGAGAACTTGTTCTGACCCGGTTGGCGATTGATTTTAAGTCGGAACTGGAAAAATTAAGGGAACAGGCGGCCAATCTTGAATAATTTCACCCGCTCCGGAATTCTTTTTGTGGTTTCCGCTCCGTCCGGAACGGGGAAAACGACCTTATGCACGAGCGTCCGGCAAACCCCGGATCTGGTTTATTCGGTCAGTTGCACCACCCGGCCCATCCGGACGGGAGAAAAAGATGGGGTGGATTATTTTTTCCTGACCCCATCCGAGTTCACGAAAAAAATGAAAGAAGGTGAGATGCTGGAAACGGCGGATGTTTATGGTCACTTGTACGGCACGCCGAAGGGTCCGGTGCTTGAGCATTTGGCAGCCGGGCGCGATGTCTTGCTGGATATCGATGTCCAGGGGGCGCGACAGGTTCGATCGAGCCAAGACGGAAAAATCAAAGAGGCTTTGGCGGATATTTTCATCATGCCGCCTGACTTGGAGGAGTTGAAGCGGAGGTTGGAGGGGCGGGGGACAGAGGATGCCCAGCAGATTGCAAAACGGATCAAAGCCGCCGATGCCGAGATGGCGGACTGGAAAAGTTACCGGTACACGATCCTGAGTAGTTCAATGGAGGAGGATTTGATCAAGTTCCGTGCCATTATCCGTGCGGAACGGTATTTGAGCCGGAGGTTGAATCTCCAACATGGCTGAAAAAGAAAATCCCCGGATTGTTCTTGGAGTGACCGGGTCGATTGCGGCATTCCGGGCGGCCGATTTGGCCAGTGCAATGGTTCAGGAGGGGTGGGAAGTGCATGCCATTCTCACCCCGGACGCCGCACGTTTTATCACTCCCCTGACTTTGGCGGCCCTCACGCATCGGCCCGTGCATACTTCGCTTTGGGAGGAGGGTGAAGGTGGGAGAATGACCCATTTGGCTTTAGCCGCAGCAGCGGATGTGGTCGTCGTGGCCCCGGCGAGTGCCGATTGTTTGGCTCGGGCGGCTCATGGGATGGCAGGGGATGTTTTGGGGGCATTTCTATTGGCCACCCTGGCCCCGGTTGTTTTTGTTCCCGCCATGAACTCCCATATGTGGCAGCACCCGGCGACACAGGCCAATGTTGGAACCCTCAAGTCCCGTGGAGCCGGGTGGGTTGGACCCGCCGAGGGGAGGCTGGCTTGTGGGGTCGAGGGGCCGGGGCGAATGGCTCCGATTCCGGAAGTGGTGAAAGCCGTTCGTGGTATTCTAAAAAAGAATCAATCCAAGGGAAAATAACCATGAGCAAGGATCCCAAGTTCAAACCTCCCGCCTCTTTTGCGAAGCAAGCTGCGTTTTCCAAACTGGCAAAATACAAGTCGATGTACCGGGAATCACTTCAAAATCCGAAAACATTCTGGGGACGTGTAGGGAAACGGGAGCTTGATTGGTTCACACCCCCCAAAAAAATTCTGGAGTGGGAAACGCCTTTTGCGAAGTGGTTTGGCGGAGGAAAACTGAATGTCAGTTACAACTGTTTGGATCGACATCTTTCGGGTCCTAGGCGACATAAAGCGGCCATTGTATTTGAAGGGGAACCGGGGGACGTGAGGGTTTTGACGTACCAACAGTTACACGATGAGGTTTGCCGGTTGGCCAATGCCCTCAAGGGGGAGGGAGTGAAGCCAGGGGATCGGGTCATGATTTATCTTCCCATGGTTCCCGAGGCGGCGGTGGCGATGCTGGCCTGCGCCCGAATTGGAGCAGTCCACAGCGTGGTCTTTGGCGGATTCAGTTCGGAGTCCTTAAAAGACCGGATTCGGGATTGCGGGGCCAAGTTGGTGATCACGGCGGATGGGGGATACCGGAGAGGACAGGTCGGAGGGCTAAAACAGAATGTGGATGCAGCGGTCGCTTCCTGTCCGGGGGTCAGGCGGGTGATTGTTTTGAAGCGCACCGGGCATGTGGAAAAACTGAATGAAATCGACCGCTGGTGGCACGAACTGGTGGCCCATCAACCCAGAACTTGTCCGCCCGAAGTGGTGGAGAGTGAGCATCCGCTCTTTATCCTTTATACCAGTGGAAGCACGGGGAAACCGAAGGGAATTTTACACACGACGGCCGGATATCTTCTGGGGGCGCATTTGACGACCAAATGGGTTTTTGATTTGAGGGAAACGGATCTTTTCTGGTGCACCGCCGATGTGGGGTGGGTGACCGGCCACAGTTATGCGGTGTATGGAGCGCTAAGCAACGGAACGACCACATTGATGTATGAGGGGGTGCCGAACCAACCCGAACCGGATCGTTTCTGGCAGATCATCGAACGGCACCGGGTCACGGTATTTTACACCGCGCCCACGGCGATCCGTTCCTTCATCCGCTGGGGGGATCATTGGCCTCAGAAGCATGATCTATCTTCCCTGCGGTTGTTGGGATCCGTCGGAGAGCCCATCAATCCCGAGGCGTGGATGTGGTATCATAAGGTGATTGGTGGCAGCCGGTGCCCGATTGTGGACACGTGGTGGCAAACGGAGACAGGTAGTCACCTCATCACGACCTTGCCGGGGGTCCATTCTACAAAACCCGGATCGGCCGGGCTTCCATTTTTCGGGGTGGATATCGCTGTGGTGAACGACCAGGGGAAAGAAGTGGAATCCGGCCAACAAGGAAAACTGGTGGTGCGGAAGCCATGGCCTTCGATGTTGCGATCGATTCACGGTGATCCCGAGAGGTATGTAAAACAGTATTGGAGCGAGATTCCGGGGTATTATTTTACAGGGGATGGCGCCAAAAAAGACAAAGACGGTTATTTCTGGATCTCCGGGAGAATCGATGATGTGCTGAACGTTTCCGGGCATCGATTGGGAACGGCGGAGGTGGAGAGTGCCTTGGTAACCCATCCGGCCGTGGCCGAAGCCGCGGTTGTGGGCCGGCCTGACGATCTGAAGGGGCAGGCGGTGGTGGCTTTTGTGACGCTCAAGTCGGGTCAAACTTCCGGACCGGATCTGATTGCGGCACTGCGGGAGCGGGTGAGCAAGGAGATCGGACCGATTGCCAAACCGGACCAGATCCGGTTTGCGGAAGCTCTTCCCAAGACACGGAGTGGCAAAATTATGCGGCGACTTCTGAAGGAAGTGGCCGCGGGTGGTGCGGTGAAGGGGGATGTGACCACGTTGGAAGACCTGAATGTGATCGCTTCTCTGCAGGCCTCCCCGGAGGATGGATAACCATGTCGTGGCGTTTATCGGCAACGGACGCGGGATTATTGGTCGTCGATCCCCAGGAAAAACTGGTGGCTGCGGTAGCTGAACCGACGGATTGGGTCAAAAAACTAACGATTCTTGTCGAGGGGGCAAAAATTCTCGATCTTCCGATCTGCATCACCGAACAGGTTCCCGCCAAGTTGGGTAAAACGGTGCCGGCGATTCTGAAGGCGGCCGGAAGCGGATGTAAACCCGTGGCAAAGACCCTTTTTTCTGCCGTGGATCAAGGCAAGAGCCTTGGAAGGAAAAGAATTCTGGTGGCGGGTTGTGAGGCGCATGTTTGTATTCGGCAGACGGTTTATGACTTGCGGTTGAAGGAGTTGACCCCCCTTGTTGTGGCTGATGCGATTGGCTCGAGAAGTTCAACCGATCGGGACACGGCGCTAGCGGAGATGAGGGCGGATGGTGTGGTGGTCACGACGGTCGAGGCGGTTCTTTTTGAAATGCTGGAAAGTTCGGATCATCCCAAGTTCCGGGAGATTCAGGTTCTGGTGAAGTAGGCGTTCCCGTTCCTGCTAAAACCGCTTAGATCAAAAAAAACGCAAGGGGATTTTGATTTTTCTAGCTCCGCCCCGAACAAAGGCACACGATTCCAATACCGATGGATGCAACGACTGATTCCGGCCCGAAATGGCCATTGACCGTCTCGGTAGTTCCCCGGGTGCCGGAGGGTTTGGAGTCGCTCCGGAGTCTGGCCTTCAATCTTTGGTGGAGTTGGAATTACGAAGCCTTGGAGCTTTTTCGCGAATTGGATCCCGAGCTTTGGGAGTCCTGCGGGCATAGCCCGGTGAAAATGTTGCGATTGGTCAAGCAGGCCCGATTGGAAGCCGCGGCCAAGGACAGGGCCTATCGCGAAAAAGTGGAGAAGATGCACGATCGGTTAGACACCTATCTAAAAAGGAAGGACACCTGGTTTTCCCGAAACCTACCAAAAGAAAAAAAAGATCATCCTTTGGTGGCGTACTTTTCGGCTGAGTTTGGTTTTCATGAATCCCTGCCGAACTATTCGGGGGGGCTGGGAATTCTTGCCGGGGATCATTGCAAATCGGCGAGCGATCTTGGGTTGCCTTTTGTGGCGGTCGGATTGCTTTACCGCTTCGGGTACTTTTCGCAAAAAATCAACCGGGATGGATGGCAGGAGGCTTCCGCCATCGACAACGTGTTTCAAGATCTCCCCGTTCGTGAGGCTTTGGCGGAGGACGGAAAGACTCCTGTCGTGGTGGATCTGGATATGCCGGGGCGGAGGGTGCGGGCCAAGGCTTGGGAGGTTCGGATCGGACTGACTCGGCTCTTTTTGATGGACACCGATTTACTCGAAAACGCCGAGGAAGACCGGCGGATCACCTACCAGCTTTATGGAGGGGATCATGAGATGAGGGTGAAGCAGGAGATTGTTCTCGGAATCGGGGGGGTTCGCGCCCTGGCGGCGATGGGGCTTCAGCCCTCCGTGTTCCACATGAACGAGGGGCATGCCGCATTCCTGGGGCTGGAGCGAATCCGGCGTTTGGTGGTCCGGGAAAAACTGAGTTTCATCGAGGCGCTGCAATCCGTTGCCGCCAGCAGTGTGTTTACGACGCACACTCCGGTTCCCGCGGGGAACGATGCTTTTGACCCGGTCTTGATGGAGAAATATTTCGGAAAGTATGTCGAAGAATGCCGGATCGATTTTGCGGATCTTCTGAAGCTCGGCCGGCCTTGGTCCTATCAGGAATCCGAGCCTTTCAGCATGACCATTCTGGCTTTGCGTCTTTCCCGGCAAGCCAATGGGGTGAGTGCGATCCACGGGCGTGTTTCCCGGGGAATGTGGCAGAGCGTCTGGCCGGGGGTTCCTAAAGCGGAAATCCCCATCCGGCATGTGACCAACGGGATCCATACCTTTACCTGGATGGCGCCCGAAATCCGGGGTCTGCTCGAAAAACAGGGTGGCGTCATGACCGAAGAAGATCTGGCCCAAGCAGAGGAATGGAAAAAGCGGGTGGGATTCAAGGACAAGGATTACTGGACGACACACCAGAAATTAAAATTGCAGCTTCTTGAATTCGCCCGTGAAAACATACGGGGCCAGCGACTCCGGAATGGTGCCAAACCGGCCGAAATTCGTGCCACGAGTGAACTGCTCGATCCGAAGACCCTGACGATCGGCTTTGCCCGAAGATTCGCGACCTATAAGAGAGCCGCACTCCTTTTCCGGGATATCGACAAGCTGGCAGAAATTGTGAACGATCCGGAACGCCCGGTGCAGTTTCTTTTTGCAGGCAAGGCACATCCGGCGGATGAGGGGGGGAAGAGGTTGATTCAACAGATCGTTCAGATTTCCGCCCTACCCCAGTTCAAAAACCGCATCGTTTTTATCGAGAACTACGACTTCAATGTTGCCCGCTTTTTATATCACGGCTGCGATGTCTGGCTGAATAATCCGACCCGCCCCCTGGAGGCCAGCGGAACCAGCGGTGAAAAGGTGATCACGAATGGTTGCCTGAACTTTAGTGTGCGGGATGGATGGTGGGATGAAGCTTTTGACGGAACGAATGGGTGGGCCATCGGGGACGATGCATTCCGACTTGAGCCTGAAGTGCAGGATGAGTTTGATGCCTTTTCCATGTACGAAATTCTGCGCAGGGAGATTGTTCCGCTTTACTATGATCAGGATGGGGAGGGAGTTCCGAAGCGTTGGATCGAGAGAGTCCGCCGAAGTCTGACGACGATCGGACCGGTGTATAACACTTCGCGGATGGTGGCGGATTATGCAGAAGGTTTCTACCGGAAGGCGGCGGAAAAGGGGC
>Ga0214917_10002902_pt1 | contig 20427 bp, 16 predicted proteins | sample LL_1208_BB_MetaG_FD_177983 | JGI IMG/M metagenome (GOLD analysis project Ga0214917, IMG submission 177983) | Freshwater microbial communities from Lake Lanier, Atlanta, Georgia, United States - LL_1208_BB | ecosystem: Environmental > Aquatic > Freshwater > Lake | place: USA: Georgia | collected...
TGCGGCCGCCTCCGCCCTCGGGCCGCACCCAGCTCTCCTCGGCAAAGCTGCCCTCGCCGTCGAGCGCTGCCAGACCGGCACAGATCGAATCCTGCAGCCCCATCAGCAGGGCGCGGGCACGGGAGCGGGAGTCGGAGGGGGGAGCTAGCAGCATCGCGGCGGCGCACCCGACGGGCGCAGGGAATCCGGTTCACCTTTTCAGCTTGCCTGCCGGGGGCACAAGCGCCCGTGAGGGTCTGTCACGGGAAAGCCTTGAGTCGCGGTGCCTAGGATCGCGGCCAGCCCTGTCCTGCGCGTCCAGCTGTCCGATGACCTCCACCGCCGCGCTCACCAGCGCCCTTGACGGCCTCAAGGACGCCGGCAGCGGCCGCTCGCTGATCGAACTGGGCTGGATCACCGACCCGCGTCTCCACAACGGACGGGTCGTGTTCCGCCTGGCCCTTCCCGGATTCGCCCACAGCCAGCAGGGCCGCATCGCCGCCGAAGCCCGTGCGGCGCTGCTGACCCTCGAGGGTGTCGACGATGTGCAGATCGAAGTGGCCCCCCAGCCTCCTGGCTCCCATGCGGGTGCAACGATCGGCGGGGCGGGCCATGGATCCGGCCCGGGTCCGGGTGGCCAGCTTCCCGAACGGCAGCCGATCCCCGGCGTGCGTCAGGTGATCGCCGTGTCCAGCGGCAAGGGTGGGGTGGGCAAGAGCACCGTTGCGGTGAACCTGGCCTGCGCCCTGGCCCGGCAGGGCCTGCGTGTCGGGCTGCTCGACGCCGATATCTACGGCCCCAACGCCCCCACCATGCTGGGGGTGGTCGACCGCACTCCCGACGTGCGGGGCGAAGGGGCAGCGCAGGTGCTCACACCGATTGAGACCTGCGGCATCGCCATGGTCTCGATGGGCCTGCTGATCGCCGAGAACCAACCGGTGATCTGGCGTGGACCGATGCTCAACGGCATCATTCGCCAGTTTCTCTACCAGGTGGAGTGGGGCGAACGCGATGTGCTCATCGTCGACCTCCCGCCAGGCACTGGCGACGCCCAGCTCACCGTCGCCCAGGCCGTGCCGATGGCCGGTGTGGTGATCGTCACGACCCCCCAGCAGGTGGCCCTGGCCGATGCCCGCCGCGGCCTGGCGATGTTCCTGCAGATGGGCATCCCGGTGCTGGGAGTGGTCGAAAACATGAGCGGCTTCATTCCGCCCGATGCTCCCGACAAGCGCTATGCCCTGTTTGGCAGCGGTGGGGGCCAGCGCCTGGCGGATGAAGCCGGCGTGCCCCTGCTGGCCGAGCTTCCCCTGGAGATACCGGTGCGCGAAGGGGGCGACAACGGCTTGCCCGTGGTGCTGAGTGCGCCTGAATCGGCCACGGCCAGGGCCTTCGCCCAACTGGCCACACAACTGATCGAGCCGGCCAAGCTGCCGACCTGAGCGCATGCTGAGCCTGCTGGCCCGCCGCAACCGCATGTTTGCAGGGCCCGACAAGGGTCGTCGGGGGCCATTCTCGGGAACTGATCTGGTGCTGTGGGGCATTCCCCTGGCGATGGTCTTCTTGGCCGGGATCCTGATCGCCAGCACCCAGCGCGAAGCCAAGTACGCCGACTGGTATCAGCACTGGATCACCGCAGCGGTGGGCATGGTGATCGCCCTGCTGCTGGCACGCGTCCCGCTGGAGCGGCTGCGCAGCCTGCAGTGGGTGTTCTACGGGGCCATGGTGGCCAGCCTGATCGCCGTGCGACTGATCGGCGTGAGTGCCCTGGGAGCCCAGAGCTGGATCAGCATCGGCGGCTTCAACGTGCAGCCGTCGGAGTTCGCCAAGGTGGCGGCGATCCTGCTGCTGGCCGGAGTGCTGGCGAAGTTTCCGGTGGAACGCCCGGTCGACCTGATCCGCCCCACCGCCATGATCGCCCTGCCCTGGCTGCTGGTGTTTCTGCAGCCCGACCTGGGCACCTCCCTGGTGTTTGCCGCGATCCTGCTGACGATGCTGTTCTGGTCTGGGATGCCCGGCAGCTGGGTGCTGCTGCTGCTCTCGCCCTTGATCAGCGCGATCGTGGCCGGGGTCTGGCCCTGGGGCCTGATCGCCTGGATCCCCCTGACCGGCTGGCTGGCCTGGACCAGCCTGCCGTGGAAACGGATGGCCCTGCTGGTGGTCCTGGCGATCGAAGCGGTGTTTGCGGTCGCCACCCCCTGGCTGTGGACAAACGTTCTGCTGCCCCATCAACGGGCCCGGCTGACGATCTTTCTGGACCCATCCCAGGACCCCCTGGGCAACGGCTACCACCTGCTGCAAAGCACCGTGGGCATCGGCTCTGGGCAGATCCTTGGCACGGGACTGATGCAGGGTTCGCTCACCAAGCTGCGGTTCATCCCCGAACAGCACACCGATTTCATCTTCAGTGCGCTGGGGGAGGAAACCGGTTTCCTGGGATCGGCCCTTGTGGTGATCGGCTTTGCCGTGCTCATGGGCCGTCTGCTGCAGATCGCCAGCCGCGCCAGCAGCGACTACGAGGCCCTCACCGTCGTGGGTATCGGCGCCATGCTGATGTTCCAGGTGGTGGTGAACATCAACATGACTATCGGCCTGGGACCGATCACCGGCATCCCCCTGCCGTTTCTGAGTTATGGCCGCTCAGCCATGCTCGTCAACTTCATCGCCCTGGGGCTGGTGGCCTCGGTGGCGCGGCGTGGCGTCAAGGTGCGCCGGCGTCAATGGGGCTGAACAGCCTGCGGCAACTCCTGGCCGACGGGGCAGCCCCGGGCCGGGCCGACGACGATGCCGTGCGGCGCCAGTGGTGGGCGGCCCTTGCCGTGCTGCAAGACGACTTCCTGCTGCCGCTTGAACCCCTGGCGGGGGTGTGGCTGGCCGCCCCTCTGCCGGCCCTGTTTGAGCCACGGCTTCTGCAGCACCTGCGGGGCTGGGTGTGGGCCCCCGATGAACTCGAGGCGCTGCTGGCCCCACTGCCGGCGCTGCTGCCGTCTGGACCGCAACAGGCCACCGCCGCCAGCGATGCGGCTGCCCAGTTCAGCCGGCTGCCCCTGGGCGACGACGACGGCACCGACCCCCTGCTGCTGGTGATCACCCCCCGACTGCAGGTGGCCCTGGCGGTCGACGGCAACGCCGGAGCCCGGCGGCTGCTGGTGCGCTTTGAGCCTGCGGTGCTCTCGAATGCGCTGGCCCTGATGCATGAGCGGCTGGAGCGCAGCGATCCGCAGGCGGCAGCGATGCTGCGGCAGCAACTGCAGACGCTGGGCAGCCTGCACAGCGATCCGTCCCTGCCGCTGCAGTTCTGGAGCCGGCTGGCCGAACGCCTGGCGGCCATGGCCCCCAGCGTCACCCTGCAACCGCTGGTCAGCAGCAGCGAGCCTGCCCCACTGAGCGAAACCGGCAGCAACGGAGAACTGGCGCTGCTGGAGGCGATCACCCATGAAGTGCGCACCCCCCTGGCGACGATCCGCACCCTGATCCGCTCGCTGCTGCGACGCAGTGACATTCCAGCGCTGGTGCGCCAGCGCCTGGAGCAGATCGATGGCGAATGCAGCGAACAGATCGACCGCTTCGGATTGATCTTTCTGGCAGCCGAGCTGCAGCGCCAACCCCAGGCCGACACGACAGAAGATCTGCAGCACCTGGCCCGCACCGACCTGGGCACCCTGCTGCAGCAGATGGAGCCCCTGTGGCAACGGCAGCTCGGGCGACGCGGGCTGCATTTCAAGCTCAAGCTGGCGGCCGATCTGCCTCAGGTGCGCAGCGATCCCGGCCGTCTCGAAACCATGCTGGGCGGGCTGATCGACCGCTTCAGCCGCAGCCTGCCCGATGGCAGCGAGGTGCATCTGAGTCTGGTGGAAGCCGGCACCAGGCTGAAGCTGCGTCTCGACTGCCCCGGACGCGAGCCTGATCACCGGCTGAGTGACAACCCCACAGCCCGACAGGAGCTGGTGGGCCCGGTGCTGAGCTGGAATCCGACCACCGGCAGCCTGCAGCTCAGCCGGCAGGCGACCCAGCAGCTGTTTCACCAACTCGGCGGCCGTCTGACCGAGCGCAGCGGCAGCGGACTGACGGTGTTTTTCCCAACCTGCTGAGACCGTTTGTTGACGGGGTGTGAAGAGTGCAGCACCCAGGGCCAGACCGTCAAAAACACGGTGCTAGCTTCCGCTCGAAACGTCTGCCGATTCCTCGTCGGCATCGCCATGAGCGCAACCCAGCTGAAAGGTCAACTTCCGAAGTACATCGGCAGCACCGGCGGTCTGCTCAACGCTGCTGAGACCGAGGAGAAGTACGCCATCACCTGGACCAGCACCAAGGTTCAGGCTTTTGAGCTGCCCACCGGTGGCGCCGCCGAGATGAATGAAGGCGAGAACCTGATGTACTTCGCCCGCAAGGAGCAGTGCCTCGCCCTGGGTACCCAGCTGCGCACCAAGCTCAAGCCCCGCATCGAGGATTACAAGATCTACCGCATTTACCCCGGCGGCGACACCGAGTTCCTGCATCCCAAGGACGGTGTGTTCCCCGAGAAGGTGAACGACGGCCGCAGCATGGTGGGCCACAACCCGCGTCGGATCGGCGCCAATCCCAACCCTTCAGCGCTCAAGTTCAGCGGCAAGAACACCTACGACGCCTGAGCCAAACCGGCCAACTCCTATAAAGGCGGGGCCGCTGGCCCCGTTTTTTTTGCCCGTCGGACGCGCCATGCCCAGCCCTGCCAGCGCCCCAGGCCGCTCTGCGGCCGTCGATCAGCACTTTCAGCAGCAGCTGGCATCAGGGTGCACGTTCATCCCCCTGACCCGCTGCTGGCCGGCCGACCTCGAGACACCGCTGAGCACCTGGCTCAAGGTGGGGGCAACCAGCTCCCATGGAGTGCTGCTCGAATCGGTCGAGGGTGGCGAGCGGCTGGGCCGCTGGAGTTTCGTGGTGAGCGATCCCCTCTGGATCCTCACCAGCCGGGGCGAGCACAGCGAGCGGCGCTGGCGCGACGGCCGCTGTGAGGCGCTCAGCGGCAATCCCTTTGAGCTGCTGCAGCAGTGTCTGACACCGCTGCGCTGCGGCGCCCTGGACGACCTGCCTCCGGTGGGCCAGCTGTTTGGCTTCTGGGGATATGAACTGATCCACTGGATCGAGCCCACGGTTCCAGTGCACGCCAGCGGTGCCGAAGCCCCGCCCGACGGCTGCTGGATGCTGGCCGACAGCCTGCTGGTGTTCGACCAGATCAAACGACAGATCACCGCGGTCGCCTTTGCTGACCTGAGCGCAGGGCAGGACGCCGAGACCGCCTATGGCGCAGCACTCGAGCGCATCGATGCCCTCGAGGCGCGCATGCACGCACCACTGCCGGCGGGCATCACCCCCCTGCCCTGGCATGACGCCGAACCCGGTGCGATCGAACGCACCCTCAGCACCCGCAGCAACATCAGCCAGCCGGCCTTTGAAGCCGCCGTGCGCAGCGGACGCGAGCACATCGCAGCCGGTGATGTGTTCCAGCTGGTGCTGAGCCAGCGGCTCGAGACCCGGATTGAACGCGATCCCTTCGAGCTCTACCGCAGCCTGCGGATGGTGAACCCATCGCCTTACATGGCCTTCTTCAACTTCGGCGGCTGGTATCTGATCGGCTCCAGCCCCGAAGTCATGGTCAAGGCGGAACCCATGGACAACGGCGGCGTGAAGGCCTCCCTGCGACCGATCGCCGGCACCCGTCCACGCGGCGCCAACGCCGCCGAAGACCAGGCCCTCGAAGCCGAGCTGCTGGCCGACCCCAAGGAACGGGCCGAGCACGTGATGCTGGTCGACCTCGGGCGCAACGACCTGGGCCGGGTCTGCCGGCCCGGCAGCGTGCAGGTGAGCGAGCTGATGGTGATCGAGCGCTACTCGCATGTGATGCACATCGTCAGCGAGGTCGAAGGAGAACTGGCCCCTGGCCGCAGTGTCTGGGATCTGTTGATGGCCTCCTTCCCGGCGGGCACGGTGAGCGGAGCCCCCAAGATCAGGGCGATGCAGCTGATCCATGCCTTTGAACCCGATGCCCGCGGGCCCTATTCCGGGGTCTACGGCGCCGTCGATCTGAACGGGGCTCTCAACACCGCCATCACGATCCGCACCATGGTGGTGCTTCCCCACCCCGACGGCGGCTGGCGCGTACAGGTCCAGGCCGGCGCCGGCGTGGTCGCCGATTCGAAGCCCGAACTCGAGTACCAGGAAACCCTCAACAAGGCCCGGGGCATGCTCAAGGCCCTGGCCTGTCTGCAATGAGCATGCCGCTGTTGCTGAAAGGCTTCGAAGTCGAGATGTTCACGGGTCGTCCTGACGGCACGGTGGTGGGTTGTGCCGCCCAGGCAGCCCGGGAGCTTGAGGGGTTCGTGACCGAGCCTGACCACCGCAACCTGGAGTACGTCACAGCACCCGAAGCCAGCTACGCCACTCAGCTGCGGTTGCTGCTCGAACCGCGCAGGCGGCTACGGGCCTGGCTGGCGCCCCGGGGCCTGACCCTGCTGCCCGGCAGCACCCTGAGCACGGGCGACAGCCGTCGCTTTGAGCGTTCAGATCCCAAGAACCCTTACCACGGCTATATCGAAGCCACCTATGGCACCCGGGTGGTGACCGCGAGCGTGCACATCAATCTGGGGCTGACGGCGATGGACCAGCTGTTTGCAGCCCTGCGGCTGCTGCGCTGCGAGGCGGCCCTGCTGCTGGCGCTCTCGGCGAGCTCACCATTTGTGGACAACCGGGTGAGCGGAGCCCATTCACACCGCTGGCTGCAGTTTCCATTGACCCCGCCGCAGGTGCCGCTGTTCAGCGACCATCAGCACTACATCGACTGGGTCGAAACCCAGCTTGCGGCCGGCACCATGCAGAACGTCCGCCATCTGTGGACGTCGGTTCGGCCCAACGGCGACCACAGGCCTCACGATCTCAACAGGGTCGAGATCAGAATCTGCGACCTGATCGCCGATCCCGCTGAACTGCTCGCGGTCACGGCCTATGCCGAACTGCGGCTGCAGCAGCTGTTGCGGGATCCCGGGCAGCACGATCCCCTGCTGGCCAGCAGCCTCGATCTCCAGGCTCTGGCCGAACTGGCAGATGCCAACGACCGGCAGGCCGCCCAGGCCAGCCTCGAGGCGCCCCTGCGTCACTGGCGCCATGGCCAAACGATCACCAGCCGCGCCTGGCTGGGTCAGCAGCTCGCGGAGCTGGCGCCGCTGGCACGCGAACTCGAGCTGGAGGACACCCTGGCCCCGCTGGAGGGCATCCTGCAGCACGGCAATCAGGCCATGCGCTGGCTGCAACGCCACAGCGAGGGTGAAGCAATCGGCGCGATTGTGGCCAGCGATGCCGCAGACCTGGTCGCCCGCGAGGAGGCTTTGGGATGATCATGACCGGATCTGACCTCACCCCAATCGGCACCTCCGAGACGATGCGGCTATCCGACCCGCCAGCGCTATCCACCACGCCCCGGGTGCGCAGACTGCTGGGCGAGCGCCTCGAACTGGTCGAGGACCTGTGGCAGACCGTGCTGCGCAGCGAATGTCCGCCCGAGCAGGCCACCCGCCTGCTGCGGCTCAAACAGCTCGGCGAACCGGAGTGCAGCAACACGGCGTCCACGGCCGAGATCGTCGCCCTGATCAAGGAGATGGATCTGGCCGAGGCAATCGCCGCCGCCAGGGCCTTCTCGCTTTACTTCCAGCTGGTCAACATCCTCGAACAGCACATCGAGGAAGACAGCTACCTCGACAGCCTCAACGAACAGCACCAGGTTGCGGTCGCCGATCCCTTTCAACCGCCCCTGGCCAGCCAGGTGGAGCCGGCCACCTTCCGCCAGCTGTTCAAGCGACTGCGCGGCCTGGGGGTGCCTCCGGCCAGGCTGGAGCGGCTGCTGCACGATCTCGACCTGCGGCTGGTGTTCACGGCCCATCCCACCGAGATCGTGCGCCACACGGTGCGCCACAAGCAACGGCGGGTGGCCCATCTGATCCAGCGACTCGAACAGGCCGAGGGGCTCAGCCTCGATGACACTCTGGTGATCCGCCTGCAGCTCGAAGAGGAGATCCGTCTGTGGTGGCGCACCGACGAACTGCATCAGTTCAAGCCCACGGTTCTCGATGAGGTCGATTACGCCCTGCACTACTTCCAGCAGGTGCTCTTCGATGCCATGCCCCAGCTGCGCCAGCGCCTGCGCGCAGCCCTTGGGGTCAGCTACCCCGATGTGGAACCTCCGCGGGATGCCTTCTGCACCTTCGGCTCCTGGGTTGGCTCCGATCGGGACGGGAACCCCTCGGTGACCCCGGAGATCACCTGGCGCACCGCCTGTTATCAGCGCCAGCTGATGCTCGAGCGCTACATCCGCTCGGTGAGCGAGCTGCGGGACCAGCTGAGCATCTCGATGCAGTGGAGCCAGGTGAGCCCGGCCCTGCTCGAGTCGCTCGAAATGGACCGGCTGCGCTTCCCCGAGATCTATGAATCGCGCGCTGCCCGGTACCGGCTGGAGCCCTACCGGCTCAAGCTGAGTTACACGCTCAAGCGGCTCGAACTCACCCACCAGCGCAACCAGCAACTGGCCGAGGCTGGATGGGAGTCGCCCTGCGACGGCCATGCCGGCCTGACGGGAGCGTTTGAGGGCGCCTCAACCACCCCCGAACTGCACTTCTCCTCGGCCGACGAATTCCGTGCCAGCCTCGAGCTGATCCAGGACAGCCTGGTGGCCACAGGCCTCAGCTGCGAGCCCCTGCAGACCCTGATCAGTCAGGTTCATATCTTCTCGTTCTGCCTGGCGAGCCTGGACATTCGCCAGGAGAGCACCCGCCACAGCGATGCCATTGACGAGCTGACCCGGTTTCTGCAGCTGCCGGTGCCCTACGCCGACATGAACGAGGAGCAGCGGGTCGACTGGCTGCTGGCCGAACTGCAGACCCGTCGTCCCCTTTTGCCTCCGGCCGCGCGCTGGAGCGAAGCGACAGCGGAGACCTTTGCGGTGTTCCGCATGCTCAAACGGCTCCAGCAGGAATTCGGCGAGCGCATCTGCCGCACCTATGTGATCTCGATGAGTCACACGGTCTCGGATCTGCTCGAGGTGCTGCTGCTGGCCAAGGAAGCCGGTCTGGTGGATCCGCAGAGCCAGCGGGCCTCACTGCTGGTGGTGCCCCTGTTTGAGACCGTCGAAGACCTGCAGGGTGCTCCTGCAGTGCTGGAGCGGCTGCTGAGCGAACCGCTGTACCGGCGCCTGCTCGACAACGGCTTTGACAGCAGCCAGCCATTGCAGGAGGTGATGCTGGGGTACTCCGACAGCAACAAGGACTCCGGATTTCTCTCCAGCAACTGGGAGATCCACAAGGCCCAGATCGCCCTGCAGCGGTTGGCCGACCGCCACGCCGTGGCACTGCGCATCTTCCACGGCCGCGGCGGCTCGGTGGGGCGCGGCGGTGGCCCTGCGTACCAGGCGATCCTGGCCCAGCCCAGCGGAACCCTGTGCGGACGCATCAAGATCACCGAGCAGGGCGAGGTGCTGGCCTCCAAGTACGCGCTGCCCGAACTGGCGCTGTACAACCTCGAGACCGTGACCACCGCCGTGCTGCAGAACAGCCTGGTCAGCACCCCGGTCGACGACACCCCGAGCTGGAACGCCCTGATGGCCAAGCTCGCGGCCCGCTCCCGTGAGCATTACCGCGCCCTGGTGCACGACAACCCCGAGCTGGTGGCCTTCTTCCAGCAGGTGACGCCGATCGAGGAGATCAGCAAGCTGCAGATCTCGAGCCGTCCGGCCCGCCGCAAAGGGGGCGCCCGCGATCTCTCCAGCCTGCGGGCGATCCCCTGGGTGTTTGGCTGGACCCAGAGCCGCTTCCTGCTGCCCAGCTGGTTCGGCGTGGGGGCTGCCCTGCAGGAGGAACTCGAGCGCGACAGCGGTCAGCTCGAACTGCTGCGCCTCCTGTACCAGCGCTGGCCTTTCTTCCGCATGCTCATCTCCAAGGTGGAGATGACCCTGGCGAAGGTGGACCTGGACCTGGCCCACCATTACGTGCAGAGTCTGGGCCGAGCCGAACACCGCCAGGCCTTCGAGGCGATCTTCCAGACCATCGCCGCCGAGTTCACCCTGACCCGCGATCTGGTGCTGCAGATCACCGGCCATCACCGGCTGCTCGATGCCGATCCGGCCCTGCAACTGGCGGTCGACCTGCGCAACCGCACCATCATTCCCCTGGGTTTTCTGCAGGTGGCCCTGCTGCGGCGCCTGCGGGAACAGAACCGCCAGCCGCCGATGAGCGAGGCGGAGAGCGGCGACGGCGATGGCCGCACCTACAGCCGCAGTGAACTGCTGCGCGGTGCCCTGCTGACCATCAACGGGATCGCCGCCGGTCTGCGCAACACCGGCTGACCCTGGAATCCCTGTTGATCCCGTTTCGCTCCCAACCACCAGCTCCGAGCCTGCGGCAGGGCTACCGCCTGGTTGAAAATCCCGGCCTGTCGGCCGAGGCCCTCAACAACCTGCTGATCCACACCGGCGACAAGCCCCGCAGCGCAGCCAGCTGGCAGCAGGTGCTGGAACGCAGCACCTGGTACTACGCCGTGATCAGGGAACCCGACCAGGTGGTCGGGTTCGTGCGGATCACCAGTGACATGGCGCTCAATGCCAACCTGTGGGACCTCAGCGCCGACAGCAGCGATGCCACCCAGGCCGAGATCTATCTCGCCCTGGTGACAGCCGCTCTGGGCAAACTCAAACGCGAACTGGGGGGCTGCAGCATCTCCCTGGCCGCGCCCCCTGCCGCGCTGCAGGCGCTCAAACACCATGGCTTTGTGCTGGATCCAGGCGGGATCCGTGCCATGGGGCTGGCCTTGCAGTGACTCCAATCAATCGCCAAGCGAATCCCTGGGTCCAGGGAGCGCATCTGAGCAAACTGCTTCCCCGTTCCGGCGGAGAAGCGAATCACGAGCATGGAGGGACTCGAACCCCCGACACTCAGAACCGGAATCTGATGCTCTATCCAACTGAGCTACATGCCCATCGCCGTTGCCGGCTGGGCCTACCTTAACCGCTCACCGCATCGGGGCGATTCGGCTGCAACGCCTGGAGCTGCTGCGCTTTCGCAACATCAGCCAGCTGGATCTGGCGATCGAAGCGCCCCGCCTGCTGGTGCTGGGCCGCAACGGCGAAGGCAAGTCGAACCTGCTCGAGGCCGTGGAGCTGCTTGGCAGCCTGCGTTCACATCGCGCCAGCCATGACCGCGAACTGATCCAGCACCGCGAGCCCTCGGCAAAACTGACGGGCACAACCGGAGCGGGAGACAGCCTGGTGCTGGAGCTGCGCCGCAGCGGCGGCCGCCAGGCTGTGCGCAACGGCAAGGTGATGGAGCGCCAGCACGACCTGCAGGGCAATCTGCGCTGCGTGGGGTTCAGCGCTCTGGATCTGGAGCTGGTGCGGGGCGAACCGGCCCTGCGCCGCCACTGGCTTGATCGGGTGGTGCTGCAGCTCGAGCCGCTCTACAGCGAGCTGCTGAGCCGCTACGGGCGGTTGCTGCGACAACGCAGCCAACTGCTGCGGCGCCAGTCGCACGACCCAAACGGCATCAGCGCGCTGCTCGATGCCTTTGATGTGCAGATGGCGCTCGTCGGCACCCGTCTGCACCGTCGCCGCCAGCGGGCCCTGCAGCGCATGGCCCCCCTGGCCAGCAGCTGGCACGAACGCCTCAGTGGCGGCCGTGAACAGCTGGAGCTCCGCTACCGCAGCGGCAGCGTGCCCCCCGGGGCGGGCAGCGACGACAGCGAAGCCGCCTGGTGCGAATCCCTGACCGACCAGCTGCGTGACCAGCGGGCCAATGAACTGCGGCTGGGGCAATGCGGGATTGGCCCCCACCGCGATGAAATCGAACTGCAGCTTCAGGGTGATGCGGCCCGCCGCTATGGCTCAGCCGGCCAGCAACGCACCCTGGTGCTGGCGCTCAAGCTGGCCGAACTGGAGCTGGTGCATCAGGTGGTGGGGGAACCACCGCTGCTTTTGCTCGACGACGTGCTCGCCGAGCTCGACCCCAGCCGCCAGCAGCTGCTGCTCGAAGCCGTCGGCGAGGGGCACCAATGCCTGGTGAGCGCCACCCATCTGCAGGCCTTCAGTGGTGGCTGGCGCCAGGCCAGCCAGGTGGTAACGATGCGGGCCGGTGCGCTCCAGATGCCCGGTGCTGGTGACGACTGAGGCCGAGCATTCAATTCTCTGCGGCAGATTCGGGAACCAGCGCCTATGGTGGTGAGCTTGTGTGCATCAAATCCTGATGACCCAGACCCTCTCCAGCCTTCATCCCAACCCCGGATGGGCCGGCGACCTTTCCACCAACCTCTCATCACCCCTGGCCGCCCCCCAGACCCCCGTGTCTGACACCGTGGGCAAGCACTGCATCCTCGAGCTCTACGACTGCAACCACGAGCGGCTCGACGACGAAGCCTTTCTCAGGAACGCCATCACCAGCGCTGCAAAATGTGCTGGCGCCACCCTGCTCCATCTGGTCACCCATCACTTCGAACCCCAGGGGGTGACCGGCCTGGCCCTGCTGGCCGAATCGCACATCTCGATTCACACCTGGCCCGAATCGGGCTATGCCGCCGTTGATGTGTTCACCTGCGGTGACCACACCATGCCCGAGCGCGCCTGTCAGGTGCTCATCGACGAACTCGAAGCCGGCAACCACAAGCTGACGAGCTTTCGTCGCGAGACGCCAACAGCCATCGCAGACAGCGAACGGGTTCCGGCGCTGGCTGCCTAGATCGAATGCAGGGACCGGTTGAGCTTGCCGCTCACCAGTCCCTCGAGATCGAGGCTCACCGCCGTGAAACCCAGCGCAAGAAAGGCCTGCACCAGCTCCTGGCGCAGGCCTTCGTGCTGCAGGCGCTGCATCAGGTCAGGCAACTCTGCCGCCGCAAGCTCGATGCGGGCCGTCTCACCCTGACTGCGCACCCGCAGATCGGTGCACCCCTGCTGGCGCAGCCAGGCTTCGGCCTGGGCCACCCGCGTCAGCCGTGAAGCGGTGATCGGCTCGCCATAGGGAAATCGGGAGGCCAGACAGGGCTGGGCGGGTTTGTCCCACCAGGGCAACCCCAGGGCCCGCGAGAGCAGGCGCACCCCAGCCTTGTCGATACCGGCCTCAGCCAGGGGGGATCGCACCCCCGCCGCGCGGGCGGCAGCGATGCCGGGACGATGGTCGCCCAGGTCATCGGCATTGACCCCGTCGACGACCACCGCATCCGGTGAGGCCGCGGCCGCCAGCGGCGCCAATCGGCGATGCAGCTCCCGCTTGCAGGCAAAACAACGGTTCTCGGGGTTGGCGGCATAGGCCGGGTCGTCGAGCTCCGCGGTGGTCACCTCCCGGTGGCGGATGCCAAGCCAACGGGCCTGCTCGATCGCCTCGGCGCGCAGGTGAGGGGCCAGCGCCGGCGACACCCCGGTGATCGCCAGAGCGGCCTCCCCAAGCTGCTCGACTGCAAGCGCCGCCACCAGGGCGCTGTCAACACCACCCGAATAGGCCACCACCACGGCGGTGTGGGCCGCCAGCTGCTCGGCCATGCGCTCGAGGGCCCGCTCCAGAGGCGCAGGAAGGCTCTCGAGCAGGCGAACCATGGGGCCGATGCAGCAGCAGGACACGCCTCAATCCTGGCAAGGCACCCGCCCCGGAGTGCACGGGCGACACCACTGGCTGAGGCTGCCGATAGCATCGATCTGAACCGACAGGCCCATGAGCAGCACCCAGACGCCGCAACGGGGCACGGGCCGGGGCATCGGCATCCGCACAGCCGCAGGCAGCGATGAGCGTGCCCACGGCCAGCTGCACGTCTACGACGGCGAGGGCAAGGGCAAAAGCCAGGCAGCCCTGGGGGTCGTGCTGCGCACCATTGGTCTGGGCATCTGCGAGCAGAAACGCACCCGTGTCCTGCTGCTGCGGTTTCTGAAGGGGCCAGGCCGCACCTACGACGAAGATGCGGCGATCGAAGCCCTGCAGCAGGGCTTCCCCCACCTGATCGATCAGGTGCGCACCGGCCGCGGCGACTATTTCAGCGCCGAGGAGGCGACCCGCTTCGACCGCCAGGAGGCGCAGCGCGGCTGGGACATCGCCAAAGGGGCGATCGCCAGCAACCTCTATTCGGTGGTGGTGCTCGATGAGCTCAATCCGGTGCTTGACCTGGGACTGCTCGACACCGATGAGGTCTGCCGCACCCTGGCCACCAAACCCGATGGGATGGAAGTCATCTGCACTGGCCGCGGCGCCCCGATGCAGCTGGTGCAACTGGCCGACCTGCACTCCGAGATGCGTGCCCACCAGGGTGAAGGCGGCCTCGATGGCATCGAGATCTACACCGGTGAGGGCAAGGGGAAGAGCACCAGCGCCCTGGGCAAGGCCCTGCAGGCGATCGGCAAGGGCATCTCGCAAGACAAGAGCCACCGGGTGCTGATCCTCCAGTGGCTCAAGGGGGGCAAGGGCTACACCGAAGACGCGGCCATTGCTGCCCTGCGCGAGAGCTACCCCCACCTGGTGGACCACCTGCGCTCAGGCCGCGATGCCATCGTCTGGCGCGGCCAGCAACAACCCATCGACTATGTCGAAGCCGAGCGGGCCTGGGAGATCGCCCGCGCCGCCATTGCCAGTGGTCTGTACAAGACGGTGATCCTCGATGAGATCAACCCCACGGTCGACCTCGAGCTGCTTCCGGTCGAGCCGATCGTGCAGACCCTGCTGCGCAAACCCGCCGAGACCGAGGTGATCCTGACGGGGCGCTGCAAGCAGCGGCCGGCCTACTTCGATCTGGCCAGCGTTCACTCAGAAATGGTCTGCCACAAGCACTACGCCGAGCGGGGCGTCGACCTCAAGCGCGGCGTCGACTACTGAGCCGCCAGGCAGACCATCCGATCCACTGATACTGATGCCAGGCAGCGCTCACGGCCCCCAACGGGACTCATGCAGCGCATCCTCGAGCTCTTCAGGCGTGAGCGCACCTGGTTCCGATGGGGCCACGAAACGACCCAGCAACAGGCCAACCAACAACGACACATACAGGGTGCTGGAGAGGCCCAGCAGCACCACAAAGCGCTCTCCGAAAACATTGGTGGGCACCACATCGCCATAGCCCAATGTAGAAACAGTGATGTAGGAGAAATAAACAAGGCGCTCGAGAATTGTTTCGTGGTCGACGCTGTGCCCCAGATTGAACGTGGTTGGGTCGTGGTGTTGCATCATCGTGGCGATGACCCCACCGGTCAGCCCAAGGTGGACATAACCACCGGCAGCACCGGCGAGCACCTGCAGGTTCACCCGGGGCACAAGGGCCAGCATCTGCACCAGCCGGATGGCTGAAAAGGTGAGAAACACGGCCAGCAGACCCATGACCGTCACATGGGCCTGGCGCACTGCCCACACCCCAGGCAACAACAGCAGCCAGCAGCCGAGTGCTGACAGCGCCCCCAGACTCTGAAACAGGCGGAACATCCGACCGGACAGGGGCCTGTTGTCAAAGCGGGGCAGGGTCCGGATCGACTGGATCACCACCAGCGTCATCACCACCGGCACCACCAGGCTCTCGATCAGGCTGGCGTTGCCCTTGGCCCAGGGCAGCACGAGCACCGGCAACAGCGACGTCACCAGAAACAGCACCAGCTGGTGCTCTGCGCCCGCGATGTTGAGCTGGTGCTGACGGCGGAGCTCCTGCCGCTGGCGGCGCAGCTCCTCAGGATGGCGGGGTGGCCGCGACAGCCAGGAGAGAAGCCTCATCGGAGTCAGTAACGCGGCACGCTGGGATCCACCTCCTGGCTCCAGGCATCGATGCCGCCGGCCACGTTGATGCCCTCGATGCCGTGGCGCTTGAGGGCGATCAGGGCCTTGGCGCTGCGGCCGCCCAGCTTGCAGTGCACATACAGCTGCTTGCCGGCGGCCAGCTGGCGCACCCGCTCAACCGCCGTGCCGTTTTCGATCTGATCCAACGGAATCAGCTCGGCACCAGGGATCACGGCGATGTCGGCCTCAGGCGGGTTGCGCACATCGACCAGCACCAGACCGCTGGTGTCGCCATCGAGCAGGGTCTTGAGCTCGCTCACGCTGATGCTCTCGACGGCGCCGGCCTCCTCCTGGCCGGGGGCGCTGCCGCCCACGCCGCAGAACTCCTGGTAGTCGATCAGCTTGTCGATCACCGGGCGCTCGGGGTTGGGGCGCAGCTTCAGCTCGCGGAAGCTCATCTTGAGGGCATCGAACAGCAGCAGCCGCCCGCTCAGGGTGGTGCCGATGCCGGTGATGATCTTGACCGCTTCGGTGGCCTGGATCACACCGATGATCCCGGGCAGCACGCCCACCACGCCGCCCTCGGCGCAGGAGGGCACCATGCCCGGCGGCGGCGGCTCGGGGAACAGGTCGCGGTAGTTGGGGCTGTCGGCGTCGAGGTTGAACACCGTGGCCTGGCCCTCAAACCGGAAGATCGAGCCGTAGACGTTGGGCTTACCCAGCAGCACGCAGGCGTCGTTGACCAGATAGCGGGTCGGGAAGTTGTCGGTGCCGTCGCAGACGATGTCGTAAGGGCGAACGATGTCGAGGGCGTTCTCGCTGGTGAGCGCGGTCTCGTAGAGGTCCACCTGACAGTGGGGGTTGATCTCGAGAATGCGGGACCTGGCCGATTCGATCTTGGGCTTGCCGACCCAGCTGGTGCCGTGGATCACCTGCCGCTGCAGATTGCTGTGATCGACGACATCAAAGTCGACGATGCCGATGCGGCCCACGCCGGCAGCCGCCAGGTACAGCAGCAGGGGAGAACCCAGGCCTCCGGTACCCACGCACAGCACGGAAGCGGCCTTGAGACGCTTCTGCCCCTCCATGCCCACTTCAGGCAGGATCAGATGTCGGGCAAAACGGGCCACCTCATCGGGGCTCAGGACAACGCCGCTGGTGTCGGGTGGAAGCATGGAATCAGTCGATCGCGGAACAGCCAACGCTGCGGCCGGCCATTCAATCTGCCATTGTCCACGGCAACTGCAGCGGAGCCAACGTCGGCTCCCCTTCGCGCTGCTCCGGCAACCACCAGCAGCCCCAGTTCCATCCCTGTCCCGCCAGCGTCGACGCTGACACCTGATCACGGCCAGCGATCAGCATCAGGGCCGGTGCAACCGTCAGCTCCTGATCGAGCGTCGATGGCACCGGCGCTGAACCCGGATGGCTGTGGGCGCTGCCCAACACCCTCAGGTCATGGTCCCTGGCCCAGCGCTGGGCCAGCAGTTGCTCGCGGGGATCCAGGCTGAATCGGCGGGCTCGCTGGGTGGGCTCGGGCCAGCTGTTCAAGGTGGGCCAGATGCGCTGCAGATGCCAGCTGCAGCCTGTGCTGCCGAGCAGCAGGGCGCAGCCTTCAGCTGGACTGGCAGCGTCAAACACACGCTCCAGTGCGATCAGGGCTCCCCGATCAACGGTCAACCGAACTGGCGGTTTGGATGTCACCCCGATACATTGCCCAGAAATCCCTAACAAAGCCTCCCTCCCGGTCCATGAGCGACACCAACCACGACGCTGTTGAACAGGGCCAGGCAAGTGAGATGGACAACGCCATGGCCCATCACACCCCAAGCGAGGACGGCAACGAAGGCACTGGTGCAACCGGGAGTCATTTCAGCGACCGTTACGGCGAAATTCTGGGCAACATCAACGAGACCCTCGATTCCGTCGATTGGAATCAAATGGGCCGGATCGGCAAAGCCGCCGGCGTGATCATTGCGGTCATTGTTGTCCAGGTCCTGATCAAGGGTGTTCTCGACACGATCAATCTGATCCCGGTCATCCCTGGACTGCTCGAATTGCTGGGCCTTGTGGTGGTGGGCCAGTGGAGCTGGCAGAACCTCAGCACCAGCGACAAACGCTCAGCCGTTCTGGGTCGCATCCAGGCCCTGCGCAAGGAATATCTGGGTTGAGCGCAGGGCCCAAGGCCCAGACATTCAGCCGAGAAATGCAGCGCTTCAGTTCGGCGCACTCAGCCAGCGCAGTGAGTCAGCGCAATGAGTCAGCGCAGCAAAGCATCGATGACCTGCTGGGCCTGGCGCACATACCCGCCTCCGAAGAGGTTGGCGTGATTGAGCAGGTGATACAGGTTGTAGAGCTCCTCCCTTGAATCCGCATCCGGCGGCAGCGGCCAGCCCTGGTGGTAGCCGGCGAAGAATGGGGCCGGGAAGCCACCAAACAGCCTGGCCATGGCCAGATCGACCTCCCGGTCAGCGCGGTGCACGGCAGGGTCATAGAGGGCGGCACCCCCCTCAACGAGCAGATCGGCATTGCCGCGCCACAGATCACCGTGCACCAGCACCGGCTCGGGTTGGTGGCCCCGAAGATGGGCCCGTGCCCATGCCAGCAGGGACGCACCACCCCTGAACTGCAGGCCCGATGCCGACGCCAGCCGCAGCTGATGGGCGAGGCGCTGGTCGACGAAGAACGCGGCCCAGTCGCGATGCCAGCCATTGGGCTGGGGCATGGCACCGATGACATTGTCACGGCTCCAGCCAAAGCAACCCTGCCCCTGGCCCACAGCCAGGCTGGCTTTGTGCAAGGCAGCCAGGTCGCGTCCAAAGCGATGCCAAGCATCGGAGTCGCTCTCAGCGCTGAGCTCGAGCCAGCTCAGCAGCAGCACCGACTGGTCGCCGACCCTCTGACAGACCAACGGCTTCGGCAGCGACAACGTGGCAGGGGCGACCGCGGCCAACGCCTCAAGGCCCTCGACCTCGGCCTCCAGCCAGGGCAGGGCAGCGTGCCGGTTGGTCTTGAGAAAGGCGCGCGAGCCATCGACGAGATCCAGGCGCCAGGAGCGGTGGATCGAGCCACCGGCCACGGGCGCCATGCGGCGCACGGCCACCCCCAGACGCTGCTGCAGCCATGGTTCAAGCATCGCGCTGCGCCGTCGCCGGCTGCCAGCATGCCGCGATGACGGCAACTGAGCTCAAGACAGTGGATGTGGCGGTGGTCGGCGCCGGCATCGCCGGACTCACCGCCGCCGCCCTGCTGGCCGATGCCGGGCTGTCGGTTGCGTTGCTCGAGGCCCACCACCAGAGCGGCGGCTGTGCCGGCACCTTCCGGCGCGGACCCTACACCTTTGATGTGGGGGCAACCCAGGTGGCCGGCCTGGAGCCCGGCGGCATCCACCACCGGCTGCTGACGCACCTGGGCCAACCCCTGCCCCAGGCCAGCCCGCTGGATCCGGCCTGTGTGGTGGATCTGGGCGACGGTCAGGCTCCTGTGCAGCTGTGGCGTGATCCGCAACGCTGGCGCCAGGAGCGTGAACACAGCTTTCCAGGCAGTGCGCGCTTCTGGGCCTGGTGCGAGGCCCTTCACCAGGCCAACTGGGGCTTTGCCGGCCGTGATCCGGTGTTGCCTCCGCGCAACCTCTGGGACCTGGGCCAGCTGCTCGGTGCCCTGGGACCCGCCAATCTGGCCAGCGGCCTGCTGAGCCGGGCCACGATGGCCGATCTGCAGCGCTGGAGCGGCTGCGGTCAGGACCGGCGTCTGCGCCGTTTCCTGGATCTGCAGCTACGGCTCTATTCCCAGGAGCCGGCCGACCGCACGGCCGCCCTCTATGGCGCCACGGTGCTGGCCATGGGTCAGGAACCGCTGGGGCTCTGGCATCTGCACGGGTCCATGCAGGTTCTCAGCACCCAGCTGGAAACAGCCCTGGCCGCTTCCGGCGGAAGCCTGCTGCTGGGGCACCGGGTGGAGCGGTTGCAACGCCACAGGACCGGTGACTGGACACTGAACGGCAGCACCTCGGCCAGACGGCCCTTTGCGCTGCAGGCGACTGAGGCGGTGCTGACGCTCCCCCCCCAGGCCCTGCCAGAGCTGCTGCAGGACGCGCTGCCCGAACCGTACCGGCGGCGCCTGCGACAGCTCGACACCCCCTCCCCCTCAGGCGCCCTGGTGTTCTATGGCGCGGTGCAGCGCGCGTGCCTGCCACCCCACTGCCCAAGCCATCTGCAGCGCGATTGGGACGATCCCGGCTCGCTGTTTGTCTCGGTGAGTCAGGAGGGTGATGGCCGAGCGCCCCTGGGCCAGGCCACGGTGATCGCCAGTGTGTTCACGGCCGCCAGACCCTGGTTTGCCCCGGAGCTGGCCGATGCCCAGACCCGCGCGGCCCGGAAGCAGACACTGATGCATGGGATTCAGACCGGGCTGCAGATGTCGCTGGGCATTCCTGCCGAGGCCTGGTTGCATCGGGAGCTGGCCACGCCACGGGCTTTCGCCCACTGGTGCGGGCGGCCCTTCGGCTATGTGGGCGGGCTGGGGCAGCATCCAAGCCGCTTCGGGCCCTTCGGTCTGGCCAGTCGCACCCCCCTGCCCGGTGTCTGGCTCTGTGGGGATTCGATCTATCCGGGTGAAGGCACAGCCGGGGTGAGTCTTTCGGCCCTGATGGCCTCTCGCCAGTTGCTGCACGGACGCGGGCGGACCCTCAGCCTGCGGAGCGATCGGCCTGCAC
>Ga0214917_10002903_pt1 | contig 20425 bp, 20 predicted proteins | sample LL_1208_BB_MetaG_FD_177983 | JGI IMG/M metagenome (GOLD analysis project Ga0214917, IMG submission 177983) | Freshwater microbial communities from Lake Lanier, Atlanta, Georgia, United States - LL_1208_BB | ecosystem: Environmental > Aquatic > Freshwater > Lake | place: USA: Georgia | collected...
TATTCGTGCCCCCGCCACAGTTGAGTGGAACCGAATCAATCGCAAGTTTAAGGATCAACGGGTTCTGCGGGATTTTATTAAGCCCGATCTGATCGTCACCCTGATCGACGCGGAGTGGGCGATCAAAATAAAACTCGAAACCCTTCAGGAGGCCGACCCGTTCCTCATCGCTCTCAAACAGCGAAATCATACTTTGTACGATATTCTCTCCTGGATGAATGAGGAAGTTAGCCTCTCCGAAGACTGGGCTCGGTACATGGGAGTGCCTCACTATGTCATCGCCGTGGGCGAACCCCCCGAGGCCCTCTATAAACTGGTTACCCATCCAAATCCCTGGGTTGTATATGCCAGCTACTCGATGAGCTACGGCACTCCGGAGAAACGAAAGGAGATCGACCAGATCATCCACCGTCTCCGCAAGTACGCCGTGATCGTAGATCCTCAGTCGATTGAGATCGGAACTAACTTTGAGGGGGTGCCTGCCAGCGATCGGGAGTCCATTTACGCATACACAGTCCATCGCGATCTGCACTGGTACGTAGGCAAAGTCCACGCCGTTGTGGCCATTCATCCCTATCCTGAACGCCCACCCCTTTCCACAGGCATGATGGATGAACTGGGCCACGCCCGAGATTACATGAAGGCCCGCTATATGATCTTCCCGCGTGGCGGTTTCAGCCCCTTCACCACCGACTCCTATATCGAAAAGGGCCATCTGTTTGAAACTGCCGACGAATTCTTTCATCATCTCGATACCGTTGAAAAAAGACCCCAATTTAAAGAGGAACTTGTCCTCCAGGCTGAGTTTTTTAAGGGCCAGTAATTGGGCTAAGCCCGCCTTTACAAGGCGGCCTCATGACACACACCATCTCGACCCTGCCATCGATTTCTGTTAGGTTTTTCAGATGTCTTTGATTTCCAGAATCAACGAAACCACCCCTGCACAGACCCTGAGTTCACCAGAGATGCGTCGGTATGCCCGCCATCTCATCATGCCCGAGGTGACGGTCAAAGGTCAGCGCAAGCTCAAGGCCTCCCGAGTTTTGGCCATCGGAACAGGTGGCCTCGGCTCCCCTCTTCTCGCCTATTTAGCTGCCGCAGGGGTAGGTCGACTGGGAATCGTTGATTTTGATCGGGTGGACGAATCCAACCTTCAGCGCCAAATTATCCACCGCCAGACCTCCATCGGCCAGGCCAAGGTCGAATCTGCCCGGCGCACCATCTCCGAACTCAATCCCCACGTGGATGTAGTAACCCACGAAATCGCCCTGCGTTCCGACAACGCACTCGAACTTTTCGGAGACTACGATGTGGTAGTGGACGGTACTGACAACTTTCCTACCCGTTACCTCGTGAACGACGCATGCGTTCTTTTGGGTAAACCCAATGTGTACGGATCCATCTTCCGCTTTGAGGGCCAGTGCACCGTATTCTGGGGAGAAAAAGGCCCTTGCTATCGTTGCCTATACCCCGAACCGCCGCCCCCAGGTAGCGTTCCTAGTTGCGCCGAGGGCGGTGTGTTGGGAATTCTTCCGGGAGTCATCGGGGTTCTTCAGGCCATTGAGACCGTGAAACTTATTCTCGGAATCGGTGATCCACTCATAGGACGTCTCCTGCTTTTCGACGCCTTAAAAATGAAGTTCAAGGAAATGAAGTTGCGGAAAAATCCGCACTGCCCGATCTGTGGTCCAAATAAAACCATCACAGGCCTGATTGATTATGAGCAGTTTTGTGGTGCTCCTGCACGAGAAGGACCAGTACAGGAAGCAACCCAAGTTCCTGAAATCACCTGCTCTGAACTCAAACAAAAGATCGATTCCAAAAAATCCTTCTTCTTGGTCGACGTGCGTGAACCCCACGAATATCAGATTTCCAAAATTGCAGGTTCTACCCTCATTCCCTTGGGCGAAATTCCGAAGAGATGGCAAGAAATTCCCCAAGATCAGGAAATTGTCCTTCAGTGCAAAGCGGGTATCCGAAGCGCGAAGGCTCTTCTTTTTCTTCAGCAACAAGGCTACAAGAAACTTCTCAACCTCAAGGGCGGGATCGATGCCTGGTCGGAAGAAATCGACCCCTCTCTCCCCCGCTATTGAAGCTACTTCAGACTTTACTCCTTCTCGTTCTCGCCTTGTGCCGCCTCGAAGCGGGTGGCCTTGCCAACCTTAAAGTTGAAGGGCATTCGATTGTTGCAGAGGTGGCGCTCAGCCCTGCGGAGCAGATGAACGGCCTCATGAACCGTGAAGCTCTTGAGCTAAATCACGGCATGCTTTTTGTTTTTTCCCAGCCGAAAAAAGCCTCTTTTTGGATGCACAACACTTCTATCCCACTGGATCTGGCGTTTCTAGACACGGACGGAGTGATTCTCGAAATTCTTCCCCTCGTGCCATTTGAGGAAGCCCGCGTAGTCAGTAAGTCCGACCAAGTTGCCTATGCACTGGAAGTAAATCGGGACTGGTTCAACTCCCGCGGACTTAAGCCCGGCCTTAAGGTAAAAGGATTACCAAAGAGTTAAGGAAATATCTCAGGCGTGAATTAAATCACGCATAGCAAAAGCACGAATCTGATTTGGATGAATACTCACCACGGCTTGGGTTTCTCCCCCAGGGGTCGAAAACTCAACCTCATACCCTGGCGGTTTTCGGTGCACATGAATCACGGTTCCAACAGTACCAACGGGCAAGCCCAGATCATCCAGATCTTCAGTTAAAACAACCCTGCTGTGCTCAGAATAAAGCTTCATACTTTTGTAGGATAAGCCGTGATTAGGCGGGGCGCAAGAATCCCCCTTTCGACCTGCCAAACGGTAGTCACTTGAACCTTTTGGCCCCGAGGTGTCTCCAAGAATCCCCAGACCACCACGCGATGACCAAATGTAGATTTGCAAATCCTCTTGCCCTTAGGCTTTTGGAGAAGGATTTGGATGGAATCAGAAAATTCCCTCCACCTATTCAGGCTAAATCCAAGCGATTGAAACCAGAGGGCCTTGGATCGCCCCTGTGGGTGGTTTTCATTGAGCAAATACCCCGTAATCTTTCTCTTCTCAATTCTCCATCTCTTTATCTTCACCCCTATCCCCAAATCTGCCTGTCCAAGGTGCGGTACTGAATTGCCTCAGCCAAATGATCCAACAAAACTTTCTCACTTTCTGCTAAATCCGCAATCGTACGGGCCACCTTTAAGATTCGATCCAAAGCTCTCGCACTGAGGGAGAGATCACTCATGGCTCCGGATAAAAGAGCCTTAGCCTCCCGATCCATCGGAACTCTTTTCCTTAAATCCCGCGGGCCCATCTGGGCATTGGCATAGATTGCAGATGAGGGCCCGAATCGCTCTCGTTGGACCGCCCGAGCCCGCTCCACCCTAGCTCGGATAGTTGCCGACGACTCCCCAGGCGCTTCCGCTAAAAGCTGCTCATGCTTCATGGCGGGAACTTCAAGATGCAGATCAATCCGATCCAAAAGTGGACCACTAATTTTATTTAAATACTTCCGTGCTGCTTGCCCGTTGCCCCGTCCCTCAAAATATCCACGAGGGCTGGGATTCATCGCTCCCACGAACATAAATCTCGCAGGAAAAGTCATCGTCCCCGTAGCCCTTGAAATCGTCACCTGACCGTCCTCCAGCGGCTGCCTCAAAACCTCCAAAGCGGATCTCTTAAATTCTGGTAGTTCATCTAAGAAAAGCACCCCGTGATGCGCCAAACTAACTTCCCCTGGAGCGGGATGCGCCGACCCCCCAATCAACCCAATATCAGAAATCGTATGGTGTGGACTTCGAAACGGTCGCTCCTGAACCAACGACCCCTCAGATCGAAGGAGCCCTGCTACACTATGAATACGCGTCGTCTCAAACGACTCCTCCAAACTCATTTTTGGCAAAATGCTTGGAAGCCGTTTTGCGAGCATGCTTTTCCCTGAGCCTGGCGGCCCAATCATCAGGACGTTATGATTTCCGGCTGCCGCAATTTCCAATGCCCGCTTCACCGCCTCTTGGCCTTTCACCTCGGAAAAGTCTACGCCTCCTCCACACTCCCGATCTGGGGTGCCACTCGTATGGATTGGCGTCTCCACTCTGGGGCAAGGAATCATCTTTCCATCGATGACCTCTGCCGCCTCCCGAAGATCTCGGACAGGCACAATCCGAATTCCCTCCACAGCAGAGGCTTCAGCAGTATTCGCCGTCGGAACCATCAATCCCCGCAATCCTCGCCCACGAGCCAGTAGTGCAATTGCCAAGGCCCCTCGCACCGCTCGAACTTCACCATCCAGAGCTAATTCCCCCACCACCATCCACTCCGCCAGTTTTTCATTCGAAATTTGACCCGAGCAGGCCAAAAGCCCGAGTGCGATCGGCAGATCAAAGCAAGGTCCACCCTTTTTCAGATCTGCAGGAGCTAAGCTGGCAGTAATAAATCCTTCAGGACAGGAGTAACCGCTATTCCAAACAGCTGCTTTGACCCTTTGCCGGGACTCCTTCACGGCCATGTCTGCCAAACCAACCACGACAAAGTTTTCTTTTCCACTCCCCGCGTCCACCTCCACCTCTACGGGCAGCGCCTCCACCCCGACTACCGCTGCCGACCATGTACTCGCAAGCTGTCTCATCGGCTCCACGCCAATCCTGCATCGGTTAAGCTATAGGCATGCCGAATCCAACGACATGTCGGCCACTGATCTGGTGCAAAATGTACTTCTACAATATCAAAACGGACAGGAGGTGGGCGACAGTCCAGCTCTCGTAAATAGTGGTTGGCTGTTGCAATGATTCTTCTCTGCTTGGACCACGTGACCGCATGTTCTGGACGTAATCGAGCGAGAATGTGACGTGTTTTGACCTCCACAACGACCAGTTCATTTCCTTCCCGTCCCATCAAGTCGATCTCTCCGCACCGGGCCCGATAATTCCGGACCAAGATTTTTACTCCTTCACGTTGGAGGAAACGGGCTGCCACCCGCTCCCCATATCGGCCCGCCTCCCGACTATTTTTCCATGCAGGACATGGTCGTTGATCCCATGGGTAAAAACGATCGCCGATGGAGCGGACAAGGTCCGTGAATACTGAGAGCCTTGAGATGCTCTGCCGTGCCGTATCCACAATTCCTCGAAAAACCATACATGGGATATAACTGATCAAATCGCAAAAGGGTTCGGTCTCGTAAAACTTTTGCGACCACAGAAGCCGCAGCAATCGATGGACAAATTCCATCCCCACCTACAACAGCGACGTGCTCCTTTCCTAAATGCTTGGCAGGCAAACCATCCACTAAAATCACCCCCGTAACGTCTCCTAGCCTCTTTAGGGCTCGTGCCATCGCCATTTGACTGGCTACCAAAATATTATGCTCATGAATTTCCTCCAAGGAGGCCTCTCCCACGGCCCACCTTCCCATCTCTCCATCCGTCAGTCTTTCGAAAAGGCCTTCTCTTTTCTTGCGGCTTAGCTTTTTTGAATCATCCAAACCCTCGAGTTCCACCCCACTTTCGTAAAACTGATAAGCGGCTGCTACGACGAGCCCCGCTAACGATCCCCGACCCGCCTCATCCACTCCAACTGTTGCGGATGAACCCGCCAACAAAATCTCTGATTTCCAGAGCGGAGGAATTTATTTTTTCTTTCTGGCTTCGACCACTTCCCGCACAGCCATATCGGAGCGACCACGCAGGTAGAAAAGCTTGGCCCGACGAGGGTTGCCTTTGGTCTCCACCTCGACTTTTTCAATCCGAGGAGAGTGCAAAGGAAAAATACGCTCCACTCCCTCTCCATAACTGATGCGCCGAACGGTAAACTGCTCGTTCAATCCCCGCCCCTTACGCGCGATTACTGTTCCGGCAAAAAGCTGAGTCCGCTCCTTATCCCCCTCCTTCACCTTGGTGAAAACCTTGATCTTATCGCCGACACCGAAACCGGTGCGGCCCTCTTTAAACTGCTCTTTTTCAATCGTCTCAATAATCTTTGCGCTCATTTTTTTATCTCCTTAGCAGGGGTAAATCCTGCCTGCTTTTTCTCATCAAGTAAATCTTCTCTTCGCTCTTTCGTCCGTGCCACGGCTTGGCTCCTCTGCCACTTCAGAACCTCCGCGTGATGCCCCGAGAGCAACACCCCAGGCACCTTCATCCCCCGAAAGTCCTCGGGGCGGGTATATTGAGGCCCTTCCAAAAGCCCTTCCCCCTCAAACGAGTCCTCCCCAGCAGAATCCTCATTTCCCAACACCCCCGGAATCAACCGCACCAGCGCATCGATCAGGGTCAACGCCGGCAGTGTCCCGTTACTTAAAACATAATCTCCGACCGAAATCTCCTCGTCGATCCATCCCTGCCGAACTCTCTCGTCAATGCCTTCATAATGCCCGCTGACCAGCAGCAGGCGACGGTGCTCCTTGCCCAACTGCCGAACTTTTGCCTGATCCAAGCGAACTCCCTCTGGCGTCAAGTAGATCACCCTGGCCCGATCCTCCCCTTCTCCCCGCAAATGCTCAATCGCATCCACCAGAGGCTCTGCCTTCATCACCATCCCCGGTCCTCCCCCAAATGGACGGTCATCCACCGTGTGGTGCTTGTCCTTCGCGTAATCACGGATCTGGTGCACACGGATCTCCACCAAACCCGCACGTTGCGCACGCCCCAAAATACTTTCCCCCAGAACTCCTTGCGCCATCGCAGGGAAAAGGGTCAAGAGATCAATCTTCATGAATCGTCCCCATCAAATTCCCCATCCTCTACCTCGACAGATACGTGACGCCCATCTCGGCTCGCCGCATTTAAAAGAGACCGAATTGCCTCAATCGTTCGTCCATTACGGCCGATGATTCGGCCCAAATCCTCGGGGTTAACGCGAATGCGAAAGAGAAAGCCCCGGTCGTCCGAGGTCTCCTCTACATCTACTTCGTCGGGATGGGTGACAAGGCGACCCAGGACAAGTTCCAGAAAATATCGCATGGGAATCCTGTCCTCACCGGAAACTTACGCCTTCGGCGCGCGCCGAGCTTTGCGGATGAAACTGGCCACCGTCTCACTCGGTTTGGCCCCTTTGCCTACCCAGTGATCAATCCGATCCAGCTTGAGTTTCATGCCCTCATCTTTCCCCATCGGATTGTAGGTTCCCACCAGCTCTAGAAAACGACCATCCCGCGGACTTTCTTTGTCCGTCACAACCACACGAAAGTAGGGACGATTCTTTTTTCCCTCTTTCCGCAAACGAATCACCACCGCCATAAGTTTATCTCCCGTACCCCGCCAACGTGGTGCTCTGCGGCCCCTAAACAAGGGCGATTTCGCAGAACGTCGACGAACTTAAAAACATATCTAAACCCCCGCCCTCTTCCAAGGACAAAGTCCTTCCCCGCTAACTCTTTCCGACCGCAATCTCCTCCACACACTCCAACCACGCGTGGATCAACCATCCGTGAATCTCCTGAATCCTGGAGGTATCCTCACTAGGCACCACAATCGCATGATCACACAGCCCTTTGGCTGGGCCACCATCCTTTCCTAAAGCACCTATAATCAGCATATTGCGACTTTTTGCAACCTGGAGTGCTTTGAGGATGTTGGGAGATTTTCCACTCGTACTGAATACAATCAAAACGTCCCCTTTCTGACCAAACGCCTCTACCTGCCTTGAAAACACATCCTCGTAAGACCAGTCGTTCGCAATGCAGGTCAGGGCTGAGCCATCGGCACAAAGGGCCAACGCAGGGAGGGCCTTCCGATTCTCGCGATAACGCCCCGTCATCTCCTCAGCTAAGTGCATCGAGTCAGCCGCACTGCCCCCATTTCCACACGTTAAGACTTTTCCCCCCGCTTTCACCCTCTCTGCCAAGGCTTTTCCCGCCGCCTCCACCGCAGGGACCAACCCATGGCAACGCTTGACGGTTTCCTCCAAAGCAGAAAGATCGTGGGCAAGGTTCATATAGATGCTATGTCTAGATTCGCACGGAAAATGAAAATCGTCGAAAAATATCTTTGGCGCTCGGTCCTACTCCCTCTCGTCTTTGTCATCACAACCTTGTTCGTGCTCTGGCTTATGTTTGATATTTTCGACAAATTGGGGCGCCTCGTTGAAAAAAATCCGCCTTTTCCTCTCTTGGTAAAGTACTTTCTAATCCAACTTCCCGATCTGGCCCAGTCGATCCTGCCCGTCGCCGTCCTCTTCGCCACTCTTTACGTCTTGGCTTACTTCTCTAGACACCGCGAGTCGGTCGCCCTTCTGGCCTCAGGAATGAGCCCTGTGACTCTGGCCAAACCATTCCTCGTATGTAGTGCGGGTCTATCCGTCATCCTCTACCTGCTCTCCTACTCTCTCTCCCCCACCGCCCAAGCAGGTAGGGAAAAGGTGAAAAAGCAGATCAAACAGGAACCTTTGGAGGAAAACACATTTCAACAGATCGTCTACCGCTCGCCCATGCTGCCGAACGCCACTCAAAGTGAAATCTGGTACATCGGTCGCATCTATCTGAAAGAAAAAAAAGCAGAAAACTTGGAAGTTCTATTTCGCTCCGAACCCGAAGGGCGCGATCTCTCCAAACTATTCGCCAGCTCTGCCGTCTACCAAGGAGGAGTTTGGCACTTTCAAGGGGTTCGTCGGGCCGAGTACAGCGCCACCACAAACGGACAAGAAACGCTCGGCCCCCTGCTGGACGAGCTTGTTCTGCCCGAGTGTACAGCCCCACCTGAAACACTAGCCTCACGTCTTCTTCCCCCCGATGAACTCCCTTGGCCTGATGTCGCTCGCCTCGCTTCAGATCGCTCGCGCCTCAATGATCGCCTTCGGGCTCCCTACGAGACAGAGCACTGGAATCGCTTAGCCTATCCTTTGGCTTGTCCTCTCCTCTGCCTCTTTGGCATCGCGTTTGGCATGACCGATGCCAGACGGAATGTCGCCGCTACTATTTTTAGCAGTGTCTTTGTTCTTTTCGGTTTTCTCGTATGGACCCGGCTGTCAATTGCCCTTGGGCAAGGAAACCGTATTCCCTCCTTCTTAGCCGGAACTAGCTCCATCATCCTTTTTGGTGCAGGCGGCCTCTATCTCTTTGCAGAAAAAGTCGGATGGCTGTGGGAACTTCAAGGCTGGAGCGAGCACCATCCCCGTGCTGCAGTCTGGCTTCGCAGGGTAGGACTGATCCCATGAAACACAGAATTCTAATCTTCCTAGCTATGACTTCCGTGGCGGCTCTTGCCCGTGACCCCGTTGAGTCCGTCGAAGCGGATCCTATGGGAGGTGGAAACCCCGTCGCAACCAACTCCCCTACTTCTACTCCTGCAAAAGAAATGACTGCCGCCGACCCTATGGGAGGTGGCACTATCCCCGCACCAGACACAACTACGAATAAAGATCACACAACCATCGAGGAATCCCCCGCACCTTCCGACCCAATGGGAGGCACAGTCAAAGAGCCAGCATCTTCATCTACAGCCGAAAAAAAAGTACTCACCCCACCCAAACCTCCCCTCACACCCGAAATCGCTAATTTAAATCTCCCCTCGGAGGTCGAAGTCCCCAATGAGGATCCTGAAAAAGTTCTTTTTCTCCCTGCGGGTACCTATCGGCAGATTCTACAAATCCCGATCGACTCACCGACGATGCAGTCGGCCAATCAGACTCGGGCTCAAAGAGGCCAAGAGGTGAGGACAGCTCCTATTCTTCCCCCAAAACCCGCACCCAACACAAAACCTCTGTGGATCAGATACGAGTCACTAGAAAAAATCAAAATAGGCGGTGAAGAGCGCCGTGGAGGAATTGACCTTCCTGTGAACAGCCCCACGGATCTCAAGCCTCGGCTCTGGTATGCCAAGTCGGAAACAGCGGACACCTGGAGTTCTCTGTTCTATTTCGTTTTCGGAGGGGCTGGATACACCGTGGCAAACTTAGCTGGATGGTCGGCAGGTAATGTAAGAGAAATTCCCGTCGACTTCCCTTACCGCCTCGTCAGAAAATAAGATCTACGGTGGCCCGCTGGTTGAGGCAGTAGTAGTCGCGGGAGAACCTGCGGTAGGGTTGAGCGGTTGCCCACTGACATCCAGTATTCTCGGAGTCACAAAAATCAACGTATTCTTTTTAATCGCCTGCTCAGTTTTACCCTGAAACGCGCGACCGAAAATTGGGATATCGCCAATAATTGGTACTTTTTCATCGATCTTCTGAATGTCTTCCCTCAACAAGCCTCCCAAAAGCAGAGTGTAACCATCGCTCACCTCCACAGCAGGAAGAGTCAAATCACGACGAATAAAAACCGGTTGATTGATAATGTTTGTCATAATTGTAACTGCTGTTTGAAAATAAGATTGAGTGTAAGCCGAGTTAATTTGTGTTCCGTAATTAATAAAACCCTCAAAATCTACAAAACTTGGCTCAAGCTCCAAGAGCACCCTACTATTATCCCCCGTAACATCGGGCTTTACGCCCATCTTAACCCCGATCGGCACAGCATCACTGATTTGCGACGGAAATGAGCCAATCACAGTCTCTGGGCCCGGCACAGACTGATTAGCAGAAACATTAACCGAATTACTCCCACCCCCAGCCCCGCCAGTGTTAATTGTGCGGATCGACGATTGTGGATCGCTGTACTCTTTTACATATTTAAACTCCTGACTCACTTCAATCACACCCTTTTGGCCCCTTTTTAAAATAATCGAAGGATTTGCCAGTACATTTGCACTATTTTTCTGTGAAACAGCTGTGATGAGCGTCCTAAATTGCATTCCATTCAAAATTGTTCCCCCTAGATCCATTGTATTTAATGAGTATGCGCTAGTTTGATTTGTACCTGCCAAAACTCCCGACTGGAGAAATGACTGCAAAGTATTGTTTGGAAGAAGCCCTACACCTTGAATCTGATTGAGTTGAGCGTTAACACCCCGTTGTCCGGAGGCAGATGGGGTTGCCCCCCCGCTATTAGTAAGAAGCCCAGTCGGCACGGGTGAGAGCAAATTGATACCCGACCCACCCAGCGTAGAATTCACTGTAATAGAGTCCAAATCCAATTGATTGATTTCAACAAGCCGCACTCCCACTTGAATCAAAAGGGTCTGCTCCTCAGCTGCACTGATAAGTTGGCCAATCATGTCCAACATCTCCTGATTATTTACCACCTTTAACTGGCTGGTCTTCTGATTGTAAACCGCATAAGCCCCAGTCGGAAAAACTACCCCAAGATCTTCCAGCTTCCTCTGCTCGTTCTTTCCTACTCCATCCGGTCCTGCTGCGGTCGAACCCCCTGCTGCACCCCTAGGTTCAGCGGTTGCTACATCTTCTTTTCCATCAGCCCCCTTAAAGAATGAGGGACTTACGGTAAAATTCTGGGAATTTAACTCAGGACTCTTCTCTACCAAAGGTCCAAAAGTAACACCAATGTCTGTAATCCTTGCCTTTACCCCTGCAATTTGTGAGATGTATCGAACCACCTCCGCTAAAGAGGTCTGCCGCAAGCGCAAGGTTACTGGCTGTGGATTCGCAACATCGGTGCTGACAACAAAGTTAACCCCCCCTTTAGCAGCCTCTGGATCATACGTTCTGCTGAGACTGATGAGTGCTCGACGAATCGTCTCCAGATCTGCACCCGAAAAATCAACCTGTGGAATGACTGTTTTCTGCAGCTTCTTCTCTAATGCGTAGGCCGGAGAAGCTGTCATAGCCCCTGTAATTTCGATTCCACCTACCGTCGTCCCGCTTTTGGGGTAAATGTTGTTCCATGCTTCACGAACCTCCCTCCTCCTTTCAAGGTTGGATAGATCACGAGCTTTTTCTGCCACTAACGCACGCTCCTCATAAATCTTCTGAATTCCTTGTGTTGCCACCTGATTAAAGGGATCGGCCTCCAAAACATCCTCATACCTCTCCTCAGCTTTTACGAGCTGACCCGTCTCACGTAAAGCTTGCGCCTCCTCTAACCCACTTCGAACAGCTGTAAGTCGGTCAAAAAACTTTGTCGTTAGGGCAGGGTTGACCGACTCCGTACCCGATGCACCCCGCCGCAATACCTCGTCGCTTTTCTTTAACTGCAGAAGGGCCAACTCATTTTTAGGATCATGCTGAAGAGAAGCTAAGGCTCTCCGACGAGCTTCAGGCCAGTGATTCTTCTGGGCGGCGGATTCCGAAAGAAATGCTTGAAGCTTGCTGAGAGTACGATTTACCTCCAAAGCGAGGGATGAGCCCCTTAACACCTCAGGAAGAGCTTCGTACGCTTTCTCAAGAAGTTCACAGGCTTCAGAGCTCTTGCCATCTGCTACCAGCTTCCGACTCACTCCATAAGCCTCTTTCAAAGGCTGTAACATCTGCTCCCTTCTCCCCGTCTCAGCCTCGATCTGTTCTTGAACCGTGCTCGCGCCAACAACAGATTTTCCAAAAAAACCTAAGCAAATAGAGAGGATGAGTAGAAAAATCTTCATGGTACAGAGGGCACCATTTCTGCACTGCCACCTTGGGCAAATTCAGGATTTTCTTCATCTTCAGGAAAAACCAATGTGCCGTCTGGATTAATGATTCTTAAAGTGCAAAAGATTACCAGATTGCTCTTGATTTTCTGCGAGGCCTCACTACGAAAAAGGCGACCCAACATTGGAATGTCTCCTAACATAGGAACTTTGTCGTCGACCAACTGAACCACATCCGAAATCAACCCGCCCATCCCTACCGTTTCACCATCGATCAAACGAACCCTGCTTTGAAGTGATTTCTTTGAAAAAATTGGCACAAGAAAAGGTGCGCTACCAATGACGGTGTTCGTTCTCGACTGACTTGTCGGAATCAAAGGGGCTGCAGCAATTAGCACGCCGTAATCTACAAAACCCTCGAAGTCTTCAACCATTAAATTTGAAAAATCCAAATCCACCGCCTTAGGAATCGATGTAGATTCCCCCTTTACCTCCAAGGTTGTCCCAATATCACGGTACTCAAAACCCGTTGGATTAGAGGGCAAAATGAAACCTGCTCCTACGCCCTGATCATTATTCGGTACATTAGGCTGTGTGTAGGTAGTCGGATAATACATTCGCCGAGAGATTACAATTTTCGACTGCTTCCCATCAGCCAATGTTACTCTTGGTGCGGCTACTAAGTCCTTCCCGATCGCATTTTGCAAAAGTTGCAGGACAGCTGCAAACCCTCGACCGAAAACTTGAGCATTTACCCCAATCTGATTCGAAGCGTCCTGTGGATATGTGGGGTCCAAGAGTGATTGCAAAGCGGTGATTGAGCCGCCCCCTGGGTTAATACCTGAGGTTCCCCTCAAACCATCCGTTCCGCCGGTAGCTGAGGCGGGATTATAGATGGCACCGGGCACACCGGGCGCAGGGATCGAAGTGTTTCCATTCATTTGCAAATTAAAAGTAAAATTCTTTACGTCGTTCTCCGTAAAAGAGAGAAACTTGGTTTCTACCTCAAACTGCTTCTGCGGCGGTTCCCCCTGCGCATCCCGAATCCTTTGCTCAACCTTGCTCAACTCATTACGTGTATTCCTTACCACCAATTTGCCCGTATCGGAAAAGCACATCGCCGACGTGCTCGCCATTGAAGTAATCACTCCGATACTATCCAACACTAATTTACCCAACTCTTTGGGTGTCTTAGCCTCCCCAGGTTTAACCGAATTAGCTAAGAGACTGGGCGGCAAAGTATAGCTTCGCGTCTCTAACTCTCCCCCTGTTTCTGTTACGGGCAAGATGAGTACAGCGCTGTTCTCCACATCATACCTCAACTTCTCTCCACCTCGGATCTGCTCACACAAATACTTAAGGGCAGTCTGTAACTTAACATTTCTGAGCTCTAAACTAACTGTGGCAGTCTCTGGATCGACCCCCTGCGCAGGTGGCGATAACCGCAACACAAAATTGATTCCCTTCTTTTTCGGGTCGTTTTGCTCACTTAATCTTTGCAACTCCTCCACTGCGTCTCGAAGAGGTTTTTCATTAAAAACAATCTCAGGAATCTCAATCGTTGACAAAGCCTGCAAAATCTCAGCTGAATTAGAAGGCCCTGCGTTTCCTGTGCCACGAGTTTGCTTGGGATCAACTCGGGCAGGTGGAGGCGGAATCCAAGCCTCCGTCACCTGAGTCATCGCTTTCACGCGACTCGCAGAGTATCTCTTGTCCGCCACGAGAAGCCGCTTCTGCTCCACAGCCTCAATTTTTTTACGGGCTGCTAAATTATACGGGTCGATCCGCAAAACATCGTCCAGTTTCTGCCGCGCAGAGCGATACTGCCCCGTTTCAGTAAACTGATCAGCCAGCGATAGAAGCTTTTTTATCTCCTTTGTTTTTTCAACTAGATCAGCTGTCGCAGCTGGATTTCCCTCGAATGGATCTGCCCCTCTTGACGCCTCCTCCTGCATGTTTGCTGCCTGTTTTGCAACCTGGGCGTTAGCAGGATCCAGATCCGCAGCCTGCTTCATCAATCCGGCAGCCTCTGCCGTCTTACCCTCTTTTTCTTGTGCCAATGCCTGAGCGGCCAAAGACTTCGCAACACCCACCCGGGCCCGATGATAGAATCCCGACGTATTTGTTTGAGGATCTGTTTGATTCATTACTAAACGAAACTTTGCCTGCGCATGCTCCCACTCCCCCGCTTGGTATAAACGTTCTGCTAAATCCAAATTCTCATTTAGTCGAAACGTCGCCTCCCTGCGTCGATCAATCTCCCGCTGAGTCATCTCCGCCGATGACTGAACACGAGGGGGCACACTCGCATCAGATGCTGAATCGACCCCCTCTTGGGCAGAGGTCGGGACATTGCTGAAGCCGAACAGCAACAAAAAACAAAGCGGTAGTACCTTCACAACTTTTAAATATACCGCTTGGGCAGCCAACTGGGTCAACCCCACCCATAGCCTCTCGTGAAGAACTTACCAATGACTAGGGAGATGCTGTGAGCATCTCCTTAGGCAGAATATCGACTGACTCTCCTTCAGGCTTCATTCGCAGAGAGACTTTTTGCGAGCCCGCTGCAATAACAACGAACGTTTTCCCTGCATAAGGAAAGCTTTGCCCAATCCGATAAGGCCCCATTTCACCCTCTCCAGGTACCATCGAAATTAAACGCACGTCACCCACCCCCAACTCCACCCCCCTTGACTTTCCTCTCTCGTCAATTTTCAAGCTAATCGGCCCGTTCAGGTCATCCAACCTCTCCAAAACAATCATAGAATCATCATACTCATTCTCCGTTTTTGTTTTCTCATCCAATTTGATCCCTTTGTCATCTTTGTACTCTTTCACCAAAAGCGGAATCGCATGGGGGCAAGGATTCGTCCCTCCCACCTTTCCTTTGACCTCATCCTCGCTTTTCAATACATCCACTCCCTTTGCTGTTGCCACTACCCATAACTTGTCGCCAGTCGCAACATCAACATCTTTAGGCTTTCCGACTGTTTTAAAACGTAACGTGTATCGCCCAGCACTCTTTCCGGAAAAACTTACCGCCATTTTGGCTGGATCCACTGAAGCAATTTTCAGTTTTACCCATTTCGAGGGGCTACTGGCAGGGTCTTTCGGGTCGGTCTTCTTTTGATACTCCTCCAAGTTCGTGAATCCGTCTTGATCCTCATCTTGCGTGCCAATCTCAGGGTCTTCAGGGGAGAAACCATGCTTCAACTTCCATCCAACTTGAATGCCATCCTCGGTGACCTGATCGGGATTCAAGGGTTGAACAGGTTCAGATTCCTTGGGCAAAAACACAAGGCTTCGCGATACAAACACCCGATGCTTCTCCAGCGTATCCTTGAGTGTGCCCTTCTTCTGCTCCAACTCCTCGATTTTTGCGCGAAACTCAGAAGACTTTTGTTTCGCATCAGCAAGGGGAGATTTACCCCCCCCTGCGGGTGTTTCTACTGGCTCAGGCCATCCGGGCTGAAGAAAACCAAAGGTTAGACCCACGAGCCCCAAGAGAACCAATCCAGCACCTCCGCCAATCCACCATGGTGAAAGTTTCATTACGTCTTCCTTTTCTCAGGAACTTTTCCTGCAACAGGTGTTTTCCAACCTACAAAATCAATCCGCACCACGACTTTCGCCCTCTCTTTCCCTGCTAGCACCATCAAAAGTGGAGGTCGGGTCGGCGGATTTGCACTTCCTCTTGCCCCATCTGTTGAATTCTCTGTAGCAGCCCCATCTGCGGGCTTATTTGCGTCTGCAAATTTCTTGGCTATCTCACTGCGCTTAGGAAATTCCTTCAAATCATTTTCTAGACTCAAGTTCATCACAACGAAAAGCCACGGGTCCTTAGCGACTCTTTGAATAAAGCCGTACAAAACCTCGGGTGAACTTTCAAACTGTAACGTATATCCCTCACGCAGAATTCCTGTCGGGCTCGTTCCTGCTTTTGCTTTATCACTGCTCTTTTTATCAGGTTCAGGGACGGGAATCCCAGGGCTCACGATCGACTGTACAATGCACTGAGTTGGATACTTTTCTTTGGCCGACTTTTTTGCGTCCATCAGCAATTCCACTAATTTTTCCGCAACGGAAAGTTGCAGAGCCAATTCAGGTACTTTGTCCGCAGACGGATTCTGCTGCTTGTACTCTTGCAGACCTAAATAAAAATCATCCGCCAAAATAACGCGGCTGTTGTCCCCTTTTTTCCCTGACTGCTTTTTCAATCGGTCGTTCGTCGCAATCAAACGATCCTTCCATTGGTTCGGATCTTGGGACCAACCTTGCCCCACCCCAGAGGCTTTTTCATACCCCTCCCGCCAACTTCCAACCAACCTCTCCTCAGCTTGACTCACCTCCTCCGCTATTTTTCCAATCTCGACAGCCTCTTTGCGAGCTGCACCCGCACCGCCTGGCTTTGTTAATATCGCCGCTAGCTCTGGCTTTAGTTTGCGCTCCGCTAAAGCCTGTGCCTGGGATTGTACCTCACCCAAAGAGCTCCATCCAAAATACCCTGCAGCAACAGCAACCAGCAGGAAACCTCCAACAGTGGCAGCCAAAACCATCTGGCCTTGAGTCATCTTACCCTTCATGGATTCGCCGGCTTTTTAGCCGCCTCCACGGGCGGAACTCCACCCACAGGCCACTCGGCCCTCATGGCAAACTTGAGTGCTACCTGTTCCGTTTTTCCATCCACCCGCTCAGGGTTGTCTCGCTGGGTAGTCGTTACGTTTTGCAAAATCCCACCTTCACTCAAACCCTTTCGAAAGTCCTCCACCACTTTTGCATCAGCGGCTTCTGACTGCGTCTCAAAGAATCCACCAATTTCCAAAACGGGCACCGAAGTCTTCCCGCTGGCTGGCTTTGCAGCGGCACCCTCCCCCTCTGCTCCCGAGGCGCTTTCACTCAGGTTGAGGGATGTTACCCACAACCCAGGCAAGCTTTTCGACCGAATCTCCTCCAGCAAGAGAGGCCACCTCATCCTCTCGCCCTGTAAAACAAGAGACTGATTTGCTAGATTCAACAGGTCATTCATTTTTTTCTGCTCGGTGCTTACCTGTGTCAGTGCCCCCTCCACTTCATCCACCTCAGCAGTTTGAGGTGATATGACTGCCCCCAAACGGGCGGATTGCCAAAACCCGTGGATTCCCGGAAGTAATAGCATGAAGGCAACCGCTACTGCGACCGCTACCATCGCGGGACGATCTTTGACACGTCCAGCAGCCATCTTTTGGGCTGACCCCAAAATATTAATTTTGCAAGGGCTGTCTGGCAGGCCCCGCAACGCAGCTCCCACCAAACCTGCCCATGCAGGGAAGTTTTTGGCGATCTCAGCTCGATTGACAGCCGCTCCAATCGACATCCTTCGAAACGACTGAAAATACTCAACAGGAATCTTTAACTTATCCTGAAAGAACAGATCCGTCAGCCCCAAGGCCGCGCCACCCCCTGCCAAAAGCACACGTGTCGGCCTACTCCCTGCCTGTTGGCTTCGATAAAAGGTAATCGAGCGCTCAACTTCTGTGTGCAATCTCGTCATAACCCCACGAGCCAATTTACTAATGCGTGCCGCCTGCTCCTCAGCAGGCTCCTCATACGAACCTCCCGGATGAACAAAACCTTTGGCCCTTTTTAATACCTCTGCTCCCGCAAAGGATTCCTGCAAATCCGCAGCAATTGCCTGCGTTACACTCGCACCACCCAAAGGCACGACCCGACAAAAGATTTTTTTCCCCTCAACCAGCAAAATATTGGTCGATCTTGCTCCGATCTCCAAAATCAAGGTACAAGTCTCAACTTCAGGATACTGATATCGAAAAGCGTTGATCAAGGCAGTGGGGGAAAGATCAACAATATCTGTCTTCAGCCCAGCTGCCGAAGCCGCCGCCATCGTCTCAGTGACCGTCTCAGTCTTCATCGCGACAATCAGAGCCTCCAGCTCGGCCGCTCCGGCTTGGCCTGGGGGGAAGACCTGAAAATCCCAACTTGCCTCCTCAATCGCAGGCACCGCCTGCTGAGCCTCAAATCCAACCATCTGCTCAACTTGTCCAGGGTCACTCAACGGAAGCTTGATAACCCGCGTGAAAACCGAGGGTCCCCCCAGACAAAGCGTGGTCAAACCCGACTTGAGGCCAACTTCTTTAACCAGAGCGCCTATCGCCTGCATTACAGCTGGAAAAAATTCCGCCGGTTTCGTTGGATCTATATTGAGACTGATGGACCTCAAAAGAGTTAAAACCGGCGCACCCCGTTTGTCCGGACTGATTTCACCGATTCGGACCTCCCCAGCCCCTACATCCAGCACTACTCTTCGTGCAAAAGTTGCCATAATGAAAGCCCCTGCCTATCAGGGTTTTTTCGGCTGAGCATAACGCTTATAATCTTTCGGCCAAAAAGGGGTATCGTAAATCGGAAGCAGAACACCACTCATCTCCTGCGCGTCGGCACTTTTATTCCAATCAGGGTCTTTTTTCCCCCCCCGCCCACTCGGTCCTTTTTCCTTCGCCTCCTGTAAATCAAAGGCACCCTGAACTGGCGCACCCGCCTCGGTTGCTTCCACCTTCAAATTCATCATTCCCTTAACCCAATCTTGCTCCCCCCCAGACTTCGTCCCGGCAAAACGCAACACCGATGCGGGAGGCATGAAAACGCCAGCATAGTGTTTCTTTCCCTTAGGCACATCCCGATACGTAGCCTCTCCCGTGAGCACGACAAATTTCTCTTTCTGTTTGCCCCCTTCGGGCTCAGGCACCCCTTCATAACCCTCCAGGTAGAATTTAAACTTCACCTCAGGCGTGAACTTATTTGTGGTTGAAAAAGGAACATCAATCCGCAACCACCTCCCTTCCTGGGTTGCTTTATTGTCATCAACAGATGGCGCCGGTTTTCCGCCTGAGCCTACCGAGTCGGGAACGGATGCTAGCTCTATCTCAAGCTCCTGAATCTTGCCAAACTCCAAATTTGATTTCTCTTTCTTTTCCTCCTGTGCGCCCACTCCCATAGGGACCCCTGCAATCAAAACCCCAAGGCAAAGAATTTTTAAAGCACCCATCAGAATAATCTAAAGGGGCTAGGTTTACGGTCAATGGAATTGAACCCCCCTCTCACCAACACTTTGGAAAAAACTTACTCTTTGCGATCGTATGCCAAATTGGGACGTAGCCACCTTTCAATCTCCTCAACGGCCACTCCTTTTCTACCCGCATAGTCCTCGACCTGATCCCGACCGATCGGACCCACCGCAAAGTAGCGAGCCTCAGGATGCCCAAAATACAGGCCACTCACAGAGCTCGCAGGTGTCATCGCACAATTTTCTGTGAGTTGAATTCCCACACTTGTCTCCGCATCCAATAACGTCATCAACCCCCTCTTTTCCGTATGGTCAGGGCAAGCGGGATAACCCGCAGCAGGTCGAATCCCACGATACTTTTCATCAATCAAATCTTCTTTGGATAACCCTTCCTTTTTCCCAAATCCCCAGGCAGTTCGAGCCAACTCATGCATCCTCTCCGCAAACGCCTCTGCACACCGATCCGCTAAAGCCTTCAACATGATCGCCTGATAATCGTCGTTTGCTTTTTCCAAATCCTTAGCCCAATCCTCCACTCCGTGACCCGCAGTGACCGCAAATGCCCCTAAATAATCCTTCTTTCCACTGCTCACTGGCGCCAAAAAGTCCGAAAGACAACGATTGGGTTCCCCGTCGCTCCTCGCCATCTGCTGCCGCAACCCGTGAACTCTTGCTTTCACCTTCTTTCGAGAGTCATCCTCATACAGTAAAATGTCGTCCCCATCTGAATTCGCAGGGAAAAAAGCCATCACACCCCGAGCCCGGATTCGCTTTTCCTTTAAAATCTTAGCGAGAAGGATCCTCGCATCGTCATAAAGCTTTTTCGATTCCACCCCCACAACCGGATCTTCAAGGATTTTTGGAAATCGTCCCCGCAACTCCCACGCATGAAAGAACGGGGACCAGTCGATATAACCCGCCAGCTCTTCCAAGGGATAATTTTCGAAGACCTTGACCCCCAAAAACTCAGGCTTCTCAGGATCCTTCGACCAA
>Ga0214917_10002904_pt1 | contig 20421 bp, 14 predicted proteins | sample LL_1208_BB_MetaG_FD_177983 | JGI IMG/M metagenome (GOLD analysis project Ga0214917, IMG submission 177983) | Freshwater microbial communities from Lake Lanier, Atlanta, Georgia, United States - LL_1208_BB | ecosystem: Environmental > Aquatic > Freshwater > Lake | place: USA: Georgia | collected...
GCCTGGTGGGCTCGGTTGCCATCACTTGTCGCCAAGTGACTTCTAGATGCGTTACTCAGGATAGAGGAGGGGTGTGATAGGAACAGGAACTGTCCTGCTGAAGCCACTATTGATCAAGACAGAAGCGACTCGTATCGTCAGTGAACAGATGCTCCGAACTCGCCTTGACATGCCTTGACTACTCTGGGTAGTGAATGGTTCCATCTGACAACGACAGCGGCCAAGCGGACCTCCTCGTCGATTCGAAACCGTATGGGCGACCGAGCTACCCACACTTCGCAAGGCTGATTCAGCAATTGGCCGAGGAAAGTCGATACTGGGTTACTCGCGAGGAGCTAGCGGGGCAGGCTCTGCTTGATCCAACGCTCCGAAGTATGGTGGCCGCTGGTGCAGCAGGGTCGAGCAAGCAACTTCGTGACTACGCAGCCAACATGGTCGACTGGTGGAGCGCGGACTACACCAAAAACACGAGTGGATTCGAAGAATATGTGAATCAATTCTCCCGAACGTCAATTGACGAGAAGTTCGCGTATTGGCCTCTCAATCTGGGTCCTGAGCCTCGAGTTCGCCAGATCTGGATTTGTAATGCGCCATGGCTCGAACGGGACGAGCACCCGAGCGAGATGCACAATTCTTCGAACCTCCACTGGAACCTGTGGTCGACCAAAATGCTTCCCTACAACGACATCACAGTGGGCGACCTTATTGTCACCGCCTGGAATGAGACGAAGTATCGGAAGAGAGGTAAGAGATTTGGTTGGGTTATCGAAGTCGACCATCTGATTACTTCAGAGTATGCGTCGAAAGATGAGGTATACAGCAAGATCAAGAAAGAGATGCCTGAAGCGGTCGACTTCACTAAGCGAGAGTTCCTCGAGCACCCGTACACCGAGAGAGGTCCCGATAGTGGATACCTTCTGGCATCCTCGGGAACCGCCAGGTTTCTGATCGATCGCGGCCGACCAGAATCCCTCAAAATCTCATCACACGGCTGGAGATCTTGGACGGAAACGGAGTTACAGGGATTGCGGTTCGAGCGCCTGCTTGACCCGTCACCTCGCATGTGGCAGGTGAACAACAACGAGAATTCCGAATGGGAGCTTGCTTCAGGCCTGCTCTTTGCTCATCAGGCGACTCCATCGGGGGCAAAGATGAGTGGGCATCATGCGTTATGTGGTGCGAAGCCTGGTGACGTTGTATTTGCAATGTTTGATACCAAAATAGGTGCACGCGGAATTGTGGTCGAGTCGTACCGCGACGTCGCGTCGCATGAGACGTCGGGCGACTTCAACGGACCTGGCTTTGAACTGAAGGTGCAATTTGATCGTGTTCGAAGCCCATTTCGGCCGAAGGACCACCTCGATACATTGGAAAAGCTCTGGGATCCCGCCCCAGACCGGAATCCCCTCACCAAAGATGGTGGCGCCAAACAACCTCGCTATTTCACGGAAATTGCAGAATCACACGGGGCCTTCTACGAAAGCCTCATCAACGATGATGTAGTGGGTAGCGACCGACACATCCTGGTGCATTGGCCCGTTGAGCGTCCTGCAGCAGAAGCGATCGATGAAATGCGACGTATTCTCGAAGCGAATCGAGAGTCAGCACTCATCTTGGGAGATGCGCACCTATCCAACAGGAGACTGGCCTTCTATTCCAAGCTCCTAGCGAGCGGAAAGACTATTTCTGTATTTCTTCTAGCGGGTCAGTCAGAGCAAGTACTCGTCGAATGCAACCTCGTGAGCATTAGCAATGACCCCACGAAACTTCGAGAGAATGCAATACCCACATCGCAAGCAAGTGCAGTAAACACGGGAAACACCTGTTTCTTGCTGGACTCGATTGGAGATGCGCTTCCTGTGGGACAACTTGACACGATGCTCGTCATCGAATCAGAAATGAATGTACCGCTATCGCAATACTTGACCGAAGGGGAGAGTGTTATGGAAGTATTGAAAGTCTCAACTGACAAACCTTCGGGTTTACCACCTTCCGCATCGTCGCTCGTGAGACAGTTAGCAGAAGACCTCACATGGCCTGTTGCAACGGTTTTTGATCTTCTCGATGGAATCGAAAATAGGCGGCCACAGATCATCCTGACCGGACCACCAGGAACTGGCAAGACCTACTGTGCCGATCTCATTGCTCGAGCACTTTTGTCGGTGCCAGACAAAAGTAATCCGAATATCAACGCCGAGGAGTTTATTCACCTCGTGCAGTTTCACCCGACCTACAGCTACCAGCAGTTCATCGTCGGGCAGCAGCCAAAGCCATCAGAAAATGGCATGGGCTTTGAGTTTGTTTGGGAGCCAGGAGTTCTGTCCAAAATTGTCACGAAGATTGAGAACGGAATCGCGAGCGGCGTCCCTCAACGTCACGTGCTGATTATCGATGAAATCAATAGAGCAAACGTTCCAAGTGTTTTTGGCGAGTTGATGTATCTGCTCGAATATCGAAATCGAAGTGTGACACTTGGAAGCGGCAAGCAGTTTTCGTTGCCCGACGATCTCATGATCATCGGAACCATGAACTCGGCAGACCGAAGCATTCGTGGCCTTGATCTCGCACTTCGCCGTCGCTTTGACTTTTTCGAAGTCCCGCCAGACAGCGAGATTCTCCGGAAGCACTATGCCGACGGTGGTCGCGGAACGCTCGAAGATCTATCTATTGGACAGCTCGTTGAAGGTTTCGAAGAATTGAACAGGAAAATTGGAGAAGACAGCGGGTCGCAGGACCTCCTCATCGGGCATAGCTACTTCATGGAGCGGGTCCTGAGTCGCGCATCCTTGCACCGAATCTGGCGCCAACAACTTTCGCCATTGATAAGGGAGTATTTCTTGGGCAGTCCCGACATCACGAGGGGCTACAGCGTGGAGAAGTTCTGGAAGGCGTGATCGCAGACGGCCGCGATGAGAGTGTCATCCGGCTGACCGAGTCGGAGACAACTGTGCTTCACATCAGTCGCGAGGAGGCGTCTGCCCTCAGGGAGCTCGGTAAGAGTTTTGCGAACCGTCCTTCTGAAGCTACGCGTGCCGACGAAGATGAGGCAGTCAGTAGTGCAAGATCTACGTCTGTCGTTGATTGCGTCCGCCGAGATGACCTCGACAAGAACACAGAGTCACTTGCATATGCAGTGACGGTAGCCAATCGGATCGGTGCCATTCAGCTCGCTGGAAAGACAATCTTGATTCGGCCGAAGATCACAATGACGCACTTCTATCATCTCGTTGAGAAGTCCGTCGGTGACCCACGGATTCGATTCGACCCTGTAGCGCTCGACGACAGTCTTTCGTTTCGAGATCTCGTAGCGCGATGGTTCCTTAATGCGATAGATCGCCTCGTGCCAGATCATCTCATTCGTGACTACTACGAGCGTTCCGGCGCGTTACCTGCCGTTCGGGGTTGCGTTGAGCCGTTGGGCACCACTAAGAGACTCCTGTCAGGGAGTCTCTTAGTCGAGTGTAGGTATGACGAGTTCGAACTTGATCATCCACTGAATCGAATTCTGAAAGAGGCATGCAGTCGAGTCGCGACGTTCGCAACCTTGCCCCTCGAGCTTCGAGCTCGGGCTAGAGCCAAGGTAGAAGCGATGCCTGAAGTTGGTCTTCTTATGAGGAGCGATCTTTTGGTACTACCAGATCGTCGCGCCTTGTTCGAGGGCTACGGACCGGCGATACACCTCGCGAAGGCGATTATTGAGGGAGAGGGTCGTTCGATTTCAAGTGGGGGCTTCACATCGTATGCATTCCTGCAGTACACACCGTCGATCATCGAGGACGCCATTCGGCGAATTCTGCAATCGAGACTTGGTGAATTGTGGCGAGTTGATAAACGGTCTTACGAAGTCACGCCGCTCAAGTCGGCGAATCCAGATCTCGTGTTTTCTCGTGAAGGGCAGGTTCGTTGTGTTGGCGACGTGAAGTACAAGGACGTCACGGAGTGGGGGCAGGTACATGGTGACGTCTACCAATCCATTTACTTTGCCACGGCGGCAGAGATTCATCATTCGATGATTGTGGCATTCTCGACAGCTGGAGAGTCTCATTTCCCGCAACTTCGGGTTGGGAAAAACATCGTGGATGGTATTCTTTGGAATGCCAGTAAGAGTGTCGACCCCCAAGCGTCCGAACTCGCCCTCGTCGAGGATGTCCGCAGGGTTCTAGGGCCTGCTGACTAGATAATACGTATGGACTGCATGGAGCCATCAAGGGCTGGTGACTTCGCAAAGCGACTCACAACGCACTATGTGAGAATTTCGTTGGTGATTACTAAAGGTGGTATCGAACGAGTACCCAATCGATCTGGCCTCAACTGGGGGCAACGTGCTGGCAGAAACCCGAATCAGGCGTATCTCCCCGTCTCGGCCGAGGATCAGAGAAGCGGATTCTTCCCAGAAGTTGGTGAGGAATTCTCGGTGGAGTGCGACGATGGAATGGTCCTCAGGTTGGTTCGAGCTCAGCAGAACGGAAAAGCACTGGAAACACCAGACAATAATGCCCTTTTGGGTGAGTACTTTCGAGCTCGCTTGGGCGTACGCCCCGGCTACCCAGTTGCCTTGCGACACCTCTACGAGTATGGACGCACGACGGTAGATATCTTCCGAGGTCGTGCCGGAGAGTATCTCCTCGACTTTCGTGCTTGATTCACTCGTTCATGTAGCCGTTTGATGGCTCAATGCTGGCGTATCTTGCGCCAGCCAGTGACTTAAGAATCGCAGTCATAATCACCCTCGCCGCTGCGGGCGGTACCGCCATGCCTATTTGTTTCCGTACGCTCTCTTTCGAGCCAACAAACTCAAAATCGTCAGGGAATGTCTGAAGTCTGGCGCGCTCACGATTGGTGAGGGCACGCGGCTCACTCCAGTGATAAACGTGGGTACCCCCGCCTCCGCTCCCAGTCACTGTGTATGAAGGCCGCTTAGGATCGAGCCGTTTATAGATCTGGCTAAGTTGTGCACCTTCGACGTTTAGCCGAAGATGCTTTGGCAGTTTTGCCGTCCATGCGTTCTCACCGGGGCCTATGTGGCGGAGCCTTTCAACTACCACTGGTGACTGCCTGGTCAATTCATGATTCTTGGCCGAGGACGGTATTGGTGGGTGCTCAATTGCGTCTCTGCAGGTTTGGGTAACAAAACTCGGTCGGGGAACATGAAACTTAATTCCAAGATCTCGCCTGAATCCAATGATGATGTATCGGTGTCGTGCTTGAGGAATCCCATAATCCTCAAACTTGTAAAGGTGAGTTGTAAGCGTGTAGCCATAGTCTCCTGCACTGGCTAACTCATTGAGAATCTGTTTAAAAGCCGTTCCAGAGTTAGCCCCTGACAGTCCGCTGACATTCTCGGCGAAGATAAACAGCGGATTGGACTGATTGATGAATTTGACGCCATAACGGTAGAGCGGTCCATACTTGCCATCTAAACCGCGAGTTTCGCCAACAATACTGAAATCATTGCAGGGGAAGCCGTAGAGAAATCCGTCAACGGAAGCCAGAGAACCAAGCTCGAGGTCTTTGACATCGGCGCATAGAACACGAGCATGTTGCTGACTCTTGAGAATGTTTAATGAGTAAGTGCGACAGGTGTCGAGGTCGTAATCGGTGGCCCAACTGTGGCGGAAGGAGTACCGGTTGCCCTGGTGCTTGAACTTTGCGAATGCTGCCCCAAGGGCGATTCCGCCAGGTCCGCAATACATCTCTGCAATGCTGAGTGTGGGGTTCTTCGCACGTCGTAAATCTCGTAGCGAATTGAACCTTGGAAGCTGAATGGTGGTTGAGGCATCCGACTCGGTATGCGCGCTGGTGGCACAGAAGGTTTCGATCAAGTTTCGAATGGCGCTGGACATTGAGACATCTTGCTGCTGGCATGTTGCGGAGAAACGTCGCATCAGCTCACTATCCACTCGAATTTGGAGCTGTCCTGACTTCCGCGTATTTTGTATTGACATTTACCGCTACGCTAGTACACCCCATGAAGTCTCACGTGTCATGCTCCTTGGCCCGACGAAGAAGCCGAGGCGGTCACCGGATACCTCATGACGACCAGGCACTATGGTGCAAATTGAGATGAGGAAGGTATCTGATGCTGAAGAGTGACGACGCGCGAGCCCGTGCAATCGAGAAGGCTCTCGAAGCCTACAACAATAACCCGATCAAGCGAACTGAAGAGATTGAGTTTCGGGGGGTCAGGACATTGCTACCTGTTGTGACGCTCACGCTTGACGTTCCATTGCTCAATCACAACAATGCCCGATTGGCCGCCCAGCTCATCGACCACCCATCTCATGACGAGATTTTCGCGGATCCCACTTCTATCGAATCACAAACTGTTCTGGAATCTCTGTTGCGTAAGACGGCTCAATTCGACGCACTTAAGGATCAGCTAACGGACCTGAAACAACAGAAACCCGGTCTCATCACACGTGCCGGATTACTTGTCAACGGCAATACTCGTCTGTCTGCTCTGCGCGCTATTGGAGCAGCAGGAATCGATGTAGCGGTCCTGCCAATCGACGCGAGTCATTCTGACCTCATTGAGATTGAGATGGCCATGCAGATGACTCGCCTTGTTCATCAGGACTACACGTTCACTAACGAGTTGTTGTTCATGCGCCGATACCTCAAGGATGGCAAGACTGTAGACCAGCTCGCCACCAAGATGGGCTGGCTTCGCCGAGGCCGCAAGAAGGTCGAGCAGCGGCTTCGCATACTTGCCATAATTGAGGAAGTTCGAAAGCTGAGCAAAACTCATTTGCCGTATCAAGTGTTCGACTCCAAAGAAGAGCACCTGAAAAATCTCGACGACGAGTATGAGAACCTGAAGAATGCGGGTGAAATCGCTAGAGCTGACCGGACAAAATGGTCTCGGGTCGCAGCGATTCTTATGGGAGTCAACAAAGACCAAGTGCGTACTATCGATTCCGACTTCTTCGAGGATGTCGCTCTCAAGCGGTTGGAGAACGAACCAGAAGCTTTGGCCCTACTCGATCGTGCTAGGCGCGTTGACGTTGATAAAGGAGCCAGCGTTATCGATGAGCTACTCGGTAAACAAGTAAAAGAATCTGAGCAGCTCGACATGAGATTAGTAGTTGAAGAGATGCTGAATCTGCCAGCAAACCGAAGTGGTGAGGGAGATTTGGTCAAGGAACTCGAGGGTCCGTTTGCGATTCTGGCTGAAGGTGCTAGGGGTGCGGCCGATCAGATCATTCGTGACGAGCGCCGGAAGTCATTCCTGATTCAGCCAGCCAGCGTCTTGCGCGACATGTGTCTCGACGTTCAGGGTGTAATCGAGAAATTCGCAGAACTTCGTCTGCAGCGAGACTTCGATGAAGAGAACTTCAATTTCGAGTTGCAGAAGCTGAACGATGCGGTCAGCGAATTGTCAAAACTGGCTTCACCCAAAAAACCTAAGTAGCACCTCACAGTAGAGGCGCGCCCCCAGATGACGCTGATACCTACCCTTGAAATTGGTCTATCAGACAATGATCTTGTGTCAATTTCGCGCGGGGCCGGAATTGATGATGAAACATGGCAAGAGGTGTTGTTGTGGTGGGATGTTGACGCAAGAAGTCGTGCTGAACGGTCATTCGACGTTGCTGTACATGTATTTCTGCAGCGCATCGAGTACTTGAGAAGTGTTTGGGGGAGAGGAGGAACACGAACTTTTGAGATTTCAGACGCGCTAAAGAGTCGAGTGCTCGATCTCCGAGCTTCTCAGGAGCGGTTGGAGAAGCTCCTCGCTACCGAAAGTGAACTACAACTTATTGAGCTTGGTGAACTTGGACTGGTGAGGAAACCGACAAGTCAGCAGCTCGAGAATGTTTCACGCCTTACGATGATGGAAAATGGCGCCAACTTTTCCGTACCAGGCGCAGGAAAGACATTTTCACAACTCGTCGTTTGGAAGTGGCTTCATGCCCGAGGAATCGTCGGAAACTTGCTTGTGATCTGTCCTCGGTCCGCTTTCGAATCCTGGCAGACTGAACCTGGTCTTTCGTTTTCTGCACCCCTTCACACCCAAGTTCTGGGTCTTGAGCCCATCCGCCCACGCACCGATGTACTCATCGCAAACTACGAACAGCTAGAAAATGATCTAAAACTAAGTCGTCTCAAGAAGTGGGTTTCAGATAATCATGCACTTATTGTGCTGGATGAGGCCCATCGTTTGAAGGGCGGTGCAGCCTCGGTGCGGTGGCGAGCCTGTCGTGAGCTTGTTGCCAATGCTGCTCGAGTAGATCTTCTCACAGGTACACCCATGCCACAGAGCTTCGAAGACTTGCGGAATCTATTCGCGCTCTCATGGTCAGAGATTCCACGAATGTTTTTCTCGGACACCCGGTTGCAGTCGCTGAAGAGAGGCGGAGTCTTCGTTCGGACGACCAAGACTGAGTTGGGGTTGCCTCAACTTAAAATCGTTGAAGAGACTATTCGACTAGGCCGAATACAGGAGCAGATCTACTCGGCCCTCAAACGAATGTATATCGGGCACTTTAGCTTGAGCTCTGCGGACGAGAGCACCCTCGGTCGACGAGGTCGCGCCGTTATGTCGCTGATAGCGGCAGCAACAAACCCGGGATTGTTGATGGGCTTATCCGCAGAGGATTCCTATCTCAATCTGCAATGGCCCCCTCGAGAGGTCGCATCATCTGAGAGTCTCATGAATGTCCTCGGCTCATACGCCGAAAGCGAAATGCCGCCGAAGTATCAATGGGTGAGCCAATTCGTTGATGTCGCAGCTAGGGAGAATCGAAAAGTTCTCATTTGGAGCACCTTCGTCGGAAACCTAAGGGCGCTTCAGAGACTGCTTGCGCCGTACCATCCTGCAATGATTCACGGATCGACTCCTCTAGAAGAACGCAAACGAGAGCTTCGACGTTTTCGCGAAGACCCCACCTGCGCAGTTCTCATTACTAACCCACAAACTCTCGGAGAAGGAATCAGCTTGCACCAGGTCTGTCACGACGCTATTTACATTGACAGGAGCTATAACGCTGGTCTGTTTCTTCAGTCCATTGACCGCATCCATCGTCTTGGATTATCGCGTGAGCAGGAGACACGCGTATATCTTCTCTCAACTGAAGGCACTATCGATCAACGCGTTGCACTGCGACTTGAGGCGAAGATCAGACGATTAGCGGCCGCCATGGATGACCCAGATCTCGTGCAAGTGAGTCTCCCTGATGACGAGCTGGTACTAGACAGCGCCGCAGTGCTGGGTATTGACATAGTTGACCTCAACGATTTGTTTGACCATCTTCGAGTCACCAAAAATGACAGTTAGTCCGCAGTGGCTTGCAATCGTACGTGATGTAGTCGGAGCGGCCGTGGAGGGCCTATCGATTCAGGAGTTCAATCGGCGATCGATTCTTCAACCGCACGGCGTAAATGCTTCCCACCTTGATCGCGTTCGAGTCCTGGAACAATTAATCGAAGATCAGCTGATTGCAATTGATGATCGGTTTTTGACACTTGGAAGCATTGATGGCATTGGTTGGCTGATGGAAGGACTGCAAGCTGGTGACAGCTTGGTCTGGGAGATTGCGCAACTCATTGATGTCCAAGAACGAGTTGTCAGAAAGTTCGACAATGAGCGACTGCTTGAGATTGGCCTCATTGGTGAAGAGTTCGTTATAAGTGAACTACAAAGAATTCTTCCTGAAAATCACGCTCGTCGTATTCGACACGTATCGATAGGGGATGACACTGCAGGTTATGACATAGTTGCTCCTTCTGTGCATCGAGTTGAACAGATGTCGTTGCTTGAAGTGAAGACGACAGTTCGTCCCGGCAAAGATTTTGTGTGCTACCTCAGCCGAAATGAATTTCGTGTGGGCTCCAACAACAGCAATTGGTCACTGGTCTGTGTCAGGCTCGTAAACAATGCCCCCGTACTTGTGGGTCACATCGCACTTCAGTTGATTCGAGATGGGTTCCCAATCGATCAGGAGCATCTCATTCGGTGGGAGACCTGTCGAGTGCAGATACCTTTGACAATGCTTCAACCCGGGCTTCCCTGAAGTGAAGCTGAGCCGACCTAGCGACGCTTTTTGCGCTTGAGAGTCTTGGTTTTCGATTTTGGGACCGTGTACCTGTACTCAGTGGCCTCCAAATCCGACTTCTCTATCGACCAGGGAGCGATGAAGGCAACTGTTTCAACTTCCTGTGTTGCCAAGTCATCCTTGATTCTTACGCTTGGAACAACTATCAGTGCTGACCGTCCAGGATTCTTTTCTGAAGTCTTCACTTCATTCTTCGTGAGTATTACACTCGATCCGTCTCCACTTGAGCCCTTGACTTCAATGAAATACTGCTGTCCATCAAGATTCGCGAGGTAGTCACACCCCCACTTCTTCTGCTGGCTGACATCCTGAATGTTCTTAAACTTGCGCCTCTCTAGTTGTCGTCTTGCAACCACCATTGCATAATCTTCAACGATCTTTCGCCTCTTTGCGTCGGCAAGATAGCCCTGTCCACTTTGCTTCAATACGGGTATCGACGTTGCACGTTGTTGTCTTGCTACAACTGCTACATCCTCTGCAAACTTTGTTGAACTACTGAAATCAAGAAGGTAGCTATTCCTTTTTCGATAAAAAGCGACATCGAGTCGACCGTAGCGCCTGAGGTGGTGAATTGTTACAGGCTGGCCTAAAGGAACTCCAAGTCGTTTCCTGAAGTACTTGCCAAGCAATTCGAGATTTTCGACGCCGTGAAGGCTCTTGCCTCTCTGGCCGGTTCGGTGCAAGTAAAAGGTTTCACCATCATCCGTGGTCACTTTAAACTTCTTTTTCCGCGGAGGGAAAAAGCCGGTACGATCAACACTTGTCGGTACCAGAATGCAACCTTCATCGATGTTGTTGCGAGATGGCGCGTGACCCCAATTGAGTCCGCTCTTTGCAGGAACTCTCTTTCCTTTGCCATGTTCTGTGAGAGGAAGAATCTGACGACGTGCGGCCACACATCGGAGGCTAATTCTCCGAGAGCACGACCGCACGTCGATGATTGCAGTGAGCCTTACTTCGCATAAAAGTGCACCAGCGATTTCGGGGCGGAAATGGCATCTGCAGAGCTTGGAATGAACCTCGGGAATTATTAGGAGTGAACCTCAAGTTCGACCTTTTATCGCGGCTTGGTGAAGTGGTTCTTCTCACTAGGCCGACCGAAGAATTCGAAGAGCTAGCCCGATTTCATGGGAGAATCGAGCCGTTGGGACTTAGGGTTGCAAGGCGAACACTCCAGTCAGAGTGGTATCAGCAAAAGAGGAAAGCTTTAGTACATGCAACGAATTGACGAACTCACCATCCTTAGCCCTACAGATTTGGCAAACCACCTTGCGTGTAAGCACCTCACGTGGCTGAACCTCAAGACGCTAGAGACTGGTAAGGCACCAAAAAAGTCTGATGACGACTTGCTCGAGGTGTTGCAGCGATACGGACGCGAGCACGAGGCCAAGTATCTGGCAGCCCTCGAGGTCAGACTCAATGCCGCCAAGCGTCACGTAATCGATATGGATGCCGGACGAGAAAAGGGCGGCAAGTACACCCGAGAAGAACTGCAGACCCGAATGGCTGCGACAGCAACCGCAATGGCCGCTGGTAGTGACGCGCTGTATCAGCCGACGTTTTATACCGAGAACGACGGCTTCGGGTGGGTGGGCAGGGCTGACTTTCTTGAAGCCATAGACGGCTTGCCCTCGCACTTGGGTGACTACGCCTTCGAACCCTTCGACACCAAGCTGGCGAAGATCGCGAAAGTCAACGCCCTGATTCAGCTGTGCGCATATGCAGAACAGATTGAAGAGATTCAGCGAGTGGCACCGAAACAAGTTCATGTTGTTACGGGCTCGGAGGAAGAAGGCACGGTATCGATTCCGCTATCCGAGGTGTCTGCGTACTACCGACGAGTGAAGGCATCTCTCATGCAGGCCCTTGTTAACTCGCCCGAGCACAGCGAGCCTGTGCCGAATGAACACTGCAACGTCTGTCGCTGGCGAACGGAGTGCAATTCGTATTGGCGTGAAAATGACGACCTCACTTTTGTGGCCGGCATGTCGGCAGTAAATCGCGAAAAACTTCGCAGTGTTGGCATCACAAAGCTTGAACAATTGGCGACTCTTGAATCCATCGACGTTGATATCAATACCGATGTCTTGGGGCGACTGCGTGAGCAGGCACAACTACAAGATCGTTCTCGCCAATCGCGTGTCGCAAACCCGGAGTCACTGCCAGAGTACCGGTACCTCCGGCCAATTCAGCGTGGCCGCGGCTTCACCTTGCTGCCCGAGCCGAACAAGGGCGACATCTTTTACGACATAGAAGGCCATGCGTATCGGGGCGATAAAGGGCTCGAGTATCTACACGGCCTCGCCTGGGTCGAAAGTGATGGCAGCTACGGATACAAGGACTTCTGGGCTCACAACTCAGAAGAAGAGCGTCAGGCTTTGATCGACGTCATCGACTTCATCAATCGGCGAACGGCGATTCCCGGTTTCGAAGACTTACGCGTCTACCACTTCGGGCATTACGAACCTTCGGCACTGAAGCGGTTGTCTACGCAGCATGCAACATATGAGACCGAGCTCGACACGCTGTTGCGCCAATGGCGCTTTGTCGACATCAGCCGCGTGGTGACCCAAGGCATGCGTATAGGCGTTGAGTCGTACTCAATCAAGAAGCTTGAGCAGATGTACGGCTTCAAACGCGAAGATCTCGTCGAGGAAGGAAAGTTGAGCATCGTCGTGTATGAAGAGTGGTTGGCATCGCGTGCAGGCGGTAAGTATGCCCCGACTGGCGACCCAAAGATTCTTGATCAGTTGATCGAATACAACCGCAACGACTGTTTCTCGACAATTGAGCTTCGTGAATGGCTCGAGGTGGAGCGAGAGAAGATTGAGGCGGTGCTTAGCGATGAAGAGCGGCGCGACTTCATTCGCATGCCGCTCAACATTCTCAAGAAAGAAGACCAGAACGTCGGGGGAGAACTTGTTCAGCGCCTCAATGTGGGTCGTTTCGATCGTCTACCAGACGAGGAGGCCGAGCCCCTTAGGTATAGGTGGCTACTCGCTGACCTTCTTGATTTTCATAGTCGTGAGCAGTCAGTTGAAAGTTTCGAGTTCATTCAGATGCTCCGTATGACTGAAGATGAGCTGTACGACAGCCCGAATGCAATAGTTGGGTTGCGTCTGGTTGAGGTCCGCGACTATGAGGCGCCGACAGGTCAAAAAAAGACTCATTCAGAGACTCGCGTTTATCGTTTTGATCCTCGTCAGATGACTCGAATCGAGTCGAGCAAGGGTGTCACTGCCCCGAACTATCACCCATTCGTCGAGCCTGGCACAACCAAGCCGAAGTTTCCATCTCTTGAAATTCTTGACCTCGACACTGGACGAGGAGTGATTCAGCTTCAGCTGAAGTCGCAACAAAAAGAGATGCCAGACCCAACCGCCCTCTTTATTGATGAGCACTTCAGTAAGGACTCATTTGAGAAGGCGCTCGTTGAACTAGCCAGCGCAGTACTAGACGGCAATGAAGAGAGATTTCCGGTAGCCGTCGACCTCTTGCGTCGAAAAGCTACGAGATTGAAGGCTGGCACGACGCCAATTGGTCGCGTCGATGAGCCGCGCTCATGGAAAGAGTTGTCAGACATCATTCAGGCACTTGAGAACTCATATCTTGCAGTGCAGGGACCCCCGGGTACGGGCAAAACCTATTCCGCTGCCAAAGTCGTGCTCGACCTTGTTGGCAAGAAGAAGCGAGTAGGTATTGCGGCAAATACTCACGCCGCAGTAGCCAATCTCATAGAAGAGATTGAGAAGCACGCCGCAGATCACGGTTTCAATTCAGAGAATCCGCTGAAGGTTCTTCTGGGTATGAGATCAACTGACGATGATGTTGAAGCAGAATCGGACGCAGTGGTCGCAATCACGTGCCGCAACAAAGCCGAAAAAGTCGCGAAAGTTAGGAATGACTATCAGATCATTGGTGGAACAAGCTTTCTCTTCGCGCGTCACGATATGCGTGAGAGCGTCGACGTGTTGTTCGTCGATGAGGCCGGTCAGCTTTCGTTGGCTGACACGCTCGCTGTGTCGCTCGCATGCAGAGACCTCGTCTTGGTAGGGGACCCCCAGCAGCTGAAGCAGCCGACGAAAGCTGCCCACCCCGGCGAGTCGGGTCTCTCGGCCCTCGAGTACATCAATCATGGTCACGACGTGGTTCCCGAAGGGTACGGCATCTTGTTGGGTGTTACGAAACGAATGCATCCAACAATCACTGCTTTCGTCTCTGAGCAGGTCTACGACGGCAAGCTTCGATCAGAACCAGGCTGTGAGCTCCAGGCGATTGGCGGTGATGATTGGTTGTCCGGCTCCGGCCTTCGATGGCACCCCATCGAGCACACAGGCAGAACTACCTTCTCGCCCGAAGAAGTCAAACACGTCGTCGAGACTTTCTATGCGGTACTTGGTCGAGAGTTCACTGACAAGCACGGCGCTAAATCGCAGCTCAAGCCAAAGGATGTCTTTTTGATTGCTCCGTTTAATCATCAGAAACTCGAGCTTCTCAAGGCGTTATGTGTTCACCCAAGGGCAGCCGAATTCGGAGTCACTGACGAAGTCATGAGCAAGCGGGTTGGCACGGTTGATAAGGCGCAAGGTGATCAAGCGCCAGTAGTTCTCGTCTCGTATACGAGCTCGAGCGCCGCAGACATTCTGCGTGGTATGGAATTTCTCTACAGCAAGAATCGTTTTAACGTGGCCGTTTCGAGGGCTCAAGCTCTCGTGGTGGTCTTCGCAAGCCCTCGCTTGCTTGATGTGCACTGTAAGACAATTGAGCAGGTGAGACTTGCAAATATGCTTTGTCGATATGCCGAAGTCGCCGCTACTGCTTAGCGGGGTCGGATTCGAGAGACAACCACTGACATGTTGTCTGATGGCGGGGCTTGTAGAGGTACATTTGAGTGAGAGCCGATGACCGAACTCTATTTAGCCCTCGGGCCTTTCGGTGCGTCAGCCAAGTACACCTCTGCTTTCGGTGAAGTCACAATCCCCGGTGTCATCACGCTGGTCGACCAACAACGAGTAACGGTTAAAGATGATGTTTTTGGCGGTGTCTTTTCGATTGATGCAATTGAAATGATCTCACCGTCGCCCGCGATCGGCCAAGCAATTGACTTTGTTGTCCTAGTTGAGCCAACGACAAACTCGCCCGGAATCGCCTCTGAGAGGCGGGCCTGTCGCATTGGGCTGACAGTCGAGTCGTCGTTCGGCGTAGTGGTTGCGGTCAACACCCAATCAGTGACAGTTGAGTTTGATGGAACTCAACAGAACGTAGCAACGTCCCCGCATCGTAATGCCCCTAAAGTTGGTGACACAATTCAAGTTGAGCGGCACGTGTCTGGCGCAATCTGGCTGGCTTGACAGTCAATATGTCATCGCAACAGGCGAGCGAGCAAGAGGCCAGCCGTCTTTATCAAGAGGGGGAGACCGACCGGGCGATTCAAGCTTTCTGGCTGGTGCTCGCAAAGCAACCTAAATCTCCCATATCGTCCTTGGCTTTCAAGATCTCACGTGAACAGCGAAACTCTGCACTCGCAGATGATGTTCGCCGATTTCTAGAGCACCACGAAGCTTTCAACGATCAGGCAAAACTTGATTGGGTATCTGTACAGATCGCTCTCGGTAATCGACTCGGTGCTTTGGCCGAGATTGCGGAGCTTATGTCAAGTGAGAAGTCCATCGCCTTCAGACTGCATGTTGTCAAATTGTTATCGGCTCACGGCTTCAGTTTCAATGCATCTCAAGTAACCGACCAACTAGAAGAATTGAAGCCGACCAATTCGAATGAGCATCCATTCCTTAGCTTCTCGTCGGATCATTCGGCGACGCCGGACTCCAGAAGCACACTGTCTAATCTTGGAATTTCGCCCATCCCCATACAGAGGCTGGTTGAGCCAGCAAACGAAACTGCGCACACCGACCTAGCTAGGTCTCCAGCCCTCACCGTTGTAGGACAGAGCTCCATCGGGAATTCAGAGTCGGACGATGCTCAGAAGCTTGCGCTTAGAGCACGTGAGTTTGGCGAAGCCCGAGATCTGTCAGGTCTGATGAATCTCTATCTTGAGAATCGCGACACACCAATAGCAGGGCATCGCGAGTACTACTTGACGGTTGTGCTGAAAAGCCTTTCTGTCATTGCGAGAGACCTTGCGGCAACAAACCGCGCTCTTGAAGAAAGACTCGCCTGCGTGAAACATGCGGAGCTGGTTTTTGGTGACCTGCTCGAGACGAGGTGGAAGCTTCTTGACCAACAATTGGTTCCGATGATCGAGACCCACCTGGCGGCCAACTTACCTCGGAGTGCGACGAAGTATCTGAATTGGAGCAGGAAGCAGGGGCGCATCTCGTTTCGTTATCAGCTATGGCCGTTCGTTGTCTATCTCCGTCGAATCCAAGATGTACAAGGACTGCTCGACTTTTTAAGCGATTGCGCTGCATCGGGTAATCATCCGGATGCGTTTGCGATTGCGCTTTTGTGTCGAGAGTTAAACCGTGTTGAACGGGCACAGGAGGCCTACGAATATCTCAAAAGCGTGCTTACGAATGGCGCGGTGATGGACTCGCACATGCTGATGGCTGGACTCGAGTCACTGGTTCAAATGAAAAATGCCGATGAGCTAGTGCCTTTATTAGAGCGAGCCTTGAAAGATCTGATTCCAGACTCGAAAGCCTTCGGATTCGTTGCGGACACGCTGTATCTGAATAGGAGGTTTTCGGCTTGTAGTGAAGTAGTTCAATTGGCCGCCAGCCACGGGGTCTCTGACGATCTACTTCGGCTACGCGATTCACTAGCGCGCCTCCAGGGGGGTGATGCGGATGGGGTGTTGCACCTGATTCCGTCGCTTGCTGAGTTAGACGTTCATTCAAGTAAGTACTTCGAACTCTTGAGAACACTGTCAATGCATGGAATGGCGCCACTCGTGGCGGAGGCGGCTATGCAAATGCGATTGGTTGCGCGGAGGTCTGCGCAAGCACAAGAAGACTTTTTGAGGTCTATCGAGAATCAATTTCCCGGTGCGCTCTTCGGTAATGAGTTGAAGTTTTGCCAGGAAATGGCCGAGTTACTTCGTGAGATTGACCCGAGCTCACCGCTAATCCGTGTGTACGATTTGGCCAGCAAACCAGAACAGTTAGAGGTTGCGACGGTTGAGTTAGGTAGAGCCTTCCGGTCAGCAATCGCTGCCGACTCAGGTCTGTCAGACCAGTGCCTAAGTGATTTGTTCGCCGCTGCAAGTAAGTTTCATCGCGTTCGTCCGACATTGTGGCTACTCGACGAGCTAGTGAATCGCGGAAAGTCAAACCCATGGCATTTGGGCACCGTACTGCGAGATTTTCTGCGGGCTCAACCGCCCGAGCGACTAGAAGATTTGTATCTCCACTATCTACCGGTAATCGGGTTGGTTGACGAGCGATCGCACAGATTCCTCTTCAACCTTCTCATCAGGGCGTATCGATTCGCTGGTCGAAGGCAGGACATAGATCGAATCCGCGGTCGCATGCAGTCTCTCGGTATCTCCGAAGACGAGTGGACGCTACGAGAAGTTCTTGAAATCAGCTCAACAACAGCCTCAAAGGTTGGAATCGACCTGGGCGGAACCGACTCACTTGATTTTGCGGCGCTTCGAAGAGTTCTGGATGACCTCAGGCACGAACTTTCTCACTTTGTTGCTCAACTCTCATTGCGACTTCAAGCAGTTGAGGACGGGCTGGATGGCGCTCAAAACCCAGACCAAATCCAGGGCATTAGAGACGCGCTAAGTCTGACCCGCACCTTCAGCGAACGTATCGAGGGATACAGCGATATCGCAGACCCCAACATGTCAGGAGTCTGTGACCTCGCAACAGTGGTCACCGAAGTGATGACCAATTACCAGAAGAAATCTTCGGTTAGTGGTGTGAAGATGACTGTTTCTGCAGGCGATGAGCAATACTGGGTAGCAATCAGTGATTACGGTCTACGAACGGTGATCGAAAACTTGCTGAGTAACGCCCTTAAGGAGTTTGAATCGTTTGTGGTTGAGTCTCCAGCAGTTCAGGTGACTGTCTTCGGGCCGAAACTGGCAGTTCCTGGCAATCTTGTATCAATCTCCGTTCGTGATAATGGTCGAGGTATTCCTCATGAGATCTCGGAGCAGATATTTTCGCGAGGTTTCACTACCAGATCGGGACACGGTTTTGGTCTAGGGCTTGCTCTGGTTAGGAGCACGATTGAGAGCGTAGGAGGCAATATTCAGCTTGTGAACGACGGAACTCCCGGCGCTCACTTCTTGATACAGTTGCGGTTGAGCGAGCCCCCAAATGACTGAGTCGGAAAAATGTGTCGTCATTTTGGATGACGAGGAACCAATGATCGATGCACTCCGTGTTCGATTCAGTGGTAAGGGTTGGGACGTAAGAAGTTATACGAGTAGTGCGATGTTTGAATCGGTTGAGTTAAGCGGACGTCAGCCAGCAGTATTCATTGTCGATCACGATCTAGGTAGTGGCATCGTTGGCTACCAGGTGGTTCAACGACTTCGTGAGACGCGACCGGACGGGTTGGCCTTACCAGTCGTCTATCTGACAGGTCGAGAATCCGAAAAGGGTTATCTCGAAGCTCGGCTTACAACACCGAACTTGCGACCTTCGGTGTTCGTCAGCAAAAACAAGCTCGCGAGTCTTGATCTAGTTGAAGTGTGCTCGAATCTTCTTGACCACTATTCGCAGATACTTCAGTTTGAGCAGCTTCAGACCTTGAGACGTGCTGCCGCCGATCTTGCGAGGTCAATTCCGGAGGAATCTGATTTGTGACACTGGCGCTGTTCGATACCAGCTCATTGCAGCGTCTCGCCGAGTTTCACTGTTATCAACTTAGGAATGCGCGTCAAGTTATCGCAGCACTTGACGAGTATGTCACCGTGGCATATGTGCCTCTGCTGTCGATGATGGAAGTTGTTCGCAACTCTCACGACTCGTATCAGTTTGGTAAGAGGGGTGATCCTGTCAGCCCTGAGAAAGCGTCAAGCCAGGCAAAACTCGCTCGAGTTGTCGTCAGTTGGTGTAACGGGCAGGAGCTCTCGCCTTCATTACAAGAGTTTGAGATTCTCCGATGGCCGCTCCAAGCCAAAATTCAGATGGTGCCTCCCGGGACTAAGGCTTTGGGTTCAGTCATCGAGGATCTCGCTGATATCAGAAATGCGAGGTGTACATCGTCCGAAGGCTGTCATCTGGTGGCGTCTTCAGTTGATCATTTGATTCTTGCGTCAGCAAGATTCTTCAAGGCCACTCTCATCACGGAAGATCAACGACTTGCGGCGGCAGCCCATCACCTCGGTGTGTCGTATCGACGTGTACAGGACTCTCCAGACTTCGGGCATCGGTGGTCAGACTGCTCGCGTGATTTGACATGTGTACGACGTGTCTTGCCCGAGCGCCGACACGAGGTTTTTACGCACTGTGATCAATTGAATAGCTAATAAACAATTTGTTGACCTCAGCGACTCCCGAATAGGCTCAAAGTGTGAGGCCAGACCCGAGTCACATTCGAAGCAATGCCAATCTCAGAAGTTCTGATCTGTCAGGTATGAATCTTGCAGGTAAGAGACTTAAGTATGTTGACTTTGAAGACTCAAATCTCGCCAACGCAAATCTCGAAGATGCCAAAATCATCTGGTCAAACTTTGCTGGCGCCGACTTGACGGGCGCAAATCTGCGTGGGACGGACCTCGGCCGTTGTTTTCTGTTAGGAGCAAAACTCATAGATATCAAAGTGGACAGCCGAACAAACTTCCGTGGGGCAATCATGGATGACTTAGTTATCGGCATTGATGGCTTCGCACGCCGTCCTGCGCGAAGCGTCGGCTTTTACCCCGCAGTCAAGGTCGAACTCGGACGACGTATTGCCGAGATCGTCTTTCGTGTGCGTTTCAAACTGGCTCGGCTTGCTCGTAAGTGACCCATTGGGTGGTGTTTGATTCCGAGTCGATGCAGTAGTTCGTTCCGGCACGAACGTCGCATCCCCAAAGATGGTTTCCCCGTACGCCTCAGCTAGGGGAAGCACTACAGTCCTCCCATGGCTTCGATTCCACGTTTTTCGACTGATGCGACAGCACACGACATTGCAGATGCCCTCACCACGGCGGGTGCGGCAATCATCGAGCGATTGGTGCCCGAACCGTTGGTCGATGAGTTGCTGGGCGAGATGCATCCGTTCATTGAGGCGACGCCGTTTGGTGGTGACGATTTCGTTGGGCGGCACACCAAGCGCACCGGGGCGTTGCTGGCACGGTCGGTGGCGAGTCGGCAGTTCATCGCGCATCCGCTTGTGTTGGGGGCGGTGGAGTCGGTGCTGGGGCCGAACGCGACGAACTTCCAGTTGCACCTCACGCAGATCATCA
>Ga0214917_10002905_pt1 | contig 20419 bp, 20 predicted proteins | sample LL_1208_BB_MetaG_FD_177983 | JGI IMG/M metagenome (GOLD analysis project Ga0214917, IMG submission 177983) | Freshwater microbial communities from Lake Lanier, Atlanta, Georgia, United States - LL_1208_BB | ecosystem: Environmental > Aquatic > Freshwater > Lake | place: USA: Georgia | collected...
AACTGGTTTGGAACTAGGGGTATTCAAGGTTTCTGGAAATGAAGGTAGTGAACTCATTTATGAAAATATCACAGAAGAAATTAAAAAAGGTGAAACAGTTCTTTTGAATGAAGTTGAAAAGGATAAACCTTTACCAATCCAAGAAAATCAAAATGGACCAAAAGCTGCTCCGGTAGGTAACAAAGTAACAACAGGCTGGAGCAATCCGTTTGGTGGAACAAGTTGGGGGTCTTGAATTGCATTCGTTTGATTCCATAGAAAGAATCAGCGATCCGGCCAGAAAAAACTTTGAAAATGATGTGCTGAGTCAGTTTAGCAGGATTGTTCAGCAGTTTGAACCACCAAAAGATCCTTCGATTCCAGCATCAAACAAAAATCCTTTAAAACAAGTGAGTTTTGAGGATGCCGTTCGGGAATTGTTGGAATTAAGCAGGAAAAAACAGTAAATATTATTAATGGGAAAAAAGAATAGAGGAAAAGAATCCTCTAAGAAACTTGTTGAACAGAACCTGTTTTTAAATTTTGAAATTAATCAACGTTTCAATTTAAGCGAGGTACACAAGAGTTTCGTGGAGTGTGGTCTTAATAATGACAGTAAAATCATATTTTGTGATGGTGTTGCAGGAACAAGCAAAACATACCTGAGTGTTTATTGTGCCCTTGAGCTTCTGAAAAAGAGAGAAGTTGAAAAAATAGTATATATTCGTTCCCTTACAGAATCAGGAAAGCGGTTGCTGGGCAGTCTTCCCGGTGAAGTGGATGACAAATTCAAACCGTGGAGCATTCCGCTTCTGGAAAAATGCGATGAACTTATCAACGTGAGTGTGACCAATGCTCTTCTTCAGCAACATGTGATCAAAAGCACACCCATCAATTATCTACGGGGTGTAACTTTTAATGATGCGGCGGTTATTGTGGACGAGTTTCAAAATCTGGTCAAAGAAGAAGCCATAACTGTTTTGAGCCGATTTGGTAAAAATTGTAAAATGTTTGTGGTGGGGGACAGCATGCAAAGCGATATTGCAGAAAAAAGCGGTATCAAGGCAATCATCAATGCTTTTGACACAACAGAAAGCAAAGAACATGGCATTCATGTGTTTCATTTTACTGAAAATGAGATTACCCGTAGCAAAATGCTCAAGTATATTGTGAAGGTTATTGGCAATATTAAAAGCGAACCGCCTCAAAATAAAAATAAAAAATAATTGAATACTGTGGGTATTTGGTAAAATACCTATATGCGCATAGCTGTTAGCGGAGCAGGACGAATGGGCAAAACCACGTTTGTTCGGGATTTTTTAAATAATTGGCCCAATTACAAAACACCGGAACAAACCTACCGAAAAGTCATAGAAGAGGACAAACACAGTCAAAAGACAAACGGCAAGATTCAACTTAAGGTGTTGGATGAACTTATCAAACAAACTTCCGGGTATACCCGTTCTGATAATGTGATTCATGATCGCTGTCCTCTGGACAATCTTGTTTACAGCATGTGGGGTTATGAAAAGGGATTGAAGGGATGTGATGCCATTTTCATGGAGAAAACAATCGCACTGACCAAAGAGAGCATGCGTAATCTGGATATTATATTTTTGATCACAACCAGCCCTGCCAACAAGATTGTGCTTCGGGAAGGTGACACAAACAAAGATCTGAAATATCTGGAAGAAATTGATAATATTTTCAAGGAAATTTATGGCAGATATCGTAAAGATGGCTGTACCGCATTTTTTCCAAAAGACGATTCTCCGGCCATCATAGACATTCATGGCAACCCACAGGAACGAATTGCCATGGCCAAGCTTTATGTGACAAATGACGGGGGAATTTATGGGGAAGAACAAGCCATATTCAATCCACAGGAATTGCTTCAGATGGAGGAACTTTTAAAGGATCAGAAGCAAGAATTGGAACGAGAAAACCGAGAAAAGGATTTATACAGAAAATTTGGTCTTTAATAAACTGTCCCGTTTTTGTAAATATAAATAATGGGACTATCTGTAAATTTTGGTGATTTTGTAAATAAAACTGGCTCTAGTCTGTCTGCTTCAGACTATTTGGTTGGTTTTACAACTGATTATGACGGAAACCGACAGGAAATCCGCATAACTGTAGAAGATTTTATAACATATATTGAAAGCAACAGCGCCAACGATCTTTATACAATTTTAAGTCAAAACAGTGGAAAATGGGACAATACATACACTTCAGTCAATAACACATCAACGAATTGGGATAGTGTATATAGCACCGTAACATCATTATCAGACAGCTGGGAAGAAACTTTAGCTATTGCACCGTTACAATCCGCATCAGCTAATTGGGACAGTACATACACTTCAGTAGAAAATACATCGTCTTCATGGGATAGTGTTTATTCCACAACAAATGCGAATAGCTCAACGTGGAGTGCTGCCGCTTCTGGAAGTGTGGCCCAAATCATAGCTGGAGCAAATATACTTGTCAGCGGAAATGTAGGAAGCGTAACTGTCAGCGCAAACAATCCAAATTGGGATAGTGTTTATTCCACAACAAATGCAAATAGCGCTTTTTGGTCTTTGGCATACACCAATCTTGTAGGAAACAGCGCCAATTATCTTACAGGAACAGCAGTAAATTTAGGAGACATTCCAACACTTTCATCCTACTGGACTTTGGCATACACCAATCTTGTTGGTAATAGCGCCAATTATCTTACAGGAACAGCAGTAAATTTAGGAGACATCCCAACACTTTCATCGAATTGGAACAACACATATACAGCAGTTTCTGTTAACAGTGCAAATTGGAACAGTACATATACACAATTCAGCAGCAACAGCGCAACTTATGCAACCATAGGTTTTGTAAATGGAAAGTTTCTTCCGGTTTCCGGGGGAAACATAAATGGGGATTTGACAGTATCAGGTAATCTGACAGCTCTTGGCACATTTACATTTTTGGATACTATTGTCACAGTTACCAGCGCACTCAGCGTTTACAATGCAGGTACAGGTCCGGCTCTTACAGTTCAACAAACAGGAAATGAACCAGTGGCAAGATTCTTTGACAGTGAAAGCGGAGATGCCCTTTATATTGCCAACAATGGAAGAATTGGAATAGGAACTGCAAATCCCGACACACAATTATTTGTGGCAGGCACCACTTATGTTGAAGAGATCAAGGAGAAGGTGACACTTTCGGCTTCTCGGGCCAACAGTACGGTTAATTTTGATATACTCACACAATCTGTTCTTTTCCTTACTTTAAGTTCTTCAGGTAATTGGACAGTCAATTTCCGGGGAGATAATAATACAAGTTTGAATAGCATCATGAGTGCAGGTCAAAGTTTCACCTGTGTATCAATCGTTTCAACAGGAACCACAGTTTACTATAGCAGTGCGGTTCAAATTGACGGAACAACTTATGTTCCTTATTATCTGAATGGATTGGCCCCTCAAGCAGTTGTTTCGAACACAAGAGCCTTGCAAAATTACGCTTATACAATCATTAAACGGGGCAACGCAGTGTTTAATGTGTTGGCCTCTGTAAATGAATATTACTAATGCCAGCAAAAAGCACATTTGGTTCAGCTTCAGTTATACCATATACAACCAGTAATCCTGTTTATGGTGTAAGCCGCTCTTTGCGGTTTAATTCGGCTGATTCGACTTATTTAAGCAGGACTCCGAGTAGTGCAGGAAATAGGAAGACTTGGACTTGGAGTGGTTGGGTTAAGAGAACAAAAAACGATTCTGTTGGAAATTTATTTTCAAACTCAAACGGAGCATCAGGATTTTCTGCTATTCGGCTGGAAACCGCAAATACTTTAGGAGTTTTTGATTGGACGGGATCAGCGATGGTTTGGTATTTAAACACAAATCAAGTGTTTAGAGATCCGTCAGCTTGGTATCATATTGTTGTAGCTATTGACACAACACAGGCTACAGCATCAAACAGGGTGAAAATATATATCAATGGTTCAGAAGTAACATCATTCTCTACTGCAACCTACCCAACTCAAAACCTAGATACATACACAAACTCAACTCAGCAAGCCGCGATAGGATCAACAAGAACAACAGGAAACTCTGAATTTTTTGACGGCTACCTAACCGAAATCAACTTCATCGACGGCCAAGCCTTGACGCCGGACAGCTTTGGCTATACAGATCCTAACACCGGGGTATGGCAACTCAAAAAATACACAGGCACATATGGGACAAATGGATTTTATCTTCCTTTTACAAATCAAGGTAATACACAAAATTATTTTACGTATTCAGAGGATTTTTCAAACGTATTTTGGACAAAGTATCAAAGCACATGCGTTACTAATGCAACCACTGCTCCAAATGGAACAAACACAGCAGATAAAATGGTTATTAATAACGGGCAGATTGGTGGTCAATTTTACACGACAGGAGGAGGATTAGCAGACAATACAATACTTACATCCTCTGTTTATTTGAAAGCTTTGGATTTTACTACAGGATATCTTTATATACAAAAGAAAGATGGTGGTTTTGCTTATATAGGTTTTGATTTAGCTACTGGAAATGTAACTGAAGGAATAAATGGAGCAATCGGCGGAACCATAACTTCAGTAGGGGATGGATGGTATCGTGTCACATGTACTTCGAGTATTGGTACAGGAGCAGGCACAACAATCAATGTAAACTTTGCGTTTAATGGTACTGGAGACGGAGTAAAAGGAAGTTATATTTGGGGTGCACAACTTGAACAAGGATCATCAGCAGGACCTTACATGTACACCTTGGCATCAACACAAGCCCAGACTTTGGCACTAGGAGAAGACAGATCATTACCAGCCGGAGGTTATAATAATTGGGCAGCTAGTGCTTTCTCTGTTACACCCGGATCAGGCAATGACAGCCTTTTGGATAGCCCAACAGATTATGGAAATGATACAGGATTGGGCGGAGAAGTAGGGAGCAATTATGCAACTTTTAATTCAGTTGATCTTGGAGGATCTACATTAACAAATGGAAATTTGGATATATCATCCGGAGCAAACCAATACAGATATTCAACAATGCCTGTACCCCAAACAGGAAAATGGTATTTTGAATTCACTGTAAATAGTCTAGGAGCATCAAATACAGGATTTTGGATTGTTTTACCGACTCTTGGTGGTGTTTTTGGGCTTCCTGCGAGTGGAGCATATAGAATATTAAAAGACGCAAGCGATATTAGTATAACAGGTTCAGGAACTCCGGCAGCAGGTCATACAATGAAAGTTGCTTATGATGCTGATAATAAAAGAATATGGTTTGGAAGAGACACATTATGGTTTTCAAATGCAGGAAATACAACAAGCGATCCTAGTGCTGGAACAAATCCGTCATTTTCAAATCTTACATCTACAAATAATGATTCCATATATGTTAATCAAACCGGAGGCGGAGCTGCCACTTGCACAGGTTCAATAAATTTTGGTCAACGACCATTCGCCTATGCCGCTCCCACAGGATTTAAAACACTTTGCACAGCCAACATGCCAACGCCAAAAATTAAAAAACCCAAATCTGCATTTGATGCCATTACATATAATGGAACAGGGACAACATTTGTTTCTCCCTCCGGATTGGCATTTGCTCCGGATTTGGTTTGGGTCAAAAGCAGATCACAGGACATAAGCCATGTATTGTCGGATACTGTAAGAGGAACGGGAGAAGTATTATGCTCAAATAACACAAGAGCAGGTTCGCCCGATTCATTTTTGACTAATTTTAATCAAAATGGTTTTACCCTCAATACCAGTATAACGGGAAATAATAGCGGGAGTACATATGTTGCGTGGTGTTGGAAAGGAGGAGGACCATCTTCTACGAACACTGCTGGAAGTATAACTAGCCAAGTTAGCGTGGATCCCCAGACAGGATTTAGTATTGTGAGTTATACTGGAACTGGGGCAAATGGGTCAACCATTGGGCATGGGCTTGGGGTTGCGCCAAAGATGATTATTGCGAAAAGAAGGACTGGAACAGAGCACTGGTATGTTGGGCATTCTTCGATTGGGTGGTCAAATCAACTAATATTAAATTTAACGTTAGGGTCTGGGGGAAGCGGAATATGGTTCCTCACTCAGCCGACAAGTTCTGTCTTTTATGTTGGTGGCACAGGAAATTCAATTAACGAGTCTGGACAAACAGCTATTGCTTATTGCTTCTCTGAAATTGAGGGCTACTCCAAGTTCGGAAGCTACACAGGCAATGGGTTGGCAGACGGGCCGTTTGTGTGGTGCGGATTTAGACCAAAATTTCTGCTAATAAAAAATACCTCTGCGGTGTCTCAATGGGAAATTATCGACTCAACAAGAGACACTTATAACCCAGCTGGTTTCGAGCTTTACCCAAACGCAACTACCGTAGAGGCAAACGCCGCAAGTTCTGGTGGTGACTTTGATTTTCTGTCCAGCGGTTTTAAGTCAAGACGTGCAACAACGGAATTAAATTCTTCTGGGGCAACGCACATTTTCGCCGCTTTTGCCGAATCACCCTTCAAATACGCCCGGGCAAGATAATTAGATTCCGTAAGGTCGATTTACCAGATAACGAACACCCACTGCGCTTATCTTGGGTATGTGCGTCAAACGAATTGTAAACTGACAAGTATTCCCCACATTTGCCACATCCTGATCCCGAATAAATGGCAAAGGAAACGCGCTGATAAGATCAAATCCGGATATTCCTGTTGGGAAATTGGGTGAACCACCCAAAGGAGCAGGTTGGGCACTTGTTGCCAAAGTCAAAACAAAATCATTTGCCTGTAGATTGAACGAAGTTGGCTTGGTGATTGTGATGAGGCTGCTGGCAGTTGCTCCATAAGCTATAAAGATTGCACTGGTGGCATAGAAAACAGACGATACTGCATTTGAAACTGTTGCGGACAATGAATCTATCCGGGTGTTTAAGGCGGTAATTTGTTGGTTTGTGGTGGTGGAAAGATTGTTTATCAGTGTTGTGGTGCTGGAACTTAATGATACTGTTTGGGCAGAAAGATTTGTGATTTGTGTGTAAAATGAAACATTGTTGGGACCCACCACAAAGTTTGCAAAATCTAAGGTGTTGGTTCCTTGTTCATTTTCCACAATCAAAAGGTTGCCATTTATAATCTCTTCCACCCGAGGCAACGTCTTGATATTAACTACATTTGGATCAGCCATTGATATTATTTATTTTAAAGTAAATGAATACAATGACAAAAGTAGGAATTGGTATTGTTACCTGCAATCGGCCGGATTTTTACAATAAATGCCGCCAAAACATACCCGAAGGGTATGATGTGGTAACAGTTAATGACGGCTCGAATTTTGAGCCTTTTCAAAGAAAAGGGGACATTTTTATACAAAATAAGGTAAATGTGGGGGTTGGTAAAAGTAAAAATATATTATTTCAGAAGCTTTTGGAAAAAGGAAAAGACCATATTTTTATCATTGAAGACGATATGCTCGTAAAAAATCCGGATGTTTTTAATGCATACATAAAGGCATCTGAAACAACAGGAATACAACATTTTATGTTTGCTTATCACGGCCCTGCCAATAAAAATGGCATTTCCGGAGGTCCGCCCTGCCCTCGTTTTATTGTTGAATATCCTGAAAATTTAAAAATAGCAATTGTTCAAGGTTGTGTGGGAAGTTTTTGTTACTATACCCGGAAAGTTCTTGAAGAAGTGGGATTGTTTGACGAACAATTTTTGAATGCTTTTGAGCATGTTGAACACAGTTATCGCATATCCCTTGCAGGATATACCACTCCTTATTGGAACTGGCCGGATATTGCGAATAGCATGGATTATATTGATGAATTAATGTGCTCTGAACACAGCAGTGCCATTCGTCCCCGAAATGATTGGCGGGAAAACATAATAAAAGGATGTCAGTTGTTTTATAAAAAACATGGTTATAATCCAGCATGGCAAAATTGTGTACCAGATTCACCCAAACAAAAAGTATTGGAAACTCTTAAACAAATGAGGAAACAAACAAAAAAATGAAAATTGCCCTTCTATTACCCACACGGGAGCGCATGAACAATAAAATCAGTTTCATGATGAGTGCTCTTGCCCGATGCAGCAATCCGGACAACTATAATCTTTATATGGGTATTGATAAGGACGACCCCACATTGGAACGCTGTCAAAAAATGGCAAAAGTCATAAAAAATCTTAAAATCGTGGTCATTCCTCCGAATCCGGAAGGTTTTAGATTGGGTTATTTTTGGAATGTTCTGGCCCAAAACAGCACAGAAGAAATCATCAGCATGGTTGGAGATGACATGGTTTTCAGCACAGATGGTTGGGATGAGAAGATTTTAGAAGAATTTTCAAAAGAAAAGTGTCCGGATAAGTTTAAATTGGTCTGCGGATTTGACGGACATCGTCAGGATCAGTTCGCCGCATGGCTTTTCATTCATCGATATTACATGGAAGTGACAGGATATTTCATGCGTCCAGAGTTTAGCCGGAACTGGATAGATCAATGGTTAGACAACATGTATACAGCATTTGGACGCAAGGTGTATCGTTCCGATATTACCATAACACATAACCATTGGGTGTTTGGCACAAGCAAATATGACAAGGTGGCGGAAATGTTACGCAAGCATGAAGGAGATAATAAGGAACATTCTGACCTTATTTGGCCAAAACTCAGGGATGAACGCATAAAAGAAGCCAAAAAATGGGAACAAGTCTTGGGTATCAAGGCAGATCTTGATAAGATTCAGTGAAAAAAACACTTTTTAGTTTTGGTAATTGGAGATATTATCCAACTTTGGATGCACTAAAACAAAGTGCGGAACAGAATGCTAATATTGATACCGTAGTTATTTTAAAAGAAAATGACATTGAAAGTGATTTTTACAAAAAGAATATACAACATTTCAATGATAAACGGGGATTTGGTTATTGGATATGGAAAAGTTATTTTATAAAAAAATTTTTAGACAAAGCAACAAAAGATGATGTTTTCATGTATGTGGATTCAGGGAATGAAGTGGTGGGGGATCTTTTTCCTTTGTATAATTTGTGCCAAAAGGATGAAAAAGGCATAATTCTTTTTGAAAATACAGACGGAGAACCAAATGGAAATGTTTGGAAAAACAATCTTTGGACCAAGTCAGATTGTTTTAACCTTATGAATCTTAAAACCGATGAATATTTGTATGGCAATCAGGTAAATGCGTCTTATATAGTTTTTCGTAAAACCGATTTTAGTCAGAAGTTTTTCAACTGTTATCTGGATGTTTGCCAAAATTATAATATAATTTCAGATGCACCAAATGTAACAGAGGATTTCAACAAGGATTTTCGGGATCACCGACATGATCAATCCATTCTTTCTTTGCTTTCCATTCGTTACAAAATAACCATTCATCGAGATCCTTCCCAATGGGGAAACCACAAAATCAAACAGGATTCCCCCTATAAACAATTGTTCTTTCATCACCGGAGGAAATACTATCTATGAAATTTCTTATCATTCAGGAAAATGGTAGGCATATAGTTAGTCGTCATCTTCGGGAATGCCATAGCCTTTGCCGTGCACTTTGGTTTCATGGCGAGGAATGTGATGTGTGGGGATTGGGACATGCCAATTTTGAAAAGATTCCAGATTACAATTCCTATGATGTGATAATCAATTTGGAAAATTATGATGTGGGATGGGTACCTGATCTTTCAAATTATAACAAACCCATCAAACTTCTTTGGGCCATCGACAGTCATTGTCAGGGAAAACAGTATTATTTGAATATTTTTCAAAAAGGAAAATACCGAAAAATACTGGAAGCCACCCGTTATTTTCTGGACGAAAACAGTGTTTGGTTCCCCAACTGTTATGATTCGGATTTCATTACTCCTTTGAAAGACGTTGAAAAAACAACGTTTTTGGGATTTTGTGGTAACTATTGTAACCGAAAACCACTTTTTGATGCGGTAAAAAATTATTTTCCTGAATTTAAATTGGATATTGATGTACGGGGAATACACATGATTCGAGCCATAAACTCATATCAGGTTCTTTTCAACAAGAATATTTTTAATGACATCAATTATCGCAGTTTTGAAACAGCCGGTTGCGGAACATGTCTTCTCACAAGTTATGATGATCAGTACAATGAACTTGGGTTCAAGGAAGGCGAAACATTCTTTATGTATAAGTCAGTGGAGGAAGCAATTGAAAAGATAAATTACTTGAAAGCCAATCCATCAGTTGCCAAGGATGTGGGTATAAAGGGAGAAGAATTTGTTCGGCAGAAACATACTTTCAAAAATAGGGCAAAAAGTCTGATCAAATTTGTAAAAACTTTATGATTATAAAATCGGAAGAGGGACACGTTTTAACCCATCTGGGTTTGGGTGATCAAGTGACTTGTAACGGTCTTGTCCGGGAATTATACAAGCGTCATCCAAAGTTATATGTGTATAGCAAGTTGAAATATTATTATAATATCGAATTCATGTATCGGGATTTGCCCAATCTAAAAGTGTTTCCCATAGAAGAAAGCGGAGCGCAATATTTTGTTAATTTACACGGAATAAAAAATTTTTATAAATTAGGTATGGGAGGAGGCGATACCGTAGAGAAAAGTTTTTACGCCCAAGCAGGTGTGGATTTTAATAAAAAATGGGAAAGTTTCTACGTGCAGCGTGACCCTGAACGGGAACAAAAACTTTATTCCAGTTTTGGTTTTCAACCGGGTGAATACGCATTTATTCATGATGATATTGCAAGAAATCAGATTGTTGATACTAACAAGATACAAGATAAAAATTTAAAAATATTTCGGGTAAAACCAGAATATACAAACAACATATTTGATTATTGCAAAATAATTGAGAATGCAAAAGAAATTCATGTGATAGAATCTTGCGTCATGTTTATGGTGGATTTGGTTTTTAAACAATTGGATAAACCTATGTACATGCATAGATATACAAAACCAATAGAACCATGGGAATATCCAACCAACCGATTAAATTGGCACATTTATGAGCGATAAAATCCCTTTAGTTTTCGATATTGGATATAATGTGGGTAATTTTACCCGATACATATTGGGAATTTATCCAAATGCTAAAATTATAGGAGTGGACGGTCATCCCACATATAAGGAAATGTTTGATCGAAATCCAATACCAAATGTTGAATATGTGCACGGGGTTGTTTCGGACGTTTGCAAACCGGATGTGTCTCTTTTCATATGTGATTGTAATCCCGGAATCAATTCAATAAATCCAGAATGGATTGAAAAAATACGGCATAGTCATTATTTCCAACAAACAAAGCGGGAAATAAAGGTAAGATCCACGACTTTGGATAAAATGATAAGCGTTTATGGGATTCCTGATATTATAAAATTGGATATTGAAGGTGCTGAGTCCATAGCATTAAGCGGATTATCGCAAAAATGCGGTACGATTCTTTTGGAATGGTGTGAGGAATTTTTCGAAGATACATTAAAATGTGTTGAAATTCTAAGAAAACTTGGCTATAACATGTTTTCCAATGACAGCCATTGGGAAGGTACAAATGAAACCATACATGAATTCAACCCAAACTTGGAGTACAAAAGTTGGGACGAACTTGTAAAAGATGAGGACATTGATCCATCGCGTAAAATGCGTTGGGGAATGTTATATGCCAAATGAACATAACTGAACGATACAAAGAAATTCCGAAAGAAGCTTGGGCGCAGGAATCCCAGCAAATGGAATTGAAATTATGGGAAGCCAATAATATTGGGGATGATTGGAATATGTGGTGGAAAATAAAATTTGATCATTATATTTCAATTGCAAACGAAAAAGTTGATTCCATAGCAGAAGTCGGGTGTGGTCCTATAGCCAAAAACATACAATACGTGGTTCAAGCACTCCAAAATAAACCCACAAAGTACTTTCTTAATGATCCTCTTCTAAAGGAATATGTGAACATGAACAGACCCGTGGCTGGTTTTGCAATGGAAGTTCAGGCAAAACTCAGTGCAAAACCTCTAGAGGAATGGACTCTGAAGGAACCGGTGGATATGATAGTTTGCATTAATGTTTTGGATCATGTCTATAGCATGCCCAAATGCATGCAATCCATATATAACAACCTAAAGAAAGGCGGAATTCTTATTTTGGGAAATGATTTGACCAATCAGGAAGATTTTCTTAAAACGCCGAAAGATGATCCCCATGGAATGATGCACCCGATTCGTTTTGATCAGGATGATGCCAAACCTTTCTTAAAGGATTACGAACCCATAAATGAAAAGATTCTTTCCCGTCAAGATGGCCGTGCTCCGGACAGCCATTATGCAACTCTTCTGTATATAGGCAGAAAAAAATGAAAGCGGCTGTATTGGAAAAAATTGACCACCCGCTTGTAGTGGCTGATGTTGCCCTGACTGAAATCAAATTTGGTCAGGTAGCTGTAAAAATAAATGTTAGTGGGGTTTGTGGTGCCCAGCTTCAGGAAATTGCCGGACAAAAAGGAAATGCCAAATTCGTTCCCCATCTTTTGGGACATGAAGGTTGCGGAATTGTGGAATGCGTTGGAGAAGGGGTTACAAGGGTAAAGGTGGGAGACAAGGTCATTCTTCATTGGAAAAAAGGAGAAGGTATTGAATCACCTTTTCCTGAATACATTTATGACGGAAGAAAGATCAGCAGCGGAAAAATAACTACTCTTAGTGAAAAAAGTATCGTTTCAGAAAACCGACTTACACCAGTTCCTCAAAATGTTCCGGATGAATTTTGTGCACTGTTAGGTTGTGGACTCAGCACTGCACTTGGAATTGTAAATTATGATGCCAACGTAAAGTTTGGAGAAACTGTTCTTGTAATTGGTTGTGGAGGAGTGGGTCTTAATATAATCTTGGCATCAAACTTGGCCGGATCCGGCAACATTTATGGTGTTGATATTTCAAACGAAAAGCAAAGCATGGTGGAGGAACTGGGAGCCCGATTTGTTGGAGGATCAAACCAAATTCATGAAAAAATAGACTGTATTGTTGACACAACAGGAAACATGCATGTTGTTTCCCACTATTTGCCTTTACTTTCAAACAGGGGAAGATGCATAATTGTGAGCCAACCTCATAACAATAAAACCTTAGAAATAAAAAACCCAGCCAACTTTTTTGCAGGAAATGGCCAGATCATCCGTTCTACACAGGGCGGGAATGTGAATCCAAGTGAAGATTTTCCTAGATATGTTAATTTATATAATAAAAGAAAGATTGATTTTGAAAAAATGATAACGCATCGTTTTAGTCTGGACGATGTTAATAAAGCCATAGATTTAGTAAAAAATGGTAAAGCCGGTAGAATTATGATTCGTCCCTGATAAAATAGATTTTATGTTAACCAAAAACGATCTTTTAAATTTTGAAAACCACATCGCAGACCTTTACAGGGACTGTCAACTTCCTTTTCTGTTCCATCTTTCAGGTGGAAATGAGGATCAGCTTATAGAAATTTTTAAAGAAATTAAAGAAGGTGATTATGTTTTGGCAACACACCGGAATCATTATCATGCCCTATTGCACGGAATTCCTGCTGATGTTTTGTCTGACAGAATCAAGAATGGTAGAAGCATGTTTGTATATGACCGAAAGAGAAACTTTTTCACATCGGCAATTATAGGAGGTACTGCCGCAATTGCAGCCGGTATTGCTCTTGCATTAAAACGTAAAGGATCCGACAAAAAGGTTTGGTGTTTTGTGGGAGATGGAACAGAAGATTCTGGTCATCTTTTTGAAGCGGCCCGATATGTGCACGGCTTTGATTTACCCTGCACTTTTGTAATTGAGGATAACAACCGTTCAGTTTGCACCAATAAAACAGAAAGATGGGGCAAGGCATTGGATCCCACGTTCTTTCCTTGTGTAAGAAAATATTACTATGATATTACATGGCCGCATGCCCGGACTGAAGACATGATCAATCTTGGCAAAACCAAAGTAAAAACTCATGATGATTATTTTCCCCCTCTTCCGAAAGAAGAACTTCCGGTAGTTGAAGCCCCGGATGATATCAAATTCAAGGATGCGATTAACCAAATGATGACGGAAATAGGAAAAATGAATTCCGTGTTTATTGGTTATAATGTAACAAATGGAGATGCCATGGGGACCTTAAAGGGCGTTGATAAATCCCAAAAGATTGAGACTCCGGTGGCGGAAAACCTGATGACAGGATTGGGAATAGGTATGTCATTTGAAGGATTTAAACCTGTTGTTTATTACGAGCGACATGATTTTATGCTTGTAGCTGCAGACGCAATCATCAACCACGTGAACCATATTGAAAGAATTTCTCATGGGGAATACAAGGCTCCGGTAATTCTTCGTACAGTTGTGGCCGATTCCGGACCATTTTATTCCGGCCCTACACATTCACAAGACTTCACTGAAGGATTCCGGCATATGGTTGATTTTCCGATCTATGTTCCGACTACGGGGAAAGAAGCGGTGATTGCATACAGAAACGCAATGAATTCCAGCCGTCCCTGTATGACTGTGGAGAAGAAAAGCTGTTTCTAAAATGAATGAACAACAATATTCTCATAATTGGTGAAAGTTGTCGCGACATTTTTGTTTATTGTGATTGTACTCGTCTGTGTCCTGATATTCCCGTTCCAGCGCTAAAAGTAATCCGTCAGACAGAAAACGAAGGAATGGCCAAAAACGTTCAAAGGAACGTTTTGGCTTTGGGTGCTGAATGTAATATCACCACCAATTCAAACTGGACAAATATAACAAAAACTCGGTATGTGCATGATCAGACCAATCATATGTTTATTCGGGTCGATACAGATCATCAAATTGATCCATTAGACATGAATTTGTTGAATTTAAATTATGGATTGGTGGTGATATCCGATTATAACAAGGGATTTTTGTCAGAATCAGTTATAGAAAAAATATGTTCAAGTCATTCAAATGTGTTTTTGGATACCAAAAAGAAACTGGGATCTTGGGCAAAGAACGCAAAAATTATAAAAATAAACAATTTTGAATATGAAAGAAGCAGGGAAAATCTTACCCCAGAACTTAAAAACAAGATTATTTGCACAAAAGGAGGAGATGGTTGCGCATATCAGGGTAAAATATATCCGACAAAAAGAATAGAAGTAAAAGACACTTCAGGTTGTGGAGATACATTTTTGGCCGGACTTGTTGTAAAATATTCGGAAACAAACGATATAATAGAATCCATAGCTTTTGCCAACATTTGTGCATCAGAAGTTGCCCAGCATAAGGGTGTAACTGTTCCCAAGCTATGAGTGACATCAAGCTGGTTATATTTGATCTGGATGGTGTTTTGGTGGATTCCCGGGAATTGCATTATGTTTCATTGAATCGTGCCTTGGAAGATGTGGATAAAAAATATATAATAACAAAAGAAGAACATCTTTCCACATTTGATGGACTTAGCACGACGAAAAAGTTAAAGATTCTTTCTGAAAAGAAAGGTTTACCAGAAGAATATCATAAAAAGATATGGGAATTAAAACAAAAATATACAACAGAAATTATTGATAATTTTCAGGAAGATCAAAGAATAAAGGAAATTCTTAAAAAAATAAAACAAGATGGCAAAAAGATTTGTTGTTGCACAAATTCTATAAGAGAAACTTCAAAAATACAATTGCTAAGAAAAGGATTTTTTGAATATATAGATTATTTGTTTTCAAATGAAGACGTCACACACCCAAAACCAAGTGCAGAAATGTATTTGCGGGCGATGTTGGTTTGCCATGTAAATCCGGATGAAACTGTTATTGTAGAGGATTCACATATTGGAAGAAAAGCAGCACAAAGATCCGGGGCACATCTTTTTGCTGTAAAAAATAGCAATGATTTGAACTATGAAAAACTAAAAGCTTTTATAGATAAGAAAGAGACACATATGATTAAACCAAAATGGCAGGGCAGAGGAGATGTTCGGGTTCTTATTCCTATGGCAGGAGCAGGTTCCCGTTTTGAAAAAGCAGGGTATACATTCCCTAAACCTCTTATTGAAGTGCGAGGAAAGCCCATGATTCAGGTTGTTATAGAGAATCTTAATATTGATGCAGAACATGTTTTTATAGTGCAAAAAGAACATTATGAAAAATATAATTTAAAAAATCTTTTAAATATTATTTCTCCCAATTGCAAAATTGTTCAAACACAGGGAATAACTGAAGGAGCGGCCTGCACAACTCTTTTGGCGAAAGAATATTTTAATGATGATAAAGCTCTTATTATTGCCAATTCAGACCAATTTATTGAATGGGATAGCAACGAGTTCATGTATTCCATGATTGCAGATAATATTGATGCGGGAATACTGACTTTTAATTCGACCCACCCCAAATGGAGTTATGCAAAGGTTAATGATGACGGGTTTGTTTGTGAGGTTGCAGAAAAGAATCCCATCAGCAACATAGCCACTGTGGGTGTTTATTATTGGAAACGGGGATCGGACTATGTCAAATATGCCGAGCAAATGATAAACAAAAATATCCGGGTTAATAATGAATTTTATGTTTGCCCTGTGTTCAATGAAGCCATACAAGACGGAAAGAAAATAAAAGTATTCAATATTGAAAAGATGTGGGGGCTGGGCACGCCGGAAGATTTGGATTATTATCTTAAAAACCGACCAGAATGATTCTTATATCACATCGAGGCAACCTAAACGGAAAGAACGGTAAAACGGAAAACAATCCGCATATCATAGATGATGTTTTAAAAAAGGGATATGATTGTGAAATTGATATTCATACAGTAGAGGGAATTGTTCACTTAGGTCACGATAATCCTGTTTATCCTGTCGGATTGAATTGGCTTAAAGAAAGAAAAGAACATATCTGGGTACATTGCAAAGACGTTGCTTCAATGGAACTGATGCAACACCATAAAGAGCTTAATTATTTTTGGCATGAAAATGATGTCATGACTCTTACAAGCCATGGATACATCTGGGTTTATCCCGGAAAACAACCGGTTAAAGACAGTATTGCTGTGATGCCTGAAACTAACAATGAATTTGTTTCAGTTTGTTCCGGAATCTGTTCGGACGTTATTGAAACTTACAAAAGCTTGGATTTCTTGTAATCTTCCAGCATTTTAAGATTTTTATCAAGTTCGTGGTACATGGCCCATCCCAGCTTTTCCACCACATAACGTGTGCCGTGATTGCCCGGGACAGGATCTCGTTCAGGAATTAGATAATATTTTCCGCTTTGTTTGGCCAGATCTGCGATGCATCTTTCAATTGAATAGTCTACCTTTTCAATATAATGAATGGCCCATTTGGTGAATTTATGCATGAAACGAAAATCATTTTCGCGGGCAAAGAAAACGTCGGTGCTGAACCATGGGTCACCTGTCCATCGACATCCCGCATAAACATAATCTTTTTCCTCCATCAATTTTAAGATATCTATCACTTTTTGTTCATCCAAAAGCCAGCTATCCACACTCAGTTTGATCCAGTTTTTAACACCGTTATCCTTCAAAAGATTATATCCTCCTATCATCATGTCGGTATCGCCTTCGATATGACCCCGGTTACCACAACGAAAATCACAAATCTCATCTGCCTTATTTCCATTATAACAATAAGCAATATGAGGTTTGATTATTTTGTAAGAATTAAGTATTTCTTTCAAATATGGCCAATACTCTTCCCGGTTATAGCAAGTAACAATAAAGTTTACATCCATGCTTTTAATTAAAGAATGTTTTTATAATTCAACAATTGTTGAAAAATAATTCTTACCCCTAAATTAACCATATGACACCCGAACAAATGCAGGAACAGGTTCGTCATGCCACAAGAAACCGCATGCGTTATGTGTATCAGTTTGTTAACAAGGATTTTTTTAAAATAAATGTTCCGGAAACAAAGACAAATCTTAAGATTGCTGTTTTATTGTCTGGAGGTCTTAGAAATTTTGCGATTACGCAAGAATGGGCAAACAAATTCATGATTGACCCAATTAAAGCAGATGTGTTTGTTCATGGTTGGTGTAGCAAAGATGGAGTTGAAAAAGATTCAGAAACTGTCATGGGGTACCACAATATCAAAGAGTTTAAGATTCAAGATAGAAGCAAGGTTAAAATACCTGTACCAGAAGTAATGCACCACAAATATCCAGATCATGTGAATCGGGGATGGGGAATGGAAGTGGCGGATCATGTTTTAGGACAACTTTATAATATAAAAGGATGTTATGATTTGATTGAGCAATATGAAAAGAAAAATGGTTTTCAATATGATGTAATTGTCCGGGGTCGTCCTGATGAATTCTGGTTTGATCGGCTTCAGGATGCTGATCTTGAATTTGTTGCTAAAAACAATGTGTTGGGCACACCGCAGCATTATATTTCGGTAATATCAGGAGGTCATGTGAATGATCGATTTGCCATGGGTAATCACGAAATAATCCGTCGTTATTGTGAAATGTTTAATTTTGTTGAGGATTATGCAAAATTGGCAGGAAATGACGAAGCTACAGAATTTTATGTAGATCATCACGTGAGAAACACTATGCGGGATGTTCCTCTTCATAATATTGATGCAACATTCATGTTGGAATATCCCGGGGACTATCCAATGGAGCGGGGCTTCAATCCAACTAACATGCGCCATTTGGAACAAAACGACAGCAACGTGGCAATTGCAGAAGCTGAAAGCATAAAGAAAACTGTTGGGTGAACGTTTCTTTTTTCCAAACTTATGGGGATCGTCTGCCTCTTCTAAAGATTCGGGCTGAAGACAAATGCTTTCAAAATTTTATAGATAATTTTGATCTGAATATTATCTCTTTGCATAATCCAACGGAAGATGTGAAGGAGTATGTCAAAAACAATAAAATCGTCAAAAACTGCATGTTGTTTGTTTTTAACAACAATTCTTATTGCGATTGTATCCGATATTTGATGAGTTTTTTGGAAAAAAAGCCCATAAAAAAGTTTTTCTTTTATCAGGATGATACCTTTTCCTATGAAACTACTGATAAAAACCAAGAGGATTTAAAGCATCTGGTGTTTAACACAGATCACCAAATGATTAATTTGTCTTATAAAATTGAATATCTTGTGGAAAAAGGAAAATGGACGGAAAAAAACAAAAAGATTTTGTATCAAACAGAATCATTCAAATTGTATGATACAGACACTTTTGATTTCCGGGACAGCGGTTTATGGGGTTTTGATGATTCGTGTTTTGTTTGCACACCAGAACGGTTAAAAACCATATTTGATTCCAATTATTTTAATTTTCCGGACATATGGAATGCTGAACATTATTTGAAACATAAATTTGAAAATAACAGATCTTCAAGATATATCACGGACGTTTCTTTTTTTATAAATTATAATATTTTGGGAAGAAATACCGAAGCAAAAAACTTGGAACGATTAAAAGAAAGGGTAAAAATGTCAGACTCCTCTTTACAAATGCTTTCGGATTATTATAATCAACGACGATGAAAAAAGAACCTGCTCTTGGATTTGAAGATGTTGTGCTGATTCCAAAATACAGCGAACTTCAGACACGTAAAGATGCACATACCAAGGTTTTTATTGCTAACAATATCTTTAGAGTACCCGTTTGTCCTTCGAATATGGTTTGTACAATCAATCAAGAGCTAAGTCGTTTTCTTTCTGAAAATCAATATTTCTATGTGATGCATCGATTCGGAGATACGGTCGGTTTTGTCAGAACAGCCAACAATGAAAATTGGAAATTTATCAGCATCTCTGTTGGGGTAAACGAAAAATGCACCAAAGTAATTGATCAGCTAAAGGAAGAAAATCTCAAGGTGGACTGTATTTTGATTGATGTTGCTCATGGTCACCATGTTCTTGTCAAACAAGCCATAGCAAAGATTAAAAAGGATTTTCCAGATACTTTTGTAATAGCAGGGAATGTAACAACCAAAGAAGGTACTCAGGATCTTAAAGATTGGGGTGCGGATATGGTTAAAATTTCTATTGGAACTGGCCGAGCATGCATTACAAAAGATAAAACAGGATTTACTCTTCCTATTTTCTCATGCATTCAGGAGTGTGCGGAAGTTGAAGTTCCCATCATGGCAGATGGTGGAGTTCGTTGTCACGGGGATATTGCGAAAAGTATTGTGGCAGGATCATCAATCAATATGATCGGAAGCATGTTTGCCGCTTGTTCAGATAGTCCCGCCGATACCATATATGAATATCCGGTTATTGATTCTAAAAGCGATGATTATTTCAAAAAACCGAAAATATATAAAAAATATTTTGGTTCTGCCAGTTTCCAAAACAAGATGATTACTAATCAAAAGGTTGAAAATATAGAAGGAACAACGGTTTTGGTGGAACAAAATCCCAAAACATATGCACAAATGCTTTTGGAAATAGAACAGGATCTCCAGAGTAGC
>Ga0214917_10002906_pt1 | contig 20419 bp, 17 predicted proteins | sample LL_1208_BB_MetaG_FD_177983 | JGI IMG/M metagenome (GOLD analysis project Ga0214917, IMG submission 177983) | Freshwater microbial communities from Lake Lanier, Atlanta, Georgia, United States - LL_1208_BB | ecosystem: Environmental > Aquatic > Freshwater > Lake | place: USA: Georgia | collected...
TGGAAGCAGCTAGGAGTTCTCGGAACTTTAGATGATTCACAACTACCTTTCTTTATTCAATGGATGTCAAGTGACCATCCATCAAATGACGGGAAGGCAGTTGCTGAGATTGTAAAGATTGAGATTTCAGGAGATGAGAAGACAATTGAGGAGTGGCTCGGCTCAGATCTATCAAAAGCATTTGACGGCGTTGAAATTCAATGGGTTTTGCCAGAGGTTAACGATGGTCAGACTGGACTTGTGGCGGTTCATCTTGCAACGCCTAATGGCGTTGTACGCTTGGATTAAATCCTAATTTAATAGCCTTAAACGCATTGCCGCCCTAGCTCAGTCGGTAGAGCGTCGCTCTCGTAAAGCGAAGGTCATGAGTTCGATTCTCATGGGCGGCTCCACAAATTGAACGGAAAAGGTTCATTTTTAAAAGTTTTCCGCGGATTTAATCGGGCTTGGATGCAATCAAAACCAGGCGTCTAACAATAGGTACTCAAGTCATTCTACGTTTACCCAAGAAAATACCCCTTTCCTTGAGACTTTAGCACTCACTGGACAGCCCTAACCAGCGAAGAAGCAAAACGTAGCTAATAAACGAATGAATGGCTGAGATACATTTTCGCGCCATCAGAAAAGCAACATAGAGCTCAATATCCTGTTGATGGAGATAGGTGCACCTTAACTGGGAAGACTCGACGACAGTTAGAGCTGAAGTTGCACGACGCTCTAGCTGAGCGAGATACAAACACATATGGACGATCTAAAAAAAAAAGAGTCTGGCGCCGCATCGGAATTCTAAAGTTTCGGGCAAGTTACAGAGCGCTTAGTTGGCATATGTTGATTGAGAATAGCGACGCTCTACAGAAATTCAAAGCCAAAAGATAAACCTAATCACCCCGACATTGACCGAAAAGATTATTAGAGACGCTGCTTTCAAGGGTAAGGCGAAGAAATCAGGCCTGGGGATGGCAAACAATCCTGATTTTTAGTTATTTTTCGAGACATTAAATGACCTAAAATTCGTGAATGGCATTTTCAATTCACTGATTTCCCCGTTAGTAGGTTCAATTTCAAGCGACTTGAGAATGTCAAACATTGAATTTCTAGGGAATAACTTTCTACCCAAGGATGCTAGTCCCTTGGTTAAAAAAAACCCTAAATTGATTATGGTTAATCTTCTATTTTTTGATTGAACTATTTGTTGCACTATGCTTCTCAAAGAGTATGGCCAATAATGAGCTCCAAAAATTACTCCACTTTGACGCAAAGTAATTATGTGAATAATTTCCTTGATTAGATCCTCCAAGTGTGATACAAATAGTTTTGGCCTGCCCGAGTAGGGAAGAGGCAAAAAAGGCAATATGGAAACTGCTCTAGTAAGAGTTTGGAGAATGCCCCCTGTGCCCTCTCCAAATACAAGGCCGGCACGTATTGCTACACCGCCAGATTCGACAAATTTCCTCTCGCAATACAATTTACTTTGGCCATATACTGATTGGCTTTGAGAATGACTCAAGAGAGAAGAGAGCAATATTTTGTAACCAGAGAAGCTGTCAACAATCTTATCTGTATTCAAGTTACTTTCTTTCAAATTGAGTTGTTTATCGTGGGCTAGATGAATCAATACTTCAAAATCTAGATCGTTCGGGACACTTTGACCTAACTGCCAAATCTGTGACCTTCTTCCACCAAGAGGTATAACTTGAAATCCGCTATGCTCGAGTTCAGCAATTAGCGCCACCCCAATGGCAGAAGTACTTCCAGTAACCGCAATTCTCATCCATATATCTCTTCGACGATTCGAACAGCGTTTGCCATAATGGTAAAGGTGATGGGTCCAGGGGGGATAGAGGAAAAAACGGATGAATCGACAACGTGAACGCCGAACTGCCCAAAAGGTTGTCCTAAGGAATCTGATAGAGTTCCCATTGGTAACCATCCACCAAAGTGAACTCCCCCACCAGGTGGGGAAATTTGAGTTAAGAACTTCACAGGAAATACTCCCAGTTTTCTTAACTTCTCACTATAGGTGGAGACGATGTTTATAACTCTCTTCCTTGTCTTGAGCTCTCGTAAATGGTGATTGGAAACAGACACAGCTCCATCGCTTTCTAATTTCATTAACATTTCAAAAGAATCGTCGCTGTGTAGATAACCGATCCCAACAAACATTCTTCGAAGGACGATTGAAATAATATTTTTAGGAATAATACGCAAAAAAGGAAAAATTTGATAGACTCGAGTTATATAGTCTTCAGAAAATTCATAAATTTGCAGATGAGACAAAAAATTCTTATCTTGCTTTATTAATGCAAAAGCTTGCGAAAGGGAGTAACTGCTTTTTTCTACAGAACCGTATTGTGGACTTAGAAGTAGCGGCACGAAGAAAGTTTGGCTATCTTTGAGTTTCACAATACTGCTTACCATTTTCGAAGTTGCGAGTATTCGAAAACTCTCAATAGGAGCAGCCGCAACGAATACTCTTTCATAGCCTTCAAAATCTTGAGTTAGCCCCTGCTTACTAATTGCCCGAATAGAGAAACTACTATGGTCCTTTACAATATCTATAACTCGAAACCCGCTGATATATTTCAATCTATCATTATTGATGGATGGAGCATTCCAAATGTAGTTTTTTGGACATCCTGTAAGGCAGAGGCCACAATAATTACACCCAGATTTTGCATATTGAGATGTCTGAACCGCCAGCCGCGGGGATGCAATAATGAACTCAGGATCATTTAGATTCTGACCCTTATCAAGAAGTCGTCTGATTCGTGACGTCGGTATCAGTGGAGGAGAGGAAATGTAATCTTTGAACTCTTCCTGTAATGAGTCTTCTCGGCCAGATATTGGAATGTTAGACGTGACCCATCCATATCCGCTATAAAGTCCCTCTAAATCAACAGGCCATGTACTTAATTCTATTTTCGAGTAGGGCAGCATTGTTGCCCCCCAAACCAAACTTAACCCTGATCTAGAAAATGAAGAATAAGTGCTGACTCCTATTCGCTCGGTTTTCGGGCCGTATGGGAAATCACGATATGGGAAGTCTGAGCCCTTGAAGAGCTTCGTGTTTATCTCTGCACTAGAATTAGATGAATCTATGCCAACCTCGTCATGCTCGTTGACATCGGGAGAGATAACGTCGACTTCAATCCCGAACTCAACCAAACGCTGCGCAGTCGCCCATCCAGATGGACCGCTCCCAATGACAACTACTTTTTTGGCCATCTTCAGTAATTACGTTAGTATAAGAAATACAGAGAAAAATGCGAAAAATACTTGAACCCCTAGATTACGAGTTAAGATTATAAAATCAGAAAGAATTAGGCTCACTTCGAACTGTAAGGCCCGGAAAGCACCTCTTCGCCAGTCAGAAATTATAAAAACCGCACCACAAAAAGAAACGAGTAAAAGTAAAATTCCAATAAAAATCCCTATTCTAAAAGACATAGAGCCTACTAATAATTTTAAGAAATAGTCTTGAAGGTTAAATATAGGTCTAGAGGTTCCACAAGTAACCAAATTATTCATAAAATCTTAAAAGGAAAACTTAGTTTGTGAAGAGTACTTGGACATAAGGTTAATTAGCAACCTCTGTATCACAATGTTAGATAAGTAGATTAGAAGTATTATAAAGCCTCCAGAGGCACTCATAAATTGTGAAAAAGTTTCGCCTTGATATCCTAAACTTAAAATAAATTGTACCATAACAAAAGTCCAGAGAAAGAAAATAAAGCCAAGTAGTATAAAAAGATGCTGAAAGCGTTTATTTAGCAAGAGCTGGAAATCTTTTATATTTATTTTACCTGCCTCAATATTATAGAATTGATTCAGGTAAGAACCAATTGAATGAGCTAAATTCGCAGTCAAGCCAAACATTGCAAAAAGAATTTGTGTAACAGTTGATAATCTAATCCCGAGCAATTCAACCGGACCATTTGCAATCAAAAATACCGGAATACTTGCAAGTGTCAGTGCAAATTTTCCAACTGACTCTGTTACGCGATCCAACCCTAGTGTTAACGTTACACGTATAGCTCCAATACCTGCTCTAAAGGGTTCAAACCAACTCCTAGGGCCTCTCCTAAAGTGGCTAAGTCTGCCATTTGGCGCTCGTAGGAATCGAATAGGTATTTCTTTATATGCGTTCGCCAATTGTGTTGCCCGAATCACCATTTCTGGCGCATATTCCCAACCAGATTCGTGAAAAGGCAATCTTCGGAATAAGTCACTTGTCATAGCCCGCATGCCACAGTGTATATCTGAGATATCTATTCTATGTATTCGCTTTAATATCCAAGATGTAAGTGGAGTTCCGAAATAACGATGGTGCAAAGGCATAGATCCTGGTTCAATATGACCTTTGAACCGGTTACCCATGACAAAATCATTTTTTCTTAAGGCGCTAACAAAGCCACTTATTTCTCGAAAGTCATACGTGCAGTCTGCATCTCCTAGAATTACGTACTTTCCCCGTATTATTTGAGCTGCTTCTTTATAAGCTAGACCGAGTCCTAGACCCGTAGGCGTGAATACTCGCGCTCCCATTTTTGAAGCAATATTTGGTGTTTCATCTTCTGAGTTATCAAGAAGGATTAGCTCTCCATTTATCCCAGCGGTTTTGAATCCTATGTATACCCAACTGATAAATGTTTCAATCGTTGACTGCTCATTTCTTGTCGGTATTACCACGGACACTTGTACATTATTTGAATTATCGATCAATTTTGACATTCACCACCAAAACTCTTTAAAACGATATGTCCGAACACGTGATGGCAATCTTCAATTACTTGCATATCGGTTGATGGCAGGGCTAGTGCCACCTTGGAAATTCGAGACAGAGTAGTATCCCCAAACCCACTAAGTGAGATTGTTTTCAAACCATTATCATTTGCAAACTTGGTAGCCTTTATGACATTCAAAGATTCACCCGAGCTTGATACACTAATTAAAATATCTTCTGGATTGGCTTGCATTCTTAGAATTTCTTGAAACGCTTCATGCCAACTAAAGTCATTGCAAGCAGCAGTAAATAAACCAATTCTGCTTGGAATAGAAGTTGTATTCAAAGGCTTATTGGTTGCTAGGAATACTCCCTTTATCCAATCGACTTCCCAATGTGCCAAAAATCCTGCAGATCCACCATTTCCAATTAAGTAAACGTTCCTACTATTTTGATGCGCAACCTGTAACATGTCAATTGAAGCATGTAATGAGTCGTTTGAATATAGCCTAAGTTCCCTAGCAACTTTTTCAAGGTAAACGCTTGCATTAAACACTCTTAAACCTCTTAGCTTCTATAGACAATTGAAGTTCCTTCGGTATCGAGTTCAACACTCAACACATGTAGTTTTACCCTTGACATACTTTCAAGAAAATGAAGTCTGCAAGATTGGGGAACTATAAACAAGAAAAAACCCCCCCCCCCAGCTCCAAGCAGTTTCCCCCCTATAGCTCCATGAGTCAAACCATATTGGTAGATTTGGTCAATCTCATCATTCGACACGTTGCCAAATAACTTTTTCTGATTCCAAGTTTCACTAATTATACCGGCAAAGCTTTCCAAATCGTTCTGTTGCAACGCGACGGCTCCACGTTCGACGAAAGCCTTTATTGTATGGCGTGCAGAGATGCTTCGATTCGAACTAATTAAATCTTTGAGCTGGGAAGCTAAGATTGTTCCTGCAAGTCTTGAAATACCTGTGTCAACTATAAATAGAGAATTTAAAAGAGTTGCTTGGAAATCTGCACTTAAACCGAAATTTTTCAATCGAACTTCGCCATTTTGGCAGAATTCAAAGCGATTAAGTCCACCATTAACCACTGCATATTGGTCTTGTTTGCCAATTCCCGATGAAGTTGATTGAGACTCAATCCGCCAAGCCGATTCAGCAAGATCTGAACGAGACATTGGAGAATTTGAAAAGTGAGTCAAAGCATTAAGCAGACCAACAGTAAACGAACTCGACGAACCTAATCCAGTTCCCTTAGATGGTACTTCAGCGATAGATGTGATCTCAAGGGGAAAAGTTTGTTGTGATTTCACTAAAGTATTTCTAATAAGTGTGTGCTCTATGTCAACAACACGAGATACATTTTCAGTTTTTGAATACGATATACGAAATCCTTCACCATACTTAGGGTGAATCGTTATATAAGTATATTTCTTGATGGCCAAAGATATAATTTCACCGCCAAACTCTTCGTAATATGCGGGAATGTCTGTACCGCCCCCAAGTAAGCTTATGCGCAGTGGTGTTCGGCAAATAATCAATGATGCCTCAATTCAGATTAACTATCTTTTTCGCCAAGTCTTCAAAGCTCAACGAATTGGCGTCATTGGTTTCATAATGCGATGTCATATAGAATGGGATTCCACAACTTTTTGCAGCCTCCGCGTCGCGCCAAGTGTCACCAATAAAAATAACGGCCGATTGTTCCAAACCAATTTCAGCAAACGCTCTCTCGATTAGACCAGTTGCAGGTTTTCGACAATTACATTCTATTTTGTATTTTGCTATTTCGTTTTTAAATCCTTTATCCGGGTGGTGCGGGCAAACATAATACTCATCAATAATAATGCCCACTTTTTTGAGCTCATGGTCTAAAAATCCATGAATTTTTTCTACATCACTAAATGATGATTCACCTCGAGCAATAACTGGCTGATTGGTTAAAACTAAAAAACGGTACCCATGATTACTGAGGATTTTTAGCCCACAGATTGTATCCCGTGATATCACTAAATCTTCTTGATCTTTTCTATGGCCAATATCTGGAATTAAGACTCCATCTCGATCAAGAAATGCGTATTTATTGAAACTATTACTGATTTTTGGGGAATTTTCCAATTCATAATGCAAGCGTTTGAGACGAGCTAAAGTACCGATATCACGCACAATTCCTCTTAGAGGTATTGACTTAATTACGTGATCCTGATTTCTAGTTAAGTTTAATACATCTTGTTCCAGATCTAAAGGTGTGAAATTTTTTAGAACTTTCCTTCTGAGAAGCAAGAAATGTTTGCGAAATAGAAAGACGCCCACGACGGCTCTATTCCTGTAAATTTGTTGGCGATGGTTACCCTTGAAGAAAAACTTAGTAATTACGCCAGACTCATCTGTTTCGATTAGATTGCTGTCTTCTGGGTGGTCACTTGTTCTAGATAAAACTAGCGAGTCTAAGTTAGTGTTTGCTTCAAAATAACGAAAATAGTGATTTAAATCAAAATCGATGTATAAGTCACCAAAAAGTAGCAAAAACTCATCTGGCAACTCATCCAATATTTGAATCAAATACCCGGCGGTCCCCATCGCAGTAGACTCAACGTAGATGCTACTTTCGAATTTGTATACTTTTTGGAGTCGATCTATTTCCAATGTAATCTTTTTTGATTCGTGGCCAAGAATAAAAAAGATTCTTGTAACATCTGCCGAAGCCAATTTTCGAATCGTATACTCTAGAAGCGATATTTCGAATATTCGCAAAAGAAGTTTTGGAGTTGTAACTCCTGCCTGCACAAGCCTGGATCCTTTACCTCCACCAATAATTACCGCTGCTCTATCCATTTCACTTGACCAGATTCTGGCTAATTCCAATCTTTACTGAATCTATGGAAGTCGAAGTAATCATAACTCCACTTTCTAATGCTTTATCTATTGAGAATTCAAAGCTAGGCACATCGCCTATCCACCCATATGGTTCGGTGCCGTACTCCACTTTCCAAGAATTTTGATTAATGTCTTGAAAGAGTTGAACTATTTCGCGAACACTAGTGGTTCCTGAAGCTGGCCCCAGATTGAACATAGAGTCCTGTGAATGTTGCACTAAAAATAACATAGATTCAATCAAGTCATTAACGTGCATATACTGCTTAGTTTGGTTGCCGTTGCCAAGAATCTTGAGAATGCCTCTACATTCATGAACTTGTTTTCGCAAATCATATATAAGTCCATGAGTCAGATATGGTCCAATCACATTTGGAAATCGAAAAATAAAATGTCGGAAACCCTGGCTCGTTCTTCCTTGGCATTGAATTAAAAGTTCTGAAGCTAACTTCATAATTCCGTAGTTCGAAATCGGACTTAATCTTGAGTCTTCGGTTAGCCTGATTCCAGGCTGAAATCCGTAGACTGCTGAAGTTGAAGCAAATATAAAAACCTTTAAACACGGCAACTCAGAAATTATATTCAACGCAAGAACTGTTGATTTTAATGTATTTTCGATATCAATTGTGACATCGTCGCTACTAGAAGCGATATCAGAGTTTGCAGCTAAATGCCAAAAAACTATCTCAAATTCGTCAATTTGATTTTTGATCAAGTGATCTATCAAATTCTTAACTCTAGGCCGTATATCTTCTTGTTTTGAAATCCTAATTTGATAAATACTCGGAAAGTCGTTTAACAAATCCCAATTTAATGCACCAAATAAATCTACTACTATTATTAGCTGCGATTTTTTTGTGAGCGCGATGGCCAAATTAGTTCCTATAAAACCTGCGCCACCAAACAAGATGTTGATAGGTATTCTAGTATTCATATTAAATTAGTCGAGAAATGCTTGGTGCGAAATCCGAGATGCATTTACCACGATATATAGTATAGGTGGTTCTGGCAAAACTTCAGGCAAAAATAGAGGAATTAACATGGTGTTCATGTGAATTGAGACTTGATCTGCCAAGTGAATCGGCGGCTTCCCCCAAAGTGGAATATACTTCAAGGAGAGCACTCTAACTAGCCGTACCCTTCAAAGAAGGCGGAAATCAGCAAAACAGCCATAATTTCTTTAGACCAGGATAAAGTTCTTTCTTCAGAACATTGCTTTAATTGGCGACTCAATTTACGATCAATCCCTCCTCAACGTCACGATCTTTAGAATTTTACTTGATTTCCGAACTGACTGTGTAGTCAATTTACAAAATTCCTACGTGTGTGAAATGTTTAATCACAGGACTGATAACCTAAGGCAAAGAAATATTTTCCCGCGATCGAATTCACCAGAGACTAATCTAGTTCGTAGAGTGGCAGGCAATATCTTACTAAGAGGGTTTTGACGTTTGATTCAAGGTTGAGAAGAGGGATTCTTGAATTTCATAATCAAATAAACTTCGGAAAATGCAGCTTGGGGATATGTCTAAAATCGGCAGTAGACAATTTGTGATTCAGTCATCGTGATTTTCTAGCACACATGTTAATTGTAGCGTTATTGTGAAGGAATTCTGAAGGTCTAGTGGAAATTAAACTTGTGAATATGATTCCACATAGGAATATTCGGTACTAAGTATAAAAGTTGTCTCTATAACGGGCTCTGCGGAATTCACAATTTTCTTCAAATTAATTCCTTAACAATTGTTTAATTTATTAACATCGCGACCTGAGATTTAATACAACTGTCAATATTTTGATACCAAGCTCCAATTTCAGCAATATCTCCTTGACAATGAGGCATTTCTTGTGATTAAAATTCAATAAACGTTACGTTTAATTCCAAAAATGAAATCCCACAAGCAAATATAGAATTTGAAAAGAGTGGTTGATACACGGAATGAATGTGATTGGAAGTTGGAGCCTCAGCCAGAATAGCTGCAAGATTCATGTTGAATTTTGCGTTTATAAGAATTCGAGAAATCGCGAGGTACTTAGAGACTATCGACAGCTCGTCAATTAGCTGGATAATCAATTTCTCCCAGCGAACTTTTTTAAGGCCCCATACTGGGGTGGGGAGGCGCTACACCCAAATCAAACTTAGCCCGCCTAAATTTAAGGAAGTCTGATTATTGTTCTTGATTGGCGTGATCTTGGACCTTTGGGGAATTCGCTATGGATTACTTTATGCACATTCCTTTTCTTCTCAAATCTAATTGAATTTTTAAGAACCCTTTAAATGTGTTTGTTGTATGAAAGTTTACTAAACATATATAATTCTTGGTGTTAAATTCAAGTAATTAAGTCAGGCATGCAAAAGAACTCAATTTGGACCCAATGACCAGTACATTTAATTCGGGTTCAGAGGGTTGTGCCCTTAACCCAATAGTTCTTGGGGGCACCTACAGTTGATCATATGAAAGTATCGTGCAATAGGATACACTTTAGATAGTCATGAAACTACATAAGTTGATCAATTCAAAAAAGTATCGAAGTATTGAATCGGAGAAATTCATAGTAGTTACACCATTTTTTCTATTTTGGTATCTAGCTTTGTTTCCTGGCCTATTGAGTTTTGATCCAAAAGTTTTGCTTGAAATGATTAATAGGGGAGAATCAACGAATTTATGGAGTGGGAGCTACTTTTGGTTTATCAAATATACCTCGTTGAACGGGCGTGAAATTTTCCTAACATCATTCATCACTTTATGCATGCTGACTTTTTCAATTGTCAGGCTCACTTATTCTTTCCCTTTGTCGAATACAAATCACAAAATCCTCCTACGGTGCATTCTGGCTACGCCATTATATGGTTTTACGGGTGTTAATATATCTAGAGATGTTTTTCAATGTTCGGCTATTATATTTTTAGTTTCGTATGGAATTCGCGAAAGGCGTGGACTTGCTGGCAGCAAGAAAGATTTAGTAGTAGGCTTGTTATTATTTCAATTTGCAAATATTGGTGTATTTATTGCCCTCTGCTATCTCTTAATTCTTTTCTTTCAAAGACAAGTAAAACTCATGCTATCCGTGTCCCTTGCTTTGTTAGTTATATTATTTATTAGTAATTGGACAATAGAAAAGGATTCAACTGGGCAATTTTTTTCACCACTGATCTCAGACTTAAAATGTGTTGTTCAAGATGCTGATGCTCGTATTACTGCAAAGCATTTAGAGTACTTATTTACCTTAGCTCCTGAGTCAATCTGGCAAAATCCTGTTAGTTGCTCAGTTGCAGATGTCACCAATATTTCAATAAGAAATCCGAAAACTGAAATTTCAGAGCTAGTTCAATTTTTCTCAGTATATGCTCGAATTGCAGTTAATAATGGACCTACAATTGTAATGGCTCATATTCAACGTTCGAGAGGGGCTTTACCACCACCTTTTTTCCCTGGCCCCTCAAATCAGGTAAATCTGGATCCATTAATTCCTATCGGTTTGAATTCCAATTTTGCACTTCAAGATGGCGCACCTGTACTTCATCCCTCCTTAGATGAAAAAAAATACGACATTCCAAATCCTATTTCAGAAGTGATGTATCCCATTGCTCAGACAGGAGCGTTTTTAATTAACCAAGCTTCTTGGTTCTGGGGATGGGGAGGTTTCTGGTTGTGGCCCGTTTTACTTGCAACTATTTTTTGGAGTAGAAGAGAAGAGATAAGAGGAATTACGTTAATTCTACTTCCACTTATTCTCACCCACGTAATATATTTTCTTTTTGCTCCAAGTCCAAGTCCAAGATTTTATCTTGGCACTGTTTTGACTGGGCTAAGCATGCTACTTTCAGTAATCATTAGGGAACTGAATAAAAAAACAGAAGCTTCTAATTTGGAATTTGGTATTAGGGGATGAAAAGATCCCGAATAAGGTTGTATACATCACAACTTAAATACCAGTCATCAAACTGTGATGTCTCACCAAGAATCTTTACATATCCTGCATCTGTTAGGAGATTTTTAATTAGTATTCTCTTTGTTGAATAGTTATGTTCAATAGCTATGTAATGAAAAGAATACTGATCAAAAGGAAAGTTTTTTATTATATCAAATTCACTTCCTTCTGTATCAATAGACAAAAAAGAAATCTTTTGTGGTGCATTATGTGCTTGCAGTAAATCTAATAGACTAATAGTGTCCACGAGATATGATTTTGCTTGTTTTGATTGGTACCGACTTGAAGAATAACCGCTAACTCCTGAGTACTCAACCTCATCAAATTCAACAAACCGAACCTTTTTACCAGAATGTTCCCAAACGCATCTGAAATCCAATTTACATTTTCTGTTCTCTTTAAGATGAGCACGAGAAATTCTCGCAGGTTCTGCCAAAATACCATTAAAGCCAAACTTTTGCTCCAAATAGAATGTATTGCTGTAGCGCAGGCCATCTGTAGCACCGAACTCAACAAAGTATGGGTCAACATCTTTAAGCTTTTTTGAAATATACAGGGCCAAAAGTTCTTGCTGCAATTGTGAGTGGGAATTCGTCGTAGCCAATTGTTGCAAGACGAATTGACCAATTTCAGCTGGGACATTTTCCTTTGTCCATCTTGAGCACGCATCGCTGATAATAGACTTTCTACCATACTCATGTATCAAATCGGTTCTAACAATTTGAATTCCTAAGTTAGAGAGCATTCGATTAACGAATCTAGCCACAGCCTTAATTGTGCCATACTAGAGTAGGTTAACACAGAGAATTTGGAATCTACCCGGAAATTATATTCGGGAGTGAATTTGGGTGGAACCTGATTAAATGAGTGATAAAGTTAAGACTTCAAGAAGAAACAGAATAAGCATAGGATTTAGGAGAGGTAAAACGAAACACACATGCGTGGTATAGGTAAAAAGAAGCTGTATAAAAAACAGACCTTTTCAACTTCGCAGTCGAAAATGTTTTTTGAAAATTTATATCTCAGTGAAGACCCGTGGGAAAGTAGGAACTCAATATGGGGGGGGGTGTTAAGAACAACTTTGCAAGAAGTATTTGAAAATCGCACGTTTACTAACGGAATCGACATTGGTTGCGGCGAAGGTCACCTAATCAGTTCCATGAATTTATCAGAGCATACAGTCGGAGTAGATATAAGTGCAACTGCAATTCTAAGAGCAAAGAACAATTATCCAGACATAAACTTTATACAAAATGACATTCGTGATCCTTTTGGCAATAAAAATAAATTTAATATCGTAACCGCGTTTGATTTTTTGTACTATTTTGAAGAAGATGAGGTCTCTGATGTATTGAAAAACATAAAACAATTAGGGGAAAAGTCGGCAACTTTTGCATTTTCAATTGTAGTTGATCCTTACTATAGTCAAGATCGTACATATTTTGATCTTAACTACTGGCTAACCACGATTTCTAAGGAATTCAAAATCGTTTCTGTAAGAGTTATAGAATATAATGTTCAGAAGAGTCGATTTGCGTGTTATATCCATGCCATTAAGTCAAAAGTACTGAGTAAGAGATATCAAATTTTAACTCTTAAAAAGAGTTTAGAGCGTATTCCGCTTTCTGAAGCTGCAAAGGTTTTGGTGATAGCTGAAAGCAATGACTAACGAAACATTCATGTCTTCAAGCCTTTCAGCTTCCGTTTAATTCCTATAACTACGCGTGAATTAAAGCGAATAATTTTATCTCGAAGGATTTCAAGATTTGAAGTTCCTTTAGAAATACTTATCACCCTAAAGGTGGAGTCTACTATTTGGTTTGGCAAGTCACTTGGTTTAAATGAAAAATTGAGCTTCTTTGTTTCTCTTGACCAGACGCCATGTTGGCCGCTCCCATCTTGTCCAGAATTTACAACAAAAGGGGAATTTGGGGTAAGGCTAAGTCCAGACTTGGCGCTTATGGCTGCTTGCCAAAAGACTGCCCAAGTGTCCAAATCTCCCTTAACATTTTGTACAACTTGATTCCAAAGTTGATAGGAATCGTGAAAATCAAATTCATATATGAATTCTGGGGATGCTGCTTTTAATAGCTTTTGAGGATCTTTATTAAAATTTGTCCATCGATTCTTCCAAGTCGCCCATCCCCAGCAATCCATTTTTCGGGTAAAGAAGAAAGGCTCACTAACTCTTCTATGAAGAGAATCGCAATGCGCTGCAATATGAAATATCTGTAGAAAATTCTTATATTTCTGCAATGCACAATTCATATAGGTTAAAAACTGCGAAGAAACAACCAAGTCCTCTTCAAGAACTATAATCTGGTCGTGGGCTTTGAAGATTTCATTGATTCCTTCGGTTATATTTTTCGATAATCCAAAGTGCTGAGCTCTTTTAATCAAGTTAACCTGCTTGAATCCAGTGATTTGGGAAATCATCCATTCAATTCTGTTATTCTCATCTGATATTGACTTAGAATTAGGCACGTCTAAAAAAATGTAAAGTGACGAATGCTGAGCTTCTCTGCAATTCTTAAGAGAATTTATAAGAGCCTCAAACTTCTCGGGTCTTTTATAGGCGAAAACTGCGATTGGGGCGAAAGGCGTCAAGTGGAGATTAAGCGTCTGCACATAACGCATGGTACCATCGACATTTAGGACTTAAGTTTATTTAAAACCTTATTTGGAAGAGTACGTAAGCGACCCAAATGCCTGATATTTACAAACGAAGGATTAATATACAACCCCCCTCCTTCTTGACCAATGGCTAAATTTACCGACAAATGTTCACAAATTTGATTTCCAAACAGATCAACACCCAAGTATGTTTTACCTCTTATTGCCTCGAAAACGTATATTGCACCTCCACCGAAAGCGCTTTGCACCGGAATAATGGGATTTGAAATTGGAATCTTCAAACTTTTTGAATCAAGACTTATGTATTTTGCCAAGTCTTCAGGAAAATATTTCTTTAATTCTGTATAAGCCTCTCCATAATTGTAATTAATCCAAAATGTGTGTCTCAAAGCAAGTATGTCGTAGTATCCCCCGGGTTGATTTGACGACATCATCTCCCAGTTGCTGTAATTAAAACAACTTAGAACCGCCTCCGCCTTTAAATCACGATTGACTCCATCTAAATCAACAACATAAACATAGTCAACGTTTGTAAATTTTTCATTGAGTATGTGAAGTGCACGATTACGAGCTTCCGCAATTCGAGCAGACCTTAAGTGAGCATAAGGTCCATTATGCTTTATGTGTTCGAATATTAACCTCTTCTCGTTGCGCGCCACTCTAGCTAGGCGAGATAGCGTGGAATCAGACGAGGAACTCTCAATTACAATAATCGCTACTTCCTTGAAAATACTTAATGCTGTAAGGATTCTTTGGATCTCTCTCTCAATGACGGTTTCACTATCTCTTACTACTCCGCAAACAACTATTCTGGATTGCGCAGGTGGTTTCATTTATTACGACCCGAGGTAGTGCACAAGATTTCAACAGATTCTTCAAATGTCTGTCTTGCTCGTGCTTCCCAATCAATAATGTCAAGGATAGATGTTTCAGCGCTCGGATATTTTAAATTTCCCAACATTTTCCTTTTGCATAAATCTGTCAAAATTGTTGGTAGTTCTTGTCGATTCTGTATATTGAATAATGTCATAGGTATGGTCTGGGTCATTTCCTTGTGTGCTGGAATAGAAGAAGCTACAAGAATACATCGAGCACAGTAACCTTCCAAAAGAGGAAGACTACTACTTTCATACTGGGAGGCAGATAGAACAACATCGGCTCTTCTAAAGTAATCTTCGAAATTACCCGGAGGAACATATCCAAGGAATATAATTCGCTTTTCACCGGCGAGTGTCACCTGGTTCTCAATCTTTCGCCCGAGCTCATTCATTTTCCCGGTAAGGAATACCTTAATAGGGAGTTCTTTATCTAGACCTATGACTGCTTCAACAATGTTCTCATGACCTTTATGAAGGCTAAAAGATCCCGGAACGAGGACATTCAAAAATTCATCAACCTGAACTTTGCTTTTCACAAAAAACCTTTGTGTGTCGACGCCCTCAGGAACGACGATGTGTTTGCCAAGATAGCTAGCAAAAAAATATGAAACTTCTTGTTTGACAAAATATGAAGAAAAATGCACAAGTGAACTCCTCTTCAGAGTTTCTTCTAAACATATTTGGCGATATCGTAGGGTCTGTTTTGTAAAGTAACTTGGAAAAATTTTTTCTTGGCAATCATGTAAAAAAACAACAGAATTTAATCCAAAGGTCACGTTTATGTAGGTTGACGGTACAAATACAATTGCCTGCTTATACATTTTTCGCAAACGCATCCATTTCAAATTCTGAATTTTTGAGTGCAAAACTTTCGGGAGAAGGCGGCGATAAATAAGAGCAAGTAAACGGTCAAATAAGGGTGACAAGCAAGGTGAACATACGAGTAAACGATAGTTTTGCACACGACCAGAAAGAAATCTTGAAATCCAATTCACAGATTCTTTGGTAACGATGATATCTATGCATGTATTTGGAAGCGCTTTACAGAGTCCAAATGTTAAGCCTTCGCTAAAAGTTTCAACTCCATATCCATAATTTCCATTTAGCCGAGTTAAATCAACAACGATTCTCATCTTCTACCCTTAATTACTTCCTTAAAACTAGTCACAACGTGCATTATTTGATGATTTGAAATATCGTAAAAGGTGGGTAAAGAGATTATGGAGTCGGAGAGATCACTAGAATTGAAGTTCTTATGCTTGCTAAAAGCCCTATTCCGAAGGTGAGCGTGTTCTGAAATTGGGGTAAAGCCGGGCCTCGTCTCAATATTCATGAAAGCTAGTTTTGTCCGAACAAGATTTCTATCCTCCCGATTCAGATTTGTTTTGAGTGTATACAGCCAAGGGGAGGCATCAACGTTATCTTGAAATATACCGTCATTTATCTCTTTAGAGAAAAGAGAATGATACAAAGCAAATATTTCATGTCTCCGCTTCATGATTTGCCTTTTACGCTTCCATTGAGCATTAAAAATTGCCGCAGAAAGGTTAGTAATTCGGTAATTATAACCAACTCCTCCATGGCGAAAAGAATGGGGAGTTTCTAGCCATTGGGACTTCAGTAAATCTATTTTCTCTATTAATTCAATGCTCGCGGCTATGGCTCCTCCTTCCCCACATGTAAAGATTTTGTTTGCATAGAATGAAAAAGTACAAACATCCGCTAATGACCAACGATTTTCTTTAGAATCCCCGGAGAAAGATTCAGCAGCGTCAAGCACTAATTTTATGTCTTGACCAACTACCGACTTAATGGCACTCAAGTCTGCCAATCTTCCGTAATTGTCTACTACAATTACGGCTTTCGTTCGCTGGCTTATAGCGGCTGATATTTTTGAAGTATCTAAATTCCAAGTTTCGCGATCACAATCAATAATTATTGGAGTTGCTCCGACATATAGCACGGCATTTACAGGAGCTATGTAACTAAAGTCGCAAATAATGACCTCATCCCCAGTTCCAATTTCTAGGGCCAATAAAGCCAAGTGTAGGGCAGTCGTTCCATTTGAAACGCAAGTAACTGCCTTCTGACTCGAATTGAACTCTAATGCATTCGCTAGGCTGTTTTGCATTTTTTTAACTTCCTCCCCCGATTGGGTTAACCACCCACTTCTTAGGGCTCGGAATGTTGCTAGATACTCATAATGTGTTAATGTCGGTTGCGATAGAGGTATTTTCGTCACCAAAGTATGTTAACCTATTTTGATTTCAGAGTTTTGCCAAACACTCTGATTGCTGAGTTGAAGCATAGGATATCGTTTCTAATGTAAATACCAAGTGGACTTTGGCGGGTGCCAAAAACCCTTTGGATAAATAATATTTCCGCTACTTAGTAGAGCAGCTACGTAGCTGAGCGAAGATCTCGACATAATGAGAGTATCAGCACTTGACATTTTTGCCAATGAAATTAACGGATTACCGCCCCTAATGATTGAAACACTAACGTCACTGGGCAAGGCACGAAGAAATGACTCATCCGAAATTCCATTTATTAGTAGGTGATCAGAACTAAATTCAGGTGAATTTTCCCACAAAAATGTCTCATCAGAAGGGAACTTGAACCTATAGACACTTTTGGGAGCATCTGTAATTACTTCAATTACGTCTGGAAATACTTTTAGCGAATGCTTAATTCTATTTATAGCATCAGAAAAAAAATTTAAAGGAAGTTGTCTGGATATTTGTTGGCCGTGGTAAAGATCAAATCTACCGGACGCATTTCTATAATGAATGGCAAGGACATGCTCAAAGTTAGAACCCCTTGAACGTGCTTTAATCTTTTCGAACTTTGGGAAGCTGGGAATGAAAGCATATAGCGGAGTTAGAAAGTCTGACACGGAAAAAGGCTCCGCAATACGAAGAAGATATTGTTCCCTAAAGTAGATAGATTTAAGACCATAAAAAAGAAGTGTGGTCAAAGTAAGTTTGTTTATTGTCAAGGTCCTATTAAAGTCGCCAGTAATACTTGATTCTATATGAAAAGTTTCTCTAATTTGTTCTAAGTATTTGGCGTATTCCTTAGAATTTCCAAAATTATCCAGTGCGTGCCATGTCGCTTGTTCGATTCCGCTATGCAAATAACCTGATTTCAGTGACCTAGCAAGATGGTGGATTGATAATATTCTTTGTAACTGGGCACCAAGTCCGTCTCGGGAAAGTTCTGGAGCATAAGACAAAACAAGTTTTACATGCAGTGATCTTAATGCTCGAATTGAACCCTTAGTTATTAACTGCTTAAACCAATTCCTTAACTGACGATAAAAATTCTTCATGATCCTAAAGATATTGTGCAACATATTTATCCCATAATTTATATGAGTTCCAGTTGTTAAATGAGGCTTTCTCAAATTTCGATTCCAACTCAATAACGTCTATCGCATCACTCCACTCATCGACGACTAGTACCGGGAGATTATCTTGGGCAAACGGCCAAAACTTGCGCAAAACTACAGGGGTAGCGCCAAGATAGATTGATTCCCAAGTGCGATGGCAGTCTGGACCATTCCCTGGTGGGCTGATTACATATTTGGAGTTCAATAGAGCTTTTCTGTATCGCTTTGGATTGATTGGCTCTTTAGGAGCATAAGAACCCTCTATCTTGCTAAACAATTTCCTCAAATGATTACGCTCTGGTAAGTTATTGGATACCTTAAATGAAATAAAAACTGAAATCGCTCTTTCGCTTTCTACATTCTTTTTTATTTCACGAAGATAGTCACCTGGTACCCCATTTCGCAATTTACTGTAGTTCTCCAATCCACTGGGTATTGCACATATAGATTCATGCCGTCCAATCCAGCCTTGAGAAAAAACTTTGTTTACTCGTTTAACTAATTTACACAGGTGATGGTTAGAAGGAGCAACATCTCTGTTATGAAAAAAAAGATTCCAAGAAGTGCGAAGATTCTTTCCAGTTAAATACTGTAAGAGCTTATATCCCTCATTTTCTCCTCCAACGAATATAGAAAGTTCTTTAAAGGGATCTAATGTGTTTAGTAATTTTCCTACCCTTTCTGGTGAGTTCGACAGATCAACATCACATCTCAGGCGATATGCATCACCGCTAATAAAAGGAAAAGAGTCCATCGGCTGAACTACGGATAATTTACTTCTAGTTCTTCTTAAAATCGTTCTAAAGTCATCCATAGAAAGCAAAGTGTAGTATATCTTTACCGAAATTTGTAATATTTACCTATATAGATTACAATTTTTAAAACTTGCCCCTCAGTATTGATTTAACAAACTGTAAATGTACTTTGACTTAGGTAAATGGTTTCTAATAATTTAATTCATGATTGATGTTCTATTTTTGAGTTCTTTTAAACAGCGAAAGAGTATAAAATGTTTAGTCTTCGCAATTAGAAGTCACAAGCTAGTATTTTAGGACAGTGTCAAAGCCATATTTCATCTTGAAAGTTTGCTACGTGAGAAAACATTTTGACCTGGGATTACAGGCTTAGAGAAAGATTCTGCATTTTAGTAATTCAGGTAACCTTAACAAGCAATTTACGAACTTACTTTCGATTCTGAACGCCAAAATGGGTAAAAATAGGAAGGTATGACTTTGTCTGTAGAGGCCTTTAAGGATTAAATCATCGGGTACAATTAATAATTGCAAATTAGCAAAGCAAGGAAAGGAAATTTGACCGTAGTGCTCTCACTAATAAAGCGTTATGTCCCTGGAATTAGCAAGTTGGTAACGGTCGTAGGAAATTTTTTAATTCTAATTATTTTCGTTATCATGCTGGGGATTTTCAAATTCACTCCTTTAATTTTGCCATCCTGAATTTGAAACGTGAGGTATTCAATTTGAGCTATATTATCATCAATCGGGGTGGCTTCAATTTTCTTTTTCGCATAATTCAGAAAGTTAGGGATGTAAAACGAGCTGATGCAGATTAATCATATTGTCACTTCAAGGAAAGGTGGCACATTTCTAGCAGCCAAATCCTTGCATTTAGGATTAATTGAAGAAGGCCTAGATTCAAGAATTTACCTTCGGCATTTACAAGGTCAAGGTAAGGTTATTAAAAGTGATTATTTAATAAATCGATCTCTTACTTCAGCATATAGTTCTAAAATTGTGACAGCTCTTCAGGCGAATATTGTCCAACGAGGTAGAGAATTGATAACTACATTTGGATTAAGGACTCCTTATGAATGGAGCGAGATTCAATTGGGTTCGATTATTCATATACATTCTATTTATAATCTAGTGAATTCATCGGTTCTCAAAGAGTGGGTGAACCAGGGACGAACATTGATTTTGCAGCTTCATGATCAGCGATTTTTGACAGGAGGATGTCAT
>Ga0214917_10002907_pt1 | contig 20410 bp, 12 predicted proteins | sample LL_1208_BB_MetaG_FD_177983 | JGI IMG/M metagenome (GOLD analysis project Ga0214917, IMG submission 177983) | Freshwater microbial communities from Lake Lanier, Atlanta, Georgia, United States - LL_1208_BB | ecosystem: Environmental > Aquatic > Freshwater > Lake | place: USA: Georgia | collected...
TTCCTGTTTTTCCGGCATCGGGCTCAGCCCGCGGGGGCGCGGGGCAATTTTCGGCGCCGAGTTCTTGCACGCCCCCGGGCGTTGACGTACATTCTGAACAGGTAGTCTGTCCGAACAGATTGGCATGGGGCGGGCGAGCGAGGATCGTCGATCCGAGGAGATACCATGAACGACAAACGAGATCCGTCTTACTCAGCGCGGGCGACCGCAGCATCTGCGTCGCTGGTCCGCCGGGTGCCCCAGACCCTCGCCTCGAGGCGTTTCATTCGGCCATGCCTTGCCGTGCTATGGGGCGCAGTCATCGCGTTTGGCGGCTCCCCGGCCCAGGCCCAGTGGATCCAGACCGGCACGGGGCCCTACGTCTACACCGACACCGCCAACTGGACCGGCGGCACGATCAACGGCAACTTCTCCGGCTTCACGCTCGCCAGCAGCACGACGACGCAGGTCGTGCAGTTCACCGGCAACTACGACCTCGGGTCGTCGATGAACTTCGGCTACAACCCGAGTAACGTCTCGGGTACCGCCGGCGACATGCGGTTCGTCGCCAGCGGCGCCGACCGCACGCTGAACTTCGGCGGCCTGTGGACGGTGAATCTCACGAACAATGGCAGCGGCTCTGTCATCTCGTTTGGCAGCACCACGGCAAACCAGCGGCTGAACGTCGCGCTCACTGCGCCCACGACGTTCAATTCGGCGCTTTCGACCGACAATAATACCGGATTTGTGTTCCTCAACGACATATCCGGCACGCAAACCATCACGAAGATCGGCACGGGAGCCGTCATTCTCGAAGGCGCTGCCACGACCTCGGGCGGCATCGCCGTTCGCGAGGGCCAGCTCAATGTTTCGGTGTTTGCGACCCTGCTCAATGTGCCCGCTGTGAGCCTTGGCGGGTCTACGGACATCACCCGGAATGCTCTGTTGAATCTCGACAATCGGCAAGGTTCACGAGCGGGGGGGGCGGGCCAACAGGCGATCAACAACAGGCTCAATACGTCGGTGGTGCTCACGGGGCTCGGCAACGGACAGCTGAACCTCCGCGGCAGCGACACGGCCGTAATCTCGGGAACGATCGGCACCTTTGCCAACCAGGCCGGCGTCAATCGCCTGTACGTCGTGCTTCAGGGCGGGTCAGCGAACGCGGCCACCGATCGCTCCACGACGCTCACGGTGACGAATCTCGCCCGCTCGGCTGGCACCACGCTTGGCGTGCAGGGCGGGTCCCAAAACAATGCCACCACGACCTTCTGGAATCTCGGGCAGGGGTCGGGCACGAGTTTCCCCCAACTCTTGGCGACGCAGATCGGCGGATCCACGTCGTCGCTGGCAAACGTCAACGGCATCGTGCCGTGGGCCTATGTCGGCAGCGGTGTCACGCCGTCGGCGTTTGCCACGTACGGCGCGAACGGCTTCAAGCCCTACGGGTTCGATGCATCGGGCTCGATCAACACCAACGGGGGCACCGAAGCGTATGCCGCCACGATCGCCGCGGGATCGTCCACGAGCAACGTGCGGATCACGGCCGGCGAGTCGGTGAGCGGCACCACGACGATCAATTCGCTCACGGTCGCCTCCGCAGTGACCGTGTCTCGCGGCGTCACCACCGATACGATCCGGCTCACGAGCGGGGGCCTGATGGCGACGGTGAACAACCCGACGATCCAGCCGCGAATCGACTTCAATGGCCGAGAAGGCGTCGTCATGTCCGCCGGCATTCTCAACCTGGCCGGCGCTCTGACGAACGACGGCGGCAACGGCGTGACGTTCATGGCCGGATCGTCCCAGGCCGTGGGCGGAGGCATTGTGCTCCAAGCCGCGAGCAACTACACGGGGCCGACGCGGATCAACTACGGCGTCGTCACCATTGCTGTGGCCGCCGGCATTCCGCGCACGTCGAACGTCAGTGTGGATGCGGGCGGCGTGCTCGATCTCTCGGACGGTCTCGCCGGCGGCACGATCATCGGCGCGCTCTCCGGCCCCGGCCGCGTGACCGCCCGGAACAGCGGCGGCGTCTCCTCAACGCTCGTCACCGGCTCGGGCAACGGCTCCGGCGATTTCGGCGGCACGATCAACAACGGCTCCGCCGGCAGCATCGCCTTCACGAAGGTGGGCACCGGCACGCAGACGCTCTCGGGCTCCAATACCTACTCGGGGCCCACGACGGTGTCAGGCGGGATGTTGCTCATGGCCCAGACCACCTCGCTCTACGGCGGCACGACTGCCAACTGGACGGCCACGAACATCCGCACGGACAGTGGCGCGACGCTCGCATTCAACGTGGGCGGCACCGGAGAATTTTCGACGGCCAACGTGACAACGCTGCTCACGAACCTCGCCGCCAGCACCAGTTCCACCAACGGCATGCAGGCGGGCTCGGCGCTCGGGTTTAACACGACAAACGCCGCTGGCGGCACGTTTACGATCAGTGACGTGGTCGCCGACACGACCGGCGCGACCGGCGGCGCCCGCGGCCTGCGGAAGCTCGGCACGGGCATTCTCGTGCTCGGCACGGCCAACACCTACACGGGCGCCACCTCAGTCGAGGGCGGCACGCTCGCCTTCGGCCTGGTGTCGGCCCTGAATTCATCGAGCGGGATCGGCATCAACGCCGGCACGATCCTCGACTACACCGGCGCGACCACCGGCACGCTCTCTCGCAACATCACGGTGGCCACGAGCGGCACTGGCACGATCCGCAATTCCGGCGGCCAGGCACTCACGCTCTCCGGCACGCTCACGAAGGACGGCCGGGTGCTCCGGCTCACGGGCGGCACGTTCAACGTGACGGGCCAGATCGTGGGGGCGAGCAACAATAGCGACCTGCTCGTGGACGGCACGTCCACCGTCACGCTTTCGTCGGTCAACAGCTACAACGGCCCGACATTCGTCAACCAGGCGAGCACCCTGATCCTCGGCACAAACAGCGCGATCCCGAACAACTCGGTCGTGACGCTCGGCGATGCCACCACGCGGGGTACGCTCGACCTCGGCGGGTTCACCGATGCTATCGGCGGCCTCGTCTTCTCCGGCTCCGGCGGCACGGTGAGGATGGCGGCCAACCAGACGTCGGCCGTGCAACTCAGCTCCACCTCGGCCCTGGCCCTCAGCTCGAATTCGAGCCTGGACCTCACCGGCATGCAGACGTCGGCTGGGCTTTACCGGCTGATCAACGGAACCTCGCTCACCGGCACGTTCGCGAGCGGCAATGTCACCGGCCTCAACTCCAACTACGTGCTTCGCTACGGCACGGTCAACGCCAACGAAATCAGCGCCCAGCGGAAGGCCGATCAGTCGTTCACGATGACGACGGGCACGGTGACCAGGGCGCTCGTGAACACGAACGTCGCCGTGAGCGGCTCGCTCACCAATTCGACACCGACTGGTGGCACGAACCTCGCTGTGTCGCTCTCCTCCGGGCTCGGCGGCCTGACGGTGGGCAGCCTCACCTCCGGCACAAACTCGATCGCCCCGCAGGGCAACACCTCGGTGAATGGCACGATCCAGGCGGGCTCCACGGTCGGCCTGCAGACCTGGTCGGTGATCAACACCGACAATAACGCGATCACGACGTCGAGCACGGCCTCCGGCTCGCTGCAGGTCGTGAACCAGCGGTCGTTCAGCCTCTCGAGCGGCACGATCAACCTCGGCAACTTCCTGCGGACGGCGAGCGTGACGGGCTCGACGACGATCTCGAGCAGCGGCCTCAACGCCACCACGGCGAATGCCACACTCGGCAGCTTCAGCGGCACGAGCACGAACGGCTTCTCGCTCGCCACGCTCGACTCGACGATCTTCAATGGCGGCACGTCGAGCCAGACCGCCCTCTACACGCTCTCCGGCTCGGCCGCCTCGGCCGGGAATATCACGGGCAGTTTCACGTCGACCGTGACGGCCGAGCTCGGCTCGATCGACCCGGTCACGGTGTCGCTCGTGGGCACGGCGTATGACCCGGCGACGGCGGTGCTCGCCTCGGGCGGCTCGGCGATCGGCAACGCGTGGACGATCAACCTCGGCGAGTTCAACCAGGGAACCGGCACGAGCACCCCCTGGAACTTCGCGATCTCGAACCTGCTCGCCTCAAATCTCTACACCGCCGACCTGGTGCTCGAGTCATTCTCGACGACGCTGAACTCCGGCGCGATCTTCATGGACCTCACGGGCACGTCGTCGTTCCCGACGCTCGCGGCCAGCGGCACCAACCCGTTCACGGCGTGGATGTCGCTCACAAACACGGGCACGTTCACGAACACCTACAATCTGGTATTCGCCAGTGCGAAGAGCGGCCAGTCGCTCGGTGGCTCGCAAAATGTCACGCTGACGGTGACGGGCGTGATCGTCGTGCCCGAGCCGGGCTCGCTCGCCCTGGCCGGCATCGGCATCGCCGCCGCGGCCTTCGCCCTCCGTCGCCGTCGGTAGGCCGTTCCAGGCAGGCTGCCCGGCGGCCAGCAGGGGCCACCGATTTCCCTTGCTTGCTCGCCCTAGAGGGCCTATCGTTATACTGTCCGGACAGTGAGCGACGTGGGCGATCGTTGCCTGCTGAGTGTGGATCTCGAGGACGCACCAATGCGCGACGTGATGAACGGAGTGAACCGGCCTCCTTATCGATCGCCCTGCTTCCAGCCCGGCTCGGTCGGGCGCCGTGGATTTCTCCGCGTTGGTGTCGGCTTCGCAGGATGCCTCGGGCTGGCTTTGCCAGAGTTCCTCGCTCTGCGGGCCGCGGCTGGTGAGAGCGCCACCGCCTCCGACCCGCTCAACCCGGGCCTCGTCTCCCCGCCTGCAAAGGCGAAGTCGATCATCCATATCTTCCTGCCCGGCGCGCTTTCGACCCACGAGTCGTGGGACCCCAAGCCCGAGGCCGAGTCGGCCGTCCGCGGTGAATTCGCGGCCGTGAAGACCGTGATCCCCGGCGTGCTGTTCTCCGAAACCCTCACGAAGACCGCCGCGATCGCCGACCAGCTCACGCTGCTGCGGGGCGTGTGGCACAGCGAAAGCGCGCATGAGCGCGGCGTCGAGACGATGCTCACCGGCTGGCAGCCGAGCCCGGCGATCACTTACCCCTGCATGGGCAGCATCGTCGCCCACGAACTCGGCGGCCGCAACAGCCTGCCCCCCTATGTCTGCATCCCCGACACGTTCGGCACGGCAGGCTATTTGAGCGACAGCTTCGGTCCATTTTCCGTCGGAGGCGATCCGTCGCAGCCCGGCTTCCGCGTGCGAAACCTCGCGCTTCCCAAGGGGGTCGATGGCGAGCGGTTTGCACAACGGCAAAAGCTGCGTGCGGCAGTCGAGGGCCAGTTCGCGGCAGTTCGCGGGGAACCCGCCCTAGCCGCCATGGGCCGCTTCTATGAAGACGCCTACGCCATGATCGCCTCGCCGGCGGCCCGCGATGCCTTCAGCCTCGACCAGGAACCCGCCCAAGTCCGCGACGCCTTCGGCCGCAACGCCGCCGGGCAGGGCTTCCTGCTCGCCCGCCGGCTCGTCGCGGCGGGTGTGCGGTTTGTCACGGTGCAGTATGGATCGTGGGATCATCATGGGAATCTCAAAGCGGGCGTCGCAGGGCAGTTGCCACAATTCGACCAGGCGTTCGCGGCCCTGATCGCCGACCTCGCGTCGAGCGGCAGGCTCGCGGAGACGCTCGTCGTCGTATCGAGCGATTTTGGCCGCACGCCTCGGATCAATGCCGAAGGGGGCCGCGACCATTGGACGAAGTGTTTTACGGTCGCCCTCGCCGGCGCGGGGCTCAAGCCTGGGCACGTCCACGGCACGTCCGACGCCTCGGGCGCCGAGCCGCTCGACGGCGCGGTGCATGCGAAGGACTATGCCGCCACGCTCTTCCACCTCATGGGAATCGCCCCGGAGAAGCGGCTCCTGGCCCAGGGCACCCGGCCGATCGCGATCAGCGACGGCGAGCCGATCAAGGAGATTCTGGCCTGAATCAACCGTTGGAGGAGCGGCCTGATCATCAGCCCAGTGGCCTCATGTCCCGTGCGCACATCCATCTCGTCGTTGCCGCCATCGCCGCGTGTACGATGGCGGCCCGATCGCGCGCAGATGCGCCGATCCTGTTGGCGATCGAGCCGCCCTGCGGCCAGGCCGGCACGCGTCAGGAAGTCGTGCTGCGGGGCTTCCGGCTGAATGACGCCGAGGAGATTTTCTGCCACGAGCCGGGTGTGAAGGCGGAAATCCTGGGGCCGGCCGAGGCGTGGAAGCCGGAAGGCGACGGTCGACGGCGGCTGGAGATGATGCGGGCCGCGATCGAGATTCCGGCCGACGCGCCGCCGGGCAACGTGCACCTGCGGGTGCGCACCCGCACGGGCGTCTCGAATCCGCGCAGCGTTCACGTGAACCGTCTGCCCGTCGTCGCGCGGCAGGAGGGCAATGTCGACCGCGATCATCCCCAGCTTCTTTCGCTCGAGCACACGCTGTGGGGCAATTTGCGTCGCAATGAAACGCACTGGTACGCGCTGGAACTCTCCGCAGGGCAGCGAGTGAGCCTCGAACTGCTCGGGCTGCGGATTTCGCCGACATGCATCGACGCCCGGATCCGCGTGTTCAAGCCCGACGGCGGCCTGCTCGTCGAGGCCGACACATCGCCGTCTTATTATCACGATCCCATCTGCTCGTTCCGCGCTCAGGTTGCCGGAAAATATTTGGTGTCGATCGACGATCCGCGGAACGGCGTCGAGCATGACGACAGCCGCTACGGCTTCGGCCGCGACTGCATCTACGTGCTGCATGTCGGCGATTTTCCGCAGCCGCGGTCGCTCTTTCCCCTGGGCGGCCGCTGCGGCACCGACGTTTCGTTCACGCTTTCGGGCGACCTCGACGGCCCGTGGGCGCAGGCTGCCCGGCTGCCGAGCCAGCCGACATTCCGCAAGGGTCCGGCCGGCGCGCTCCACGGTGCCTGGCTGTTTCGAGCTCCCGAACCGCTCTACCCGGTGCGGCGCGATGCGGCCGGCAACGACGTGCGCGGCACAGGGCCGCTCTTTTTCATGGCGAGCGAGCATGTGTGCGTTCAGGAGCAGGCCGATCACGCCGATGCGTCACACGCCCAGCCGCTGCCGGCCGGTCGGGTCGCGGTCGACGGCACGATCGCGGCGGTCGGCGAGGTCGACTGGTATCGCATCGAGGGATCACCGGACAAGCAGTACACGGTGGAGGTCTTCGCCCGCCGGCTGCGGTCGCCGCTCGATCCGCTGCTGAAGGCCTACCCGGCCGGCCTCGAGGGCATCCCGGTCGAGAACGACGACATTCAGGGGTACAACGTCGACTCGGCCGTCCAGGTGAAGATGAAGCCGGAGGGCTGCCTCGTCGCCGTCACCGACTCTCGGGAGCAGGGGGCGGCTGATTACGCCTACCGACTGACGGTCGACGAAACCCAGCCCCGCGCCGTCCTCACCACGCTGCCGGTGGAAACGCTCACGCACCTGCCGCTGTTCAAGACGGGGCAGCAGGTCGCGGTGCCCCGTGGCGGCCGGATGCTGCTGCTCTTGAAGGTGCTCGAAGAGGGGGGCAGCCTGCCCCCGCTCGACCCGAGCATCACCGGCCTGCCGCCGGGCGTCGTGGCGGAAGCAGGAAGCGTTCCGGCCCGGTCGGATCGCCTCCCGATCGTGCTCGCGGCAAATGAGGACGCGATCCGCTCGGTGCGGTTCGTGAAGCCAATTGCCGAGGTCCGAGCCGACGCCGGGAAACGGTTTCCGCCAATCGAGTTTCACCAGGAGATCGGCATGATCTACGGGCACCCCGCCCAAACGGCCTGGCACCTCGCGATGTTCGACCGGCTCGCCGTCGCCGTGGTCGATCCGCTGCCCTTTGCGATCGATCTCGCCTGCGAGTCGCCGCGGACAGTCGCGGGGCAGAAGGCACAACTGCTGGTGACGATCAAACGCGACCCTTCGTGGGAGCGGCCGGTCACGGTGATGTTTCCCTGCCTGCCGCCGGGAGCGACGCTTGCCATGGTGCATGCGGAGCCGACGCAATCGCAGGTGACCGCGACGCTCGAACTACCCGCCGGCTGCCCACCGGGGCGGTGGCCGATCGTCGCCATAGCCACCGACAGCGACCTTCCGCACCTGCGGAATCACCATTGGCCCTACTATTCCGACAACAATCTCGCGCGTGAGACCCATGGCCTCAACTGGGTGTCATCGGGCATCGCTTACCTCGACGTGGAGAAGAAGCCATGATGGCGGATGGCCGAACAACCGGGATGCCCACCGCCTTCGCCTCATGGTGCATGGCGGGCGTGCTCTGCATGTGGGCGACCATGGCCGCCACTCCCGCGGCCGAACTGCAGATCGCACCCCATCCGATTTCGATCGGGCCGTGGGAGGAGTCGCAGAAGATCGTCGTCTCGCTCACCGACGACGACGGGTTCACGCGGGACGTCTCGGCCAAGGCACAGATCACATCCAGCGACGATCGCGTCGTCGCCTGGAGGGAGGGCCGGCTCGTTGCTTCGACCGCGGGAGAGGCGCAGATCACGGCGGCGTGCGACGGGCTCACGGCGACGACGGCGGCGCGCGTGGAGGCGTCGCGATCCCATGGCGTGTCGTTCGACACGGAGGTCGTACCGGTGCTCATGCGGTACGGATGCAGTTCGGGGGGCTGCCACGGCGCCTCGCGCGGCAAGCAGGGGTTTCGGCTTTCCCTCTTCGGCTACGATCCCGACAGCGACCACTTTCGGCTCACCCGCGAGTTCGTGAATCGACGGATCAACGTCGCCGACCCGGAGGAGAGCCTGCTCCTCAAAAAGGCCCTGGCCACGGTTCCGCACGGCGGCGGCCGGAAACTCGACGCAGCCGACCCGAACTTCGCCCTCCTGCGGCAGTGGATCGCGGAAGGGGCCGAGCGGGAGCCGGAGGCGGCGCCGAAGATGACCGGCGTGGAGGTGTTTCCCGACGAGCTCACGCTCGACGCCGCGGGGCAGGAGCACGCGATCGTCGTCATCGGCAGCTACTCCGACGGCTCCCGGCGAGACGTGACGCAGTTGGCGATCCTCGAAACGTCCGACCCGGCGGTGGTCACGATCGACAGCAGCGGCGTCGTGAAAAGCCGGTCCCGCGGAGAGGCGTTCCTGTCGGTCCGGCTTCCCGCCTTCATCACGGGCGTGCGGGTGGATGTGGTGCCGGCCCCGGCGGAACGTCTCGAATACCCGTCGCCGCGAAACTACATCGACGAGGAGGTGTTCGCCCGCCTGCGGAAGCTGCGCATCCTGCCGAGCGACCTGTGTGACGACAGCACGTTCATCCGTCGTGTGTTCATCGACACGATCGGCCTGTTGCCGAGCCGCGAAGAGATGGCTGCCTTCGTCGCCGATACGAATCCGGACAAGCGGGCCAAGCTCATCGACGCCCTCTTGGGCCGCGACGAATTCATCGACCTCTGGACGATGAAGTGGATGGAGCGGCTCCAGGCCCGCTCGATCGTCGCCGCCTCGGCGGCCCTGCAGAAGGCGACCATCAACTACCACACATGGATGCGGGAGCAGCTCGCGGCGGGCGTGCCGATGAACCGGATTTTCCATGCCCTGATCGCATCGAACGGCACCTGGATGGAGGATCCGGCCACCAACTTCTATCGCGAGAAGGACTCGAAGGTGCTCATGGAGAACATGAGCCAGCTCTTTCTCGGGGCACGGCTGCAGTGCGCCCAGTGCCACAACCATCCCTTCGACCGGTGGACGCAGAACGACTATTACCACTCGGTCGCATTCTTTGCCCGGGTGCGGAAGAAGAAGCTGGAAGATCCGCAGGACATGGGGATCTACGAGTCGGCCTCGGGCGAGACGGCCCATCCCGTGACCGGCAAGGTGATGCCGCCGAAGTTTCTCGGGGGTCCGATGCCAACGACGGGTCCCCGCGACCGGCGGCAGAACCTCGCCGATTGGATCACGTCGCCCGACAACGATCTCGTTGCGCGAAACATCGCCAACATCTACTGGCAGCACTTCTTCGGCGTCGGGATCATCGACCCGGTGGACGACGCGCGGGTGTCGAACCCGCCGTCGAACCCAGCGCTGCTCGACGCGCTCGCCGAGAGGCTGCGATCGTCCGACTTCGACCAGAAGGCGCTCATCCGCGACATTCTCAATTCATACACCTACCAGCTGTCGAGCGTTCCGAACACGACGAATGCTGGTGATCGCCGCAATTACTCCCGCTGCCTGCCGCGACGGCCTGGTGCGGAGGTGGTCTTCGACATGCTCGCAGAGGTGACCGGCCAGCCAGCGAGTTTCGTGATGCATCGCCCAGGCACGCGGGCGGTGCAGCTGAAGGACGCGGCCATGACGCCGTTCCTGCAGACGTTCGGTAAGTCGTCGCGGCAGACGCCCTGCACCTGCGAGACGAAGACCCAACCCACGCTGGCCCAGGCGCTCGAACTGCTCAACGGCGACGACGTGTCGCGGGCGATCGAGCAAGGTGGACGGATGCAAGCCTGGCTTGCGAGCGAGGGAACGCCGGAGGCGGCGGCCCGCAGGCTGTATCAGACCACGCTCTCGCGCGATCCGACCGACGTCGAAATGGCCGCCTTCGAGGAGCGACTGGCGGTCAAGCCAGACAAGCCCGTCGAGGCCCTCGAAGACCTCTGCTGGGCGGTGCTCAACAGTTCAGAATTCCTGTTCAACCACTGAATCAGCCCATGCGCATGAAGATCTCCGTTCTCGTCGCGGTTGTCGTCGCTCTCGGTCTCACGACCGCGGCACGAGCCGCGGACGCTCCAAATTACGAAGAGCACATCCTGCCGATCCTGCGGGAGAACTGCGGGCAGTGCCACCGCGCCGACAAGACGAGCGCCGGCCTGGACGTGACGAGCCTCGCCGCCCTCGAGAAGGGGGGCGATTCCGGTCCGGCGGTCGTCGCCGGCGTGCCGGAGAACAGCCCGCTCTACCGGGCGATGGCCCACATCGGCAGCGAGTCGCCGATGCCACCCGACTCGCCGAAGATCGCAGCCCCGAAGCTGGAACTCGTCGCCGCCTGGATCACCGGAGGGCTCAAGCTCACCGGCGCCGACTCCGGCAAGGCGGGGAAGCGGCTCGTCGACATCGCGGTCGATGCCGCGGCCCTCGGCCGGGGGCCGGAGAAGCCGATCGAGGTCGCAGCTGCGCTGCCGGCCCCGAAGCCGCTGAAGTCGGGGCGGGCGTTGCCGGTCATGGCGATGGCGGCAAACCCCTGGGCGCCGATCGTGGCGGTCGGCAGTCTTGAGGAGGCGGTGCTCCACGACGCCGCCACAGGCAGCCGGCTCGGGGCGGTCGCCTTCCCCGATGGTGAACTCCGTGTGCTGCGATTCTCCCGCAGCGGCGAGGTGCTCCTCATGGCCGGCGGCAAGCCCACCGCTTCAGGCAAGGCGGTGCTCGTCGACGTGCGCACGGGCGGCACGATCGCAAGCGTGGGCGACGACTTCGACGTCGTGCTCGCAGCCGACATCAGCCCCGATCAGTCGCTCGTGGCGCTCGCCGGGCCGGAGAAGCTCGTGCGGGTGTACAAGGTGGCCGATGGGTCGCTCGCCTTCACGGTCAAGAAGCACACCGACTTCGTGACGGCACTGCAGTTCTCGCCCGACGGCACCACGCTCGCCAGCGGCGACCGTGCCGGTGGGCTCTTCCTCTCCGCCGCTGCCGATGGAGCGAATCCCCGGCTGCTCGATGGCGTGGTCGGCGGCGTGGCCGATCTCGACTGGCGGCGCGACGGCAAGTCGCTCGCTGTTGCGACGGGTGACGGGAGCGTGCTGGTCTTCGAGCCGACGAAGGGCCTGATCGCCTCCAAGTGGAAGGCCCACGAGCACGGGGCGACGGCGGTCGCCTATTCCGCCGACGGCCGGCTGGTATCGGGCGGCCACGATGCAGCCGCGCGAGTCTGGGCGGCGGATGGGACGAAGATCTGCGAGGTGAACGGGCTCTCTGGCTCGGCGTTTCGCGTGGCCTTCTCCCATGACGGAAAGCATGTCTTCGCCGGAGACTGGTCCGGCACGGTGCGCGACTGTGCGGCCGACACGGGCGCCTGCGTCATGGAACTGTCGCAGATCGCGCGGTAGCCCAACCCCTATCCTGGAGAACTCACCTCACGCCGCCTGTCTCGAGCCATTCGTCCGCCATGGGAGGGCAGCGGGAAAATCGACGACGCCTACAAGCAGGAGCACAAGGACCTCGTCGACTCGATCCGGGGAGGCAAGCCCATCGTGGAATTTCGGCAGCTGGCCGACAGTTCGCTCGTGGCCGTGATGGGCCGGATGGCCGCGTACACAGGCCAGAAAGTCACCTGGAAGTTCGTGTCGGAGGAGTCGCAGCTCGATCTCTTCCCCAAGGATGTAACGTGGAAGTCGTCGCTGCCGCAGCCGACGGTGGCCGTGCCCAGAAAAACCAAGATCGTCTGACCGAGCGGCATGACGTTGAACGAATCATATTCCTGTCGAGGACATTCGCCAGTGACCATGGCCCAACAGAATTCATCTCTGCGAGCCTGGCAGTGGTGGGTGAGCGGCCTGCTGCTTCTGGCCACGATGCTCAACTACATGGACCGGCAGACGCTCGCCAACCTGTCGGTGCGGATCAGCGACGAACTGATGCTCTCGCAAGAGCGCTACGGCGATCTGGAGCTGGCATTCGGCTGGGCGTTTGCGGCAGGGTCGCTCTGCTTCGGGATTCTCGCCGACAGGCTGCCGGTGCGGTGGCTCTATCCGGCCGTCGTCATCGGCTGGTCGGCAGCGGGCATGCTCACGGGCCTGACGAGCGGCTATGGCCCGATGCTCACCTGCCGCACGCTGCTGGGCTTCTTCGAGGCCGGCCATTGGCCATGCGCGCTCAAGACCACGCAGGCAGTGCTCGCGCGGAAGGAGCGGCTCCTCGGCAACAGCCTGCTGCAGAGCGGCGGGGCGCTGGGCGCGATCATCACGCCGCTGGTGATCCGCGGCATGGTGGGGGACGACGTCTCGCCGGGAATCTGGCGGATGCCCTTCCTCGTGATCGGCGCGATCGGCCTGGTCTGGGTGATCGGCTGGCTGGCTACGATGTGGTCGGCCGATCTGGCCGCGCGGCCGGAGGAGAGCGACGACGTGCGGGAGCCCGAAACGGCAACGGGCAATCCGTGGTGGGACGCGTGCATCGCCAACCGCCGGTTCTGGGCGCTCGTGCCGATGGTCGTGTGCATCAACATCACCTGGCACCTGCTGCGGGCCTGGCTACCAAAATTCCTCCAGCAGGGCCGGGGGGCGACGGAAGCGGAATCGCTCTTCTTCAATGCCCTCTACTATGGCGCGGCCGACGTGGGCTGCATCGCGGCAGGGGCGGCGAGCCTCTGGCTCGTGCGCCGCGGCATGGAGGTGCACCGCTCGCGGCTGCTCGTCGTCGCCATCTGCGCGGCGTTGACGGCGCTCACGACGCTGGCGGCGCTGCTGCCGCGGGGCATGGAAATGTACGGCACGCTGCTCGTCGTCGGGGCTGGCGCGATGGGGCTCTTCCCCTGCTACTACTCCTTGGCGCAGGACGTGAGCCCGCGGCACCTGGGCAAGGCGACCGGGCTCTTGGCGGCGATCGGCTGGCTCGTGGCCTCGCCGATGCAGAAGGCTTTCGGCCGGGGCGTGGATCAGACCGGCTCGTTCAACACAGGGCTGGCTTTGGCGGGCCTGGCTCCCGCGGTCGCCCTGGGGCTGCTCATGGCCATGTGGCCGCGGCGGGACGTCGCAGTATTATCAAGGAAAAGGCGATGAAGTTCGTCAACGCCCCTGCTTCGCATGCCATGGTCATACAGCGACGACACCCAATTCGATCGCTCGTGTTGACGCTCCTCTCCACGCTCACGGTCGGCCTGCCCGCCCCGGGGTGGGCGCAGGCCGCCGATGCCGTTCCGTCGTTCACCCGCGACATCAAGGGCATCTTGTCGAACCGCTGCGTGCGATGCCACGGCCCCGACCCTGAGGGCCGAGCCGGTGGTGGAGACCAAGGGCTGCGGCTCGATACGTTCGCCGGCGCGACGGCTGATCTCGGTGGCCACGCCGCGATTGTGCCGGGCAAGCCCGACGAGAGCGAAATCATCGCCCGGATCACGTCGACCGATCCCGATCTCGTGATGCCGCCTCCCGAAGCTGGCGAGCGGCTTCCGGACAAGCAGGTCGATCTCCTGAAACGCTGGATCGCGGCCGGCGCGACCTACGAGCCGCACTGGGCCTATGTGGCCCCGAAGCGGCTACCGGTGCCGGCGGTGAAGCACACGGCCTGGCCACGAAACGCCATCGACCGGTTCATCCTCGTGCGGCTGGAAGCCGAGGGGCTCGCGCCGCAGCCCGAGGCCGACCGGGCCACGCTCGCCCGCCGGCTCGCGCTCGATCTTACCGGCCTGCCGCCGACTCCCGCCGAGGTCGATGCGTTCGTGGCCGACACGTCAGCCGACGCGGTCGAGAAGCTCGTCGATCGACTCCTCGCCCATGACGGCTACGGCGAGCACATGGCGCGGCAGTGGCTCGATCTCGCCCGCTATGCCGACAGCGCCGGCTACGCCGAAGACCAGCCGCGGACGATCTGGGGCTGGCGCGACTGGGTGGTCCGCGCGTTCGACGCCAACATGCCGTTCGACGAGTTCACGATTCGGCAACTGGCCGGCGACCTGCTGCCGAATGCAACGCTCGACGACAAGGTGGCCACTGCCTTCCACCGCAACACGCTCACCAACGACGAAGGCGGCACGATCGACGAGGAGTATCGCACCGTCGCCGTCATCGACCGCGTGAACACGACGCTGAGCACCTGGATGGGCACGACGATGGCCTGCGCCCAGTGCCACGACCACAAATACGACCCGCTTTCGCAGAAGGAATACTTCCAGCTCTACGCCATCTTGAACAACACGGCTGACGCCGACCGCAGGGACGAATCGCCCTTCGTGCGCCTCCCCTGGAAGGAGATCGATGACAAGCGGGCTCCGATCGAAAAGGAGATCGCGGAGATCGAGGCGGGAATTCCCGAATTGAAGAAGCCGGTTGCGAAGGACCGGCCCGAGCCGCCCGAGCTTCATCCGGCCCGGAAGATCATCGCCGACCTGCGGAAGCGGCTCGACGAAAACCCCGCCGCGACGGTGCCGGTGCTCGAGGAGCTCGCCGGCGAGAAGCGGCGGATCACGAAGATCCAGCTTCGCGGCAACTGGCAGAATCTAGGCGACGAAGTCCGCGAAGGGGTGCCGGAGGTATTTCACGACATGAACGCGGCCAACGAAGATCGTGTCGACCGCATGGCGCTCGCGAAGTGGCTCGTCGATCCCGCCAATCCGCTCACCGCCCGCGTGGTAGTCAACCGGCTCTGGGAGCGGCTGTTCGGCATCGGCATCGTTTCGACGAGCGAGGAGTTTGGCAGCCAGGGAGACCTGCCGAGCCACCCGGAGCTGCTCGACTGGCTGGCCTGCGAACTGGTGGAAAGCGGCTGGAACATGAAGGCGATCCAGCGGCTGATCGTGACGAGCGCTGCCTATCGCCAGACTTCGAAGTGCCCGCCCGACCTCGTGGCCCGCGATCCGGAAAACCGGCTCATCGCCTGCGGACCGCGGGTGCGGCTCTCGGCCGAGGTGATCCGCGACCAGGCCTTGGCCGCCGCTGGTCTGCTCTCTCGCAAGAAAGGGGGCCCGAGCGTGAAGCCGCCGCAGCCGAGCCTCGGGCTCAGTGCGGCCTTTGGCGGCAGCACCGATTGGGAGACGAGCACCGGCGAGGATCGCTACCGCCGCGCGCTCTACACCACCTGGCGGCGGAGCAATCCGTATCCTTCGATGGCGACGTTCGACGCGCCATCGCGCGAGGTCTGCACGATCCGCCGGCCGCGGACCAATACGCCGCTGCAGGCGCTCGTGACAATGAACGACCCGGCCTACGTGGAAGCGGCCCAAGCGCTCGCCCGGCGAATGGTGCGTGAGGGCGGCTCCACCGAGGCCGACCGGGCCACGCGTGGCTTCCGCCTCGTGCTCGCGCGGCGGCCCACGCCCGCGGAGATCGACAGGCTCGTCGGCCTGCATCGCGACGCGCACGACGACTTTCTGGCGGCGCCCGAAGAAGCCAACAAAATGGCCACCGACCCGCTCGGCCCGGTGCCCTCCGATCTGCAAGTCGAAACGGCCGACCTCGCCGCCTGGACCGTGGTGGCCAATGTGATCCTGAATCTCGACGAAACCTTCATGTGCCCGTGAGGCCCCCATGGATCTGCTGCTCGAATACAAACTGCTCGCGACGCGTCGTCACCTGCTCGGCGGCATGGCCGGCGGCATCGGCGCAATCGCGATGCGCGAGCTCTTTGCGGCGACGAACGCGGCTCCGGTCCCGGCGCTCGCGGCCGATCCGATGGCGACGAAGCGGCCGCCGCTGCTGGCCAAGGCGAAGCGGATGATCGTGATCCACCTCACAGGATCGCCGCCGCATCTCGATATGTATGACAACAAGCCGGAGCTCACGAAGCGCGACGGACAGGAGTGCCCCGCCGAGGCGATCGCGGGCAAGAAGTTCGCCTTCACCACCGGCACGCCGAAGCTCCTCGGCACGCGGCGGAAGTGGACGCGATGCGGCGAGAGCGGCATGGAGCTCTCCGACGCGATCCCGCATCTGCATCGGGTCGCCGACAAGATCTGCCTCGTGCGGAGCATGTTCACCGATCAGTTCAACCACGCCCCGGCGGAGCTCATGGTCTACACCGGCTCGCCCCGGGCCGGCCGGCCGAGCCTCGGGAGTTGGGCCACGTATGGCCTCGGCACCGAGAACGCAAACCTCCCCGGGTTCGTCGTCTTGATCTCGTCGGGCTCACAGCCCAACGGCGGCACGAGCAGCTTCGGCTCGGGCTTCCTGCCGAGCGTCTATCAGGGCGTACAATGCCGCTCGAAGGGGGATCCGGTGCTCTATGTCTCCGACCCGCCGGGGATGAGCCGGGCCATGCGCCGCAAGACGCTCGACGCCCTCAAGGACCTCAACGAACTGCAGGCCAGCGAGCTCGGCAATCCCGAGACGGTGACGCGGATCGCGCAGTATGAGCTGGCCTACCGGATGCAGACGAGCGTGCCCGACGTGATGGACATCTCGAAGGAGCCCAAGCACGTGCTCGAGGCCTACGGCGCGAAGCCGGGCGAAGCGAGCCTCGCCAACAATTGCCTGCTCGCCCGCCGACTCGTCGAGGAGGGCGTGCGGTTCGTGCACCTCTTCGACTGGGGCTGGGATTTCCACGGCACGAGGCCGCAGGAGGACATCCGCGACGGCCTCACGACGAAGGCGGCCACGTTCGACAGGCCGGCCGCCGCGCTCATCGAGGATCTCGAGGCCCGCGGGCTGCTCGAAGACACGCTCGTGCTCTGCACCGGCGAGTTTGGCCGCACGCCCTTTCAGGAGGGGCGGACTTCCGCCAGCGGCATTCTCGGCCGCGACCACTATCCCGACTGCTATTCCGTCTGGATGGCCGGCGGGGGTGTGAAGCCGGGCTACGTGCACGGCGCGAGCGACGATCTCGGGTTCAAGGTGGCGAGCGACATGGTGCACATCCACGACCTGCAGGCCACGATCCTGCATCTGCTCGGCTTCGACCACACGAAGCTCACCTACCGCTTCCAGGGCCGCGACTTTCGCCTCACCGACGTCCACGGCCACGTCGTCAAAGCGCTGCTCTCCTGACGAGGTTTGCAAAAGGGGCCGCATGGTGGTGACCCCTTCCCGGTTTCTATTCGCTTCTTCAGCTGAGAACCCTTTCCAGCCCCGCCAAGGGCATGAGGATTCTCTCGCAAGACCTGGGTCCAACGATCATGCCGCAGCCGTCCCTACACCCGCGGGATCTCGAAACCTGCGCGGGGCGTCCGCGCGGCAAACGCCGCCGCCTGCTCGTCTCCCACGATGGTTTCCGTGGCCGGATCCCACTTGATCGTGCGGCCGAGCCGGGCGGCGATCGCCGTGAAGTGGCAGGTGTTCATGGCGATGATGTGGCTACAGACATCCGACACCGGCAGCCGCCCCTCGCGGATGCAGCGGTAGAAGTTCTGCTTGTGGCCCTCGAACGGCTTGCCCTTGTAGAGCGCCTTGAGGTCGTCGTCGCCGAATGTGTCTTTGTCCCAGCCCTCCTCGATCGGCCCCTTGCCCTTCGTGTCTTCCTTGAGCGCCCACTGCGCGATGTCGACGTGATGCGCGCCCCAGTCGGTGAATTTGCCGCCCGAATACTCATACCACCAGCGGAATTCGTAGTGGCAGCGGCGATTGCGGAAGGGCACCATCGGCGCCTGGCCGAGCCACATGTCCCAGTCGAGCGCGCTGGGCGGATTCTCGATCGGGAATGGCCCGCCGATCGGGCTGCTGTTGATGCCGGCCGTCACCTTCTTGATCTCGCCGAGGAGTCCCTTGTGCGCCATGTTCACAGCGCGGCAGAACTTCTCTTTTCGCGACCACTGCTGCGTGCCGATGAAGAACTGGAGCTTGGGGAATTTCTCCGCCGCGGCCCGGGCGAGCTTGTTTTCCTCGAGCGTAAGGGAGAGCGGCTTCTGGCAGAAGACGTGCTTGCCGGCCTGCAGGGCCTCAATCGCGATCTTCACGTGCCAGTGGTCGGTGATGACGATGCTGACGACGTGGATGTCGGGCCGCTCGAGCACCTTGCGGTAGTCGCCTTAGGCGTCGGCCTTGCCGTTGACGATCCGCACGTCGTACTTGGCCCGATCGGCCTGGTCATTGTCGACATCGCAGACGGCGAGAATGTCGCCGAACTGAGCGTGCTCGATCGAGTCGCCGATGCAGCCGATGCCGGGGCGGTCGTTGGCCGCCTAGTTGGCAAACGCTGTCGCCGTCCACGGCACGTAGGGCACCAGGCCGCTGGCAGTGGCGGCAGCGGCCCCGATCGTCGTGTTGCCCAGAAAAGTCCTGCGGGTCGTGCGATTGCGATTCGACATGGTTGATTTCCAATGGAGGAAAAGGGGACGCAACTGTTGTTGGGACCGCATAATACAGCAACGTTGAGCGAAAATGCTCGGATGATGATGGGAAGCGTCGTCCCACTCGCTGCCGCGAGGGGCGTTCGGGGTGGCCGCCAAAAGCCCCCGGCGGAAGCCGGCGGGATGACGCGTGGCGATCACCGCCGACGCGTTTGAGCGAGGCCGGGAAAAGAGCTGCGTCCCCTTTTCACCCTTTTCATGCAGTAAGAGAATATGCACCCGACGTGCACCCGATGTGATGCATCCTTCGACGTGAGGCACCGCATGGCCACGATCTCTCGGCGGGCGTTTATGGCCGGTTCGCTCGGTGCGGCGGGCGCTTGTGTCGCCGCGATCGCGGATGAACCGCGTGAGGCTGATGGAGTGGCCAAGCCGGCGGCGGCCGGGGCCACTGGGCGGACGGTCATCGACACGCACACGCATTTCTATGACCCCACGCGGCCTGAGGGCGTACCCTGGCCGGGCAAAGGTGACGCGTTTCTCTATCGGCCCGTGCTGCCTGCGGAATGGGAGGAGTTGGTTGCACCGCTGGGCGTGACGGGAACGATCGTCGTCGAGGCGAGCCCGCTCGTCGAAGACAACCAGTGGCTGCTCGACCTCGCAGCCGACCAGAAGCCGCGGCCGGGCATGCAGGGGATCGTCGGCATCGTTGGCAGGCTCCCATTGGGAGAGGCCGCTTGCGGCGGGCTCATCGACCGGTTCGCCACGAACCCGCTCTTTCGCGGCGTCCGTGTGGACGCCCAGAATCTCCTCCAAGGACTCGGCGACACGGCCTATCTCGCCGATCTCGAGCGGTTTTCGGAGCGGGGCCTGACGCTCGACGTCAACGGCGGGCCCATGAACGGCGCGATCGACCGGCTCGCCACGCGACTTTCCGAACTGAAAATCGTGGTGGAGCATATGGGCAGCTGCCGGTTCGCGGAGTCGGGCCCCGAAGAGGCATGGCGTGAAGCGATCGCAACGGCTGCCCGGCACCCGAACGTGTTTCTGAAGGTGTCGGCGCTGATCGAGTCTGAGGCGCACTCGGCGGGTAGGCCCAAGGCCCGGACCGATGCGATGTATTACGAGCCGTGGCTCGAGTGCGCGTGGGATGCCTTCGGTATGAAGCGGCTCCTGTTCGGGAGCAACTGGCCGGTATCGGCCCGCGCGGGATCGTATGCCGACGTGCTCGGCGTCGTGCGGCCGTTCTTCGCGGCCAAGGGCCCGGAGGCCGAGCGCTGGTTTTTCGCCGACACCTCCCGGGCCGCCTACCGCTGGGCATGACGAGCCGACCGCGTGCCTACGGAGTGGCGTCAGCGGGCCACGGGCTCGTTCGCCCCCGCGTTCATTTGACCGCAAACTATACGCCTGTATACTTCTAAAGGATAGGTCGGCCAATGGCACTTCGGCAAGCGTCGGCCGAGCAGCGAGGGCCATGAGGAGCAACAGCCGGGACTGGCCGGGCTGGATGCGACGCTCGCTTCGAGGTGCCGAGGAGCTTCCTCCCC
>Ga0214917_10002909_pt1 | contig 20397 bp, 15 predicted proteins | sample LL_1208_BB_MetaG_FD_177983 | JGI IMG/M metagenome (GOLD analysis project Ga0214917, IMG submission 177983) | Freshwater microbial communities from Lake Lanier, Atlanta, Georgia, United States - LL_1208_BB | ecosystem: Environmental > Aquatic > Freshwater > Lake | place: USA: Georgia | collected...
TGGCGAGCGAGTCGCCCTCGCTATCGATGAGCCTCTTGAGTTCATCGAAGGCGCTGGCGTCGCTGATCGGCAGCATGTCGACCGGAACGCCGGACGCGTCGGGAAACACCATCGGCCGGGCGGCTTCCTGGCGGCCGAGCGGATGGATGCGCGACCGTTCGATCAGGGACACCGCCGGCGCGAGATCCTGCGGATCGCGATAGAACGCCCGCAGGAAGACGAACACGTTGTTCGTGGCCGAGCGGTAGACGAAGCAGCCGTCCGGCACCGGCCCTTCGTATCCGGGCGGAAGGAGGAGAAACGTGCCCCCCTTGCCGGCATCCGGCCCGGGCAGGCCGACGTCGCCGAAGAACTCACCGCCGTCGACCGGTATCGGTCGCTGCCAGACATCGAGCAGGATTCCCTGCAGGCCGGGCGGTGCCTCGAAGACCAGCGGGCCGTCCCTGCCGAGATCCACGTAGCCCATCGCGTAGATGACGTCGGAGTTCGGCGTGGTGACGAGGGTCTTGGCGTCCAGCCGCCTCTTCCAGACCGGCAGGACGTGGTAGCCGGAGCCGAACGCCTGCTCCGATCCCCGCTTCATGCCCAGCGTGTTGAGCAGCGGCAGCGACCAGAGCCAGGCCTGCGTCGCCCGCTGGAACAGCAGCTCCTCGCGGAGCGTCCGCGCCGTCTCCGGCGTGGGCCGGTTCTCCTCGAAGGGGAGGCCGCTCACGCCCTCGAAGCGGCCGACCTGCGCGGTAGCCCGCCCCGCCTGCAGGAGACCGACCGCGACCGCGACCACCACGAGCAGCCGCCGACATGACTGCGACATCGTCGCCTCCCTCGATTTTCGGTTGACGCACGAGGCGTCGCGGGTCGGCGAACGACGCGGTCCGCCACACGGACGCGGGCCGGGCCGTGGCACTCACGCCGCCGCGGCCGGCTCGTCGAGCACCACCTCGTCGAACTCGGTGCCGTCGACATCCCGCCGCAGCAGCAGGTAGGCGGCCGTGGCGATCGCCCAGAAGTAGCCCCAGCCGAACGACGAGAGCAGGGCGCCGAGCCCGCGCATCCAAAAGCCGATCGCCCGGGCGCCCCACGGGGCCGCCGGGCCGGCCCCAGCCACGCCGTCAAGCACGGCAGCCGTCCGATCATGCCCCATCCCGAAGCTCGCCGCCCACATCGCCAGCGTGCCGGTGGCATCGGCGAACAGCCCCGCGGCGACCACCGCGGGCACCGCCACGAGCAGGGCCACGAGGCCGTAGAAGGCGTAGTGCAGCGGCCGCTGGTAGAGGTAGGAGAAGGCGGTGGAGATGGCCTGGAAGCTGTCGCCCCGTTCCACCCCCACGGCGGCCACCATCAGCGGCCAGCCCGCGACGATCCCGATCGCCAGGATCGCCAGCACGACCGCCCCCGCGAGCACCAGCGGCCAGACGGCTCCCGCCAGGGCCAGCCCCCAGTCGGTCCGCATCACCAGCCCCAGCACCGCTCCGGGCAGCGACAGCGCGGCGATGCCGAGGAGCACGAAGGCCACCGCGTTGAAGGCCGACAGCCACTTGAGCGAGCCATACAGCAGCGACCCGGTGAACCCCGGGGCTTCCTCGTCGACGAGCTTCAGGGCGACGTGCCGTGTGATCGCCGTGCCGAAGATCGACCAGACCAGCACGAACCAGCCGAGCCGGGCCAACGCCGCCGCCATCTGCGCGAGCGTGGCGGAGGGACGAAACGGCACCGCCACCAGCCGCAGCACGTCGGCGGCCACCGCCGGCAGCCGATCGAGCAGGCCGACGAGCCCGGGCAGCACGCGACGGCTCGGCGCGAGCGTGGCACCGTCTGCAGCAGACTTCACGGCCGGCCGCGGCATGGCGTCGGGCAGGGAGAGCGACTCGTCCGCGGCCGCCGCCGCGACGGCCACCGAGGGGTGCGGCAGGCCCAGCCTGTCGGCGAGGGACCAGCCGGCCCACGTCGCCACGCTGCCGAGCGCCGCCAGGAAGATCACCGTCGGCGAGAAGCACGCGCCGGCCGCCCTGAACAGGATCCACCACGGCAGCGCGTCGCTCCACTGGACCTCGTGAACGGTGCGGCCCGACTGGACGCCCGCAGGGAGTCCGCCGGAGGCCGCCTGGTCGGGTGCATGTTCCATCATGGGAGCCCTTCGCGCGACTGGGGAGGAATGCGGGCGAGAGTATACGCCTGCGCTCGGAATGCGACAGCCGACCGCAGGTCAGGAGTCGCTCTCCAGGTCGCTCTCCTGGTCGCTCTCCTGGTCGCTCCCCAGGTCGCCCTCGCCGTCGTCCTCGTCCTCGGGCTTCTTCTCCGGGACGGCGTAGGCCTCGTCGAGCCAGCGGCCGAGGTCGATCAGGCGGCACCGCTCGCTGCAGAACGGCGCCGTGGGAGTGACGTCCAGCGTCACCTTCGCGTCGCACACGGGGCAGAGCGGCATGGCATCCTCCGCGGCGGTTCAGTCGGAGCCCTTCGCCGGGGAACCGCCCGCAGCCCCACCAGAGTCGGACTTCTTGCCGCCGCCCTCGGAGCCGCCCCCCTTGTCGGCGGCCGCGCCCTTCTTGTACGACTCGCTGCGGTAGTCGGTCTTGTAGAAGCCCGACCCCTTGAACACGATCGCGCCGCCGGCGCCGATCAGCCTGCGCAGCTTCTTCTTCTTGCACTTGGGGCAGGTCTTCTTCACCGCGTCGGTCATCGACTGGAACAGCTCGAAGGCGTGTCCGCAGCCGTCACAGACGTAGTCGTACGTGGGCATATGGTGTCTCCTTCTCGGCGTTTCCTGCGGTCGACTTCGTGGACCGTCTGTGTCGATCGCCATGCGACCGGTGGGGGGCATGGATGACTTTTTCCACAGACAGCTAGCCGGGCGGCTGCTGGGCCACGATCACCTGCGCGGGACGGACCACACGATCGTGCAGCCGGTAGCCCCGGCTGGCGACCCCCACGATCGTGCCGGCCGACACACCGGGAACGACCTGCTGCAGGATCGCGTCGTGGACCGTCGGGTCGAAAGGCGTCCCATCCGTGTCGATCGTCTTGCACCCGTGGCTGTCGAGCAGCTTCTCGATCTGCTGCGCGGTCATCCGGAATCCCGCCCGCAGGGCGTCGACGTCGGCCGTCTTTTCGCTGGCGTCGATCGCCCGCTGCACCGTGTCGAGCACGGGGAGCAGGTCGCGAAGCAGTTCCATCTCTCGATACCGCAGGGCGTCCTCGTGCTCCCGACGCGATCGCTTGCGGAAATTCTCCAGCTCCGCCTGCGCCCGCAACGCGCGATCTTCCGCGTCGCGCACCTGCTGCTCGAGCGGTCCGGTTCCGGGCTGGCCGGCCGGTGTCCCGGCACCCGCCGGCCCATCGCCCTGCCATTCGCCGACCGGCTCCCCGTCATCGCCCTGCGGATTCATGCCTTTTTCTCCTGCTTTTTCGACCTGGTCGCACGGGGCTGGTCCGTCGCCTCGTCCGCATCCTTCGGCTGAAAGTATTCACCGAGCCGGCTGAAGAAGCTCGACCGCTTCGGGCTCACCTCCTGCTGTTCCTCGGCGGCCAATTCCCGCAGCAACTGCTCGGCCCGCGGCGACAGCGTCTTCGGCACCTCGACGTGGACGTGCACGTGGAGGTCTCCGACGCCACGACCGCGAACCTCCGGCATGCCGAGCCCCCGCACCCGCACCACGTCGCCGGCCTGCGTGCCGCGGCCGATCGCGAGCGGCTTCGGCCCGTCGAGCGTGGGAACCTCCACGGTGGCACCGAGGGCCGCCTGGCTGAACGTGATCGGCACCTCGCAGTGCAGGTCGCGGCCCTCGCGGGTGAGGAACGGGTGCTCCTCGATCTCGATGACGCAGTAGCAGTCGCCGGGCGGACCGCCGTTGCCGCCGGGCTCTCCTTCGCCGGCCAGCCGCACCCGCACGTCGCGATCGACGCCCGCGGGAATCGTCACCCGCCGTTCCACCCGCTCCTCGGTCAGGCCCTCGCCGCCGCACGCCGGGCACTTGTCGCGGACGACACTCCCCGCTCCGCGGCAGGCAGGGCAGGTGGTCTGCAGCCGGAACACGCCGGCCGTCTGGATCACCTGGCCGTGGCCCTTGCAGTAGTCGCAGGGTTGCGGCGTCGTGCCCTTCTTGGCGCCGGAGCCGTCACAGCCGCTGCACGATTCGTGCCGCGTGAACGCGATCGTCTTCGTGACGCCCCGCGCCGCCTCGACGAGCGACAGCGACACGCTCGAAAAGACGTCGCGGCCCTGCCGCGGCCGGTTGCCCCGCCGCTTGCCGCCACCGAACGCGTCGCCGAACATCCCGCCGCCGAACAGGTCGCCGAACGCCTCGAAGATGTCGCCGATGTCGTTGAACTCGTGCCGCCCACCACCCTGCAGCCCCGCGTGGCCGTAGCGATCGTAGCGGGCCCGCAGGTCGTCGTTCGAGAGCACCTCGAACGCCCGCGCCGCCTCCTTGAAGCGGTCGGCGGCTTCGGCGTTGCCCGGATTCTTGTCGGGGTGGAAGCGGATCGCCAGCTTCCGGTAGGCGTCGGCGATCGTCGAGCCGTCGGCCCGCCGCTCGACTCCCAGCACCTCGTAGTAGTCGCGCTCAGTCGCCATCGGCGGGGACGCACTCGACGGGTCGCGGACCATCCCGGACGCGGCTCACTCGCGCCCGGACGACGCCGGCCGGAACGGAATCGCCTCGCGGCGCCGTCCGCTAGCGAACGCTGCCCTCGATCCGCTGCTTCTTGGCGTCCTCCTTGTCGAGATTCGTGACGAGTGCCTCCGTGGTGAGCATCAGCCCGGCGATGCTCGCGGCGTTGGTCAACGCGACCCGCACCACCTTGACGGGGTCGATGATGCCGGCCTTGAGCATGTCGACGTACTCGCCCTTGTTGGCGTCGTACCCGACGTTGAGGTCCTTGTCGGCGACCTCGTCGGCCACCACTGCGCCGTCGATGCCGCCGTTTTCCGCGATCTGGCGAATCGGCGCCTCGAGCGAGTGCAGGATGATGTCGACGCCGATCTTCTCGTCGCCCTTGGCCTGGGCCCGGGCCTTCTCCACCGCCTCGCGGCAGCGGAGCAGCGCCACGCCGCCTCCCGGCACGATGCCCTCCTCGACGGCCGCACGGGTCGCGTGCAGCGCGTCCTCGACGCGGGCCTTCTTCTGCTTCATCTCGGCCTCGGTGCCGGCGCCGACGGAGATGATCGCCACGCCGCCGGTGAGCTTCGCGAGCCGCTCCTGCAGCTTCTCGCGGTCGTACTCGCTCTCCGTGCCCTCGATCTGCGTCCGCAGCTGCTGCACGCGGGCCTGCACCTCGGCCTGCTTGCCGGCGCCCTGCACGATCGTGGTCTCGTTCTTGTCGACCGTGATCTTCTTCGCCCGGCCGAGATGCGAGAGGTCGAGGCTCTCGAGGGTGAGGCCGAGGTCCTCGCTGATGAGCGTGCCGCCCGTCAGCGTCGCGATGTCGCCGAGCATCGCCTTGCGGCGGTCGCCGAACCCCGGGGCCTTGGAGGCGCAGACGTTGAGCACGCCCCGCAGCTTGTTGACGACGAGGGCCGTGAGGGCGTCGCCGTCGACATCCTCGGCGATGATCAGCAGCGGCTTGCCGGAGGCACTCACCTTCTCCAGGAGCGGCAACAGGTCGCGGAGATTCGAGATCTTCTTCTCGTGGATCAGGATCAGGGCGTCGTCGAGCTGGCAGACCATCTCCGCCGGCTTGTTCACGAAGTAGGGGGAGACGAACCCCTTGTCGAACTGCATGCCATCGACGAAGCGGACGTTCGTCTCGGTCGTCTTGCCCTCCTCGACGGTGATGACGCCGTCCTTGCCGACCCGCTGCAGCGCTTCGGCCAGCAGGTCGCCGATGGAACGGTCGTTGTTGGCGCTGATCGCGCCGACCTGGGCGATCTCCTCGGGCCGCTCCACCTTGCGGGCGATCTGCGTGAGCCGGGCCACGGCCGCCTCCACGCCCTTCTCGATGCCGCGCCGCACGGCCGTGGGGTTGCTGCCCGCCGCCACGTTCCTCGTGCCCTCGCGGAAGATGGCACGGGCCAGGACGGTCGCCGTCGTCGTGCCGTCGCCGGCCAGGTCGGAGGTCTTGGAGGCCACTTCGTTCACGAGCTTGGCGCCCATGTTCTCGAAGGCGTCCTCGAGATCGACCTCCTTGCTGACCGTCACGCCGTCCTTCGTCACGGTCGGCCCGCCGAAGGACTTGTCGATGATGACGTTCCGCCCGGTGGGCCCCATCGTCACGGCGACGGCACCGGCCAGTTTCTCCACCCCCTTGAGCAGCTTGGCGCGGGCCTTGTCATCGAACAGCAGTTGCTTGGGCACGGGACGTTACTCCTGGAAAAAAGCAGGGCTGGAAGAAATGCAGGGCTGGAATGAAGCAGCGGGTCGGGAAGCAGGGGGTCGGGAAGGACGCTCGTGGCACGAACGGACGGTTGGACGGGCACCGCCGGCCGGCCCGGCCGCCGCCTCACGACAGGGCCAAGGACCGGGCGACGGCGAACCGACCGCTCGGTGCCGGACTCAGTTGACGACCTTGGCGAGGATGTCGCTCTCCCGGAGGATCTTCACCTCGTGGCCGTCGACCTCGATGTCGCTGCCCGAGTACTTGCCGTAGATGACCTGGTCGCCGACGGCCAGCGACAGCGGAGCCCGGCCGCCATGCTCGAGCAGTTTGCCGGGGCCGAGCGCCAGCACGTGGCCGCGCTGCGGCTTCTCCTTGGCGGTGTCGGGCAGCACGATACCGCCCGCGGTCCGCTCCTCGGCCTCGACCGGCTCGACCACCACGCGGTCATCCAACGGACGGATCTTCAGGTTCTTCGCAGCCATGTGTCATTCACTCCGGAAAAAAGGGGACAAATCTCGATGCAGTTGCTCGCCGCAGCGCGGCAGGGAGACCCGATCACATCATCCCGGGCATGCCGCCCATGCCACCCATGCCGCCCATGCCGGGCATGCCACCCATGCCGCCGCCCATGCCGTGGTGGTCGTGGCCCTCGCCGCCGGACTCCTCCTCGGCCTTCGGGATCTCCGTGACCAGGGAATCGGTGGTGAGCAGCAGCGACGCGACGCTCGCGGCGTTTTGCAGGGCGGTGCGGACCACCTTCGCCGGGTCGATCACGCCGGCGGCGACGAGATCGCAGTACTCCGCCTTGTCGGCATCGTAGCCGTCGTTCTTGCCCTTCATGTGCCGCACGCGGTTCACCACGACGGAGCCGTCCACACCGGCGTTGCCCGCGATCGCCTCCAGCGGATACCGCAGCGCCTGCTTCACGATCGTGGCACCCATCTTCTCGTCGGCGCTGAGATCTCCCTTGAGCAGGTTTTCGATCGCCTTCTCGCTTCGCAGCAGGGCCACGCCGCCACCGGGCACGACGCCCTCGGCGAGGGCGGCCTGCACGGCGCTCTTGGCGTCCTCGATGAGAGCCTTCCGCTCCTTCATCTCGGTCTCCGTCGCCGCCCCGACGTTGATCTGGGCGACGCCTCCGGCGAGCTTGGCCAGCCGCTCCTGCAGCTTCTCACGGTCGTACTCGCTGGTCGTCACCTGGATCTCCGCGCGGATCTGCTTCGCGCGGCCGTCGATGGCGTCCTTCGTGCCGGCACCGCTCACGATCGTGGTGTTTTCCGCCTCGACGATCACCCGCTTGGCGCGGCCCAGGTCGCTGAGCTTGACGCTGTCGAGCTGGATGCCGAGATCCTTGAAGATCGCCTGGCCGCCGGTGAGCACGGCGAGATCGCCCAGGATCGCCTTGCGCCGATCGCCGTAGCCGGGCGCCTTGATGGCGACGGAGTGCACGATGCCTCGCAGCTTGTTGACGACGAGCGTCGCGAGGGCCTCGCCCTCGACGTCCTCGGCGATGACCACCAGTGGCTTCGCGGCCTTGCTCACGGCCTCCATGAGCGGCACGAGGTTCTTCGCACTGGAGATCTTCTCCTCGAAGATCAGGATGTAGGGGTTTTCCAGCTCGCACACCTGCGATTCGGCGTCGGTCACGAAGTGGGGCGAGAGGAAGCCCCGGTCGAACTGCATGCCTTCGACGAACTCGACCGACGTCTCGGCCTGCTTGCCCTCCTCGACGGTGATCACGCCGTCCTTGCCGACCCTGAGGAAGGCCTCGGCCAGCACGTCACCGATCGAGGGATCGTTGTTGCCGGCGATCGTGGCGATCTGCGTCAGTTCCTTCTTGCTCTTCTCGTTGATCGGCGTCGCCATCGACAGGATCGACTTGGAGACCGCCTCCACCGCACGGTGGATGCCCCGCGACAGGGCCATCGGATCGGCGCCGGCGGCGATCATCTTCAGGCCTTCGCGGAAGATGGCCTCGGCGAGCACCGTAGCCGTGGTCGTGCCGTCGCCGGCCACGTCGTTCGTCTTGCTGGCGGCCTCCTTGACGAGCTGGGCGCCAAGATTCTCGTACGGATCCTCGAGGTCGATGTCCTCGGCCACGGTGACGCCGTCCTTCGTGACCTTCGGCGATCCCCAGCCCTTGTCGAGCACCGCGTTGCGGCCACGCGGGCCGAGCGTGCTCTTCACCGCCTTGGCCAGCTTCGACACGCCGGCGAGCAACGGCTGACGGGCCTCATCGTCGAACACCATCTGTTTGGCCACGGGATACTCCTCCAGGGAAAGCGGGATCAGGTCCGGGGAAAGCGGGGATCAGGGAAGGCGGGGATGGGCGGGGCGTTGCTGGACGAAACGTGGACGGAATCCGCCGGCGGCGTCGAACGGCGTGATTTGGCAGTTCAAGGCCGGGCGGCCGAAAAGGATGCAACCGGCGTGCCAAAGCGGCCGTCTGATCGTCGAAGGCGACGCACTAGGCTGGTTTTGCACGGTGATTTCGATCGGAGGCCAGCCAGTCGGTCGGGCGAGTGCCGTTTTGGCAGGAGCCGGCTCGCCGACTGCAGTCGCTCGGGGGTGTTCACGGTGCCCACTCGATCGCCCCTTCCAGCCCGCGGACGAACCCCGCGAGCAGGTCCGCGGCCCGATCGGCGTCGTCGAGCGAAATCGTCTCGACGGCCGAGTGCATGTAGCGGTTGGGCACGCTGACGAGGCCGGTCGCCACGCCCGCTCGCGTCGTCTGGAGCACGTTGGCGTCGGTCGGTGTGGCCCGTCCGCTGGCGCCGAGCTGCACCGGGATGTCCCGGGCCGCGGCGACCGTCAGCAGCCGCGACACCACGTGCGGATTCATGTTCGGGCCGCGAAACACGACTGGCCCCCGGTCGATCGCCACGTCCCCCTCCGACTTCTTGTCGATCGTGGGGCAGTCGGTCGCGTGCGTGACGTCGACGGCGATCGCGACGTGGGGATCGACGCCGTAGCAGCTCGTCTGGGCGCCCCGCAGGCCGATCTCCTCCTGGACGGTCGACGCCACGAACAGCCCGCAGGGCAGGGGGCCGGCGGCCACCGCCCGGCGAAACGCCTCCAGCACCACCCAGAGCCCCACCTTGTCGTCCATCGCCACCGCGCTGGCGAGGTTCCGCCGCAGGGGCTGGAACCGCAATTCGAGCGTCACCGGGTCGCCGATCCGCACGACGCTCTCGGCGTCGGCCTTGTCGCCGGCGCCGATGTCGATCCAGAGGTCCTTCATCTTGGGAACGACCTTCCGCTCCTCGTCGGTGAGCAGGTGGATCGGCTTGCGCGACATGACGCCGTGCACCGGGCCGGAGGCGGTCCAGATCACCACCCGCGCCCCGACGAGCTGGATCGGGTCCCAGCCGCCGATCGGCTGGACGGAGATGAAGCCGTCGCCGTCGATGTATTGGACGATGAGGCCGATCTGGTCGCAGTGACCGGCCAGCAGCATCCGCGTGGCGGCGCCGGCGTTGGTGGAGCCGATCACGTTGCCGTGCGAATCGGTCGTGACGGCGTCGGCGCACGACGCCAGGTAGTCGCGGACCACCCGCTGGATGGGCTGCTCGTAGCCGGACGGGCTCGGCGTTTCGAGCAGGCGGACCAGAAAATCGCGGGCCGACGCGTCCACGTGTGGGAACTCCCGGGGAGGAATGCCGAAGGAGATGTGAGCAAGACCGCCGAGGAGCCTCCGACGCCGCTCGAAGCCGCACGTTGTACGCGATCGGCTGAAAACCTGACAGGCGGCGGCCGGGCCACCGTTGCGAACGGAACGACCGGCACGGCCGGACCATCCGGCCGCCGGCGGACCGGGGCTCGCTTCCAGCAGCGGGCCGGCCTCATTACGATCGACGGATTCCCAGCCTCGGAGCCGCTCCTGTCATGAACGAACCAGTCCGCGTCGGCGTCGTCGGCCTCGGCACCGTCGGATCGGGCGTGGTCCGGCTGCTCGTCGACTCGGCCGACCACATCACGCGGCACGCCGGCCGGCCGATCGTGGTCGAGCGGGCCGTGGTGCGGGACGTCGCCAGGGACCGCGGCCTGCCCCTGCCCGCCGACCGGATCGCCACCGACATCCACGCGATCTCCCGGGACCCTTCGATCTCGGTGGCCGTGCTGCTCGTCGGCGGACTCGAGCCGGCCCGGTCGATGATGATCGAGCTGCTCGAACAGGGGAAGGACGTCGTCACGGCCAACAAGGCACTGCTCGCGGAGCACGGGCCGGAGCTCTTCGAGCTGGCCCGGCGCCGCGGCCGGTCGATCGCGTTCGAGGCGGCCGTGGCCGGCGGCATCCCCATCGTCGCGGCGATCGGCGAATGCCTCGCCGCCAACCGCATCGAGTCGATCCGCGGCATCCTCAACGGCACGAGCAACTTCATCCTCTCGCAGATGGAGGAGGACGGCGCCGACTACGCCGAGGTGCTCAGGGTCGCGCAGGCAAAGGGCTACGCCGAGGCCGATCCGGCGATGGACGTCGACGGCACCGACGCCACCCAGAAGATCGCGCTGTTGGCCCACCTGGCCTTCGGCGTCTGGGTGCCGTGGGCCGACATCCCCCGGACGGGCATCGAGGGGGTCGATCTGGGCCTGATGACCTACGCCGCACAGCTGGGCTACCGGATCCGGCTGGTCGCGGTCGCGAGCCGCAGCGACGGCAAGCTGGCGATGCGGGTGGCGCCCGCGCTCGTGAAGATCGGCACGCCGCTGGCGGAGACCCGCGGTGCCTACAACGCCGTGAGCATCGTGGGCGACGCCGTCGGCAGGATGTTCTTCCACGGCCTCGGCGCCGGCCAGATGCCCACCGCCTCGGCCGTCGTCGCCGACATCATCGACACCGTCGTGGGCAGGGCGGCGATCACCTTCAAGACCACCGGCGTGCTCTCGCCCGACGCTCCGGCCGCCAAGGTCGGCGGCGTCGACATGCTGGAGCGGCACTTCCTGCGCGTGCCCGTGCAGGATCGGCCCGGCGTGCTGTCGCGGATCACCGGCGTGCTCGGGGAGCACGGCATCTCGATCGCTTCCGTCATCCAGCACGACCCCACGGGAGGCTCGGCCACCGCCGTGCCGCTGGTGATCATGACGCACGCCTGCGGCTCGAACGCCATCCGCAGGGCGATGAGCCACATCGACGCCTCCGACGTCGTCGAGGGCGGGAGCGTCTGCCTGAGCGTGCTCGACGACTGACTCCGCAGGCACGCACCGCCAGGAACACACCGATGAAATACGTGATCGTCATCCCCGACGGCGCGGCCGACGCGGCCCAGGACGCGCTGGGGGGCCGCACGCCGTTCCAGGCCGCCCGCACGCCCGCGCTCGATGCGCTCGCCGCCCGCGGCCGGGTCGGCCTCACCAACCATGTGCCCGACAGCCTGCCGCCCGGCTCGGAAGTCGCCTGCATGAGCCTGATGGGCTACGACCCGCTCGCCTATTTCACCGGCCGGGCCCCGCTCGAGGCGGCGGCGCAGGGGATCGAACTGGGCCCCGACGACTGGGCCGTCCGGTGCAACCTCGTCACGATCGCCGGCGACGACGAGGCCGTGATGGAAGACTTCACCGCCGGCCACGTCTCGACCGCGGAGGCGACGGAGCTCCTGGCCGCGGCCCAGCGCGGCCTGGCCGCCGATTTCCCCGGGCTCCGCGGCTGGGAGTTCAAGCCGGGCGTCAGCTACCGCAACCTGCTCCTGCACCGCGGCACCGCCGGCGTCGCGGCGCCGCTCGCCGCCGACCTGCGGGCGACCCCGCCGCACGACCTCATGGACAAGCCGGTCGCCGATTCGTTTCCCCGGGGCACGGGCAGCCGGCTGCTCACCGACATCATGGCGCGGAGCGCCGACTGGCTGGCCGGCCATCCGGTCAATGCCGCGCGGGTCGCGGCCGGCCGCCGGCCCGCCACGCACGTCTGGCTCTGGGGGGTCGGCCGCGCGCCGGCGATGGAGCCGTTTCAGCGGAAGTACGGCACGACCGGCACGATGATCACGGCGGTCGACCTGCTCCGTGGCCTGGCGGCACTGGCCGGCTGGAAGCGGCTGGAGGTGCCGGGGGCGACCGGCTACCTCGACACGGACTACGCGGCCAAGGGGAGGGCGGCGATCGGAGAGCTCGCGCACGCGGACCTCGTCTGCGTCCATGTCGAGGCTCCCGACGAGGCCAGCCACCAGGGCGACGCCGCCGCGAAGGTGAGGGCGATCGAGGAGATCGACGAGAAGATCGTCGGGCCGATCGCGGCGCACCTGGCCGGCATCCCCGACCACCGCATCCTCGTCTGCCCCGACCATCCGACGTTCATCGCCACCAAGACGCATTCCCGCGGCGCCGTGCCCTTCCTGATGGCGGGCAGCGGCATCGCCGCGTCGGGGCAGACGAGCTACGACGAGCGGGCGGCCGCGGCCGCCGGCGATTCGATCGAGCCCGGCTGGCGGCTGATGGGCGAGTTTCTGGGTTCCAACCGCGCGTGACGCGCAGGAGATGCGAGTCGATGGCCCTCGTGGTGCAGAAGTTCGGTGGAACGAGCGTCGCCGATCCGCAGAAGATCCTGGCGGCGGCCCGGAAGGCGATCGCCCGGCAGCACGCGGGCCACCAGGTGGTGGTCGTGGTCAGCGCGATGGGGCACCAGACGGACGTGCTCGTCGACCTCGCCCGGCAGATCTCCGAGCGGCCGAGCGCCCGCGAGATGGACATGCTCCTCTCCACGGGGGAGCAGGTGAGCGTGGCCCTGTTCGCGATGGCGATCCAGTCGCTCGGCCACAAGGCGGTGAGCCTCACCGGCGCCCAGATCGGCATCCGCACCGACAGCACCCACACGAAGGCCCGGATCCGGTCGATCTCGACCGACCACGTGCGGAAGCTGCTCGACGACGGCGCCATCGTGATCGCCGCCGGCTTCCAGGGGATCGACCAGAACGGCAACATCACGACGCTCGGTCGGGGTGGCTCCGACACCACCGCCGTGGCGCTCGCCGCCGTGCTCGACGCCGGCCTCTGCGAGATCTACACCGACGTCGACGGCGTCTACACGACCGACCCGCGGATGCTGCCCGACGCCCGGCGGCTGCCGTCGATCAGCTACGACGAGATGCTGGAGATGGCCAGCCTCGGCGCCGGGGTGATGCACCCGCGGTCGATCGAGTTCGCCAAGAAGTTCGGCGTGAAGGTGCTCGTGCGGTCGAGCTTCAAGGACGTGCCGGGAACGATGATCCTCGCGGCCGAGGAATCGACGCCGCGGCCGGCCAGCGGCGTGGCGATCGCCAAGGACGAGGCCCTGATCACGCTGGAAAACGTCCCCGACCAGCCGGGGTCGAGCCACGCGCTCTTCTCGGACCTGGCGGCCTCCGGGATCGCCGTCGACATGATCGTGCAGAACGTCGGCCAGCACGGCCAGGCCGACATCTCGTTCACGGTGCCCTCGGACGACCTCGCCGAGGCGCTCGCCCTCTCGCAGCGGGTGGCGACCAGGCTCGGCGCCACGGGCGTCTCGCACGACGACGCCGTCGCCAAGGTGTCGGTCGTGGGGGTGGGGATGGCCGAGGCCGAGGGCGTGGCCGGAAGGATGTTCTCCGCACTCTCGCGCGAGAGGATCAACGTCCACATGATCACCACCAGCGAGATCAAGATCTCAGTGCTCGTCGATCGCAAGGACGGCGCCGCGGCCGTGCAGGCGGTCCACCGCGCGTTCGGCCTCGAGGCGGAGACGGTCGACGGCGCGGCCGACATCGCCGGCGGCGGCCTGGCGAAGTCGAGCCCGCTCGACGTGGTCCGCCGGCTCGAGGGGATGGAGGACCTCGCCATCGAGGACTGCCAGCTCGACTCCTCGCAGGCGCTCGTCACGTTCACCGACCTGCCCGACACGCCCGGCGTGGCCGCCGACGTCTTCGAGGAGGTGGGCCGGGCCGGGCTGTTCGTCGACATGATCGTGCAGAGCCACCCGCGGGACGGCCGCGCCGAGATCTCGTTCACGGTGCCGGCCGGGAGCCGCGACCGGGCCATCGAGCTGGCAGGCAGGATCGCCGCCACCCGCGGGGCGAAGGTGGCCGACGTGCCCCACGTGGCCAAGCTCTCGATCACCGGCGTGGGGATCCGCAGCCATGCGGGCGTGGCGGACAGGCTCTTCAAGCCGCTCGCCGACGCGGGGATCAACATCGACCTCGTCAGCACCAGCGAGGTGCGGCTCAACGTGATCGTGGCCGCCGAGCACGGCGAGCAGTCGCTGCGGGTGCTGCGGCGGGCCTTCGGCCTAGAGGCGTGAGGCCTCCCGGCGGAGGCCACGCTCAGCCGAGCACGTCGGAGAGCACTTCCTCCGCCACGTAGATCGGCAGATTCGGCTCGCACGTGACCGCCACGGCGATCGCGTCGGACGGCCGTGCGTCGATCTCGAGCAGCTCGCCGTCCTTGAGCACGCGGATCGTCGCGAAGTAGGTGTGCTCCTTCAGCTCCGAGATCACCACGTCCTGGAACTGGCCCCCGAGCATCTCGATGGCGGCCACGAGGAGATCGTGCGTCAGCGGCCGCGGCGACTGGTGCCGCTTGACGCGACGGTCGATGCTCGTCGCCTCGAAGAGGCCGATCAAGATGGGGAACGTGCGGTCGCCCTCGACCTCCTTGAGGTAGACCACCTGCTGGTCGTTGATCTCGCTGATGATGATCCGCGAGAGTTCCATCTGGACGCTCATGGGCCGTTGCTCCCGGAGTGCGCGGTCGGCCGGCAGGGGACGTCGGCGGTGCTCCCTCACCCCGCGTCCCACCCGCCGGACCTTCGCGAGTGTACCCCAAACCGCCGGGGGACACACGCGGCCGGAGGGCCGCCGCCCCGCCGCGAGTCAGCGCGGCCGCGACGACAGCTCCGCCAGCGTGGACAGGCCCTTGGCGAGCTTCGCCTCGAGCTCCGCCAGCTGCGCCCGCTCCTTCTCCACGACAGCCTGGGGCGCCTTGGCCGCGAAGGAGCCGTCGGCCAGCTTCGCCTTCTTCGCGGCGATGAAGCCCGCCGTCTTCTCGTTCTCCTTCGTGAGCCGCGCGATCTCCGCCCCCACGTCGATCAACTCGGCGAGATCGACGAACAGGTCGCAGCCCGCCGCCGACACGGCGGCCGCGGCGGCATTGCCGGCGGCATCCGGACCGGCGGCCATGATCGTGGCCCCCGCCATCGATTCGATCGCCGCGTGCATCGGCGCGAGCAGGTCGCAGACGTCGCGAGGTCCGCGGATCGACACCGGCACCCGGGTCTTCGGCGGAACGTTCTGCCGCGAGCGGACCTCGCGGATCGCCCCCACGATCCCGAGGAACGTGCCGAACTGCCGCTCCGTGCGGTCGTCGATCCAGGCCGGCGGCGGCGCGGGCCAGCCGGCGATCATGATCGACGCCGCCGGCGCGGCGGCCACGTCCCAGGGCATCCGGCGCTCGCCCGCCGCCTCGCGGAGGTGCTGCCAGATCTCCTCGGTGACGAACGGCATGATCGGATGGAGCAGCCGCAGGATCGTGTCGAGACCGACGAGCAGCATCGTCTGCGCCTGCGGCCGCAGGGCCGGATCGGCCAGCCGCGGCTTGCACAGCTCGAGGTAGGCGCTGCAGAACTCGTCCCAGGCGAAGGCATAGAGGATCCGGGCAGCCTCCGCGAAGCGGTAGTCGTCGATCGCCCGCGTGGCGTCGCGGGTCACGCTCGCCAGCCGGCTCGCCAGCCAGCGGTCCTCGAGCGCCGTGCATGCGGCCGCGTCGGCCGACGAGGGCATGTCGCGGCCCCGGTAATCCTCGAGGTTCATGAGGACGAAGCGGGTGGCGTTCCAGAGCTTGTTGGAGAAGTTCCTGCCCGACTCGAACCGCTCGGAGAGCGCCGGGCCGCGGAGCAGGGCGAGGTCCTCGGGCGTCCGGGCCCACTGCGTGCGGAAGGGCTTGCCGCACTTCCCGCACTCGACCTTGGGCAGCATGCGGTTCTGCACCGTCTGCTCGATCCGCGCCGCGCAGGTCGGGCACTGGAACTCGACCGGCATCCGCACGTCCTGCGTCTCGGTCGCCATGCTCACCATGCCGAACCGCAGCGCGTCGGCGCCGAGGGCCTCGATCACGTCGAGCGGATCGACGCCGTTGCCCTTGCTCTTGCTCATCGTCTCGCCGTAGCGGTCGAGGATCTTGGGGTGGATGGCGACGTCGCCGAAGGGGATCTCCCCGGTGTCGAACAGGCCCATGATCACCATCCGGGCCACCCAGAGCGTGATGATGTCGCGGCTGGTGACGAGCGCGGTCGTGGGATAGAAGCAGTCGAGCTCGGCGGTGCGGCCGGGCCAGCCGAGGGTGGAGTGCGGCCAGAGGGCCGAGGAGAACCAGGTGTCGAGCGTGTCGGGATCGCGGACGAGCGGCCGTCCGTCGATGCACTCGACACCGATCGCCTCGTCCGACGAGCAGACGTGCCAGCCGTCGGCTCCATCGGACCTCCACGCCACGGTCTTCCGGCCCGCGAACGCCTGCTGGAGCCCGGCCTCCGCCACGCCGTCCACGTGCCAGATCGGGATGCGGTGGCCCCACCAGAGCTGGCGGCTCACCGGCCAGTCCCGCTTCTCGCCGAGCCAGTCGAGGTAGCTCTTGGCATACCGCTCCGGCACGATGCGGATCCGCCCGGACGTCACCGCGTCGAGCGCGGGTTGGGCGATCTCGTCCATGCGGATGAACCACTGGTCGGCCAGGAACGGCTCGATCGGGGTCTTCGAACGGTCGGAGTGCGCGAGGTCGATGACGCGGTCCTCGACCTGCACGAGCTGTCCGGCCGCCTCGAGGTCGGCGACCACCTTCGCGCGGGCCTTCATCATCGGCAGACCGGCGTAGGGGCCCGCCGCGGCGTTGAGCCGGCCATCGGGCTCGAGGATGTTGATCATCGGCAGCTCCTGCCGCAGGCCCACGTCGTAGTCGTTGGGGTCGTGTGCGGGCGTGATCTTCACGCACCCGGAGCCCAGCTCCGGTTTCGCCCACGCGTCGGCCACCAGCGGGATCGGTCGGCCCAGGAGCGGCAGCAGCACCTGCCGGCCATCGCGGGCCATCGCCGCGAGCGTCTCGAGCCCCGGCAGCAGGTCGCGGCGGCGGGCCGCCAGATCGTCGAACTCCCTGTCGATGGCCGCATGTTCCTTGGCCGGAGCGGCCGCCCGCTTCTCGCGGAGCGAGCGCTCGGCGGCGTCGAGCGCCGCCGCGGGCTCGGGGTGGACAGCCACGGCCGTGTCACCCAGGAGCGTCTCCGGGCGAGTGGTGGCCACGACCACGCTCGCCGGCTCGCCCGGTCGCGGATCGACAACGTCGTAGCGGATGTGCCAGAAATGCCCCTTCACCTGCTCGTGAAACACCTCGTCGTCGCTGACGGCGGTCTGCAGGAAGGTGTCCCAGTTGACGAGCCGCTTGCCGCGGCGGACCAGCCCCTTCTGGAAGAGCCGGAAGAAGGCCTCGCGGACCGCCCGCGCGCACTGGTCGTCGAGCGTGAACCGCACCCGGTCCCAGTCGCAGCTGGCCCCGAGGTCCCGCAGCTGCCCGAGGATCCGCTTCTCGTACTGCTCCTTCCAGGCCCAGATCCGCGCCACCAGCTTCTCCCGGCCGAGGTCGTGGCGGGAGAGCTTCTCCTCCTCGAGCAGCCGCCGCTCGACGACGGCCTGCGTGGCGATGCCGGCGTGATCGGTGCCCGGCATCCAGAGCGTGAGAAACCCCTGCATCCGCCGGGTCCGCACGAGCAGGTCCTGCAGCGTGTTGTTGAGGGCGTGCCCCAAATGGAGGGCGCCGGTGACGTTGGGCGGCGGGATGACGATCGAGAACACCTGCTGGCCGGGCCGGCGGGCCACCGGATCGGCGTGCCAGAACCGGCCGGCGTCCCAGAGGGCCTGACAGCGGCGCTGCGCCGCGGTGTGGTCGTATTGCTTCGGCAGTTCGTGCATGAGGCTCCCTCGACAACGCCGGGTCCGGAAGCCCGAAAATGTAGTGGAAAGTGGGCCCGTCGTGCCATGCCAGCGAATGCCGCGCGCAGCCGCTCTGCTCCGTCGCAACCCGGCATCCATTCGGCCGTTGAACCCGGCTGGAGGCTGCCGCCGCCGGTGGCTTTCGGATATCGTGCCGCTGTGCCGGCGGCCGCGACGTGGACGATCGCCGACGGGGGTCCAGCCGACGGGGGTCCAGGAGCGTCCGCAATTGAATCACAAAGCCAGACAGACGCGGCCGCCCGCCCGTCCCATGGACCGCCAAGCCATGCCTTGTCCGATGGTCGGTCGCATCGTCCACGCGCTGGCCGCCTGCTGCCTGGCGGTGGCCGCCTGCCCGTCGGCTGTCGTCGCGCAGCAGGCCGCCCCGCCCGCCGGCCGCATCCGCAAGCCTCAGATCACCGACACCGTCCGGGCCAACGTCTACGCCGACAACTGGTTCATCCTCTACGTCAACGGCGAGCTCGTCGCGGTGGACTCGATCGCCTTCATCCCGCACAACGTCGTCTCGGTCGACATCCTCCCGCACTATCCGATGACGATCGCCGTCATGGCGAAGGACAATGCCGACCCCACTACCGGCATGGAATACGCAAACACGAACATCGGCGACGGTGGCTTCGTGCTCAAGTTCGGCGACGGCACCGTCACCAACGCCTCCTGGAAGGCCCGCTGCTTCTCGCGGGGGCCCGTGGGCGGCGACACCAAAGAACCCCGCGTCGAGAACGACCCGATTCCCGACAACTGGTACGCCGTCGACTTCGACGACAGCGGCTGGGGCCGGGCCAGGGAATACTCCGAGCGGGAGATCGATCCCAAGCAGCCGTACTACGAAGCCGACTTCGAGGGGGCGAAGTTCATCTGGACCGACGACCTGCTCCTCGACAACACGGTGATCTTCCGCCACACGGTGCAATCACCGCCCGACGGCCGGCAGCGGCCCGACTTCTCCCGGCTCAACGACGTCGTGCCGGACGGCCCGCCGAAGCCGGGGCAGGGGGGCGGCCGGCGGCCGCCGGGCAAGCGGCCCCCGCAAGGCAATCGGCCGCCACCGGGAGGCACCCGATGACATCCCGTCCGCGGCTGCTGTGGCTTGTGCGCATCGCGGCGACCGTCGGCTTCGGTGCCCTGCACGGTCCGATGCTGGCCGCCGACGGGCGTGCGCAGCCGAACATCGTCCTCATGCTCGCCGACGACCAGGGCTGGAACGGGCTCTCGTTCGAGATGGCCCCCGGCGTGGCGGGCTCCAAGGGGGCGATCATGCACACGCCGAACCTGGAGCGGCTGGCGACCCAGGGCATGCGATTCACCAACGGCTACGCCCCCGCGCCGGTCTGCTCGCCGTCGCGGATCTCGATCCAGACCGGCCGCAGCCCCGCCGCGCTCCACTGGACGAAGGCGGCGCCGGCGGAGACAGGCCACAGGCTCCTCGAACCCCGCCTCATCAAGCAGATCAGCGATCAAGACACCACCATCGGCGAGCTGCTGCGTGAGGCCGGCTACAGGACGGCCCACTACGGCAAGTGGCACATCGCGGGGGGCGGCCCCGAGCGGCACGGCTACGACGCCGGCGACGGCGACACCGGCAACGACGAGGCCTACCGATTCACCGACCCCAATCCGGTCGACATCTTCGGCATGGCGGCCCGCGCCGAGGCGTTCATGATGGCCAGCCAGGCCGCGGGGAAGCCGTTTTTCGTCCAGCTGTCGTGGAACGCCCTGCACGCGTCGGAGAACGCGCTCGAGGCCACGCTCGCCAAGTACGCGCGGCTCACGGGCGGGTCGGCCGACGACAAGCGGACGAGCATCGCCGCGATCACGGAGGATCTCGACACGGGCGTGGGCAGGGTGCTCGACTCGCTCGACCGGCTCGGCCTCGCCGGCACCACCTACGTGATCTCCATGTCCGACAACGGCGCGGGGGGTGGCGGCGGAGGAGGTGGCGGCGGCGGACGCGGCCGCCGAGACGGTCTCGGGGGCGGCAAGGGCACGGTCTGGGAAGGGGGCGTGCGGGTGCCCTTCATCGTCCGCGGCCCGGGCGTCGCCGCCAATTCCTGGTGCGACGTGCCCGTCGTGGGCTGGGACCTGTTGCCCACGTTCTGCGAATGGGCGGGCGTGCCTCCCGAGAAGATTCCGTCACACGTAGCAT
>Ga0214917_10002910_pt1 | contig 20390 bp, 13 predicted proteins | sample LL_1208_BB_MetaG_FD_177983 | JGI IMG/M metagenome (GOLD analysis project Ga0214917, IMG submission 177983) | Freshwater microbial communities from Lake Lanier, Atlanta, Georgia, United States - LL_1208_BB | ecosystem: Environmental > Aquatic > Freshwater > Lake | place: USA: Georgia | collected...
GTGATGCCACCTCCGCAGACGGTGAAGATCAGATCTTTGTATCTGGATCAATGAGCGCTTCATTGATTAACGGCAACGGTGGTAACGACACAATTACAATTGGAACCTCTGTTCTTGGAGCATCTGGTGTGTACGGCGGCCAAGGTGCCGATCAAATCTCAATTGCTGGAACAGTTTCAAATTCAACTGTTACTGGGAACTTAGGTAACGACATACTTCTTCTCAACAGCACCTTAAAAGGAGCAACTGTGTATGGCGGTGCAGTAGATGACACCTCCACCGATGGTGCTGATTCTATCTCAATTGGTGGTGCAATAAGCGCAGCATCATTCCTGCAAGGAAATGGCGGTAACGATTCAATGTACCTTGCCGGAAATATCAGTACCAGTACAGTGTATGGCGGCCAAGGTAACGATTTGATTAGCGGAGTTGGCGCACTACGTTCTATTACTTCATCACTAATTTCTGGCAACCTCGGCACAGATGTAATTGTATTTGGTAGCACCAACTCAATTCTTAATTCAACCATTTATGGTTCTGATGCCACCGGCACGCAAACCGGAAATGATTCAATTTCCCTTGGTGCACTAACTGTTCAAACTTCCACAGTTTACGGCGGTGCCGGCAGCGACACTATTTTTATCGGCTCAATTGCTGCATCCCCAGCTGATGCACAAATCATTTCTGTTGATGTGAGAGCATTTGATGGTGCAGATTCCATCAAGATTGCTGGTTCATTTGTTAGCACCACAGTATTAGCTGGTGCCGGCAACGACACTATGTTTATCAGTGCTACAACAGCATCTGGTATCTCTACCGCTACTCAGTTCTATGCTGGCACTGGTAATGATTTGATCTCTGTTGCTGGTGGCACAAATATCACTATTTTTGCTGATGACTCCTCAACAGATACAGCAGGTGGCGCCGATAACATCACCATTGGCACACTTACCAGCTCTACTGTTTACGGTGCAGCCGGCGCTGATACCATCAATTTTGATGGCATTACAACTAAGAACTATATCGATTTAGGAGCTGATGCTGCTACTGTTAACGCTAATTCTGAGATTCAAAGCTCTACCATAATTGGCGGTGCTTCAAACGATACATTTTCTCTTGCATCTCTCTCAAGTTCGTCAGTTCTTGGCGGTGCATTAAACGATTCCTTTGTGCTAAATGGTACTGTGAATCTTTCATCTATCTTGGGTGGAACTGGTGCAGACATTGCTACTTTCACACCTCTGGCTAACATAACTTCTAGTTACATTCAAGTTGGTTCTGATGGTAACTCTGCTATCAGTGCCGCGGGTGGAATCTTCTCTTCTACCCTTCTTGGTGGTTCAGGTGCTGATAGTTTCAGTCTCTACGGTACAGCCTCCGCAGCATCTTTGTCAGCGTCATTAATCAATGCTGGTGCAGGTAATGACACCATCAGGTTTGGTACAACCACTACCGGTGCTTCAATTGTTGGTGGCTTAGGTGATGATCAAATTATCTTTACTGCTACGGTGGATTCCGCTTCTAGTTCTGTTATCCAATCTGCGGCTTCTAATACATACTTCTTTGGAGCAAATGGTGGTAAAGACACACTTAATTTTGAATTAGTTAATGTAGCCACCGCTGGTAAACAAGGCACCGCTGCTCTTACTTTCTATGTTGATTCTTCTTATGGGGCAACATCTAATTACAGTTTCACCAGTTCTACTAGTTTGATTACTTTTGGTACCGGAGCTAGTTCAAACTCTGTATTCGTACAGGGTATCACAGGTACTGCCACTAATAGTGGTGGCCTTCCTACTACACTTGGATTTACGTTTACTACAGTTGCATCAAGTGTTATCACTGCACTTGGTTAATCTTTTTAGCATCCGTTTTTGGTATATCATTGGGGAGCCCTTGGCTCCCCTTTTTTGTTTGAAAATATTGCCATCGCCTGGCCAGATCAGCTTGATTCTGTTGAGCTGGTTCCATCAATAAATTTGACACCTCAACAGATTGCAACAGCTATTCGTTTAAATCTTGATCCAGTTTGTGTAGAAGCCGCTCTACTTGCCCGAATTAGCACTAAAGCAAATAATCCACATCACTTCAAGCAACTGTTGTGTTGGTTATATTTCAATCAATTTGAACGTAACAGATTTGCTGCTGTGTGTAATGCCTTAAGGCAAGAGGATGTTAATTCATTGGAAACTCGTATTCTTACTCTTATTGGCTGGCTCTGGGCTAATGATCTCAAGGCAATTAGTTCTGCGCCAACTAACATCTGGCGTGGAGAAGGGGAGTCGGAACTGCTTAAACTATGTAGGGCTTCATTCTATACAAAGATAGGAGATTTAAGATCTGCTCAATCTTGTTTGCATTCTTTAAGTGTAACTGGCATAGCTTCTTTGGAAGCCAATCTTTTACAAGCACAAATTTACCATAAACAGGGTAACTATCATGCCGCTATAACTCTCCTGCTTCCATTGCACCGTCGAGCTCCTAAGTGTTTACGTTTATATCGGCAACTTTTGAGTCATATGATTGATGGTAAAGATGCTAAAAATATTATACAGTGCGCCAAGTCAGCATTATCTGAATTCGGTGAACACCACGAGATATTGTATCATATTACTACTATTAATCTTTACCAGCGTCATCCCGGTCTTGCACGCCGCTCTGCTTTATTACAACAAGCTTCTGCATCAATTCGCCCTACTCTTATTAATTTGGGAAATCAAATTGCTACTTACGAAATGAATGGCCAAGCTTGTTGGGCAGAGCATCTTTTACCTTTTGTGCAGAATAATGCACTTGTTGGAGAGGATGAGTCGCAAGCAAATTTAATCATGCAATTTGCAAGTATTCAATCTATAAATTATCAGCCAGTTCTTGAGAATCTTGTTAGTTCCCTTGAGGCTTTACCTGGCTATACAAACTTATATAGAGAAGATTATTCATTGTTTAATAAAGATAGATTACCTCAAAATAATTCCAAATCTTTGCGCGTAGCCTGGATTACAGGTGATTGTGCTTACCATCCAGTTTCACGTTTCTTGTATGGTTTCTTTTGTGCAAGTAGCCAGAAAAATCTCCATAGCCATACTCTAATTAGCTTGCGAGACAATGGCACTGATTCAATGTTATCAGAGTTTGTAAATAATGCAACTATCGATTTGGTTGATATTTCAGCTTTTGGCGTAAGCGAGAGAATTCAATCAATCCGGGATAATAATTATGATATAGCTATCGATCTTTCCGGCTGGACTGGCGGTAATTTTGTGGCTGGATTTCATGCTCGATTAGCACCTGTTCAAGTTAATTATCTTGGCTATTTTGCATCCACGGGTTTACCTAGTATGGATTATTGGTTAGGTGATAATGCAATTTTCCCTCAATGCCATAGCGAATGGGCTACAGAAACCCTATGGCGCCTGCCGAGGCCTTTTCTTGCCTGGCAGCCATTTGAACCACTACCAGAAGCTTCCATTGAAGTTGCTGATCCCCCATCTGGCCCCGTGCGTTTCGGTAGTTTTAATCACAACCGCAAGCTTTCGGAAGCCACCTTACGGCTTTGGGCCGGCGTGCTTAATGCCGTACCCGGCTCTCGCCTAACCCTTAAAGCAGCAGCTGATGCTGATGCCGATACCCAGCGCCTATTGCGGCGGCGAATGATCCGTAATGGCATCGATCCTGAACGAATCGATTGGCTTGCTCTCACAAAAGGCCCTAGGGAACATATGCAGCAATATGCACGTATTGATATTGCCTTAGATCCAATTCCTAATGGTGGTTGCACCACCACCTGTGAAGCCCTATGGCTTGGTGTGCCCACTATCACAATGGCTGGTAGCCATTACGTAAGCCGCATGAGCACTGCTGTTTTAAGTGGTGCTGGCATGGATGATTGGGTTGCAGCTGATGCTCCTGCTTATATCGCCCTTGCTCAATTGCATGCAGCAGCGCTCAAGGAGCTCAGGGCAAACAGGCAGCAATTGCGTAAGCGGTTGCAGGCTAGTCCCCTTGGTGATGCTGCTGATTTGATGTTTCATCTCGAGCAAGCTTTTTCTGGTATGCATACTGAAAAACTTAATAGCTTTTAATTGCTGTTCTTTGTTTTAAATAGAGCTGCTCTAATGCATTACTAAGCCGTTTGCCATCTGCCAATGGTGATTGTTCCAATTGGTGCCTTAGGGCTAAACGTTGATCTCTATACCGGGGCCCTGCTGCTGCTAGTTGGCTAGCTATGGCCACATATTCCTTTTCTGTTTGTGCTAGCCATTGGCTTTGATTGCCATGCACCAGTAATGTTGCAGCAAGCCTGCCCACCATTCCAGCTCCTGCAAGTGCCACCACAGGCACCCCCATCCATAGGGCCTCTGCTGTTGTTGTTGCCCCTCCATAGGGAATTGGATCTAGCCCCACATCAATTGCGCTATAGCGCTGCAGATGATTTAAGCCCCCTTCCACCCAATCCAGCAATACCAGGCGTTCAGCAGCTAACCCAGCTGCTTGGAAGCGGTTTTTAATTCTTGCCTTTTCTGCTTCTTCACAAAAGCTGATGCTTTTTAACACCAGTTCAGTGTTTGGATTTGCAGCTAGCACTTGGCAAAACAAATCAATGCTTGCGGCACTTAATTTACGGGCATGGTTGAAACTTCCAAATCGAAACTTTGCACCGCCGATTCGTTCTGGCAAAGGCAGTTCGCCGCCACTATCAAACACCATATATCCGCCCTCTATATGCATTAGTTGATGGGCATTGCGATCGGTATTATTTAATTTTTCAAAAAGCACCTCATCTCCAATCCAGCCATCAACACAACGCAGGTAGGTGGGTGCCGGATAGCCAAGATAACTAAGTTGCACTGGTGCTGGCCGGTGGCACAAAATATCAAGCCGTGAATCACCGGTGAAGCCACCAAGCTCCACCAGCACATCAAGCCTTAAATCAGCAATTGTTCTAGCTGCCTGCAGGCCGTTCAGAAAACGCACATCAAGCCAATGATCCACGCCTTTACGGATATGTTCTGTGATCCAATCATTGTGGCTGCCACTATTTAGAGCCCAGGTTTCAATGCAGTTGCGATCGTGGTGATTAAGCACCGGCAACATAAATCTTCCCACAGGATGGTTGCAAAAATCAGCAGATAAATAACCCACCCGTAAACAACGGCCCCCCGTGGGTTCTAGCATTAAATCAGGCCATAGGGGCCCAAGCGATTGCGCCATCAAGCGCTTCTCCCATGCCCTGGCTTGTTCGGCAATGGCGTTGCTATCAATGGGCGCGTTTGAGATACCCAGAAATTGCTGGCTAAATAAATGAACCGGTTTCAACTCCCGCTCATTCCGTTGCCAGCATTTATGCAGCCGTTGTACGGCCTCAGGCTTGGCCATTTCTGCCAATATTTGCGCTAAGGCCTGTTGCAGTTCTATATCTGTGGGCTGATGTTGTATTCCCCTTAATAAAATGCGATGGGGTGCCACAGTATGGCGAAGCCCCCTTAAAGCAGCCGCCCAATTCAGCCAATGGGCAGCACATTGGGGCCTTTGCTTGGCCAATTGTTGATATAGCTCGGTTGCTTCCACCAATTTGTTTTGAGCCATCCATAGCCCTGCAATTGCATTGGCAACATCAGGTTGATTAAATTGTTCTTCTGGCAACTCTTTTGCTAGTTGTTCGGCTTCGTCAAAACGCCCTAAATCTTTTAATACGGTGATTCTATTTGCCAGCATCTGCCAATCATCTGGTTCAATCTGATGGGCCATCGTGAATGCATGCAGTGCCTCTTGTAGTTGTTGAAGGCGCCCGTGGCATAGGCCAAGCCGAATCCATATTTTTTTATCTTGTGGCACCAGTGATAGTTGATGTTGCAGCAGTGCAATTGCTTTCATTGAATCATTATTATTCAAATATGCATCGGCAAGTCCAACTATTAACCCCCTGTTCCCGGGGTTTTTAGCTAGGGCTGTTTCTAGTAAATTAACCGATATATGCGCTTCTTGATTATCATTTAAGCAATTGCATGCATTTAGTAACAGATTTTGGTTGTTATTATATTGCAATAGCCACTGTTTATAGAATGTAGCGCCTTCTTTATAACGCCCTTGGCTGCGAAGTATTGCGCCTAGATTGATGATGTCATCAACATTTGCTTCCGCATTGATCAAGGTGCGGTATTGTTGCTCGGCTTCTAGCCAGCGCTGTGCAGCGTGGGCGTCCCGGGCTTCTTGGCGAATGCTTTCTAGCGATGTTGGCACTGATGCTTCCCACACCCAGGCACAATATGGGCATGGGGAGGATTGGTTCAAGCTTTTGCAGCAGTTATCTGAGCGGGAGGTGGCAAGCCAAGTGGCCATTAAGCATGCTCAAAATGCCCTTGCTGCAACGGCAGAGCAGCGTTGGGTAATGCCCCTAGCCATGGCTCTTTGGATTGAGGGCCGCCACCAGGAAGCATTAGATAATTTATTGCAGCCGGCTGCCGCCCAAAGCTGTGATTGCTTTTGGATGTATCACAACTTAGTTGGCATGGTGTGCCGCAAGTTGGCTGGTGAAAATCAGCGGGCAATTGCTGCCTATGGCCGCTCGCTTCAGCTTGATCCCCAAAGGGCAGATACCCTCTACAACTACGCCAACCTGCTCAAAGATGATCAGCCCGAAAAGGCGATCGAGCTCTATCGCCGTAGCTTGGCCTTGCAGCCCAAGGCGGAATCCGCCTGGCATAACTACGGCACAGCATTAAATAATATCCATTCCTATAAAGATGCCCTATCAGCTTTGCAAACTAGCCTGCAGTTAGATCCATTAGTGGCTGATGTGTGGTGCAATCTAGGCTTAGCATATTTTGGTATTGAGAATTTTGATTGTGCTGAGAAAAGCTTTCGTCACGCAATCGCCCTTAATTCAAGCCACGCGGCAAGCCACACAAATTTAGGTAACGCATTAATAAGTGTTTTGCAGCCAGAGGAGGCACTGCATTTCCTTGAGCGAGGTGTTGAGCTTGATCAAAGTTCTACCCACTCCCTCTGGAATCTTGCCCTTGCCTATTTGCTGCTTGGCCAATTTGAAAAAGGTTGGCCTTACTACGAGGTGCGTTTTGAAAATGAGGATTTTGAACAGGTTGTTATCCCAACTGTTGGCGCAAGGTTGCGTGATCTTAAGGATGCACCTAGGCAATCTGATCCCCCTTTAGTGGTTTGGAGCGAACAGGGTTTGGGTGATGCGATTCAGTTCTGCAGGTATCTTTTCCTGCTGCAGGCGGCTGGTATACCTTTTGTGTTTTTTACCCGTTCTTCCCTGCTGCAACTGCTGCGCGATTGGACCGGCCTAGGAGAATTGGTGCAGCCCCTCACCAACACCCAAAACAAACAAGACACCAGGCCCCATGTGGCGCTGATGAGCCTGCCACTGTTATTTGGAACAGAGTTGGATTCAGTTCCATGCATTGTTCCCTATCTGCATCCCCCGGCGCTACCGCCAGATTCCCTGCGGATAGTTCCACCGCCGGGTGGTCTTTCGATTGGGATTGTGTGGGCTTCAAATCCAGATAATAAAGCGATGTATCGAAATAAAAGCATTCCCTTATCTTTATTGATGCCTTTATTTTTACGCTTGATTGATCTTGATTTGATTGAGCTCCATAGTTTGCAATTTGGCAAAGATGCTGAGCAACTTGCCCCTTGGGAGGTTATGCCTGAAATACACAACTGGATGAGTAAACTTCAAAACTTTTCTGATACCGCCCATGTGTTGCAGCAGCTTGATCTAGTGATCACTGTTGATACTGCAGTTGCCCATTTAGCTGGAGCATTAAAAAAGCCCACTTGGGTACTCCTGCCTCAAAATGCGGATTTTCGCTGGATGCGTAAACGCAGCGATTCTCCTTGGTACCCATCCATGAGGCTTTTTAGGCAAACTGTCCATGGCGATTGGGCAACGGTGGTATCCCAGCTCAACGAAGCTTTTAACAAGATGCTTTTGGTTGATACCAAACAGCTTTTAGAAGCAAGGAATTCCTGATGCACAATCAATTCCTCGAATCCTTCTCTGATTCTCAAATCAGTGCGCTTGTTCGCCGAATGCAGCTCATGCCCCAGCTTGTGAAACGCCAGCAGGAGGAGGAAATAGCTGCTTGTGTGCCACTTCCTCAAGAATGGCTCGAACAACAACGCCTTGCTTTTGTTGGTGATCAACGCCTTGAAGATGCCCTTGATAAACGCGGTTGGAGTGCCGCTGATTTAGATCTTCATCTGCGCATTCCAGAAGCGCTAAGGCGTTTTGCCAGGCAGCGTTTTGGCCCTGGTTTAGAAGAAACTTTTCTTGAGTCCCGCGGTAGCCGCGATGAGGTGATCTACTCGCTACTGCGTGTGCGCGATGGAGGCCTAGCCCGCGAGCTTTGGATTCGCTTGGAGGAAGCTGAAACCACATTTGCCGAAGCAGCTCATCAATACAGCGAAGGTGAGGAAGCCCAACGCAAGGGCGTGATTGGCCCAATGCCCATTGGTTTGTTGCAACCGCCTGTGCTCCAGGAGATATTGAGAAGCCTTAGGCCTGGTGAGATTTCAACGCCGAGGCAGCTGGGCGAATGGCATGTGCTGATGCGTTTAGAGCAACTCAAATCGGCCCGTTTCGACGACCCAACGCGAGAACGAATGCTCAACGAAGCCCTTGATTTGTTTCTTAGTAAACGCGTTGAGCTTGTGATGGCAGGTGAGGAAAACAGCCTTGAGCCCATTCACTACGATTCTGAGTTATGACTAACCAAGCCGCCTCTAGTTTTGAAGGCCTGCTGCGCAGGTTTTCCGCCTTTCGCGACCTGGGCGATGAAAGGCTCGCTTGGTTGGCAGCAAGGGCAAAGCCGTTCCATTGCACCGTTGGTCAGGAATTGCTCCGGGCTGATCGCATGCCCGAATTTTGTTTTTGCATAGTTGAAGGCCGGGGCCGTTTGCTGCACAACGATCCTGGTTTGCGCCGCCCTGTAACCCTTGCCTATTCCCAACCTGGGGACTTGGTTGGCTGGGCTGGCCTTGCTCGTAGAAGCCCCTGCGAGTGGCTTACTGCTGCCACACCCTTAATGTTGATCGGTTTTGGCGCTGATGATTTCGCCCAGTTAGAAGCCGAATCGGAACCTTTTAATCGCTGGATTGATAGCAATAGTTCCCCCTCTGAATTGATGGATGTGTTGGCGCCTGCCCTTAGGGCTCGCCCGATTGCAGAACCGGCTGAAAGAGAGGTGTTGCGTCAGCTGTTGCCTGGCTTGAGGGTAATAGCTGCCCATCAAATGCGCCGCCTTCCGGATGACAATGCCATTTGGTTATGGAATTCCCAACCTTCCCAGGGGGAGCTTGTTCAAATAGGTGCATCGGTTGATCCCCAGGTTCTTGCTGCTATTCCGCCTGGCTTGCCCCTGCGTTTAGTGCGGGTGGAGCGGGATCTATGGACCCATTGCCTAGAGCCAAAACTAAAAGCACCAGAGGAGATTCACGTTTCACAAGGTGATATCAGCCCTGATGATCGCTACGCCAATTTGCTGCCCGCACCCCAGGGTGATTTGCAGTTGCACACAAGCGATGCAAGCAAAACTGCTAAAGCCCAACGCATTGTTGAGGTAACTGGTTCAGGCCCCTTGGGGCAAACCATGGCATGCCTGGAGATGCTTGCTCGCCACCACAACGTGCCATTTCGGAGGGATGTGATCGAAAGGGCGGCCCAAGACAACCTTCGGGGTCGCTCAAGCACAAGCCTTGAATTAATTGGCAACCTTTCCACCGTGATGGGTTTTACCGGCACCATGACCGGTTTGCCTGAAGGGCAATTGGGTAGGGCGCCCTTTCCTTGTATTGGCTGGTTGATGGATCAGCCAGCTGTAATTCACGACATCAGTCGCGCTGGTGTGAAAGCTGTTGTTCCTGAATATGGACGGGTAATTCTTCCCATAAGCGAACTCATAGCCGATAAAGGAGGAGCTCAGTTATTGCTACTTCAACCTGGCCGTGATGCGCAAAATCGCAAGCTTGGCATTTCTTGGTTTTTTCCTCAGATACGCAAATATCGGCGTAGCTTGATCGAGGTTTTACTCGCCTCCCTAGTGCTGCAGCTGCTCAACTTAGCTCAGCCGTTGGTAATGCAGCAGATTTTTGATAAAGTTATTGGCCAACAAAATCTTGATACCTTATATACCCTGGGTTTAATTTTATTGTTGGTGAGTTTATTCCAGGGTTTGCTTGGTGCCGTGCGCACATATTTATTCGCTGACACAACAAATAGAATCGACATCACATTGGGTGCAGAAGTTATTCAGCATTTACTGCGGTTACCCCAGAGTTATTTTGACAAGCGCCCGGTTGGTGAATTGCAAACCCGTTTAGGTGAGCTTGGTAATATTCGCGGTTTTTTAACAGGCAGCCTCCTAACCTTAGCTTTGGATGCTGTTTTTTCGGTTATCTATATCGCTGTGATGGTTGTTTATAGCGGTGTGCTCACTGCCGTTACCTTAGGTGTTATTCCACTTTTTCTTGCTCTTACCTATCTTGCTTCCCCTGCAATTAAGTCGCAATTGCGTAAAGCAGCAGAAAAAAATGCAGCCACTCAGAGCCTTCTTGTTGAGGCCTTAAATGGTGTTCAAACCATAAAAGCGCAGAATGCTGAAGAAACAGTTCGCTGGCGCTGGCAGCGAAGTTATTCCTCATTCATGAGTGAGAGCTTTCGCACTTTGTTGATCGGCATCTCCACGGGCACAACAGGTCAATTCCTCAGCCAAGTTAGTGGCCTAATAACCCTATGGGTTGGTGCTTTTTTAGTTATTAAAGGTGAACTCACAATTGGGCAATTAATAGCTTTTCGAATTATTTCGGGTTATGTGGTTGGCCCTTTGATTAATTTAGCTACAAGTTGGCAGTCTTTTCAGGGAGTTTCCCTATCTATTGAGCGTTTGAGTGATGTTGTTGATGCCAAAGCTGAGGGATCTGAAAATGAGCTAGATCAACTACCTCTGCCTCCAGTTGCTGGTGAGGTAACTTTCCAAGCGGTTGATTTTCGCTTTGTAGAGGGCGGCCCTCTAGTTGTTAAAAACGTTAGTTTTCAAGTACCTGCGGGTGCATTCATAGGCATCGTTGGCCGCAGCGGCAGCGGTAAAAGCACAATAATGAAACTGCTGCCCCGTTTATATGAACCAGAAAATGGTCGCATCTTGATCGATGGCTACGACCTTGCAAAACTCCAGCTCGGCTCAGTTCGCAGGCAAATCGGTATTGTGCCCCAAGATAGTTTGCTATTTGATGGCAGTGTGCGTGATAATATCGCTTTAACAGCGCCAGATGCTACCAGCGCTGAAATAGAGGCCGCATCTAGGGTGGCCTGCGCCCATGATTTCATCATGGAGCTACCCCAAGGTTATGCCAGCCGCGTTGGTGAAAGGGGCGGCGGTTTATCAGGCGGACAGCGCCAGCGCATTGCCATTGCTAGGGCTGTTTTACAACGGCCTAGTTTATTAATTCTCGACGAGGCAACCAGTGCCCTTGATTACCTCACAGAACGCCAAGTTTGTTTCAACCTAAAAAAGGCGTTTGAAGGCTCTACCGTTTTCTTCATTACCCATAGGTTAAGTTCGATCCGCTCCGCTGATCGCATCTTGATGATGGATTCTGGTTCATTGGTTGAGGAAGGTACCCATCAGGAATTGCTTAATCAACAGGGCCGTTACTACGCGCTGTATTCCCAGCAGGAGGCTGATCTTGACTGAAACTAGCAACAAATCCGCCCTTCCCACAGCAAAGGAATTACCACCTCAACTAACCATTTGGGAGGGTAGTTCCGCCTATGTGGAGCAAGGAAAACACTGGTCTTCTGCTCTTATCTGGATCTGCGTTGTGCTATTTGGTGGCACAATGATCTGGGCATTTACGGCTCGGCTTGATCAAACGATTTCTGTGCGCGGTCGCCTTGAACCATCCGGTAGCGTGCGAGAAGTTGATTCACCCAGCTCAGGTGTTGTAAATAAGGTTTTTGTAAAAGATGGCGAGTTGGTTAAAGCCGGTGATCCCCTGTTTGATGTTGAATCAAAGGGTTTAGCAAGTAGTAGGCAAGCTAAGGCAACAAGTGTTCGCTTGCTTGAACTACAGGTTCAAGGCATTCAAAGCATTCTTGCTAGTGGCGGCGATCCAAGTAAGTTCAAACCGTTGCCGCCCCTGCCCACGGTTAACGATCCTGTTTTGTTTTCGCAACTAAGTGCAGCGCGGCAACAAATAACCCAACTACGTTCCCAACTTGAGCAGATATCTGCCCGTTTAGCTAGCCGCAGGAAAACATTATCGCTGCAGGAAAGAATTAGTGCTGATATGCAAATACTTTATCAAAAAGGTGGCATGGCCCGCAATCAATACCTCACTCAGCTCAATCAAATCCAAGAGATTAGATCCGAGGTTATTTCACTTGAGCAGGAACGGGGCAGACAGATTGGTTCAGCAGCCGGCCAGCTAAATGAAATTAATCGCCAATTACTTAATCTTAAAGCCGATTTAGTTGCAACCCGTGAAGCGCTTTCATATCGTACTGTGTTAGCACCAATTGATGGCAAGATTTTTGATCTTAAATTAGCCAAATTTTCTGTAATTAATGCAGATCAAACCGTGTTAAAAATAGTTCCCGCCAACCGTTTGCAGGCATCTGTTGAGATTGGTGATGCAGATATTGGATTTGTTAAATTAGGTCAACCCGTTACGGTTTCGGTTGATTCTTTCCCCTCTGGTGAGTTTGGCTATATCAACGGAAAGTTAACAAAACTTGGCTCAGATGCACTGCCTCCGGATGCCCGCGCACAGCAGTTTAGATTTCCAGCTACCGTAACCCTTAATCAGCAACAAGTGCTTTCAGGTGATCAGCCGCTCAATCTTCAAAGTGGAATGGGAGTTACCGCTAATATTAAATTAAGGAGTAGGCCTGTTATCACAATTATCAGTGATATGTTCACTAAGCAGCTTGATGGAGTAAAGCGCTTTCGCTAGCATCAGCTCATTGCTTATTTATTCGCCAAAATTGAGAACTTTCTTTCTGGTTAGTGATTCATGCTCATTATTTAATGCCAGTGCTAAAGGCGGTATTACAACTTCAGCTTTTAAGTTCCAATAGTGATTGTTCAACAGTCCGTCTATTCCTGAACTCAGGCATCTAGGGAAACCTCTTTTTAATTCAATTGGCAACACTTCCAATCGCCCAATGTTTTTTAGTAGGTTTCTCCCCATTTGTGGTGTGAGCCAATAGGCAGGCAAGCCAAACGCACTGCGCAACCGCCTCAGCTTTCTGGGTTCTTTGCTATTAACAATTTTTATTAATCTGCCTATATTTGGGTAGGCTGGTTCAAATAAGCTAATAAATTCTTGATCTTCAAATAATTCCGCATGTAGCATTGAATCCAAATTCCAGCCCAATAGTACCAACTGTTGGTTTGCCAGGATTAGTTGCTGAAGTTCTTGTTGCCAATTATTTGCTAATATTACATCATCTTCCATAATTACCACTGGCTCAGTGCCAAGGCTGCATCGCCGCCAACAAAGCATGTGGCTTAGTGCTGTGCCAAGTGCCCCTAATGTCCAACCTTCCCTTGCCTGTTTAGAAATTTTTCTTGTGCTGCCAATGGTGGCTAGTTGTTCAATTCCATCCACTCCATCTATTTTTATCAGTTCAGATCCCTGCAGGGAATTTGAGTTGTGTTTCTGAAACTCAGCCCAGCGACCTGGGGTTCGCTTTAGGTTGATTACTAATACTTTCACGCTTAATTGATGCTAACTCTAATCTTCAACACACGTTCGTAGAGCTTCTCTGTGGCATCCACTGTACGCTCCCAATTAAAACGTTCAAGCACCTTTCGTTTCATTGCAATTGGTCGTTGATGTTTTCTACCTGCCGCAACAGCATCAAGTACTGCATTTTTCACACTTATGGGGCTGGCGGGATCGGCGTACCAAGCATCGCCTTCTAAATATTCCAGCTCGTGCCCAAAGGTGCTGCCCACCAGTGGAGTGCCGCTTAGGGCTGCTTCTAAACTAACTAATCCACAGGTGTCCATCCAGCTAGGCAGGGTGTGCACTGCTGCTGCCGCATAGGCTGAAGCCAGCAGTTGTTGGGGTAGATGTTCAATCAGGGTTAGTTGATCACCACTGATCGATCTACATAAATTTGCATAGGCAGGCCAATGTTGGCTGCTGCCAATCAGCACTATCGGTAAATTTGTTTGCCGCATTGCCCAGCAAAGCATCGCCTGATTTTTAGCTGGTTCTATTCGACCCGCTTGCAACACAAAAGGTTGCTTGATGCCTGTGCGTTGCAAAAATAGTTCAGGGTCAGCATCTAAAAATACTGCTGGGTCTACTCCGTAGTGAGCAATTTCAAAGCAGTCGCCATCCCAGTGTAAATCGTTGCGAATAGCTTGGAGCTCTAGCCAGCTATTGGGCAGTAAGCCATCGGCTTGTTCGAGAAGCTTGCGAATTTCGCTGCGGTTAACAGGCCAACATTGGTCTCCATTGCCCTCAGCATTTAATGCCCCTTGTTGCATCTGAACTACCAGCTTGCGTTCCTTTAGTTGCTCCAGCTGGTGTTGTGCAGCTTCATCACCTTCCTGCATTGCTTTTTGCAACACCCCCATGGTTCCCCTGCTTCCCCAAAGAGCTCTAGCGAGGGAAATCCAGATAGGTGATACCACCACTGGCACCCCAGCTGTTTTGCAACAACTGATCTGCTGACTAAGGGAGCTCTCAATGCGGCAATTGAATAGATGAACTAAGTCGAACCCCCGCACATCAGGTTGATCCGCATTAACTGCTGCCACTTCATGGCCCCGTTGTTGAAGCCGTTTTCCAGTTTCCCTTAGCTGAACGCCATCGCCGCCGCCCCATTCGCCGGCTGTGCCGTGATTAACCAGAAGGATTCTCATGGGCCATAGTGTGCCATGAGCCACGGCCTGATTAAATGCTGGTGGATGATCTTGAAAATTCCGGCCAGTGGCAGCAAGCGCTGTTGCATCTGCGCAGGCAGCTAGCTTTCGGGCACACTGTTAATGATGAGGGATGGCATCAATTAGGTCGTTTGCTTCAGCGGCTGTGCCGTTGGGATTCAGCTAAAAGGGCGTATAAATGTGCATTAAATCTAAATCCAGCTAGGCCGCGCACCTTAAATAACTTAGCTCTGATCGAACTTCAACTACTTAATAGCTTGCAGGCAGAACGTTGGCTGAGCCAAGCGCTTGCCTTAAAGCCCCTCAGCATCGATGAAGAGGATCTTCTTCAGGCCACAGCCTGTGATTTGTATTTATATCAATTGCGCCCAGCCCTAGCCCTTGCTCATGTGGAGCAACAACTAGCGCGCAAGGTGTCGGTTATGGCTCTCGCAAATCAAGCAATTTGCTTTCAGAAGTTATTTCGCTTACAGGAGGCCGTTCAAGTGCAGGAGCAGGCCGTGAGGCTGCACATATCCGCCCATGCGCCCCAATTAGCTAAGGCCCCATTGCTGAATTTGATTGGTGTTGCCTGCGGTGATTTGGATATTTCAATGCAGTTGCAATCGATGTTGATGAATTTGGCTATTTACCGCCTTTGCGATAATCCATGTGATGCCATAGGTTTGCAATTGCTACTGGCTGATACATCCAATGACATAAATTATTGGCAGGATCCGCACAGGGCAATCACCCGTTGGGATGGGTTACCTGTGGATGAATTAATCATTTGGGACGACCAGGGTTTTGGCGACACGATTCAAAATCTTTATTGGATAGTGGGGGCTTCTAGGTGTGTTAAACACTTGCGCATTTGGCTGCGACCCTCGCTTATTGAAATGGTGCGATTGCGGATGGAGCTGCCAAGTAATTGCACACTTGAAATACTTTTCCAAGATAGTTGCCCCTGGGCTGCTGGATCCAAACAGATTGGTTTCTTTTTTCTGCCTATGGTGCTCAAGCAATGGAGCGCTACGGCCTCTGATTCCCGACCAGCCTATCTAAAACGTAATAAATTAATTACTACTAAACCGCCTCGCCGCATCGGTTTAGTTTGGAGTGCAGGCCATCATAAAGCACCCCAGCCGGAGAGAAGTGCCAGGGTTCGTGATGTGCCTCGGGAAAAGTTTTTTCAACTAGCACAAATTTGGGGCCAAACCCATGCTGCTGTTTTATTAAGTTTACAGCTCGATGGCCATACACAGGATCCAGCGCAAAAACTTATTAATAATGGTGTTTTATTGCAAGCACTAAAATCTACCGATTGGCAGGAAACCGCTAGCATAATTGATGGTTTGGATTTGCTGGTTTCTGTTGATACCTCCGTTGCCCATCTGGCTGCGGCCATGGGTTTGCCCACTATTTTGCTGCTAAACAGGCCTGCAGATTGGCGCTGGGGGCAAGACGGTAATACTAGTTTCTTGTATCAATCAATGCGAGTAGCCCGCTGCAATAAGCCTGATGATTGGGATGGTGCATTGGATCAAGCTAGTTATCTGGTGAATGAATTTTTTGGAAATGCAAATGCACCATCTGAAAAACGTTTCTGTAATTTATTATCTAATTGAAGCCTGCTTTTCCATAGGGACTTGTATATCCAATGCCGGTAAGGAAGATTTTTCTTTAAAGACATTTCTGAAATAGCCCAATCATGGGATTTACGCACCAGGGCAAGCCTTGCTGATGTATCATTTGCTAGTTTTGCTGCCAGCTGAATCATCTCAGATAGCTGTTCTGCGCATACACTTACTCCAATAATAGTTTGTTTGCAATATAGCTCTGGTCCGCTTATTGTTGCCACTGATTCTGCAGCGCATTCAAGTAATTTAATTGGTGTTTTGCAGCTGTTTGGCAAAGAGCGCTCCAACGGTATTAAGGCTATTTGGCAGCTACTTAACAGCTTTCGATAGGAGGGATAGCTCAGTAACGGATGGGCTTCTACTCGGCCCCTCGGCAGGGTAGCTGCCAGATTCGAATCCCCAACTACAACCATATTAATATTTTCATTGCTCCTGAGCCAGGTTTCAATATTTTGGCAGATTTGTAAATGTTCTGCTGAGCGATTTTGATTGCCAATAAAAACTCTTATATTCTTTGATTTATGCTTGGCTAGATCAAGTGTGGGAATTTGCGCAATACTATTTTCAACCACAACACTTATTGGTTGGAATTTCTCCAGTGCCATAGCTAAATTAATACTTGATGTGTGAAGCCCATGGCACATTCTTAGATGTGCCCAGTCGATTGATTCGAATTTAGCCTGAATTGCTCTTGGGAAGAGTTCTGGATGGTCGTCCCATTCTGTGAGCAAAATGCAACCTCGTTCGCGCAACCATTGCAGATGTTCCCATTGGCGCTGGCTACTTTCCGGCAAGGGCCGCTGCCAGATCACCAAGCTATGGGGACGGATGCAGCTGTTGAACCGGAATGGTCTTTCATGGATCCTGCAATCCACCCCTAGCTGTTGCAGGGCTAGAAACGGTTCCCGCACTCGCACCTGGTCGTGGGGACCGGGGCTGTTGATCAGCACCTCAATTTGTAGCGGCCGGGGGCCATCCATCAGATTGGTGCCCAGTTTTGCAATCTTGCCCTAATGCCCTCCCTGCAGCGCTACAGGGGTGAAGCCCTGCCTGATTCCCCCCATATTGTGGTGTTGGGCTCCTGCAAAGTTGGCAACTTTGTTGTGAGTACTCCTGTGCTCGAGGGGCTCAAGGCGCGTTTCCCTGGAGCTGTTACTGGTTTTGTTGGCAGTGAGATAACCGTAGATTTTGAGGCCGCCCACCCTGCTATTGATTGGCGTCACTCCTGGGATGATCCTGCCCCTGGCGCTGGCTTAGCACTTCAGCAGGCACTAAACGACAGGATTGCTCAACATGGGCCCGTGGCTTTGGCGTTGAATCTGGATGGTTTTAATCCAGTTACCTGCAGCCTTGTTCCCTGGTTGGCACCCACCTATGTGGCAGGAGGCAGCCTCACTGCAAACCTTCGGCGGTCATTGCCTTGGGGTGATGAAGCTCAGCAGCGGTTTCTGGCAGACCTTGATTGGGATAGCCCAGCTTTTCTGGCTCGCTACCAGGGGATATTCAGCTCCAACTACATCGCCGAGTTGTTTTGCCAATTGGCCTATGTAAGCGAATACAGCGATGCCACGGCCATCAGCCTGCCAAGCTCCGAGCCGCCTTTTGCGGTACCAGACATCTTGATTCATTGCACCACCGCCCGCAGCGCCAAGCTGTGGCCGTTTCAATCTTGGCGCCAGGTAATTCAGCACTGCGCAAGGAATGGTTGGAGTGTGGGTTTAGTGGGAAGCCCGCCAGCGGCCCAGAAAGAGGCCTACAACGCTGGCGATGGCGAAGAACAGTTGCTTGCAAGCACTGATTTAATTGATTTGCGCGGTCGCACCTCATTAATTCAATTGGCGGGAGCTTGTGCCCAGGCCAAGGCTGTTATCAGCGTGGATGCCGGCCCACTGCATATCGCCGCTGCAGTGGGCACTCAAACCCTGGCGATTGTTGGCAATGATCAAGATGCGGTGGGAGCTAGCCCCCTGCGACTTTGGTTGCCCCGATGCGCAAATGTGAGCCGCACTATTTCTGAGGCAAGTTGCAGCGCCTGCGCAGATAATCGTTTCCGCAATGATGAGTGTCTAGTTGAGGGGCATCCATGCATGTACTCAGTGGATCCTAAGCAGGTAATTGAATGGCTTGGGCGTGTGATGAATGATTAATTTTTTACAATCAGATATTTATGTATATATCTTTATTTGCCCAAAGTTCTTTGTAGTTATTTGTTCCCTCTAATCCTAAAGCTGTAAAATCACCGCCTTCAGAGCCAGGCAGCCATGAGGTTTTGTGTTGTGCAATAAGCTGACCGGTTCGTGATACATACATTAAGTTATTAATGCTTAAATCTGCTGTTATTGGTCGAAATTCACCAAAATAAATATTGTTGTCAATTTCGTTGCAAGCCACAACTTTACCAAACAGATTTGGACCCGTAGGATCTAATGCTGATTTGCCATAATATGAGTTTTTGTAGTTAGCACAAATTGCATCAATGGCAGAGTAAAAGATTTGATTTTCCGGTTTTGAATATATTAATCCATTTTGAATTGCCCATGGCGCACAACTGCCACAACCTCGATCTGAAAATAATATAAGATCAATGTCATTGCTTACATGCAAGCATTGCAGCAGTTTTAAACCAATATCAATGTACCAGCCACCGGTTTTTGCAAGTATGCAATATCTACCTAAATCTGATTTGTAAGCATAAGGCTTAAGATTGTCAAATATTCCCAAGACATTTGCATCAAAATTCTCTGCTATAAATTCCCTTAGCATTGTATTTGTGTAAAGAGTGTAATGCAAATTCTGAAAACTATTTTTCACGGTATTGATCGCGTCTGTTAGTAAATTTGGCAATTCAGAATTTTCAAACTGTGGGTTCCTTAAAAGGATTTGGAAAACATTCATTTTTGTAAAACTTTACCCTTAATAGCTTAGCACTTGTGCATCCTATGATACTTTTAACTTGATTATCCTTGGATCTAATGCAAAACCCGGATCGAAATGGATTAATGGTTCCAGATAATGCGCCAAATGAAGACAAAATAATTTGTGATCTTATAAACAAAGGTTTTAGTGCTAGGCAGCTTTTAAAAGCATCGTCTAGTTTTTATCGCCATGAGCTAGAAGAGAAGTTACGTATTCAAAAGCATATTAAAGTATTGGGTGGCCTTTTTTCTGGAATGCTTTGCAGCACCTCCACTCTTTCATCAGTTTTACTTGCAAAATATCAGGGAACTTATGAATGTGAGGTTCAAGATTTAATTATTGAATGGGCCTCTGATGCAGATTACTTTTTAGATATTGGCTGCGCTGAAGGCTACTACGTTAACGGTATGGCTTATCGATATAAAATCCCAAGTGTGGGTATAGATATTAATTTGGCAGCAAAGCAGCTCTTACTAGAAACAGCGGCTGCTAATAATCTAAGTGATTATGTAAGTTTTAGCGATTCTATTAATGCTGCCCTTTCCGGTAAAGCGGGAAAGATACTTATTTTAGTTGATGTTGATGGTGCTGAGCGTGATGTTCTCAAAGAAGTTTTTGAATCATTAGCTTTTGTTTTGTGTGACATAGCCATAAAAATTGTTTTTATAATTGAAACCGATTTGGCTTATAATAATAAGCAAAATACTCCCGACTTGATTAAGTTTTTAGTTGAGAATGGTGCATTAATTCAATCGATTGCACGCCAAGATCCTGTAAGGCGCTTTTCTAATTTTAATAGGCACTTATCATTTATGGATCAATGGGTTGCTGGCTGAATGGGCTTCTTAATGATATTCAAACGCTCTTTAACTCACTACCTAACTGTTTTGCATAATCTTGCCAATTAAAATAGGGGCTTAGCATTTCT
>Ga0214917_10002911_pt1 | contig 20390 bp, 34 predicted proteins | sample LL_1208_BB_MetaG_FD_177983 | JGI IMG/M metagenome (GOLD analysis project Ga0214917, IMG submission 177983) | Freshwater microbial communities from Lake Lanier, Atlanta, Georgia, United States - LL_1208_BB | ecosystem: Environmental > Aquatic > Freshwater > Lake | place: USA: Georgia | collected...
GTCACGCACGCCAGAGCGCGTGCGTGACAGTTTGCCCCCGATAACCACGGTTATTCCCTGGTTATCCCCTGGTTATTCCCTGGTTTTATCCTGGTTCTCGCCTGGTTTTTGCGTGGTTATTGCCCAGTTTTTTTCTGGTTATTTTGTGGTTTCTTTGTGGTTTTTTCGTGGTATTCTTTTGCCCAATCTGAATACCCGCTATAGGTTTCCCAGTCGTGGAGTATTTCCTTCTGAGGCTTGGCCTTATAGTAACTCTTGTACTTAGATCCAATCACATCACTCAAAAGATTTTCTTTTACTTTATTTTCATTTACTACTGGAGTCTTCCTTAACCCTTCCATTAGCTCCTGGAGTAATGCCTGGGCTGAGGTGGGTAGGTACTGCTCTAGCTCTTCCACAATGTAGTCGATGCGGTCTTGGTCCATATTGGGAGTATAGCATGGGGGATTGGGAGTGTCAATGAAAATTTTTATGAAATTTTCTTTGAATAACCCTAAGTGGGACCTTGAAGTACGGGGTCATACCCAGTACGCTATAGGGCGTGGTGGGTGGGGTACTAAATCTAACAAATTTTATCAGATATTCTTCGATATGCTCTAAATGCTGGCATATGTGGGTATCTTGCTGGCATATGGTGGAATATTGGGGTTAATATTGAGGAATATTGGAGGTATTTGGCGGTATATGCGGGTGATTTCGCGTGTGATGCCGTTAATAATTTAATACTTAGTCCCAAATAGTAAAAAATTTAATAAAATTCCTCAACCACATTTAACCCCACCTTGCCCCACTTCACCCCACTCTTGTACACCTACATACTTCATGCTCTCATTCCGTCAATATCTCACTGAAAACAAAGATTCCTTCTACCATGCTATTCTATACTCTGGTGATTCTTCTAAAGGAGATAACCATCCAAACAAAACTATTGCTCATGGTATGAAAAGGTTTAGTACTCCTGAAGAAGCATTGGAACATATAAAAATTTACAATAAAAATATATCTGATCCTTTTGCTATCATCTACCATGTAAAAGACGGGGTTGGGACTGAACATTCCTCTCATTCTCTATAAATACTTCATGCTCTCATTCGGTCAATATCTAACAGAAAATAAAAATAAAATACCTCAAGGTGTTCTAATACATGGTGATCATATTCTAGTTGGTGTTGCTCATGGAAGTGATCTCAAGATAGAAGATAAAGAAATTTTAAACAAAATAAAATCTCATGGTGAGAAGCATGGTTTCTACTATGAGGGTACTGGTGGTCCAACTGATATAAAACTACCTCTATTTGATTTAAAGAGTAAAAAGGACTATGCTGGTGGCTGGGATGAAGATAGAATGAAAAAAATAAAAGAAAATGGAGTAGAGCCACATAATCTATCTCCACTATTTGCAAATGTAGATGTTAATTGGAATGAGGGTGTGAGTACAGTTGCAAATGAATCTGGTTCTATTTTTGATGGAATTCATTCATGGGCTAATTCTAAAGATGGTCCTTTTGCTTCACATGGAATATCCGTATCAAAAGACCATGTAGAGGGCTTTTTGAGTGCAATGGGGAAAGGGACTGGTAGAAACTGGCTAAAGGATGCAAAGCAGACCAAGGCAACACCAGAAGCATCAAAAAAATTCCTCAAGGATGCTGAAAAGATTGCATGGCCAGAGAATTGGAACACAAAAAAGAGAACAACTGGTCCTGAGCTGTTGGTGGATAAAGAAAGTGAAGAAAGAAATTCACACATTGTAGACAACATGGGTCCTGGTGTTTATTTTGCTGGTGCTGGGCATTTGAATCAGGTAAGGGATCTATTGAAAGCCAGAGGGGAAGATTTTGACTTTCATGGCGGTGAAGAAATAGGCTAAATACTTCATGCTCTCATTCCGTCAATATTTGGTAGAAAATTTAAACCACCCACATTTTATTTCTACAAGACCATCTACAGATTTGGAAGGAAATCCTATTGAGGGTGGAATGAGTTCACATTATTCTGGGAATTTATCCGTTCCCGGAACACAAGACACTCATACGGTTTCTAGTGCTTTTCATACAGATGAAAATAAACCAGGAGTTGCATATTGGGGATTTACCGTGGGAGAAACAGATGCTCCAATTCAAAGACCAGATGGCATTTCTGATGAAGCTTGGAGAGCACATAAAAATAATATAAACGATACCTCAATAGGCCATATTACGGATTTTGTTAAAACAAATCCCCATATACACACTATTACATACCAAACAAGAGATACAGAAGCAGGAAAAAGAAACCATAAAAGATTTCAATCCCTGTATGCCCCAAAACTGGCAAAACTTGGCGTGAATCTTCTACCCTCAGTCTCCTAAATAATAACATGAAGAAAAATAACAAATCCTGGATTCACCAATTATCCGAATCATATATCCGTCAAGCTATAAACGAACAGTTTGAACACCATCACAACCAATTAAGAACTACAGGAAAAACTTCATTTCCTGCTGTAAGCCCTGCTGCTACTCATTTTGAAGAAGAACATGGTATTCATCCAGGTATGCATGGGCAAAATGCAGTTAATCATCCAGAGCATGGACCTCTTACAGTTGAACAAACAGGAGATACAATTCATGTATTCAAGAGAACAATGGAATCATCTCCTAGAAGTTCGCCGTCTATGCCAACAGCTGATTTAAGAGATCCAAAAACTGGAAGATTGATGCAGTAAAATAAATACTTCCATGCTCTCATTCAAACAATTTCTTTTAGAAAACGAAAAAGCAGCATTTAAAAAAGGGAACCATTTGTTTGCTATGGATGATGAAGGAGCATTGTTTCATCGTAGTGCTCATCTTCATACTCAAGCATTTCCTGACATGTTTGATGAGGATGGTCCAAAGGGGGCTGTTCTGGCCTGGGGAAGAATTGGATGGGATGATAAGGGTAATGGAATAGTCTCTGTAACAACAGATGCAGGAAGAAAACCCGGTGAGTCTGGCTTTCTAAAAGGAAATAAAAAAGCACTTGAGAATGATATTTTTACAAGAGTCCGGGCAATTGAAGAAATTGAAAAAGAATACCCAGATACAACCCTACTCATTCATCATGGTCCAAATGTGATGCATACTCCAACAGAGCATAAAAAACACCTGATGAGCCTTTTGGGAGAAGTATAAATAAAGTATGTCATTCACAGAAAACCTTTATCTAAAGCGTCAGCTTCAACAGCTTCAGGAAGAAAATTTAAAATTAAAGAAAATTTTTATGCAGATCAACGAGGGATTTGCAGATGCACCTTCTATGGATCTGACACCAAGAAAGGTGTTTAGACGACCAATAGGACACACTCTCAAGCCCCATGAAGATGATCATTTTCGTGCTATGGTGTCGCACAATCTAGCAGTTACAAACTCGGCTGAACCAAGGGAAGATTTAATCGCCAGAGGCAAAGAATTGCTTGGACGCGCAGAATCCGCAGGACATACTGGACTGGTTGTAGATGGGCGCGGATCTATCTCTCATCTGCATACTGTAATTTTGCCGGGGGGTGAATCAGAGAGGTCTACAGTCCCAATCAGTAGAACATCGAGGGTGTCATCTGAAGATGGTATTCACACATATCATCACGTCGTAGAAGATCCTTACAACATAGGATAAAGTTAATGCTCTCTTTCGTTAATTTTTTAAAAGAATCCTTTTTAGTAGAATCCTATAGGGAACAGCTTATAGGAACTATTCAAAAAACCCGTGAAATGGCAAAACAAGCTCAGTCAAAAGAAGAGCAAGACAAAATGTCTAGATCTTTTGGAGTGGTGCAGAAACAAGAAGTTCCTGGATTTGGAAAAACTCCAATACTATTTGCATCAGACTCCTTTCCTAATAGAGAAAGCTTAGGAGCTTTTGCAATATATCCACAAACCCATTCGCAGTATCCAGGATACCATACAATAGTATTTGATGCCCCAAAAAATTTGTCCACAATTGACGCTATGTTGAGAGTGCGAGAGGCCCCTTATACTCTTGCACATGAAGTGGCACATTCTTGGCAAGGCGCAAAACAGCAAGAAAAGGGTAGTGTCGATCCAGATACTGGCATACCTAAAATGTCAGGTTCTCCTTTGTTGTCTAGAACAATAAGACGCAAATATTTGGGTGCTCTACGCAAATATAAACGGGCATTATCTCCAGAAGAATCCGCAGAAATGAGTAGGTTAGGGGACGAAATTGGCAAAATGACTACAACCCCTAATGCGGAATTAAACGATTATCTAAATTCTGATTTGGAAAGAAATGCCAGAGCGATTGCACAGGGATTCCGTATTTATCATGGTTATCGTAATGCATTTGAAAAGGCTTCTTCTGAGATGCCAGAAGCAACACATGATGATGTAGTTCAACATGTTAGATCGAAGTTGTTAGCTTCTGCAAGAAAAGAAGAGACTACATTAAAGCCAAAATATCAAAGTGAGATAGCAAGAAGATACGCAAAAAGATATGAGGATGAACACACAAAGAGAATTATGATTGCTATTCAACATGCAGAAGAAACTCATCTGCCCAAACTAAAACATGTTAAAAGATAAAAAAAATCCCCTGAAAGCTCAGGGGATTTTTTGTTTAAAAAGAATGTTTTGGTTTACATATTAATGTTTTCGTCTTGGCCTGGGTCCAATGGTCCTCTGGGACGATAAGGTCCGGGCTTTGGTTGCGGACGATAGCGGGGGTCATAGGGTGGGATGGGACGATAAGGTTTGGGCCTTTCGAAAGGTGGTGGGCCTGGACGATACCTCTTTTGTGGATCTGCTGGCTTTAGAGGGGTGTGTAATTCTGTGTCTGGGGGAATCAAGCCTGAAGGAAGCCTTTGTTGTGGATAGAAACCGCTACTTGGGTGGTGAAGAGAGTAATGTTCATCTCTTAGTCTGTCTGCTTCGAAGCTATCAATTTCATTTAACAAAGACTTTAATTTTAAATTCTCTTCTTGAAGCTGTTGAATCATGCGCTTGAGGTATAGATTTTCTGTAAATGACATATATGTTATTCCTGGAAATATATAGTATTGTATGCCATTCAATCCAAGAAAATACTTAACGGAAGAACAAATAAACGAAATCTTTGATCCAGTCACTCTAGGAGTTGCAGGAGCTGCTGCTCTTGCTGGTGGTGCAGCAGGATATTTTCTAAAGAAAAGAGGAGCAGATAAAGCTGCTAAAGAGGCTGCACAACAGGCAGAAAGGGAAGCCGCATCTGCAAGAGAATCCGGTCTAAGTCAGGGACGGTGGGAAGGACAGGGGGAAGGATTTCATCGAGGTAGAGAAACGGTCGTAAGAGATCAATTTTTGGAACAAGCGCGCGACAGAGCAGGACGCAGATCGTATGCCGCTCAACATTATTTTGCCGATCCCGAACTTATAAAGGATACACACGATCATGAAAAGAAACTTGAAAAAGGTTTTGTACATATTTTCACTCGGGGCGTTGGCTCAGCAGATACCGTCGATAGAGAATATGTACAAAACCCTCATACTTTCCATGCAGCTGTAGATAAAATTAAATTAGATAAAGATCAAAGAACAGATGATGCTATTGCCAAAGAGAGTGCAGCAAGAGCAGCAGCAAGAGGAAAAGGACATGATAGGCTTGTAAAACATATTAGAGAGACTGTAACGTATGGAGGAGCAAAAGGATTAGATGAACTAACCAGAATTTTAGTTCACCATAAACATCATGGAGATGCGGATGTCATGGCAATGGCAAGAACTCTTCTTAGCCACATAGGAAATAGAACAGATGAAATATTCACAGAAAGTGGAGGGCATGAATATAATGCCAGAACCCCTGTTTCATATCATCCAGATCTTCCACACCACACAAATTCAACTGGTGAAGCAGAAAGATTAAGACACAAAATATTAAGAGATCTTTTTGCTGGCACATACAAACCAGAAGAAAGAGTTCTTGACATAGAAACATCAAGAGGAAGATACATTGACCATCCAAAATATGGAAGTATTTTAGATATTAGATCTATCAGTAGAGATAGAAGAGCATTTGAAGTAGATAAAGCCGCCTTGCAAGGGGGTCGAAATATTGGTCGAAGGGATGGGTTCCCCCAGGAGTTTTATGCTAGACCAAGATTCCACGGAGTATCAGTGACATCGCCCGAAGGAAAAGAGGCTATGCAAATTATTACCCGAGAGGCCCAACTAAGAGCCGAATATTATAGACAGAAAGAAGCAGAAGAAAAGAAGGCCGCAGAAGCTCAAAGAAAAGCAGCCGCAGAAGCTCAAAGAAAAGCAGCCGCAGAAGCAGCTGCAAGACAAGCTCCTATTACCCCAGCAGCTCCTGTAGCCCCACCAGCAGCTCCTGTGGCCCCAGCAGCTCCTGCTGAAGCTCCAGCTCCAAAGAAGAGGGGAAGGCCAAAGGGATCAGGTAAACCAAAGGGATCAGGCAAAAAGAAAGTTAACGAAGACTATTTACCCCCCTGGTTCAGAGCCTTTTAATTTAAAATAAATACTACTGTATGTCATTTAATCCACACAAATATCTAAAAGAAAATAAAATGACCATGAAGAAGGCCGAAGGTTTGTTTGCTTTGGCCCATAGAAACTTGACACCCAAACAGGTGGCGGATACTCACAAGGCAGAACACTACCTTGAGAAGAAGGGTATAGATGCCAAGAGAGTCAAGGGTGGTTTTAAGTTTGATGGAAAGAAGGTTGGTCTGCATGAACATGTTCCTCTCAATGACATGGAAGGGGAAATGGCAATTGCAGAACTAAATGGCGTGATTGAATACGCAAATGAAATTTTGGGAATGCTCAAACCAGAGACTCAACTAGAAGCCTGGGTTCAGAGCAAGATCACCAAATCAAAGGATTACTTGGACTCAGTAGCCGATTATTTAAAAAGAACACCGGGAGCAATGGAATGAAAAATTCAAAAAATTTCGTAAGACAAATCTCAGAATCGTACATCAAAATGAAATTGGATGAAGAGAGACAGCCCCTCCTTTTTGAATCGGAAATGGAATGGTGGGAGTTGCTAAAGAAAGCAGGATCAAGTCCTCAGCAGTGGGATGGTCAAGATCCAACTAAGACTTGGAGCACAAGAAATTGGACTGGTAAAACACCCTGGAGAGGAGATGGCCGCGTAAGAGTACGCAAAACTGAAAGACCAATGGGACCTACACCATCACAACAAGCAACAAGACAAGAACTTGAAGCATTCAAAAGGGGTTATCGCCCTAAACCATCACAAACACCACAAACACCACAAGTACCAAGAGTACCAACAGGTCCAACAACTACAACAAGACCAGGTGTTCCTAATTTGCAATCACTTCCCACGCCAAAGTTTCCAGCATTTAGAGGAGGAAAACTAGCAGGGAGTCTCGGAGCACTTCAATTGGCTTGGATGTTCGGGCAAGGGGTTGGAGAGATATTTAATACAGTTGTTTACCCTCAAGGACCAAAGCCAACACCAAGACCATACCAACAGGATGTGTTACCATCACCGGAATCACTTTATCCCGCCCCATCTAATGCAGCTGGAGGTGGTGGAGGAGGAGGCGGTGGATTAGGTGGAGGAATGGGCGGATCAGGAAGATAAAAAAAACCCCCGAAAGGGGGTTTTTCAATATCCTTTAACAATTTTTCGTATCGTAAGTAAAGATAAAGTAAATAATAAAATCGTTACGAGCTGATAAAGAATAAATCGTAACTTCTCTTTCACGGGTTATGTATAAATAGAACAGATGATTTCGTTTAAGAAATTTTTAATAGAAGCTCCCTTTACACCAAAACCGGGAGGAGTTTCTGACCAGGGACTTGGTGTAGTTGATGGGAATTTGTTGGGTTCACCGACAACAAATGTTTTGAATGTTCCCAATTCAAGTGCTGTTGCGGGATCTATGGGTTTTAAAATAGATCCAAAACAACAGATGGATGTAGATTCAAAACTAAATGCAGCAGGAATAGATAAAGCTGACTATAACAGCCAATACGCTGCTTATACTGATTTAAAATCTGATGAGAACAATCAGCAGCATGATAATATTACATTCAGAAATATGTTGGCTATGTTTGATCAATTGCCACCAGAAGCAGGAAATCCATCTCTTGCAGCCGAGATAGCTCAAACGATGTCTGTGAATGGTTTCAAGGTAGATGAAATTTATGATTTTATGATCAAGGAATATCAGAAGGCTCTAAATGGCCAACAGATATTCATGAACCCATATCAAATTGTAAATCAAATACAGCAACAGAAGCAAACTCAAGGAAAAGCAGATGTTACAAAAAACATCAATACATTTGATCCTCTTGCCGACTTGAAGAAGTACAAACTATTTGCTCCAGTAGAATACAACGAAGTCATGGGCGATGAGGTTGGAGAATCTGGATTTGAAGGTACAGGCACAGACGCAATCTATGGTTCTTAAGCAAAAATTTTGCTATGGCTATTGACAGCCACAAAAACGACACTATACTGGGGTCATGCACAACATCCCCTTTGCTATGCGTATTCGCGGGACCATTGAATCCCTCAAGGAAGAGATGGTCGAGAACTTTGGGACTGATGAGTATGTCGATTGGACAACCCTCATCGAATCCCTTGAAAAGACTCTGGCAGAAATGTCAGACGAAGAACTTAATGAAGTCATGGATGTCCCTGACTTTGCCGAAGATATGGACAATGACGAACTGGAGATCTGGTGATATGATAGATCACATCGACTATTTGTATTGGTTGGAACTCAGTTGGGACATGAATCAGGATATGGGATCGAACGAACCACAAGAGGAGAGCAATGTTCAAGAAAAGTGATTTTAGGGGTTCCCGTGGGGAACAGCGTAACAAGAAGCGTAAGAAGTGGGACCACAAGCCTTTCAAGCGTCCCAAGGATGACAAGGGTAGCAATCAACGCTTCGACTGGAACAACCAAAGCAATCAAAGCGAAGGATTCAACTAAACGCTCTGTTTAGTTCTTCCTTGACTGGCTTGGGAACTACTAGGTGACTCTTCACCTTGAAGTTCCCTGCTAGCATATTGAGAAGCTTGGCTGATTTGTAAACATCAAATTTAGTTTTGAGAGAATGTGAATTCATCCACATGTGATGAAGATACACATAAAGATTTGCCTTCTTTATGTAAATATTTTTATTAAATGGAATTCCCCACTTCTGAAGAAGTTTTACAGTTCTTCTCTCACAGTCTCTTTCATTGTATGCTACAAGAAGAAATGCATTTCTAATTTGTCTCTTTGTCCATTTCTTATTGATGACCCCAACAGAAACATTGTTTACAATATCCTGGGAGATATCAAATTTGTTTGAGTACCAAGATGGATATTCAAGCCACTGTAGAAAGTGGCAATATTCATGGGCAAGAACATAAAGCCAAGTTTGGCTCTTTCTTGCAACAACAATGCGCCTTTCTTTTTTTGTTTTACCATAATTAAAATAACCTTCACACCTTGCCCCACCAACATTTACTCTTCTACCTTTTCCGAAGACTAGGCTAAAGCCATACTCCTCAAGATGTTTGCGAATGTGCTTGACAAATTCGGTTTCTTTTGTCATAATACACCTCCATATATGTATCTTACCCTATCGGGGAGTAAAATCAAGGAGTTAAAATGGAAGAAATGACATATCTTTTGTTTGGAACAGTAATTGGAATGTCGTATTCTAATATTGTTCATCTTTATTTCATCTGCAAGAATGAAAGGAATGAAAATGCTTGAATTTTTGTTGTTTTGTTTTATTGGCGTTGCTGTTTTTGTTTTGTCTTGGACTGTCCTGACCGAAATTTTTAAGATTGGTGATTGACAAAACATAAGGGCATGGTATAATCATGCCCGTAAGCCTCCTTAGCTCAGTTGGAAGAGCAGTAAACTTTTAATTTATCGGTCGTAGGTTCGATCCCTACAGGAGGCACTATGCATCAAGATCTAGAAAAGCTCCTATACAACCGCTATCCCGAGATCTTCGCAGATAGGGATGCACCAGTCACGGATTCGCTTATGGGGTTTGGATGCAGCCACGGTGATGGTTGGTATTTCATCATCGACAATCTGTGCCGTTGCATTCAATCCCATGTGGAATGGAAGCGTAAGACCAATCCAGACTTTTATGTGAAGGCTGTTCAAGTCAAAGAAAAGTTTGGAACTCTTCGTTTTTACATTGAAGGCGGCGATGAAGAAGTGTATGGTATGATCAAAATGGCAGAAGCCATGAGCCGCAATGTCTGTGAGATCACAGGAGACATTGGCAGCAGCACAATTCCCCCTATGTGGGCTACTCGTTCTCCTGAGTGTCAGGAAAAACCCACAGAAGATCAAATGAATCGTGTTTTGAATTTTGTGAATAAAATTGAAAGCGAAGATCCAAATCACTATGACATCTAATACACTAGCCATGATTCAAGCGTACCTTGATGGTGGAAGTGGTTCCACGATGGAGCAGATCATCATGAAGCAAGCCTATGGGGACATTGTTCGGCTTATTGCTGAACGAGATGAGGCACGACGGGAAGTGTGTAGAAACGAAGCCAATCATCTACCAACAATGGCAGACCCGCATCGTGAAGCGGCTCGTCGGGGCTGGGATTGCTTTAAGAAAGAAGAACAAATGGCAGCACTAGATCGCATTGCACAATTCGATCAGGAGAATGGATTACTATGAAAAAGACTGTGATGTTCATTGATCCTCCAAGCGGATGGCGTTACGGCTTTCCCAAGCCTGCTCCAGAGAATATTCGTGACATGACTCAGGAACAACTCCATGAGTGGTTTGCTGCAAACGGTTATCCACAGAAGGAACTTGATTACTGGAAGAACAGCAAGAGCGGCATGGCTTATGGAATGTTTGAACATGAAGTAGAGGAAGGCAATGCCAAATAAACTAATTCTTCCGAGAGAAGAAAAAGATGATTGGGGCTATGATCCAGATGAAGGAATAGAAATTGTTTGGACACCTACAGAAAACCGATTGGATATTTCTGGTTGGTATGATTCTTATACGGCCATTGAAAGCACTTCAATGACTTTGGATGAATTCTTTTCGAGACTTGGAATTACTGAGACAGACTGTAAGAAGGCATTTAAGGATAATAAAAATGGACAAGAAAACGCTTGACAGACTTGAGGAGCTGTTCTATAATTATGGAGAGACATCTAAACACATCGGTCGTGTAGAGACTGATGGAAAGGCTGATCACATGAAAAAGTATGAAAAACTCTGCAAAGAGCGTGAATTTGTGATCAGTGAGTTTAGGAACTTCGTCAAGCAGTTAAAGACTGCTTGATGATTTGGGAATGTGGCGAAACTGGCGAAACGCACTAGACTTAAAATCTGGCACATAAGAAACGCTGTGGGTTCGAATCCCACCATTCCTATTCAGGAGAATCACATGGAACAGAATCACATTCGCTCGTCAATGATTGAACGCAACACTATGGAAGAATTCGTCGTTACTCTATATGATGAGGATGGCCATCAGGTCGCTGTTTATACTTTTACCAACTACAAGGATGCCGAAAATTGTGTCAAAAAGTGGTACGAACACGATTGACAAAGCAAAAAAATTTGGTATACTGAAAAGCGTAGGGCATGAGGCTGATTCAGGAACAGTCTCAAAACCCTTTCAACAAGTTTCCTGAAGATAAGGTTTGAATCATATGTCAACTACTATGACCAAGAAGGATCGCGTTCTTAACTACATGCGCCGTGGCAACGGACTTACCGTCAACGAGGCTCGTTCTCGTTTCGGTATCGGCAACTTCCGTGCGCTCATGAGCGATGTTCGTCAGGAACGCATTGGCCGCGTGGTGACTGAAGAGACTCGTACCGGTAGCAACCGTTACTTCCTTCGTCCAACACGCAAGGCTTGAAAATCGTTTGATTTTTATATTATAGTGTTCTCGTTTGCGGCAGCTGAAGCAATTCAAACGGCAGACAAGAACCACCCCTTTTGATCTCTAACGGGGTCAAGAGGGTTTTTTTTAGAAGGAGATTTGAATGCAGAGAAGTAAAGTACTATTGTCGTCTATGATTGAACGGTTTCTTGCAATGGATAATAGCCACAAGAATGCACATCTTGTGGAAGTAATTTATCACAACATTGTAAACTATGCCAAGGTACATAATCTTTATATGTTCCATGAAGAAGAAGTTGCAATGCTTGAGCATTTACATACCGCCCGTCTGAATGCTCAATACAATAAGCTAAAGAAGAAGAATCCTTGGGGCTATATGGATAACATTGAATGGGATACTAAGCCCAACAACAACATTTGGGATAATGATGGATTTGATTATTTGGATGACGATAACTACTACAAGTAAATTCTTTAATGAATTTTGCTTGCACCCACTTGACACCAAATTTCGTTCGTGTATAATCGACGCACCTAACCGAAAGGAACTTACACAATGACTCTCGTTAATCTTGTCCGTGAAATGTCGAATGGTGAACGCAACACTCTTATCCCATCTCAGATTGCTGAGTATGTCAAGTGGGGTAACTTTGATACGATCTCCAAGATCCTCAAGAGCGGTCACTTCACCGTGACCTACATCACTGGTCTGTCGGGCAACGGCAAGACTACGATGGTTGAACAGGTCTGTGCCACTCTCAAGCGTGAATGCATTCGCGTGAACATCACTGCTGAGACTGACGAAGACGATCTTCTTGGTGGTATGCGTCTGATCGATGGTAACACTCAATTCGTCTATGGCCCAGTCATTGAAGCCATGCGTCGTGGCTCAGTGCTGCTGCTCGATGAAGTCGATCTTGGTAGCGACAAGCTTATGTGCCTTCAGCCTGTGCTTGAAGGTAAGGGCATCTACCTGAAGAAGATCAATGAGTTCATTCAGCCTGCCAAGGGGTTTGCAGTGGTTGCTACTGCCAACACCAAGGGTCGTGGCGGTGATCATTCAGATCGGTTCGTCGGAACCAAGATTCTGAATGAAGCATTCCTTGATCGCTACAACTTCACCATCGAACAGGAATACCCTCCTCGCGCTACGGAAGAGCGTATCGTGAAGAAGTACATGGAATCGATGAATGTTCAGGATGAAGGGTTTGCCGATAAGTTGGTTCGTTGGGCAGACATCATTCGCAAGTCGTTCTATGAGGGTGCAGTTGATGATGTCATCAGCACTCGTCGGTTGATCGATATTGTCAAGGGATATTCGATCTTTGGAAACAAGGAAGTTGCCATCAAGCTTGCACTTGCGCGGTTTGATGTGTCGGTTGCTGAAGGGTTCTACACTCTCTACAGCAAGTTGGATGATAACATGGTGCAGGATGGTCCTGCACAGAATCAGAATCAAAATGAAAAGGAGTAATACAATGAAGGATATTCAATCTAAGTTTTGTCAGTGGCTCGTAGAAGAAGGACATACCAATCCTGCTGAGGTCAATTTCGGTCGGGCTTACCTCAAGTCCGTGGCCATCAAGTATGGTATGAAGTCTGCTCCGGGATGGATTGTTAATGATACTAACCGTATCGTTAGCCGAGGAGTCTATTCCGTTCCTGAACTCGCCACATATCTTGCTAGCATGAATCAGACCGCGAATGCCTGATTCTGGTCGCTGCAAGTGACAGACAGCCCTCCCTTCGGGGAGGGTTTTTCTTTTATAAATATAAATGGAGAAAAAAACATGGATCGCAAACTATTCTTTTCATACATTCAAAACATGCAAACAAACAATCCAGACATGATTGGATTTCAAAATTCAATGACAAAGAATTCTTGGCAGAAGCCAAGATCAATTGTTGAGATGAATATTCCATCTGGTCATGTTAATCAGGGGGACTTTGATCGTGAAGATCTTGACCGAGAAAGACAAACGAGAAGAGCACAACGAGAAGTACATGGTATTAAATTTGAAAAAGCAGCCGAAGAAGCATATAATGATTTACTTAGTGGAGCAAATGATCTTACTCCAGTTAAAGGACCATTTGACGGATTTACCCACAATCCAGATGCATTTCATAGAGGAGATGCCCGAATAACAGTAAAAACTACAGGAGACTCACTCGTTCCAATAGATGCAGGATTGCATTTAGATGGTTATCTTCCTAGCGGTATTTCTGATGAAGCCAGTGAGATGGCACGGGAAAGATTCATGGATGCTCTGAACAAACATCATGATTACATAACGGCAATGGAAGCTGAAGCCGATGCCCGCGATTGGCATGCAGATAGACAAAAGACTCATGGAACAAAACCCCACAGTCCCCTAAAAGAAGCAACACTTCGAACTCATCCCGCTATGGCATACGGTGATATATCTACTTATATGAGACAGATGGATAGAACATATGATGTATCAAGGATAACAGATGCCTTAATGGACCCAACTCATCCAATTAATGCTGATCCGGCTAATGCGGACGAAAAAAACTCTTTAATAAGAGTCTTGACTGATATGGGACATTTTATTCATAAACAAAGTGTTCTTGATACTAATTTGAAAGATATGGGAAGTGATTTGGGCAAAGAATTCACTGGTCCTTCAGCAAGCGATACGACAAAAACAGGACCCGGTACTCAAAGCGCAAATGTTAAAGATTTGAGAAGATTTGTAAAATTCAAAAATAGTAGAGTGTACCAAAAGCCTTACTTCGGCCAATCACCCATCGGTCATATGAAACCAACAGACGAATAAAAAAGAAACCCCCGCAAGGGGGTTTTTTAATGGAAATCTGCACTTTACCCCTTGATACCACCAACCTTGTGGTATACTTGGGGCATGATCAACACCACCTCAAAGAATGTTCTCGCCAAGGTCCTCGCTACCGAAAACATCATCGTTCGCCATGATGCCAAGGCCAAGACTGCCTCTTTCGACCTTCACCGTCGAGTCCTGACGCTTCCTGTGTGGAAGTCCATGTCGAGCAGCCTGTTCGACATGCTCATCGGCCATGAAGTCGGCCATGCTCTCCACACCCCAGGAATGAATCCCGATACCTTCAAGGAGTATGTTCTCACCATCGGTAGCAACTTTGATCTTGCTCTCATGGTTTGGAACACCGTCGAGGATGCTCGTATTGAGCGTATGATCAAGAACGATTACCCAGGTCTGCGTCGTGACTTTTATCACGGCTACCGGGAGATCTACGATATGGATCTCTTTGAGATCAAGAACAAGAACATGAACGATCTTCCGTTCATCGACCGTCTGAATCTTCACTTCAAGATTGGTCCCATTCTTCACAATGACATTGAGTTCTCTGCCGAAGAGATGGTTTTCATTGATCGCTGTGAGTCTGCCGTGACTCATGAGGATGTTACCATTCTCAGCAAGGACATTTATGATTTCATGCAAGTGGAGAATGAGTCCTCTGAGCAGAACCAAGAAAAGGCTCCCATCAATATCTCTTTTGAGGGTGATGGTGAAGACGCAGAAGGAAACAACGAAATCCAAATGAATCAATCTCAGGGGGATCAGGAGGGAAATAACGATAAGAGTGATGGTAAGATCGGTGGTTCGGGTAATCCCCAAGAGAATCGCTCTCCGATCAAGCCAGGAGAAACGATCAAGGCACTCAAGCGCAACCTTGAGGAAAAGACTTCTGATCGTGGTGGTACGATCATCACCACCATTCCCAAGCCGGATCTGAACAAGATCATTGTCGATCACAAGACTCTGTATAACCGTATTGATGACAAGGTTTTGCAGTTCAACTGTGGTAGCAGCATTGATCGTTTTGTTGATGTGAACACTCGTTTGATTGATATTGTCAATCGAATCAAGGCAGATAGCCTTCGTTCCGTCACTACCATGATCAACCAATTCAATCGCAAGAAGGCTGCTGATGAGGCTCGTAAGTCTCGTATTGCCAAGACTGGCAAGTTGAACATGGATAAGCTTCATCAGTACAAGATTAACGATGACATCTTCCTGTCTCGTCTGATTACCAAGAGCGGCAAGAATCACGGCTTTGTCATCTACATCGACTGGAGCGGGTCGATGAGTCACATTGCCCACGATGTCATTCTTCAGTTGTTCCAGATTGCCATCTTCTGCCGCAAGGCCAAGATTCCGTTTGAAGTCTATACCTTCACGAATTGCATGTTCAATGATCGTGGTTGGGAAAAGCAATTCCAAAAGAGCGATGAATTTTCTTTTGAACTTGGCGACTTCTGCATGTTGAACATTCTCTCTTCCCGCATGTCAAACATCGAATTTGATCATGCCATGAAGGTTATGACTTGGGTTTCGTTGTGCCACAGCGGACACAAGATCAAGAAGTATGGAATGATGGGCTATATGCCATCCTGTCCGCGTGAGTTCTATATGTCTTCGACTCCTCTGAATCAGGCTCTTGTGTGTGCTCTTGACATGGTCCCTGAATTCCGAAAGAAGTACAATCTTCAGATTGTCAACACCGTGTTCATGACCGATGGTGAAGGGGATAGCGTGTCGTATGAGAGTGATTGCTACGAGAATCGAAAGAATTATGTTCTGTATGACAACAAGACGGGTCAATCATTCAACTACGATGCCTATACTTACGAGATCACTTCGGTCCTGAGCCGTGTGCTCAAGGCTCGTACTGGATGCAACACCATTCGGTTCCACCTGGATACCATTCGCAAGGCAGAGAATGCCAACCACAATGTGTTCACTGGCAAGGAGACTGAGGAGCAGAAGCAGGCCGTGCAGAAGCTGTACGACGCTGAAGGCTTCTTCTGCGCCACGAACAAGAATGGGTTCGATGAGTTGTTTGTCGTGAAGGCCAATACCGAGATCGATATCAACGACAACGACGATCAGATTCTTGAGTCCAAGAAGGGTAACTTCACCGCTCTCAAGACTGCATTCTTGAAGATGAATGATCGCAAGATGACTTCCCGCGTTTTTCTGAATCGGTTTATTGATCTGATTTCTGTTTGAATTAAATAATTCCATACATAATAGCATGGGAACATACGAAAACTTTTACTTAAATCGGATCAAGAAGCTTCAAGAAGAAAATACTCACCTTAAGAACTTATTGTTCGAAATGGAACAAGCTGTTCAGACTCCATCTGGACTCCCACCAATAATTCCAACACCAGATGTATCTTCTCCAACTAGTCCAGAAAGAGGATATAAACCATTTGATCCTAATGATCCCAATAATCTTTCCCCATATGAGCCATCTCCGCAAATTAAGCCACGGCCTGGGCCTTGGAGAGTTCCAACACTTACTACACCAATTACTCCAGGATATAATCGCCCACTTCAAAACCCCAGTCCTTATCGATAATTATCAAAGCTGTTCCGTCTGTTTTGCTGCTTCTGATCTCCGTATAACAAAAAAGCCCCATTGCTGGGGCTTTTTTGCGTAAGTGCGTGGTTATTTATTATCTTCTTCTCTGAGTGGTAGAGGTTACTGATGGCATTGAAGCACCAGGACGCATACCAGTTACTGATGGTCCTTGGAATTGCGCCACATATGCTGCTGCTGCTCTTGGATCTGTTGCTAATAGATAGCCGTGATATCCAGCATCAAATCTACCAGTTGGTGGAGTGACTGGACCACCCGCGTTCATTGCACCTGAAGCTTGAACTGCAAGTGATCTAGCGGCTGGAGTCATATTTGTTGTTGCGGGTGCTCCTTGAGCAACAGAATCTATTCCTCTTGATCCCAATGGCATGGTTGGCTTTGCCATTGCACCTGGGCGACCAGCACTCATTGTGGTTGATATACCTGTTTGTGGGCCGACTCCCATTGAAGCAACGGATGGTCCTCCGTATTGAACAACATAGGCATTTGCATCAGGCACATTTCCGGCCATCAATGCTCCATGCACTGCACCAGAATATGGTTGCGAAGGAGGTGCGCCGTGAGTGAATAATTGAGCGGGTGATTGTGAAACTTCATTTAACATGGAACGAAGTCTATAGTTCTCTTCAGTAAGAGCTTCCATTTGTTGTTGCATTTTGTGTAATTTGTATTGTAGTGCTACTGAAATTGAAGACATATATGTTTTCCTTTAATTTATATATGATGGAACATATCTTGATCCTGATAAAGAAGCAATATCTTTAGTTGAAGTTCCTCTCAAAGATCTGGCAAATTCTGAGAATGTTGTTGAGGGGGGTTCTGGGGTTTGACCTCCACCACCACTACTTGGCTGTCCCATTGCTGTAAGTAATGCACCTAAAGCTGCACCATCAAATCCTGGTTGACCATAATAAGAATTAAAAATACCAAGATCAGCCCCGTCAACGACACCATCTCCGTTGTAATCAGGTCCAGTTGGTAGTTGGGGAGGTTGAGGGGGTTGTGCTTGATCGGACCAACCAGCAAGCAATCCACCTAAAGCTGCACCATCAAATCCTGGTTGACCATAAAGTGCGTTATAAATGCCAAGATCTGCGCCATCAACGACACCATCCCCATTGTAATCAGGCCCAGTTGGTAATTGGGGAGGTTGAGGTGGTTGACCAAGACTAGTATCAGGATTTAAACCACCAGCAGATGAAGATGCTGCTGCTCTATAAGTAATTTGTCCTCTTGATGATTGATTTAAATTAGGTTCTCTATATTCTTTTGCGGCTTTAACCGTAGAAGTAGGTGATGCGACTGTAGCTGTAGTAACTGCTTCTACAAGCATTTTCAAATTTAAATTCTCATTTTCAAGTAATGAAATTTTTTCTTCTAGAAATTTCATTCTGTTCAATATGGTTAAATTTAATATACTCATTCAGAGTATTTATAATCATACATAAAATATGTTCCATTTCTCATTTAATAGAAACAAATCTTTAGAAAAAGCAGCAATAAAAGTTTTAAATGAGGCATTTTCTTTTAATAGAAGTCCAATAACACAAAATAGTGCATTTGCTACACAAGGCTCTGTTCATGATAGACTAATGGGTATGGGGCAAAATAAAAGACCTTCGGGGGGAGCAGAGATTCCTGGTGGGTCGGTAGAAGATAATGAAGATGCATTTTCTGGTACTTTAGGAAGAATGGGATATAGACAAGGAATTGATCCCGAATCAGGTAAACCAACTCTTTATGGCGGTCCATCCAAACCTTCATTGAGTCTAGGTACTGGGGGAAGAATGCTTCAACAAAGCCCCATATCCTTTTCTTCCACAAGCAGTCAACCAACTACAGGACAAGGCCCAACCCGAACTCTTCCGGGTTATACTGGCCAACATCCAGTAACAAATAGAACAGTAGAACAAGAAAGACTAGATCAGCAAACAGTTGATACAGCAGCAGATGAAGTCTTCAAAAGAGAAGGGGTTAAAACTGCATCGGAATTAGCAGCCGAAAACGAAAGAAATAAACAATACCCAGGATATATGAAATCTGACAGGTCACGATTAGCACAAGAAAGAAGAGATAAGGATCTTGAAAGAGCAAGAGCAATGGGAATGACTATTTAAATCAATTTCCTCTTCTTGCTTTCGAAATCTCAATAGCGGCCAATTGCTTGGCCGCTTTTTCTTTTGTTGGGTGTGTTCCAAGAACTTTCTCACCAGAAGAATCCAAAACTTTATATTTGTTTCCCACCTTACGAATCATCTCCACCAATTGTTGAAAGTTTTTCATGGAAATATTTATATGCTGTTGTATAATTTTGGAGCATGAAACCTAAATATAAGCAGATGAGTAAAAGAGTATTGCTCTTAAATGCATCCGAAGAAGTTGTGAACATTATTGAATGGAATCGTGCTGTCAAATTGCTTTATAGTGGCAAAGCACTTGAGCATACAGTCGATGAGTTTTATGAGATACGATTGCCTGATAAGGTAATCCAACTTCCTAAAATCATTATTCTTCGGAACTACATTCGTATTCCATATAGAAGAATTACACCCACTCGCAAAAATATTTTCTTGCGTGATCAGTATAGTTGTCAGTACTGTGATGAAAAACTCACAGAAGATACTGCAACAATTGATCATGTCACCCCAAGAAGTAAGGATGGTGGTTCTACATGGGAAAACATGGTTACTTGTTGCCGCAGATGTAATCTAAAAAAGGCAAATAATTATCCAAAGGATGTTGGACTCAAGCTAAATAAGAAGCCAAGACCACCACTTGTAAATGTTCTTGGTTTAAGAGAACTTATTGAACTAAATAAGTGCTGGTCCAAATTTGTAGGATAAATTATGCCAACTTATAATTACGAATGTACAAAGTGTAATCATCTTTTCGAACAAGTAGAAACAATCGCAAACCGAAATGCCCCATGCGAAAAACCTTGTCCTAAGTGCAAGGAAATGGGAGTTGAAAAGAGCTGGGTTGGTCAAACTCCAGGTCTTGCTGCCGATAGTACTTTAACCCCGAATAAGGCAACTGGTGGGGCATGGAATGAACTAACAAGTAAGATGAAAAGGGGTATGCCCAAAAGATTCCATAAAAACATAGATCGCGCATCAAATACCAG
>Ga0214917_10002912_pt1 | contig 20373 bp, 17 predicted proteins | sample LL_1208_BB_MetaG_FD_177983 | JGI IMG/M metagenome (GOLD analysis project Ga0214917, IMG submission 177983) | Freshwater microbial communities from Lake Lanier, Atlanta, Georgia, United States - LL_1208_BB | ecosystem: Environmental > Aquatic > Freshwater > Lake | place: USA: Georgia | collected...
GGATTAGAAATCCCATGCTCTATCCAACTGAGCTACGGGCGCGAGGGGGTTTTTGGGGCGATGCTCTGAAATCGTCTGGTGAATGACTTCGTGGCATGTCATGGCATGTCGCGTCATGGCGTGTCGCGGGAATTGCACCCATCCCACCAACATGATACCGGATGGGTGTCTCGCCCGAATCGTGTCGCGGCAGGTGCCCGGAGGCTGAACCCGTCCGCTCCGACGGGGGCTGGCGGCTGCCGCCTGGCGTACACGCTCGTTTTCGTCGGACCGTGGAGATCGATCACGCCCGACCATCCGCTGGTACGCAGATCTGATTGCGACCGCCTCTCTTGGCTCGGTACATCGCCTGATCGGCCGAATCCAGCAGGCTCTCCACGTCCTCGCCGTCGAACGGAAACTCGGCCACGCCGATCGAAGCCGTCAACGGCTGGAGCAGCCGTCCCTCGTGATGGACACCGGTCTCGGCCAGACGCCGTCGGAGCGGCTCGAGCCGGTTGACCGCCTCGGCACCGGTCGCGCCGGGCATGATGAGCACGAACTCTTCTCCACCGTAACGGCAGGGAATATCGCTCCCCTGCCGGAATCCCTGAAGCAATACGGCGAGCGAGCGGAGCACGAGATCCCCGGCACGATGACCGTGCCGATCGTTGCAGTCACGAAAATGATCCAGGTCGAGCATCGCGACGGCCAGCGGCCGCCCCTCGCGCCGCACATGGCTCAGTTGTCGGGCGAGTTCCTCCTCCATGAAGCGACGGTTGTACAGCCCGGTGAGCGGATCACGGATCGCGAGGCTGCGGAGCTGTTCCCGCTCACGCACGGTCTCGAGGCCACGCTCTGCCGTTTCCGTGAGCGCTCGATCGAAGACGGGCCGTCGCCCGCGCTCCCCTGCCAAGGCCCGGGCCGCGAGTGCTTCGGCCTCCGCCACCGTCCCGCAGGCCTGCAGGTCGAGGGCCAACCGCCACAGGCTCGCATACTCGTCGCGGATGAGTGCCGAGGCGTCTACGGCCGCTGCCGAAGCGGCGCCCTCAGCCGGCCATGGTGGTCGTGGACGGTCCGGAATCGTGTGGCTCACGGCGTCACCGCGGTCATTGCACATCGATCGCCTGCGGGCCAGGGCGACCGCCGTGCGGGATTGCTCGCGTCGCAGGCGACGCTGACGAGGATGACGGGCATCGCTGCGCCTCGCGGCGTGCGACGATGCGTCTGAGAGCACTCACGATACCAGACTGCCGGGCCCGGCGCATCACACCATGCCGCAGCGCACCGCCCAGACCGCGGCCTGCGTGCGATCACGCACGGAGAGTTTTCGGAGGATGTTCTGCACGTGCTCCTTGACCGTCTCGACGCTGATCGCGAGGGCGAGCGCAACCTCCTCATTGGACAGGCCGTAGGCGACGTGCACGAGCACCTGCGCCTCGCGTGGCGTCAGTCCGGCGAGGATGGCCGGCTTTTTCGGGGGCGTGGCCAACGATGCGGTGATCCGACCATACGGCACCGACACGGGTGCCGGTCGGCCCGTGAAGGCGTCCTCGATGGCGGCCACGAGATCTCGCTGGCCGACGTCCTTCAGGAGGCAGTGTGCGGCATTGATGGCATATGCCCTGGCCATGTAGGTCGGATTGTCGAGTGTCGACAGCAGGACGACTTTCGCCTCGAACGGTGGCCTGACAAGCGTGCCAGCCAGATCGAACGCATCCCCGCCCGGAATCGCCACGTCGAGCACCACCACGGCCGGCCGGTGCTTCTTCGTAAGCACGAGCGTCGTCGGGGCGTCTGCGGCTTCCCCGACCACCGTGGCGCGTGATCCCGCGAGCATGGCCCGCAGGCCATGTCGAACGACTTCCTGTGCGTCCGCGATCAGGATCGGGATCGGTTGTGGCATGGCGCGATGGGAACGTCGTGCGATTCGGCGAGGGCCGCGATCGTTTTGGCCTGCATGATGCCGCGGTAGTTGACCACATCGGGCCGGGCGACCGCGATACCGAGGAGACCACGTCGATCCCCACGATCTTCATTCGCCCCACCTCCCAAACGGGTCGCATGAGTGGAGAGCGGTCGATGAGCGGCCGCGCCTGCTCGCCATGGGCCCGACCCATGTGGCGGGAGGAGCCGGCGGCCTCGACGACGGGGTCGTTCACCGGTCCGTATCCGTCCGTGCAGTGCGACTCAGGCGTCGCCTTCGGACTCGTCCGACGGCGTTCCCTTCCCGCGGCGCCGCGGCTGACCCGACTCGTCGCGACGGAACACCGCGACGACGTCCTCGATCGGCACCACGTAGAGCAGGTTGTCCGATTCGAAGTCCACCGGAATCGAGTTCTTGGGGTGGAAGATGACGCGGTCGTACTTGGCGATCGGCACGTCGGCGTCGCGCTCCACCTGCAGGCTGACCTCGACGACCCGCCCCGTGATCGTGGGAATCTCGGCCTTGTCCGGCAGCACGATGCCTCCCCGGGTGGTGTGCCGGCTTTCGTCCTTGCGGATGAGCACCCGCATCCCCAGAGGCTCCACGGATTCGTCCACGCTTCGCTGTCCTGTCGGTGGGCGACCCGGTCGTCGGGCAGCCATGCAGCAGCAGTGGAGTCACAGACCGCGCGAGCGTCAATCCGAGGCGCACGGCGTACGCGAGACGCCCTGCCAGAGCGACGCGGTCAGACTCCGCCACCCGCCGCGGCGCGCACCAGCACACCCCGCACTCGGCCCGCACGCTCGCCGTCTCGAGCCGCTTGCCGATCTCGCGACGCTCATTCCGGACGCGGCCACACTTCGTGAAGACGAGCGGCTGCTCCCGCCCGTGCTCCAGAGCCGAGCGGCGTGATCGCCGGGTCCGACGTGCCGAGGAGGCGGGTCCGCATCGCGTTCATACCCGCACCACCCAGCCGGCCCGATACGAGGGACGACCCCAGAGCCGTTGGGCGGCCGGATTGTCCAGCACCGCCCCGGTGCGTGGATCACAGCGCACGACGGTGTCGGTGCGGTAGGCGATGTTGCCGAGGTGGCACAGCATCGCGCTCTTCTGCCCTTCATCGATCGGGCTGTTGAGTTCCGCCTCGCCGCGGATCGCGGCGATGAAGTTGCTCATGTGCGAGAGGTCGCCGGTGCCCGCCACGCTGCTCGTGCCCGTGGCCGCCTCGGCACCGGCCTGATCGTAGACCGTCCACGAGTCACGATGGACGGCCATGGTGCCGGCGTCTCCGTAGAAGACGATCTCGGCCGGCGGCTTCTCCGCCCGCCGCGCGTGGCAACTGCTCTGCACCCACTCGCACCCTGCATGTCCGAAGTCGTACGCGGCGGTGGCGGTGTCGGGCGTCTCCTGCAGGTCGTCGTGCCAGTAGCGACCGCCGGTGTAGGTCACCCGCAGCGGATGGTCCGCCTTCAGACCCCAACGCAGGATGTCGAGGTAGTGGACGCCGTTGTTGCCCAGTTCGCCGTTGCCCCAATGCCAAAACCAGTGCCAGTCGTAGTGGATGAGTGACCGGATGTCGTGCTGCGGGTCGTCCGGCACGGGGCCCTGCCAGAGATCGAGGTCGAGGCCTTCGGGCAGCTTGCGGTCCCGGGGAGCGACCGGCCCTCGGGCGCCGTAGTAAAAGCCCCGGCCGAACCGCACCGTCCCGATCGCGCCGGCATGGAGGGCCGCGATGGCGTCCTTCATCCACGTGCGTCGCTGGTTGCCCATCTGCACGAGGCGACCGTACTGCCTCGCCGCGGCGACGAGCATCTCCGCCTCGCGGGGATTCTGGCTGCCGGGCTTTTCAACGTAGACGTGCTTGCCCGCCTGGAGCGCCAGCAGGGATGCCGGCGTGTGCCAGTAATTCGGCAAGGCGAAGAAGACGGCGTCGAGCGTCGCGTCATCGAGCGCCGCGCGGAAATCCTTCACGCCCTGCGGCGTCGGCGCACCCGCTGCCGCCACGGCCTTCATGGCCAGCGCCAGCCTCTGCGGATCGACCTCTGCAAGGTGGGCGATCTGGACCCCGGGAATCTTGAGGAGCGTCTGGACGTGGCCCATGCCGCGGCCGAGGCCCACGACCGCGACGCGGATCGTCGTTCCCGCCTCCGCACCCTCCACGCGTCGCGGCACGTGCCCGGCTGTCGCGGTGATGCCTCCCGCCGTGACGGCTGCCAGAAACGAACGTCGTCCGACCCGAATCGACCTCAGGGGATGGAGCTGGTTCGTGCGCGGGTCGATCGCGGCTCGGGGGCCTGAGCCATGGAAGTGCATCGCGACGGCTCCTGCAGCGGAACAAACATCGATCATCGATATCGTTCGAAGAAGGCGGCAGTATAGCGGCCCCTCAATGACCGGCCTCGCCCGCCCCCAGGTCGCGCAGCAAGCCCACCGCACGGGGCTCGAACAACGCCTGCCAACGGGGCGCCAGCGCACGGTCGCAGTCCTCCTGGGCGTAGCCCGTGTTGCCCCGCTGGGCCGAGGTCGGGGCGTAAAAGATGGAGCCGTTCGTATCACCCGCAACGAACGCCCTGATTTCCAGTCGCGACGACGCGACGCGCAGGTCGTCCGTCGGACGCGGCATGCACCGGCACGAGCGCCGATGCCGCCGATCGCCACGGCAGGCACTCGTTCGCCACCCACCTGCTCGAGGCGGGCCATGACATCCGCACCGTCCAGGAGTTAATGGGGCACAACGACGTCCGCACCACGATGATCGATGCCCACGTCCTGAACCGCGGCGGGCCGCTGATGCGCAATCCGGCCGACTCCCTCCGCGGCCCGGCATTATCACGACAGCGTGCTGGAGAAGCCCCGACCCGAACGACACGCTCCTCCCACTAACCCCTTCCCGCAATTAAACTTGCGTTTTGCGGCGACGCCACCTTCCCCGCGCATCATCACCACGTCCCGACGGCTTATCGAGAACCGCGGAAACACGAGTTCTCCCACCGCACATGGCCGTTGAATCCAAAGTTACTCGCCTTCTCGACCAACTGGCCCGGGCGCCGTCTGTGGTAATCGACCTCGTCAACGACGTGCCGGCTGACAGGCTGAAGCGTCGTCCGGTCCCATCGAAATGGTCGGCTCACGAGCACGCCTGCCATCTTGCCGCGGTTCAACCGTTGTTCATGAACCGGCTCGACTTCATGCTCCGCGACCCGGCTCCGGTGATTCGGCCCTATAACCCTGCTGCTGATGATGCAGAGGATGCGCTGCTGGCAGTCGACCTTGCCGAGGCGATGAATCGGTACCGATCTGAGCGGGCGGGCATGGTCTCTCGGCTCCAAGCATTGACGCCCACCCAGTGGGAGATCTCAGCTTCTCATCCCGAGTACAACCGGTATTCCATTTTCATCATGTTCCGCCATCTCGCGCTGCACGATCTCTATCATGCGTATCGCATCGAGGAGCGGCTGCTGGAGCATGAGGCCGGTCGATAGGCCGGAACGGGGAGAACCACACAATACAGCGAACTCACGATAACATCGATCCTGATGGAAAGTCCAAGGTCGCGAGCCGCTGATCGCCAGCGTTCGGCGTCAATGTCACTCTGATGATCAGGAACCCGATCCACATGAGCCTTACCAGTCGTCGCCGATTCGTTTCGGCAACAGCTGCCGGAGCAGCTGGAGTAGCCGCGGCTGCACACGCTGCGAATGGCGAGGCTGCGAGGCCGGGCCTGTGCACGGAGGCCGCACGGGACGTTCCGCTGACCGCGGATGCCGACGTGATCGTCTGCGGCGCAGGACCAGCGGGCGTCACGGCGGCCATCACAGCGGCGCGGGCGGGTGCCAGGGTGCGACTCTTCGAGGCACACGGCGCGCTTGGCGGAGTGTGGACGAACTCGCTGCTCGGGTATCTCCTCGATTTTGACAAGCCGGGGTTCAACCAGGAGCTCGTCCGGCGGCTGCGGGAGCGGGACGCCATCAATGGCGAAGGCATGAACGGCCTCAGCTATCAGCCGGAAGAAATGAAGCTGCTGCTGGAGGAACTCTGTGCCGACGCCGGGGTGAAGGTGCAGCTCCATACGCGGGTCGCCGCAGCCCAGCGGGAGGGACGCGTCTTGCGGACGATCCTCACCGAGTCCAAGTCTGGTCGCCAGGCGTGGCGGGCCCCTGTCTTCATCGACACCACAGGGGATGGCGACCTTGGTGCCCAGGCGGGCTGCGCGTTCGAGATCGGCAAAGACGCGGCGTGCCCCTGCCAGCCGATGACCATGTACGCGCTCCTCGTGGTGAAGGACGTGTCCGCCCTCGCGGGCCTGATGCACGCGGTGGGAAACAACGGGCAGCACGTCGGACCGAAGACGTTTCGCGATGAACTCGCCCGCGCCGGGGTGAAGCCGAGCTACGGCGCGGCCTGCATGTTTCCGATCCACGGCAATCTGGTGCTGCTCATGGCGAATCACGAATACGGCATCAATGCTACCGACGCTGCGCAGGTGACCGAGGCCACGCTGCGCGCGCGGAGCGAGGTGCACCGGATCGTGCGTGCGCTGCGCACGCTTGGCGGCCCCTGGGAGGGCGTGCAGATCGCCGCCACACCCGAGCAGATCGGCATTCGCGACGGGCGGCGCATCAAGGGGCGGTATTTCATGACGAGCGAGGATCTCGTCGCCGGAAAGAGACAAGCCGACGCGGTGGCGAGGGCCACATTCCCTGTGGATATCCACGCGCTCACGGCTGAAGAAAACAAAAAAACGCCCTATCACGGCGCAGGCGTGAGGACGCAGCCGTACGACATTCCGCTCCGCGCTCTGATCGCCCGGGACGTCGATGGCCTCATGATGGCAGGCCGCTGCATCAGTGGCGACTTCATCGCGCACGCGAGTTACCGCGTGACCGGCAACGCCGTCGCGATGGGCGAAGCCGCCGGAGCGACGGCCGCTCTCGCCGCGAATAACAAGGCCGCTCCGCATGACGTACCGTGGAGCGAGGTTCAGGCTGCGATTGCGAAAATGCGGTCGTGAACATTTGCGATTTCAGAGAAGCACTCCTGACATGTCCTCCATAAACGGGTGGGGTGCCGAACCACGCCATGCGGCGGACTCGCGATGAAATCTCGCGGCGTGGTTCGCCTGATGTCGCGAGCCGCTGATCGCCCGCGTTCGGCGAAGGAGAGTGCTCGTGGCGGAGGTGGTTTGCTACGTTGCCGCGAGTGTGGATGGCTCTATCGCCGTGGTGGAAAACGGGGCCAAGGCCGGCCTCGCGAACCCCATCGCCTCCGTGAGCCAGGACGATCCGGTATTCCGGATCGTGCCCGGCGACCGGAATCCAACAGTGCCGATCGTGTCTCGTGGCCCGACGATCCCGACTGCTCGCCCAGCGGTCACAGCCACGGAATGGTGACCACCGTCATCCGCGTCCCTTCGACATCGAGCGTGCCCACCGTGGGATCGCCACGTCCGATCGACGTCTCACTCCTTGGTGACGCGGCGATCGTCGTCCGCATCGGGGCGGCGATGCCACACGGTGTCGACGCCGACGACACGACCATGCTCGTGCGGTCGATCGCGGACGCGATCGGTACGGAGGCGCTCCCCGGTGTCATCGACATCGTGCCGTCCCCGGATCGCGTGACGCTCGTCGCCGACCCGCGACGCGTGCCCGGTCCATCGGCGAGGGGAATCGACCAGCTCCTCTCCATCGTGACACGCATCGCGCACGCGGCCGCAGCGACCGCCGTGCCGAGGCCCGGCCGACAGCGCGAGATCGATGTCGCATACGGAGGTGACGATGGGCCCGACCTCGATCAGGTCTGCTCCGCGCTCGGCCTCGATCAGGACACGTTCGTGCGGCTCCACACGGCGCCCGACTATCTCGTCACCGCGATCGGCTTCGTGCCCGGCTTTCCGTACCTCGCCGGCCTGCCTGAGTCGCTCGTGCTCCCGCGCCGGGACTCGCCACGCACTAGGGTCCCGGCGGGCTCGGTCGGCATCGGCGGCCGGCAGACCGGCATCTATCCGTTCGCGACACCGGGCGGGTGGCACCTCGTCGGCCGTACGACGGCATGCCTCTTCGATCCCGGGCGCACTCCCCCTTCGCTCCTGCAGGTCGGCGACCGGGTGCGTTTCATCGCCAGCAAGGGCTGTGCGGCGGCGCCTCGCCCTTCGCGTGCGGGCGACCGGAAGGAACACGCCTCAACTCCCCGAGTCGGTGCTGGTCAGGACGAGGCATCGCCCCAGGTGGCTTCCACTCCGACGCCCGGCGGCCGATCGCGCCCCCGCCGATATCTCACGATCCTCGGTTCCGGGCTCCTCACGACCGTGCAGGATCTCGGCCGCTTCGGCCATCGGGCCGTGGGGATGCCGGCCGGAGGCGCGGCGGATCCCGTCTCCCTGCGACTGGCGAATCTCGTCGTCGGCAATCCTGCCCACGCGGCGGGACTGGAGTGCACGCTCACCGGACCGGAGATCCGCTTCGACTGCGACGCGACGATCGCCGTCACCGGTGCCACCGTGTCAACGCTGCCGCCTGGCCGGCCGATCCATGTGGAGAGCGGCACGGTGCTCGCGCTCGGGCATGTGCAACGTGGCTGCCGTGCCTACCTCGCGATTGCCGGCGGCATCGACGTCGACCCGGTGCTCGACAGCCGCAGTACCTACCTGCCCGCCACGCTCGGCGGTGTCGCGGGCCGCGCGCTCGCGCAGGGGGACGTCGTGCCTCTCGGCACGGTCGTCACGCGCACGACGGGGACCGACTGGTCGCTCGCGTCGTCCCTCGCGGCGCTCCCCGAGGCCGTGACCGTGCTCCGCGTCGTCCGCGACCCGGCATCGCGCCTGCCCGCCGACGCATGGCAGATGCCCTACCGCACCACCTCCCGCTCCGATCGCATGGGTGTCCGGCTCGACGGACCAGTGCTGCCGGGATCCGGATCGGGAACCTCGATCGCCGTCCTGCCGGGGACCGTGCAGGTGCCGCCCGACGGCCGGCCGATCATCCTGCTCGCCGACGCCCAGACGATCGGCGGCTACGACGTGCTCGGACAGGTGATCGCCGCCGACCTGCCACTGGCGGCGCAGCTCCGCCCGGGTGACGCGGTCCGCTTCGTGTCGGTGGACGCGCGCACCGCGGTCCACGCCCTGCATGATCGCGACAGCTCGCTCGCCCGGGCGGAGGTCGCGCTCGCATCACGCACGGTGTGCATCAAGACGATCGATCTCAATGCCGACGTCGGGGAGGGGGCGTCACACGACGCGGCGATCATCCCGCTCGTCTCGTCGATCAACATCGCCTGCGGCGGTCATGCCGGCGACCGGGTCTCGATGCGCGATTGCGTCGCACGCGCGCGTCGTCACGGGGTCGCCGTCGGCGCCCACCCCGGCCATGCAGACCGTGCCACCTTCGGTCGTGTCGCGTCACCGATCGAGCCGGACGATGCCGCGAATCTCGTGACGCGTCAGGTGGAGGCCCTCGCCGCCATCGCAGGCGACGACATGGCACACGTGAAGCTGCACGGGGCGCTCTACCATCAGGTCGCCCACGATGCCGACCTCGCGGCCGCGGTGGCGTCACGGCTGGCCTGTCGGTGGCCGCGACTCCGGGTGATCGCCCCGGCCGGCAGCCTCTTCGCGGAGGTCGCCGCCACGTGCGGACTCCATGTGCTCCATGAGGCCTTCGTCGATCGTGCCTACGGCCCGGACGGGCGGCTCGTGCCGCGATCACGGCCGGGGGCGGTCCTCGCCGATCCGGCATCGGCCGCCGCGCAGGCCGTCGCCATCGCCCGGGACGGCCGCGTGACCGTCGGGGGCGACGTCGTGGGCATCCGTGCCGACACGCTCTGCATCCACGGGGACGGGGCCGATCCCGTGGCGTGCCTCCGCGCCGTCCGCCGCGCGCTGGCGATCGCCGGCATCGACGTGGCCCGGCCGTGAGGGAATCGGCGCGGTGGCATGCCGGCGCACGCGCCGGTACAGTCACGGACGTTGTCCGGGGAAGAGCCCATGCATCCATCACGCCGAACCGCGCTGCGCACGCTCGTGGGCGGCGGGGCGACGCTGCTCGCGGGTGCGTCGCCGCACGGTGCCGATGCCGCCCCTCCGCCTGCGGCCGTACCCGTGAGGACCATCACGCGCGGCCCGAAACATCACTGGTTCGCCTATTACGACAAGCTCCAGTTCGACCCTTCGATCCGCTACTGCCTGGGGAATGCGGTCGAGTTCGAGCACCGCTCGCCGCGGCCCGACGACGAGATCGAAGTGGGCATGGTCGATCTGAAGGACGGCGATCGGTGGATCCCGCTCGGCACGTCCCGATCGTGGGGCTGGCAGCAGGGATGCATGCTCCAGTGGGTACCCGGCACCGAGTCGACGGTGATTTACAACGACCGGGAGGGCGACCGCTTCGTGGCGCGGGTGGTCGACGTCACCACGCGGCGCGGCCGCACGGTGCCGCACGCCATCTACGCGCTCGCGCCCGACGGCCGCACGGCTGTCACCACCGACTTTCGCCGGATCAACGAGATGCGGCCCGGCTACGGCTATGCCGGGCTGCCCGATCCGTGGACGGCCCTGACGGCGCCTGCGGACGTCGGCATCCAGCGTGTCGATCTCGAGACGGGCGAGGTGACGATGCTCGTCTCGCTCGCCGAGATCGTCGCGGTCCCACGCCCCGGCGGCTTCGGGCCCGGGAAGCACTGGTTCAATCACCTGCTCGTGTCGCCCGACGGTCAGCGGACGATCTTTCTCCACCGGTGGCGGACCGAGCCCGGCCGATTCGCGACGCGCATGTTCACGATCGGACTCGACGGCACGGGCCTTCGCGAGCTCAATCCCGGCGCCGGGATGGTGTCACACTTCATCTGGCGCGACGCCGATCACATCCTCGCATGGACCCGCCATGCCACCGAGGGCGACTGCTTCTGCATCATGGAGGACGCCGTGGACGGCGGCATCCAGCCGATCGGACGCGAGGTCATGCCACGGGACGGACACTGCACCTACCTGCCGGGCGGCCGGTGGATCGTCAACGACACCTACCCGCAGGGTGCCGACCGCCTGCAGTGGGTCTACCTCTACGAGGTGGCGACCGGACGCCGCGTCGATCTGGGCGCGTTTCCATCACCCGCCGACTACACCGGCGAGTGGCGGTGCGACACGCATCCACGTCACAGCCCCGATGGCCGCTGGCTGTGCATCGATTCGCCGCACACCGGTTCCGGGCGTCAGATGCACCTGCTCGACATCGGGTCGGTGGTCGCATCCTGAGCGGAGACGGATCGGGGCGTGGCGCTCCGGCCGCCGGACCGTATGCTCTGGGCGGCGGTCGTCCGGGGAGGTCTCTCGGTGCCGCCCCGCCGGTCTTCCTGCCGCCGTGGAGACTTCGATGCCCGCCACCCGACGCTCGTCCACCCGTCCGCTCCCGCGCCTCGCATGGCTCGTGCCGTGCATGACGCTGCTCTTCGCCACACCCCCGTATCACGAAGCACCCGCGCAGTCGCCGCGCGCACGGCCACGCCCCGCGAATCCGGCCGAGGTGAAGCGGCTCGACTCGCGGTTCGAGGAGGTGCAGTCCGAATTCGTGCGCGAGACGACGTCGCTCCTGACGTCGTACGAGCAGCTGGGCCAGTTCGATCGCGTGAAGGCGATCCTCGAGGCGTTCGTGAAGCTCGACCCCAAGAACGACCAGCTGAAGGCCAAGATCGCCGAGCTCGACGAGCGCATGCTGCAGGCCGGAGAGTTCGAGATGCGGCTGCAGCCGGGAGAATCGTGGCAGGCCGTCGGGGCCGTTCAGAAGGACCGGCCGATCCGGATTCGCGTCTCCGGTGACTATCGCTTCCAGGCCAGCGGCAGCGTCACGGCCGACGGCGTCGCGGGTGACGATCCGCAGTCGGGCATCGTGTCCCAGATTCCGTTCGGCGCCGTGATGGGGGTGATCATCCCGGCCAACCAATCGGCGGACGCGAAGGCACCGCGTCCCTTTCTCGTCGGCAGCACGTTCAACCGCAATGCGGAGCGGGACGGCGTCCTCCACCTGCGGACCAACATCCCGACCGGGACGAAGTGCACCGGTCGCCTCGAGCTGCTCGTGAGCGGTCCGCAGCAGTGAGGCCGTCCTGACCCACCCCGCCACCCGCTCGCCGCCGGCACAACCGGCGGCCCGGCGCAGCGGCACGCCGCCGCGCTCGCACGCATCCTCGAGGAGCCGCCCCATGTTGTCCGCGCTTCGCCACACGCGCCGCGGGATCGGCACCCGCCACGACGCTCGATCGCCCGCGCTGCCTGTCGCGATCATCGCGGCGGTCGCCGGGTTGGCATCCGCCATCCCGGCCCGGGGCGAGGTGCGGGTGCTCGTCGGCTCGTCCACGGGCCGCACCGCCAAGGAGCCCGATGCGGCCGTGATCAACGAGCCCTTCGCGGTCGCCTTCGACCGCACCGGCCGCCTCTATGCGGTCGAGTACACGCGGGGCGACAGGCTCTTCCGCGTCGCCGACCCCGCGGCGGCATCACCGACCGTCGAGTTCGTGGCCGGTGTCTTCCGCTCGTCGCTGGAGAAGCGGGATCCGCCCGCGGATGCCAGCGACGGGGCGTCACGGTTCAACGGTCTGCACGACGTGGCGATCGCCCCCGACGGCACGGTCTATGTGGCGGACACGTTCCACCACCGCGTCTGCGGCTTCGACCCCGCGACGGGCCGCGTGCGCGTCGTCGCAGGCACGGGAGAGGCCGGATTCTCCGGTGACGGTGGGCCGGCCACCGAGGCGCGGTTCAACCAGGCCTACTGCGCGACGCTCGTGCCCGATGGCTCGGCGCTGCTCGTCGCCGACATCCGCAACGCGCGGGTGCGGCGTGTGGACCTGCGGGCGGGAACGGTGCGCACCGTGGTGGGGAATGGCACCGCAGGCCGTCCCGTGGACGGCGCGCGGGCCCTCGAGACGCCGCTTGCCGGTCCGCGTGCCGCCTGCATGACCGCCGACGGGACGATCTACGTGGCCCTCCGGGAGGGGAACGCGCTCGTCGAGGTGCGCGACGGCGTGGTCCGCACCGTCGTCAACGCATCCGGGACGTCAGGCTACGCCGGTGACGGTGGCCCGGGCCGCGAGGCGCGCCTGGCGGGCCCGAAGTACGTGGACCTCGATCGCGCGGGCCGGGTGCTCGTCGCCGACACGGAAAACCACTGCATCCGCCGCTACGACCCGCGGACCGGGATGATCGTGACGATCGCCGGCACACCGCCGCGTCCGGGTGCGACGATCGGCGCGGACCTGCTCTCGACGGGCCTCACGCGGCCCCACGGCTGCCGTATCGATCCATCCGGCCGCCTCGTCATCGCCGACAGCGACAATGATCGGATCGTGGGAGGAGTGGTGGCCGACTGAACGGCTGTGCGGCGGTCACTGCCGCACGAGCACGCGGGATCCCGGGCCGAGGATGTCGAGCAGTTCCGCGAGGTCGCGGTCGGAAACCACGACGCTCGACGGTGCGACCGTGTCGGCCAACGCCCCGGGATCGTCGGCCGCCTCGATCACGATGCCGTCGTCGAGGATGATTCCTCTCGCTCGCGTCATGCCGGCCGGATCGGCTCCCGCGCCGTGCACCACCTCGCGCACCGCGAGTGACGAACCGACGCGATCGAGCAGCTGACGGCCGACGACGACGGTGAAGCGGCCCGCGTAGTTACCGCCGACGTGCAGCGTGAGCCGCCGACGCGACACGCTCACGGTGGCATCGAACGGGCCCCGCACCAGCTTCAGATGCTCGCCCGGATAGAGGGTCTGCGGGTCGTCGATCCCGTTGATCTTGGCGAGCAGCTGCCATGGCACGGCCAGCGCGGTGGCGATCGCGGGGAGCGTCTCACCCGGCGCGACGACATGCCCCGGCAGGAGCAGGTCGCGCCGGGAGTAGATGACCGTCCCCGCGAGCTGTCCGAGGAGGTCCTCGAGGCGTTGGCTCTCCTCGAGCCCGAGCGCCGGATCGTCGTGCCAGATCGACAGCGACGCGAGGGCCTCGGCGTAGCGACCCGCGGCGAGTTTTTCATACGCATCGGACCACGCCGACGTGAAGGCGGCGGACGGCGCGAGCGGCAGCGTGGGATCGGAGGTCACGACCGGCGCCGAGGCCGACTCCGCCGAGCCTGCCAGGAGTCCAGGTGGCGTCGTGCCATTGGGGAGCGCCGCGAAGCGATCCGGACGCAACGCCTCCTCGGAAGGTCGGGCTGGGGAGGGCTCCGACACAGGAGGGGGTGCCGACTGCGCCGGCAGGAACGTCGCGGTCGTATCGGCCGACACAGGTGCGGGGACGGGGATCGGCGACCTCGCTCCCGGTGCGGACGGTGTCACGGCGGCCGGAAGTGCCGTCGCCTGGGTGTTCGCCGCACCGGGCGGCGCGGAGGGGAACGCGGCTGGTGGGCCGGCGACCGGTGGGGATGATGATGCGGGGAGCGACGTGAACTCGACCTGGGGCGGCGCGAACGACGGCGCGTCCTCCGACGGGGTCCCGGATCGCTGGGGCCCCTTCTGCACGATGGAGTAGGCGCCGTAGAGGATCGTGCCGAAGAGTGCCAGCACGAGCAGCGGCTTGAGCACCTCGAGGGAATCGGAGTCGCCCGTCGCCTGGCTCTTTCGCTGGGAGCGGCTCGCCATGTGTCACCTTCCTCGACGTTCGTGGCAGCCCCGACCGCACACCGTGTCGCGTGCGGGGAACGGGACGGGGAGGGGATGGTAGGGGCGGCCGATGGACCGTGCCAGACCGCTTCCAGGCCTGATTTGCGTGGGGCGCCAGCGGGGCAGGCTCCGGCGCGCACGGTCCGCGGCGACGGTCAGACCGTTTCCGAGATCGTCAATCGGGCGGGACGAGGCGTATATTCAGGGGGTCGCGGCGTCGGTCCGGCCCCACCCCGCCGGTGGGGCCGACGGCCTCGAGCGCGGTCGCAGGGACGGGACCGTGCCACATTTCCGATCGTGCCCGCACCGAGGTGAGCGATGCGTTCCCGTGACATCGATCCCAGGCGTGTCCGCGACGTCGTCGCGGTGGTGCTCGCCGGGGGCAAGGGAGCGAGGCTCGATCCGCTCACGAGGCACCGCGCGAAGCCGGCCGTGCCCTTCGGCGGAACCTACCGGATCGTCGACTTCGCCCTCTCCAATTGTCTCAACAGTGGTTTGCGAAGGCTGCTCGTGCTCACGCAGTACAAGGCGAGCAGTCTCGATCGCCACCTGAACCTCGGCTGGCACCGCTTCTTCTGCCGGGAACTGGGCGAGTTTCTCGACGTGCTGCCGCCCCAGCAGCGGGTGGACGAGCATTGGTATCTCGGCACCGCCGACGCGGTGTATCAGAACATCTACTCGATCGAGATGGCCGATCCCCGGCTGGTCGTCGTGCTCGCGGGCGACCACATCTACAAGATGAACTACCAGTCCCTCATCGAGGCCCATGAGGAGGGCGGCGCCGACGTCACGGTCGCCGCGCTCCCGGTGCCGCGGAGCACCGCCGTCGACTTCGGGACGATGGAGGTCGACGCGTCGGGGCGCGTGCGGGCCTTTCGCGAGAAGGTCGCCGATCCGCCGGCGATGCCCGGCCAGCCGGGCATGGCGCTCGCGTCGATGGGGATCTACTGCTTCTCCGCCGACTTCCTGCTCGACGCGCTGCGCCGCGACGCGGCGGACGGGGGCAGTCGGCACGACTTCGGCCACGACATCCTCCCCAAGGTGATCGACCGGCACGCGGTGCAGGCCTTCTCCTTCCGTGACGAGAATCGCAAGCGTGACGCCTACTGGCGCGACGTCGGCACCATCGACGCCTACTTCGAGGCCAACATGGATCTCGTCGAGGTCGATCCGCAGCTGAATCTCTACGACGAGCAGTGGCCGATCCGCACCCACCATCCCGCCTATCCGCCGCCGAAGTTCGTGTTCGCGGGAGAGGGACCCGAGGCCAGACGGGGCGAGGCGACCGACAGCCTGGTCTGCCCCGGGGCGATCCTGTCGGGGGGCCGCGTGCACCGTTCGATCATCGGACCGGGCGTCCGCATCAACAGTTTTGCACGGGTCGAGGAATCGATCGTCTGTGAGGGCGTCGACATCGGTCGTCACGCGCTGGTGCGCCGCGCGATCATCGACAAGGGCGTGCAGGTGCCGCCACACGCGACCGTCGGCGTCGATCACGAGCAGGATGCCGCCCGGGGCCTGACGGTCTCGGCGGAGGGCGTGACCGTGGTGCCCAAGGGATTCCTCTTCCCCGTCGCGTCCCGCGGCCGGGAACCCGTTCCGCAGACGGCGTCCTGACGCCTCCACCGATGCCTCCCCGCAACCTCCTCACGATCGCCCTCGCGGCGGCCCTCTGCATCGCGAGTTCGACGTTCGCCGCCCGGACGCTCCCCGGGCGACGCTTCAACGAGGTCGTGTCCCTGATTCAGGGGTCGCATCTCGATCCCGCACCGACGACGAGCCTCGTGGATGCGGCGATCGAGGCGGCCGTCGGACGCCTTGACGAGCACTCCGAATACCTCCGGGGCTTCCGCCGCGAGGCGGTCGAGACGGCACTCGACCAGGAGTTCGTCGGCGTGGGCCTCGAACTCGAGTGGGACGAGGCGACGCGCGAGCCGGTGGTGGTGGCCGCGATGCCCCGTGGCCCGGCCTGGCAGGCGGGCGTCACGAGCGGCGCCCGGATCATCGCGATCGACGGCGTGCCGACCCATGGCGTCCCGCTCGCCGAGGTGGTCGTCCGGCTGCGGGGACCGCGCGGCACGTCCGCGATGCTCGAGGTGAGGGAGCCGGCGGTGCCGCACTCGCTCGATCCGCTCGTCGCGCCGCCGACCGGAACGACGCGGGTCGTCCCGATCGTGCGCGACCTGGTGCGGATGGAGAGCGTGCTCGGGGATCGGCGGATGGCGGATGGATCATGGCTGTGGCGGCTCTCCGACGCGCCCGACGTCGCGCTCGTGCGGATCATCGGGTTCGGGGAGCACACCGCTGCCGAGTTTCGCACGGCTCTCGAGTCGCTCGCACGGGACGACGACACGGGGCGCCCGCCGCTCCGCGGGCTCGTGCTCGACCTGCGCGACAATCCCGGCGGGCTGCTGACGGCCGCCGTCGAGGTCTGCGATCACCTGCTGGAGGCGGGCGTCATCGTGACCACCCGCAGCCGTGATGGCGGCTCCGCTCCTCGGGCACGGCATGCGACGGCGGGCGGATGGCGGGCGGACGTGCCGATCGTCGTGCTGGTCGACGGGCTCACGAGCAGCGCCGCCGAGATCGTGGCGGCCTGCCTGCAGGACCATCGTCGCGCCGTCGTCGCCGGCAGCCGCACCTACGGGAAGGGGACGGTGCAATCGATCCTGCCGCTCGCGGGAGGCGAGGGCCTCCTCAAACTGACCACCGCGGAGTACCTGAGGCCGAGCGGCGGACGGCTCCATCGCGGGAGCCACGACGGCGACGACGCGCCCTGGGGGGTGACGCCCGATGCCGGGCTCGAGTGCGCCCCGACCCGCGCGGCGCTCGACCGGCTGCGGGCGTGGCGACGCCGAAGCGACACCGCCATCTCGGCGGACCGGACCACGGGCCCATGCGCGATCGATGACGTGCTCGCGCGGGCCGTGGCTCGGCTGCAGGATCCCGGCCACGACGACTGAGCACGTCGTCACGCGGGCCGCAGGATCTCGGACGCGAGGAAGAAGCTTCCCGCCACGCAGACCATCCCACCTCGTCCGGCGAACCCCCGCGCCGCCTCGAGCGCCTCGGCGGGCGAGCCTGCCACGCGCGGGGGTGGCAGGCCCGCAGCGCGGCATGCGGAGACCAGCCGTGCCACCGGAGCCGCCCGCGTGTTCGTCGTGTAGCGGGTGAGGATGACATGGTCGAAGCAGCCGGTGGCCGCGGCGAGCATCTCCTCGATCTGCTTGTCCATGCTCGCCGCGAAGACCAGCACCCGGGGACGGCGTGTCGCGAGCGCCGGAGCGAGCGTCTCGAGCAACGACCGCATCGAAGCCACGTTGTGGGCCGCGTCGACCACGACGAGTGGTGCTTCCTCGATACGTTCGATCCTCGCCGGAAGGCGGACGCGCGCGAGGCCCCGCGCGATCGCCTGCCGTGGCACGGCGAACCCCGCCGCATCGACCTGGCGCGCGGCCATCACCACGAGGGCGGCGTTGTCCGCCTGGTGACGGCCCGCCATGGCGAGCCGGAAGTGTTCCGAAGCCCCGTCGCGCACGCTCAGCACCTCCACGCCCCCCCCCTCGAGCGGATCGTCGGAGGCGGCGTGCGTGACGCGAAAATCACGCCCCACCTGCAGCAGCGCGGCACGCCTGCGCCGCGCGATGTCGGCGATCACACGTCGGGCCGCCGGATGGGCCGCTCCGCTGATCACCGGCCGACCGCGCTTGATGATGCCCGCCTTCTCGCCGGCGATCCGCCCCACGGTCCGCCCGAGCAGCTCCATGTGGTCGAGGCTGACGCTCGTGATCACGGAGACGACGGGACGCGACACGTTCGTCGCGTCGAGCCGACCGCCGAGCCCGGTCTCGAGGACGGCGAGATCGACCCGTGACCGTGCGAAGTGCAGGAAGGCGGCGGCCGTCACCACCTCGAACCACGTCGGTCCCCGGCCACCACGCCGTGCCGCGGCCCGGTCGAGCGCCTCGACCGCCGGGATCAGGATGTCGAAGACGGCGACCAATGCCGCCGCGCTGATGGGACGGCCATCGATGCTGATGCGCTCCTCGAGCGCGTGCACATGAGGGGACATGTACCGGCCGGTGCGGTGGCCCGCTGCCGAGAGGACGGCGGACAGCATCGCGACCGTCGATCCCTTGCCTTTGGTCCCCGCGACGTGCACGACGGGAAACGCGTCGTGCGGAGCGTCGAGGCGTGCCAGCAGCCTCCGCATCCGGCCGAGCCCGAAATCGGCACCGGGCTTCTTCGGCGGTGTCCGCTCGAAGTCGACACGGCCTCCGAGCCAGTCGAGCACGGCGGCCCGCCCCTGCGGGACTCCGTCGCCCCGCGGTCGCACGACCCCTCCGTCGCGCCGTCGACGCATGCTGCCCACTCTCCCGGCACTCCCGCGGCGTGCCGGAGAACCACGCCGATTCTACCCACGAGGCCGGTTGCGGAGCGGCAGCGGCCTTGACGCCACAGTCCTCGTTCACGGAGCCTCCCCGCCGGTCCCGGTCGCCCTCCACACAGCCGCCCCGATGCCCCGTTCCGACAACCGCTGGTTCACCGCGCTCCTCGTCTGCTGCGCCCCGCTGGCCGCAGCGCAGGAGCCGCTCGTGGAACCACCGCCGATGTACATCGCCGAGCCCTTCGAGACCGGCTTCGCGGGGATGCCGCTGCCCGTGTCGATCGGCCAGGCGCCGACGTGGCCGCGCTGGTTCGCGGGCGCGGGAGGGCTCGTGATGACGCGCACGCTGCCGGCCGGCGTGCCCACCATGCGGCCGGTGGGAGGCGTGCAGCTCACCACCGCGGACGCCTCGGCCACGTGGCCAGGCGGCTTCGACGCACACGTCGGACGATGGCTCGGGTCACGGCAGCAGCACGCGGTCGAGCTCGTGTACTGGGGCGTCTACGGGATCGGTTCGTCCGCGTCATTCGTCGATCCCGCCGACACGATCGACGTGATCCCCCAGGCGCCCGGCGCGATGATCGGAGGCACGCCTGCGGCCGACTTCCTGGCCGACGCTCGAGGCCAGCAGATCGCGCGCTCGGACCTCGTCAACAACGTCGAGGTGAATTGGGTCTACGCCCTCGGCGATCGCCCCGAGTTCCTGCCGCGGCAGGGGCCGTTCTCGCTCATGTGGCTCGCCGGATTCCGGTTCTTCCAGGTGAACGACGTGCTCACGCTCACCTCGTTGCCCGGCGATGCCGCGCTCGGGCCCGCGGACCTGTCGGTCGCGACCAACAACAACCTCTACGGGGGTCAGGTGGGGGCGAAACTCGACTGGCGATTCCTGCCGAGCGTGCGGCTCAACGTGGTGCCCAAGTTTCTCCTCGCGGGCAACGCGATCACCGATACGACGACACTCACCGACGCGACCGGCACGACCGCCACGTTCGCGAGCGGGGCACCGCTCCGCATCCACTCCCAGCTCGGCGTCTTCTCCTGGCTCGGCTCCGTCGATACGGGACTCGCGTGGGACGTGACCGACCACTGGAGCCTCTCGCTGGGGTATCGGGTCGTCGGCGTCGGCAACATCGCACAGGCGGATTGCCAGTGGCCGATCGTGCTCGCGAGCCCGGCCTCACTCGACGGCATCGCGGCCGGATCGAGCACGATCGTGCACGGCGGCTTCGCAGGGTTCGAGGCGCGGTACTGATGGGAGCGCTGCCGGGCCATCCATGGCCCCGGCAGCTTGGCCCTCCGGGCCACAGCCAAGGTGTGGCCCGGAGGGCCGGCCGCCTTCCGGGCGGCCGTGGCGCGTCGCGGGGCTGCGGCGCGGCCTGCGGCCGCTGCAGCCGGCGTGGCGGTGCGGGTGACGGGGCTGCGGCGCGGCCTGCGGCCG